>Ga0315336_1000467_pt1 | contig 112691 bp, 113 predicted proteins | sample ASW5metaG_FD_204512 | JGI IMG/M metagenome (GOLD analysis project Ga0315336, IMG submission 204512) | Ammonia-oxidizing marine archaeal communities from Monterey Bay, California, United States - ASW #5 | ecosystem: Environmental > Aquatic > Marine > Intertidal zone | place: USA: California... | reverse complement strand
TGTCGGTACCGGCGGACAAGTTCGCACCCGTAGGCACGCCAGAGATAGTCACATCGGTGATGGTCTCAGACCCATCAACGTCGGTGAGGGCCGCGGTAATATCCAGCGGGATCGCTGAGTCTTCAGCACCGATGGCGTCGGCCACGGTGACTGTGGGCTGATCGGCAACGCCAGTGACGGTGACATTCAGAGATGAGATCGTGGTGGCGCTGCCGCCTTCTGCCATCTGACCAACGGCATCTCCAGCCGCTTGGAAGGCATCATTGGCATCAGCTCCATTAGCCAAAGCAGTTTCGAATTCTTCCGTGGCAGCACCCATGACACCTTGAAACATTCCCTGCGGAACACCGGCATCAGTCGCTGCTTCTTGCGCAGCGGTGGAGGCGGCGGTAAATGCTTCCTGAGGGATACCACCTCCCGAAATTGCATCTTCGAAAGCAGCGGCGGCGGCATTACTAACCTGATCTAAAGTCTGATCAATACCTTGAGGCCCAGCGAAACTTTCCTCTGCAGCATTCTCAGTGGATGTTGCGCTGACCGACAGTGTGAAGTCGGCATCAGAGTCGGGCGCTGGTGTCACGGTGAGCCCTGCCAGATCGGCCGGGGTCAGAGTCCAGGTGCCATCACCATTGTCGGTACCCGCGGACAAGTTCGCACCAGCGGGCACACCGGAGATGGTCACATCGGTGATGGTTTCCGAACCATCTGCATCGCTTAGAGACGCGCCAATGTTCAGGGATATCGCGGTGTCTTCGGCCCCCACCTCATCTGCCACGGTGATCCGCGGGCCGTCGGCGACGGCATCAACGGAAACATTCAAGGTTGATGTACTGACGGCCGATTCGCCGTCTGCTTCCGTGGTGGTGACCGCAATCTCCAGAGCGAATTCGTCGCTGACATCGGCTGGCGGCGTAACCGTAATGCCCACCAAATCGCTGGCCAGCAGAGTCCAAGTGCCATCGCCATTGTCGGTACCGGCGGATAATTCCGCACCTTGTGGAACCCCGGACACCGTGATGTTGGTGAAGATCTCCGAGCCATCGTCGTCCACCAACAACGGCACGATTTCCAACGGGATCGCCTGGTCTTCGGCGCCCGAGGCGTCGGACACTGTGACTTCGGCGACGTCTGCATCGCCGACCACAAGAACCGATAAGTCGGCGACCGTGGTGGCATAGGTGCCGTCTTCCGACGTGGTGGCAACCACGGACAAGGGAATTTCGCCGCTGAAGTTTTCCGGCGGGGTGATGGAGATTTTTGCGATTTCGGCGGGGGTGGCTTTGATGGTGATCGTGCCATCCACATTCGGCACGACATCCACACCGCCGATGTTCAGGGTGGCACCGTCGGGCACGCCGCCGATAGTGACTGTCAACGATTCCGAGCCATCCGTGTCGGCGAATTCGATCCTGATATTCAGTGGGATTGCGGTGTCTTCGATGCCCCTCACGTCGGCAATGTTTACGACCGGCACATCGGCGACGCCGGTGACATCCACCTTGAATGTGGCCATCGATGTGGCCGATCCGCCCTCGCCTTCCGTGGACGTGGCGGAAACTGTCAGGGCGAAGTCATCGTCCGAGTTCGCCGGCGGGGTCAGGGTCAGACCTGCCAAGTCAGCGGTTGTCAGGGTCCACGTGCCATCGCCATTGTCGGACCCTGCCGACAGCTGGGCGCCAGCAGGAACGCCGGAAATAGTCACATTGGTGATGGATTCTGATCCGTCAGTGTCGGTCAGTGCCGCCCCAATATCCAAGGCAATCGCAGTGTCTTCGTCGCCTGCAACATCCGCAGCGGTAACCCGCGGGCTATCGACCACGCCGGCCACGGACACGTTTAGCTCGGACTCCGTGGTGGCGGTGTTGCCGCTGCCCGCTTCGGTAACGGTGACTTCCACCCCAAGGCGGAAATCGTTGTCGTCGTTTGCGGGCGGCTTAATGGCAAGGCCTTCCAACTGGTCCGGGGTCAACGACCAAGTGCCATTGCCGTTGTCGGTACCGGTGGAGAGTTCCGCACCTATGGGCACACCAGAGATGGTGATGTCAGTGATGGTTTCCGACCCATCCAGGTCGGTCAGGCTGGCAGAGATTTCCAACGGGATGCGGGTGTCTTCGGCACCGCCCGCGTCACGGGTGGCCACATCCGGGGCCGACGCGTCCAAATCCGGGCGCGGCAAATCGGGTGCAACGCTGATGACCGGCGCAGCAGCGGCGAAAACCGGTTCCGCGGCGGCCGTGAAACTGGCCAAATCGCCCACCCCACCACCGGTGCCAAAGCTACCGATGCCGGGACCGTCGGTGCCGGCGCTGACGTTGCCAAAGGCGTTGTCACCAGCCAGTGAGAATTGGTTTTCTCCTGCTGCCGGGTCAGGGCCATCAACACCGCCGAACCCTCCTCCACCAGCCGCGGTTTCAACCAGCGCATCAATCGCGCTACCCGCAATGGCTGCTTCAAAGGCGGCATCTGCAGCCGCACCGGGATCCTCACCCGCTGCGGCGGCGACCGCGCCTGCGATTTCGGCTGCGGCTTCGGCAATGGCAACATCACCTGGCTCGGCAGCGGCTTCCGCCACTTCCACCGGGGCTTCGGCGGCTTCTTCGCCGCCAACGCCACCCAAATCATCAAACACGGCTTCCTCGGCGACCTCAGCAGCGGCGTCTGGTGGGGCTTCTTCGGCGGCGGCTTCTTCTGCAACTTCTGGCGCGGCTTCGGCAACCTCTTCCGCGACTTCGGCGGCGGCTTCTTCGGCGGCGGCTTCTGCAACTTCTTCGGCGGCGGCTTCTGCAACTTCTTCGGCGGCGGCTTCTGCAACTTCTTCGGCTGCCTCTTCGGCGGCTTCCTCAGCCACTTCTTCGACAGCCTCTTCGGCGGCTTCTTCGACAGCCTCTTCGGCGGCTTCTTCAGCCACTTCTTCGGCGGCTTCTTCGGCGGCTTCTTCAGCCACTTCTTCGGCGGCCTCTTCAGCGGCTTCCTCGGCGACTTCTTCGGCTTCTGCTTCGGCTTCCACCTCTGCTTCGGCCTCTGCTTCCGCTTCCGCTTCTGCTTCTGCTTCCGCTTCCGCTTCCGCTTCCGCTTCCGCTTCCGCCTCAGCCTCCCCTTCGCCCTCGCCTTCTCCCTCGCCTTCTGCTTCGGCTTCGCCTTCGGCTTCCGCTTCTGCTTCGCCTTCGGCTTCGGCTTCGGCTTCGCCTTCCGCCTCTGCTTCCGCTTCTGCCTCAGCCTCCCCTTCGCCCTCGCCTTCTCCCTCTCCCTCGCCTTCTCCCTCGCCTTCTCCCTCGTCTTCGCCTTCGCCTTCCCCTTCGCCTTCGCCTTCGCCCTCGTCTTCGCCCTCAGCCTCTGCTTCACCTTCAGCTGCGGCTGCGGCTTCTTCGGCCCGGGTTTCTTCGGCCCGGGCTTCTGCGCGGGCTTCCCGCCCGCCAATGTTGGCCTGCAAAGCCGCAACAGCACCGCCGAACATTTGGTTGACCTGAGCTTCTGGCAAAATGATTGGCTCGGACGGCGCCATGAAAAAACTTTGGATGGTGGTGGTGGCGAACGCTTCGTTCAGCACCTGGGTTCCGGCCGAATTCGCAACCACGATTTCGCCGGTGATCCCGCCGTCTTCCTGCAACAGGGTGATGACGTTTTCTTCGCCTTCAGCGGCTGCCTGCACCGCGACCTGGGTGCCACGAATACCGATGGTGGCCACTGGGGTCCGCACGGTCATGGCATCGGAGCCAGTCTTTGCGATGGCGCCACTGACGAACGAAAACACGCCCTGGACCACCGAGAACGATGACGAGCCTTCGTTGGTGCCCGGGTCGAAAACTAATTCGTCCAGGACCATCCGGCCTTCTTCGCCGATGGTGAACGCGGTGTCGTCGATAAAGGTGATTTCGATGGTGCCGCCGGTTTCGGTTTCCAGGACGTCGCCCTGGTACACCGCCGATCCCGGCTCTAGTTCTACCCGGGTGCCATCGGCCCGAATCGCGATACCGCCCTGGGCCGTGTCCACCGTGCCGATCGGCTGGTCCAATTCCCCGCCGCCGTCCTGGGCCACCTGCATGGGATCCCCAGCGTGGGCCAATTTCATGATCAAATCGGCAGGCAATTGCGCACCGCCCGACGTCTCCAAAGCAGGAGATTCGGCGACGGAGAAATAATCCTGGATGACAACCGTGGTGCCATCGGTTCCGGTCACCACCAAGTCAGAGCCTTCTTGGGTGAATTCAGCCGTCAGCATCATGGTGCCGCCCGGCACCACAACGCCGCCCCCGGCGCCGGTCAGATCCGCAGCCTGGATGACGGTAGTTTCGACTCCGTCTCCCGCGGTCAGGATGTCTTCAGTTGTTAGTCCAAAATCTAGGTTTCCAGCAGCCATGAGGTCCTAGGTGCGTAAACGCGCAAAATCGGGTTGGGCGCTTTGTGTGCGCTACATGTGCGCTAGGTAGGTTTAGACTGCAAGGCACGAATCCATAAACCCTCAATGGTTTCAATGGGTTAAGCAGTAATGAATATCCCCATAAATCAGTCGGATATTGCCCAAAAAACTAGGCTAATAATTTGTTTTTATTGAATTAATTAGGACATCGGCCCAGAAAAACCGACCGACCGTTCGGTTTAATGTGACGTTGTCACAAAATGGTGGAAAATAGTGTGATCAAGGCCCTGGCGGCACGCTGACCATGGTGGTCGCCACCTTTGCCAATGCTTGGGCTCGAGCCCATGGATCACCAATGGATTGGGCTTGGATCAGGGCCCGGGACAGGAGGGCCTGGGCGGCTCTTGGATGTCCCACTGAGTCTGACCGGATGGCGCCATTGCACAGCAGCCAGGTTCGGTCCAAGGCGCTGGGAATCGACGCCACCAATGCGTAGAACCGGGCAGTTGTTGTGGCAGATTTAGAGGGGTCACCGTCTGCCGACTGGGCCACCGCCACCGCCCACAAGGCCTCTGCCTGAACCCGCGCATCGGGTATCAAATTCACCGCAGCCAGTGCCTGGCCTGTCTGTCCAAACGCCATCAGGCCCATGGCCACGGCACTGAGGGCATGGGACCGGGCATAGGATCGTTTAACGTCGATCGCCATGGCATCGGCCAATGCTTGGTCCAGGGTTCCTTGGGCGGCGCCATCGACCCCCGCCGCTGCCTGAATCCCTGCGACCTTGGTCAGGGTCACCGCCCGGTATCGGGATTCAACAATCTCGCCGACGTAAAAGTCCGCCGCGTCAAATCGGCCTTGGCTGGCGGCGGCGGATGCAAGGGCGGAAAAAACCGGTCGCCGGTCGCTGTCTGATTGCAGTGTTTCCAGAATTTCCAATGCCTCCGGCACCCGGCCAAGGTCCGCCAAGGCCACCGCCACAGCACTGGCACCGGGTTTGAGCCCGTCGTCTTCCAAGGCCTCGGTCCGGGCCGCGGCCTCCGCCAAGATCCCACCTGACATGACGGCCAAAACCTGGTCCGAGCCATCGTCAATTTGCCGCCACACATCGGTCGCCAGGACCGCCAAGAATTGCGCCGGAATTCGCTCAGCGGGCAAGGTCCGGCTCAGAGCCAAAATTTCGTCCACTGTTGCGGCTAAGATTTGAGAATCCCCCATCGCCGCCATGGCGCCAGCCACACCCGCCAAGGCCTTTGCCCGGGCCCACGGGTCAGGAATTGCCCGGGCCGCCACCAAGGCCTGATCCACCGAACCGGAGCGCGCCTGGGCGGTTGCCATATTGCCCAGAGCAACAATGATCAGTCTGGGGTCGCCAATGCGGGCCGCTGTTTCCATCGCCGGCGCCACCAATCCCGCCCGGGCCTGGGCCACGACAATTTCACCCAACACCCAGTCCCGGAAGCGGTCACGGTGCACGGATTTGGCGCTGTTCAGAGCCTCGGTCAGCAGGCATTGGGCATCGGGGCTGGCAAAACATTGGGAGGCATCCCGGGTGGGGTCCGCCCGTTCTTCGTCGAAGTTCGCTTCCAACAGCGCCCGGGTTTCCGGTTGGGCCATCAGCGCTTGTTCCGCCACATCGATTTGGCCGGCGCGGATGCGCTCTACCTTTTCTCCAAGCTCGATGGCACGGCCCGTAAATTCAATGTGATCGAGCAAGGCCTCGGTGACCCGGCCATCGTCGTCCAGGCCAGACCGCTGTTGGTATCCCTTGATCGCCGCTAGCATGTCGTCGTTCATGCGGCCATCGGCAGGGCCATGGTAATCGCCCAATTCTGTCAACAATTCCTGGGCCCGGCGCACGAAGGGGCTGGGGGCCAAAATGTTCAGGGTCTGAAATTCGCCGATCACCACCGGCGACAGGGCGGCGTTGGCAGCCAGGGACACCATCCCCGCCACCGTCACCACGATCAGTGCGACGTTCGCCGTCCCCGGTCGGACACCGAACCCGGTGTCATTTTTGGAACGGAACCACATACAGGTTCCAATACTTTGCTTTCAAGGCGTCGGCGTTGATCCGGTCGATGCGGCTCATGACGCTGCGCACGGAATCGCGCAATCGTTCCGCTTTGGCAAGGCCCTGGTCCGCAGCAATAGATGACCACGCATAGGCTTCCACCACGCTTTGCAAAATTCCTTCGCCAGAATCAAATAACACCGCCATGGCCAGTTGGGCTTCCGCCATGCCGTTTTCGGCTGCGATCCGATACCAGGTTCCGGCAGCCATATCGTCCTGGTTCACTCCACGACCGAAATCGTAAATCACCCCGACCGTGTAAGAGGCTTCCAAATTCCCCGCTTCTGCCATGGGTAACAGGATTTCCAACGCCCTCGCGTAATCTTCGGACTGGAACGCCGCCAGGCCATCGTCGATTGGCTCGGCAGCCACCCCGTGACCAACCCCAGTCGAGATGACCAGCACCGCCACGCCGACCGCGAACACTGTGTGCCAGTATCCCATGGGGTCAGTATGACCGACCGGGGAAAATTGTGGTAGCCACGGATCGGTGATCAAGGTGCTGCCAACGATGGAGTCCTTACGCTTCGACGGCGCCTTCGTCTTGGTCCACATAGGCCAAAACCATATCGCGGAGGGTGACGATGCCTACCAATTGGCGATCGTGGTCCACCACCGAGCCCCGGGACGCACCAAAACGGCTCAGCAAGCGCACGGCGTACCGGGTGTCCATTTCGTTGAGCACCGTCAACACCGGCCTGACCATGATTTCGTAAACATTGACCCGGTCCATCGAACGGCTCTCGGCGAGGACTTCCCGGGCGATGTCGGCCACGGTCACAGACCCAATTCGTCGTCATCGTCCCTGCGTTCGATGACCAACGAGCTGACGCCAAGTTCGTGCATGATGGACATGGCCTTGCGTACTGGCAGCATGGGATTCACCAAATGAACGCTGGTCTTCATCACCTGGCTTACTTGTACATGGGGAATTGTTGTCATATCTCGTCTTCGATTTCATGGAACAGGGTATTCAATTGGGTTTTCAGGCCAACCGCGTCTTCGGTGATGTCCAGGGCCTGTCCGCCAGCGCAACTGCCTCTTGCCTGACCAACCCCGGCCATCATAATACTTTGGATTATGATCAGAACTGTCGCCTTGATTGCTTTGATGGCATTGGTGTTTGTGGGAGGTTATTTCGCTACCCGCAACCAACCTGGGCCCACCCAGGCGGTGGAAAACACCCCTGCTGCCACCCTACCCAGTAGATTTGAGGCGACAATGGCGGCGGGCAACACCGCCTTAGCCGGCGGTGATTTCGGCGAAGCCGGGCGGCAATTTTCGTTGGCCATCGCGCTGACCCAGGGCCAGCCCCCATACCCGATTTTGTCCTTGGCGCTGACTGGTTTGGGCGCTGTGTACCGCGAACAAAACAGACTAGAGGACTCAGAAAATACCTATCTGCGGGCCCTAGGCATCACCGAAGACGCGGTTGGGTTAATCCATGCGGACGTTGCCACGGTGTTGATGGGTCTGGCCAAAACCGTCTATTGGCGCGGCCGGGATGTGGACGCCGAACACCTGTATGACCGTGCCCTAGACATCCGCTTGAGAATTTTCGGGGAAAACCATTTAGGCGTGGCCGAAGCGTTGGAGGCCCTGGGCGACGTGTATCAGGCCAACGCCATGGAGGTAGATGGCGACGTGGTGTTTGGCGAAGCCGCAGCGATCCGCAAGCGGCTGGCGGATCGTCAGGCCCCCTGAAGTTCTCCGGACAATGTGACAACGTCACACTTTTAAAGGGCGGCAAGTGGTCATCCCTTGGCCCGGGTCGCCGGATCAACATTGTGTTGTCCGCTTGGCGATGGCACACCCGACCGCTTGCCGAAGCGCCTGACGGATGGTCCGTCGACCCCGGCGGCTGAGATGGCTCCAAAATTCAGCGCCCCCTGGCTGTTGCCCGCTGTCGCATTGGCCGCCGTTTTGCCCCGTCTGTTTTTCATCTGGGGCGCCCCGGCAATTCAGGGGGACGGGACAATATACGCGATCGTGGCGCTAAACATCCTGCACAACAGATGTGTGTCGATGTCGGACCCGACCCTAAGTGCCTGCGTTCCCCACTGGGGGGCGCCACAATCGCCTCTGAGACCGGGGCCGCTCCAATCGGGGCGGCCCCTCCCAATTGCAGACCCTGTAAATCCAACTAAATTCTAGTCTCTGTGTTCCCCTTCGCCGTCTTGATCATGGGCAGGGGGAAGATAGAGGCCGTTTTCCGGCTGTTCCTGAAAAGTCAGCCCAACTCATGAAAAACCACCGCTTACTGAGTGGGTCAACATCCAAGTACGTCCAGTGCCCATATCGACCAAAATCGTGACTGGCGCATCGCCCAACGTTCCCTGAAAAATTGAGTACCTTGCGTCACCGTCATTGTCTGCACCCTCACCTTCACGGCCGGCCTCCTGGGCGAACGTTGGAAGAGCGGGGGCTGCCAGCGAAAGTGCAAATGCCAATGCGGCGAACCTGAAGAATTTCGTCATTCGTAACTCCTTTGGGTTTTCGGGCACTACAGGATGGCCCGGAATCTTTAGAAAAAAGAGAACCCTACCTGAACGGAATCTGAAGCGGCCATTCATCGCCGATTCATGTGACTTTGGGGTAAAATTCCGTGATAGAAAGGCATCCCGTGTTTCTCTCAGTATTTTTGCTGGCCGCGGCAGGTATGGTTGCCGCCCAGGACAACGACCACGGCCACGCTCAGGACCGCACCATCGACGCCGCCTTAGACCGGATGGATTTTGGAACAATCGTCGAACTTCCGGTCGCCCGAACCAAGGCAAAATCCTGCCGCAACTGCACAGGAACTGCACCAACGGGCAAATGCTTGGAAAAGATTGGCGCGCCCGGGAGGATTCGAACCCCCGACCCCCAGATTCGTAGTCTGGTGCTCTGATCCAGCTGAGCTACGGGCGCATTCGCACGTAAGGATTGGCTCCCACCGTGCGAGGCCGGGACGGTAATGAATAACCCGGGGGTAGGCAAGGCGCTGTTTTCGTGGTGAATTGCGCCCCGCGTGCTGTTTTGGTGATGTCCCGGAACTGGATTTGCACCTTGTCGGCCCACTTTGTGTTGTTTAGGATCGCTTTACTGACGATTCAGGTGGCTAATCGGTTGAATAATCGGAAAAATTTGCGCGAACAATCGCGCGACGACAGGGGTTTCCAGTTTTGCTCATTCATGGTCGGGGTAGGCCTGTTGACTGACAACATTTCAGAACCAAAGGTGATTCGGGCCATGTTCCAAAAATCACGGGTAGCCGTCCTTGGATCCGTACTATTGGTTTCGGGCTGCACCTTTGCCTCAGAGTCCTTGTTCCCATTTTTTGGCGCGGACGATGACGACGTTCAAGTGGCAGCAGTGGCGCCGCCTGCCGCGGAAGCCACAACACCTGCGTTGGCGCCGCCCGCACCTCCGGCGTTGGGAGCAACGGTGTTTGTTCCGACCGCGGTCACCCAGGCACCGTCCACGGGCACCTTTGTCGGCCAAAAAGTCGCCCAGCACCGGTCAGAATTGGTTTCCTTGCAGTCCACGATTATCGGCCGGAACCAGCAGCTGCAAGTGGCGCGTCAGAAAACCACCGAGGATTCCCAGCGCTATCATGGGACCGTGGCCGCCATAAACACGCGGCTGCAATTGGGCACCACGCCCGGTAACCCGGTCTTGATCAGCCAGTGGCGGGCCGCCCAGTTGGAATTGGAGCGCCTGAGCCAGGATGTTTCTGAACTGAATGGTCTGGCCAACGAAGTGGCGGCTGATTCCGCAATGGCCGCCTATTTGTTGGGAGCCGCCCGGGCAACCTATGGCTTGGCCGGCGCCATCGACGAAGATCATCGCCAACTGGCGATCCTGGAAGACGAGACCAATCGCACCGTTGTGCTGATTGACCGGCTTCTGAACGAGCTCAGCGAAGACATCAGCCGCCAGACTTCGTACCTGGGGTCAGAGCGTCGTAATCTTCAGACAATTTCCTTGGCCATCCAGAATGGCGAGATCATGGGCGCGAATTTATTTAACCGCGCCTTCGCCAATGCCGCCCCCGCCGGATTGGGTGGTGTTGCGACCCCTGCCGGGCCAGGCCAGGTCACAGCTAACGAGCAGCCCCTGGTGGTGATCCGCTTTGGTCGGGCCGACGTGCAATATCAACAAGCCCTGTACAACGCCCTGTCAGCAGCTTTGGAACGCCGGCCTCAATCGTTCTTCACATTGGTGGCGGTCGCCGCCGGCCAGGGCACTGCGGCCGAGGTAGCTTTGAATGTGTCGAAATCCATCAAAAACGCCGACGAAGTGGTGCGCACCATTGCCGACATGGGTCTGCCCGCTGATCGTCTGCAGATGTCTTCAACCACCAGCCCACAAATTTCGGTCAACGAAGTCCGGATTTACGTCCGCTAGGACTTCGCCCCTGCGATCCGACCCAAACGATTCATTAAGTTGGTCTGCTGACGGCGACTACGACACTTTGATTTAGTCGTCGTTCACCCACCGCACGGCTGCCATGTCGTTGATGAACATGGGCCAGTTTTGCCACAAGCCATTGATGCCGACCTTTGCCACGCCCACCTTTGCCAGCTCAAACAGAAATACGTTCACCGCGTCATCGGTCAGCAAGCGCTGGGCCGCACGCCATTCGGCGTATTGGCTGTCGGTATTGGTGGCGCGATTCGCCGCCGCCATGACGGCGCGGAATTCCGGGTTGTCGTACTGAAAATAATACGCTGGGTCGGCGTAGATACTGATATCCAGGGGTTCCACATGGCTGACAATGCTTAGGTCATAGTTGGCTTCGGTATACACCACATCTAGCCACGTCGCCCATTCGACCGGAATGATCTCCACCCGGATGCCCACCTGGGCCAGTTGCGAAGCGATAATTTCGCCGCCCCGGCGGGCGTAATTCACTGGTGGTAATTGCAGCGTCAGATTCAGACCCTCGGCAAACCCGGCCTCTGCCAAGAGCGCCCGGGCACGGTCAGGGTCGAAGGCGTATTGGTCGGTCAAATCGACATAGGCAGGATGGTGCGGGGCAAAATGAGTGCCGATGGGCACACCAAATCCGAATTCCGATCCATCGATGATCGCTTGGCGGTCGATGGCGTGGGAAATCGCTTGACGCACCCGCAGGTCATCCAATGGGGCCCGGGCGTTGTTCATGGCCAAAATCGTCTCGCCCTCGGTGTTGCCCACCAAAACCTGGAAGCGATCATCGGCTTGGAATTGGCCAACGGTTTCCAGCGCGCTCATGCGCGGGAACACATCGACGTCGCCTGCCAGCAACGCGGTGATTTGTGCCGCGGCATCGTTGACAAATCGGAACACCACCCGGTCCAAGGCCACCCCATCGGCATCCCGGTACAACGGATTGCGCGCCAAGGTTACGGAGTCACCGGGCACCCAGCGGTCAAACACAAAAGGCCCGGTGCCCACGGGTGTGGTGGCATTCCCCGCTGCTGATTCCGGCGCGACAATCACCGACTGGGCCTCGGCCAGATTGAACAAAAATATTCCGCTTGGCTCAGCCAAGGTGATGACCACGGTGGCGGCATTCGGCGTGGCGATGTCCACCATCTGGGTGAAATAAGCCTTGCGGCTGTTGGTGCTGTCGGCGGCGGCGTTACGTGAAAACGTGAATTGCACGTCGCCGGAGTCAAACCCTGTGCCGTCGCCAAACGTCACGCCTTCCAGCAGATGAAAGATATAGATCAAGCCGTCGTCAGAGACCTCCCACGATTGGGCCAGCCCGGGCAAGACCGCGCCGAATTCGTCGATGCGCGTCAGGCCTTCGAACACATTTAGATGGGTGATTTGGGCGATGGCAGCGGCGGGATTGATCGTCGGGTCCAACACCGGGGGCTCCAGTTGCATGCCTACAACAATGTCGGTGCGACCAGCTGCCGATGGGTCGTCATTAGCGGCAGGCCACCCATAAACGGCGGCGGCAACGGCAACAATTATGGCGACGACAATGACGACGGGATTTCGCAACGGGGCGCTCCTAGCTTGTCAGATCACGATAGGCGGGAATATCACCCAAAGCTTGGGCAGCGTAAACTGCCCGGGCGATGGCGCGCTCCATGCAGTCCGCCGCCGCCGCTCCGATCCCCGCCACCACCGCAGGAATGGCAATCTCCCCATCGGACGATTTCGGTAGGGGCGCCCGGCCCGTGGCCAAGGCAAGCACCGAGTCTCCATCGAACGGCGTGTGGGCCGGGCGAACCGCCCGGGCAATGCCATCCTGGGCCATGATCGCCATACGCTTGGCTTGGCCACCGTCCAGCGCGGCATTGGTTGCGACCACGCCGATGGTGGTATTGCCTGCGGCCATCGGTGGCGACTTGGCCCCGGTGACCGACAAATCCGGGGCGGATGTGGGCGGGCCATTGCCGCCGAACTCTCCATCCCGTTCCGCCACCCACGCCCAAAATGTATTTGTGCCCGGCATGACCACCGAACCCACGGAATTGACCGCCACTACCGCCCCAACTTGGAAGCCCCCATCCAGCATCAGCGAGGCACTCCCCAAGCCACCCTTTAAATTTCCCGCTGTTGCCCCCAGCCCGGCGCCAGCATTGCCCAGGTAAAATGTATCGGATGCCGCGGCACTCGCTTTGCGGCCAAGATCCCGATACGGCGGATCTTCGCCCCATTCCTTATCGCCACCGTTCAGCAAATCGAACAGGATCACGGTTGGCACAATTGGCACAGGTACGTCACCGACAAAAAATCCCCGGCCTTGTGATTTCAACCATGACGTCACACCAGATGCAGCCTCTAACCCAAACGCCGATCCCCCGGACAACACCACAGCGTTGACCCGCTTGACCAAACTGTCACCGCCCAGTGTTTCGGTTTCCCGGGTGCCCGGTGCCCCGCCTCGGATATCAGCAGCAGCAATGGCGGCGGCGTCCGGCACAATTACCGTGACTCCGGTGCGCGCGTTTGCGTCTTCGGCGTTGCCCACCAAGATGCCGTCCACATCGGTGATCAGATTGCGCGGCCCCGGTTTGGCCATGATTGGGGTGCCTAGCCTTCGATTTCAGGGGCCCCGGCCCGCAGCCAACCGGGTTGAAGGCCAAAGGGCCGCTCATCGGAATAGCATTCGATTCCGGCGAGGGTTTCTTTGCAGAACAACGGCGCGGCGACCGGCATCACCGGTTCCGGGCACGGCTCGGCGCCCGCCACTCGTTCCGAGACAATACAGCTGTACCCGGCGATGTTATCAAGAATCCGGATTGCGGTTTCCTGGGAACAGCCGCCGACAACCAGAGCCACCGCGCCCATCACCATCATCCCGGGCCTCATGCGCCCGGAAACTCCAGGCGGAATTCGGTGCCGTCGTCGCCGCTGCGCACCAGGGCAACATCGCCCCCGTGGGCGCGCACCAAATCGCGAACGATGGCTAACCCCAAGCCGCTGCCCCCCACCTTGGCGGTTCCCGAAAACGGCTTGAACACCGATTCGATTGCCCGGGTGGGCATCCCCGGCCCGGTATCGGCGATTTCAATTGCCACTTTTTCGACCCCTCGGACTGCACGGGTGGTGATTTCCCCTGACGAGCCATTGATGCCATTCTCCATGCCGTCGATCACCTGCACCGAATTGCGGGCCAAGTTCAACAGGGCGCGGAAGATCTGATCGCGATCTCCCAACATCATAAACCGCCCCGGCACTTCGTTGTTCCACCGAATGGTTCCGTCGCTAGCGACACCGGCCGAAGTCCCCACGTCCTCCACTAGCTCCCGCAGATCAAATTCGTTCAGCTGAGGCGGCGCTTCGTCGACCCGGCCAAACCGCAAGGTGTTGTTGCACAACGCGACCGCCCGGTCGATGGATAGGATCAAGGCCGGGGTGAGCTTTTGCACTTCGGGGTCATCAATGGAGGCAATGCGATCCGACACCAAGGTGGCCGTGGCCAGAATGTTGCGCAGGTCGTGATTGATCTTGGTGACCGCCGATCCCAGTTCCGCCAGCCGCTGATTTTGCCGCAACGCCGCGCACAAATCCTCCTGCATCACTGACAATTCTCGCTCGGCCACGCCAATTTCATCCCTCCGCTTGCTGGGGACGATGACCGAATTGGGATCTTCCGGGAGCCGGCGGAATTTCACCATGCTGCGCGTCACCCGCCGCATGGGCCGGACCATGCGGAGATTGAGCGTCAAGAACACCAGGCCCGCAGTGATCAAAGAAATCACCACCGACAAGCTTAAAAGCCGTCTGGAAAATTCGATCATCCGCGCCCTCACCGGCGCCTCGTCAATGACCACTTCCATCGAGCGGTCGAGGTTCTGGCTTGAGTGGCCGATCACCCGAATCACCCGGTTTTCCTGGCGAACTAGGGCACTGAAGGCGTCGCGAATGCCCTGGATGCCTGAAACATCGCGAAGATCGAAGGTCTCGGCCAGCACTTCCGGGGTGTGGTCGGCCACCACCAGGCGCCTAGTCAGGGGGCCGCGCAACACAATGGCGCGGACGCCCGCCAACTCCAACAGCTCCCGCGCCAGGGCATCACTGACGTTATTATTGGGGGCTTCTTCCAGGGCCAGAGTGGCGAGGTCGGCGGCGACGACGCGTTCTGCCAAATACACCAGCCGGTCACGGGACACCGACGGCACATAGATCAAGACTTCCGCCACCATCACAAAGGCGATGGTCAGCACCAACAACTGCGCCGACAGGCCCCGGGTGACCGGAACTTCTCTGGCGCTGTCGCCCCGTGCGATGGCGGCCTGTTGGTCTTTGGCCACCGACTGCTCGGTGTCCGCTTTCATGGCCCCAAACTTAACCCTGAGGCCGATTCACGGCAATGCACGGGTTAGAAGCGCGAAACTTGTCTATCCGGGAAAATTCCCGATGAACAAGTGAACCCGGGCCCACTTCAAAACCGACTTGGTAATTGTCGCGTCAGCGCTACGCATTATCTTGTGAGGATAGTTGGGGCATCGGATTCCGTTTTTTCGTTTTAAGGCCCCTCCCATCGATCTCAATTCCAAGATTAAGCACCCACCATTGTGGGGATTAAAGTCAATTCTCCTAATGGTGTTAGCTGTAGGCATCTGTGCGGGCGGGGTTTTAGTCGATGTGCTTTCTCAGCATTACGATCAGATTCAAGTGGCACAATAGGGTCAGGATTCTCTCTGGCGGCCGCCGATTGACCGCTTGCGGCGCTGATTGTATACACCGAGACCGGTTTGGGCCTCTGTGCCCGGCCTGGAAAACCACGTAATGAGGAGCCATACCGTGAAGCGCACATTCCAGCCCAGCGTCATCGTGCGCAAACGCCGGCACGGATTTCGGTCGCGCATGTCGACGGTTGGTGGCCGCAAAATTTTGGCTCGGCGGCGGTCCAAGGGCCGCAAGCGCCTCTCAGCTTAAGACCACACCCCTCAATGCCTTTACGCATCGGGCGTCTGCGTAAGCGGTCCGAATACTTACGCGTGGCGACCGCCGGGCGCACAAGCTCCACCAAGGGCTTGGTTTTACAGGCCTTGGATCGTGGCGATGACCACCCCCACGCCGACGTGGACCCCGCAGCCGAGGTTTGTTTGGGCATTACCGCCAGTCGCCGGGTGGGGGGTGCGGTGCAACGCAATCGGGCAAAACGCAGGCTGCGCGCCGCCGCCGCACGGGTTTTGCCAACCCAGGCCACGGCAAATTTCGATTATGTGCTGATTGGTCGCCGGGCCACCTTGACTCGGGCCTTTCCAGCGCTTTTATCTGATCTTGAGACAGCGTTGCGTAGAATTGGTGCAGAAATTGATCCGCGCCGCGCTGGCGCGGAATTAAAGACCCCCAACCAGGAAACCCCATGAACCCGGCGACCAAACTGCTGCGCGGCGCCGTTTATGGGTACCGCTTTTTAATTTCGCCCATATTCCCGGCCAGTTGCCGGTACCGGCCCACGTGTTCTGAATACGCATTACAGGCGTTAGCCAAGCACGGAGCCATCAAAGGCACCTGGTTGGCCGCCCGGCGCATCAGCCGCTGTCATCCCTGGGGGGGGGCGGGATATGACCCGGTGCCCGAGCCCGGGGAAAAGCAGTCCAAAAAACACACCCACAGCCATTCCCACCATCACGATCACAGCCACGGCTAGCCCCCAATGGAACAAAAAAATCTCGTTCTTGCGCTGGTGCTGTCGATGGCGATCCTGATCGGATTCCAGTTCCTGTATGCCGACTCCGAGCCGGTCGTCACCGACGCCGACTTGACCGAACAGGGCCTGGCCCCTGCCCCCGATGGCGTACCCGGGAACGGCGTGCCCGGCCCGGCGAATGGCGTCCCCCAGGTTGATGCGGGCGCGGCGGGCCCAGGGGCTGTGCCCGGGGTTGCCCCGGTCATCGTCCAGTCCCGTGACGAAGTGCTGGGTGTTGGCGCCCGGGTGGCGATCGAGACCCCCCGGGTCCATGGATCGTTGGCACTGACCGGCGGGCGCATCGACGATTTATGGCTGTCGGATTACCGAGAAACTCTGGACGACGACAGCCCGGAGGTTCTGCTGCTTTCCCCCTTGGGGGCACCCGGGGCGTATTACGTAGAATTCGGCTGGGCGCCGGCGTCCCGGGGGGCGACTAAGGTCCCCGATGCCGAGACCGAGTGGACCGCCAACCGAGAAACCCTGACTCCACAAAACCCGGTTACCCTGACCTGGGACAATGGCGAAGGGCTGGTGTTCACCCGGGAAGTGGCCATCGACGACAATTACGTCATCACGGTGAACCAGCGGGTAGAAAACACCGGCACCCACACGGTGACGTTGTTCCCCTATGCGTTGGCATCGCGCACCGGCATGCCCGACACCTTGGGCTTTTTCATTTTGCACGAAGGCCCCATCGGGGTGTTCAACGAAACCCTGAGCGAGGTCAAATACAACGATTTGATCGACGACGGGCCCATCACCGAGACCAGCACCGGCGGCTGGATCGGGATATCGGACAAATATTGGTTGGTGGCGTTGGTCCCCGATCAAAGAACCCAATTCCAAGCTGGGTTCCGCCATTCCTTTGCCGGGGACGACAAATTCCAGGTGGATTATCTGGGCAATGGGGTGACCATCGCCCCGGGCACCATTGGCGAGGTCACTAACCGGGTGTTCGCCGGTGCCAAGGAAGTGGAAACATTAGAGGCCTATCGTGCGGGCCTGGGCATCGACCGGTTCGATCTGGCGGTGGATTGGGGCTGGCTGTTCTTTCTGACCAAGCCGATCTTCCAGGCCATCGACTATCTGTACGGCCTGACCGGCAATTTCGGCGTCGCCATCATCGTGTTCACAGCCTTTGTGCGGTTGTTGTTCTTCCCACTGGCCAACAAATCGTTCCGGTCGATGGGCAAGATGCGCATGTTGCAGCCGGAAATGACCCGCCTGAGGGAAGCCTATAAAGACGACCGCGAGCGCATGACCAAAGAGACCATGGAGCTGTATAAGCGCGAAGGGGTGAACCCGTTGTCGGGGTGCATGCCGATCTTGCTGCAAATCCCGGTGTTCTTTGCCTTGTACAAGGTTCTGTTCGTCACCATCGAAATGCGCCACGCGCCATTTTATGGCTGGATCAGGGATCTATCGGCACCGGACCCCACGTCGTTCGTCAACCTGTTCGGCTTGATTCCGTTTGATCCGCCAGGGTTCCTGACCATCGGCATTTGGCCGTTGTTGATGGGGCTGACCATGTTCTTGCAAATGAAACTGAACCCCGCACCGCCGGACCCGATCCAGGCCAAGGTGTTCATGTTCTTACCGGTGATATTTACGGTCATTTTGGCCGGGTTCCCCGCTGGGTTGGTGATCTATTGGACCGCGAACAACGCCCTGACCATTGCCCAACAGTGGATCATCATGCGCCGGGCCGCCGCCCGCACCCCATCGACGCCCCCTGCAAGGACGTAGAAAAATGCCGGAAATATCCGACGACACCACCTCCGACCAAGACATCGAGGCTGGGCGAGTGTTGTTTGCCCAGGAATGCAGCTATGTGACTTCGGCTGTGGATTCCGCATCTCTGCCCAAACCAAATTTGCCGGAAATTGCCTTTGCCGGTCGATCAAATGTCGGCAAATCCAGCCTTCTAAATGCCTTGGCCAACCGCAAATCTCTGGCCCGCACATCGGCCATGCCTGGGCGCACCCGTCAGGTCAATTTTTTCGATTTGGGCGGGCGTTTGGGGTTGGTCGATTTGCCCGGCTACGGGTACGCCCAAGCGCCAAAGCAAGTCGTGCAGGATTGGACCGAATTGGTCAAATTCTACCTCCGTGGCCGTGTCAGTTTGCGCCGGGCCGTGGTGTTGATTGATGCCCGGGTTGGACCAAAAGCCAATGATCGTGATGCTCTGGATTTACTGGACCAAGCCGCTGTCCCCACCCAGTTGGTAATGACCAAGGTGGACAAAGTTAAGCCAAAGGATTTGGCCGCATTGATCGAAAAATTGACGCCGGAAGTGGCCAAGCGCGCGGCAGTGTTGGATCACATGGTGCCAGTCAGTGCGTTGAAGGGTGCCGGGATTTCCGATCTGCGTGGGCGGTTGGGGACACTGGCGGGCCCTAAGTGATTCGGATATACCGCGCATCATGACCACCGCGAAAAAACCCAAAAAGAAAAGCCGGAGCAAAGGCAGGAACAAATCCCCGGCGGAATGGTTGGAGACCGCGCGGACGTTGGCCGAAGCCCTGCCCTATATGCGGGCCTTCGCTGGCCAGACGTTTGTCATCAAGATCGGCGGCCACGCCATGGGCAATCCATCATTGATCCACGATTTTGCCCGGGACGTGATGCTGATCAAGCAGGTGGGCATCAACCCCGTGGTAGTCCACGGCGGCGGCCCGCAAATCGGCAAAATGCTGAAAAGCCAAGGCATCGAAAGCAAGTTCGAATCCGGCCTGCGGATCACCGACAAGGCCACAGTGAAAATCGTGGAACGGGTTCTGGCAGACGTCATCAACAAAGCAATCGTGGGCGCCATCGAAGCGGCTGGCGGCCACGCCAAAGGCATTTCCGGTAAAAAAGGCGGCCTGGTGAAAGCCCGAAAATTGCGGCACAAGGTGCGGGTTCCGGGGTCGAACATCGAACGGGTTTTAGATCTGGGATTTGTCGGCGAGCCAACCCAAATCAACGCCAAAATCTTAGACCCGATCACCACCACCGATGTGATCCCGGTCATCGCCCCCATCGGCATCGGCGTGGACGGTGAGGCTTATAATATAAACGCCGACACGGTGGCCGGCGCCATCGCTGCCGCAATGGACGCGACAAAGCTGATCCTGATGACCGACGTTGAAGGAGTGTCGGACGCACAGGGAAAATTGATCGCTCAGCTGTCGCCTACCGCCGCGCGCAAATTATTGCGGGACGGCAGCATCACCGGGGGCATGATCCCAAAGTTGGAGACATGTTTGAAGGCGATCAAGGGCGGCGCCGCTGCTGCACATATTTTGGACGGCCGCCTGCCCCACGTGTTGCTGTTGGAAATCTTCACCGAGCTTGGTGTGGGGACGATGGTTCTGAGCCGCACGGTTAGGTGAGATGACTTAATCGTCGGCAGTGAAGTCGGTGTTCTCGACCGTTTTTTCGAAATAGTGGATGAACCACTCCACCTCCGGCTCTTTCAAGGCATATTCCACCCCGTTGCGGGCATGGACTGTGGTATTGGTGGGAACCCGGGCCACGTGGCGTTGCAAACGCATTGCGGCGCGGGCCGATAGCTTGGCGCGCCAGGTCAGCGCTGTGACCGCCTTGCGGCTGCGGGAATCCAACATGGCGTTGACCATGCCCACGTCGATTTTTGCCCGGAACGCCAGGGCTTCGGCCACGAATCCCCGCTGGCCATTTTCTCCGACGGTGGTGATGGCGTCTTCGGTCAGCTCATCGGACTCCGCCATGCGCTCGATTTTTTCTTTCAACGAGCTTTCGGCGGGGGCGGACTGTTCCAATTTGATCCGCTTTTTCACCACATCCTTGACATACTGTTTGGTTTCGTCATCCATGCGGTGTTCGTGATTCAAGATCTCCAATATCACCGACGATACAAATCCGGCGATGCGGCGGATAGCGCCCTGGGACAATTCGAGGCGTGAAACCAACGGCTCGTGCAGGGGTTTTGCTTGCTCGGCGGTTTCGATGATTTCGTCCAAGGTGTCTTCGCGGATCTGGGCGTTGGGATTGGCCAACAAGGTCGCCACAGCCGGGATGTCGTTGGCGACGACGATGGCGCCGGAAACTTTGTCGCTGACCGCCACCCGCCGTGACACGGCACTTAGGCCCCCCTCCACCACGCCTGCCTAGAAGATTTCCAACAAATCAGAATCGGTCAGCAGCGGCGGCGCCCTTGATCGCCTTCAAACATGTCTCCAACATTTGTTTGTAGCCGTCGGACAATTGGTCAATGGTGAAATCGCCATGGGATTCGGAAAATTTGTTGATGGTGTACAGCAGCGCCCGGGCGTTATCGGCCTCGGACTTTTCAACTTCCAGATCAACCGTGGTGCTGCCGACCTCCAGCCCCTCGCCTTTCGGGTCTGCTTCCTTCACCGTGTTGGCAATGGTTTCCTGTAACGCGGTAACATCCAGATTGGCATCGTGGACCAGGCCAAATTTGTCGTCGTCCAAACGCCCAGCGGATTCACCATTCACAGAGTTCGCCTTCATATGGGCGGCGATGTTTGCCACCAATTCATCGGCGGCTTCGTCATCCATGCGTTCGCGCAGTTTGTCGATCCCGTCCAGATCCAACAGGGTCATGTTATAGAGTCGGCCACCTTCGCCCGCGGTCGCCATGGCTTTTTGCGCAATTTCCCCGAAGGCGCCCTTTTCAAGCAGCCCGGTTTCGGCGTCTATGTCTTCTTGTTGCTTGGCGCTCACTTCGCCCAAGCGCCGGGCGCTGAGCGCCACAAACGTGCGGCCACCGTGGATGGGCAGGTGGGTGCCAAAGGCCACGACCCGCAGTTGCTTGCGGCCTTTTGGCGAGACCCGCAGACCCAAGGGGCCAAATCGTCCTTGGGTTACGGCGGTGGACAGGGCGGCTTTCAGCAAGGGCCGATCGGCTCGCTCCATCAGGCCGACCAGCGCTCTGCCTTCCAGTTCTTCGGGCTTTGCCCCAGCGAGCCATTGCACGGCCCCCGACGCATACTGAATCACTTGGTCGGTATCTAGCTCCAGAAACGCATCGGCGGACGCGAACGCGAACGCCACGAACCGATCACGTTCGTAGCGCAGGTCTGCCGCGCTCTCCCCTGCCTCACTCATCCCTTGGATTGCCTACAAATGTGTGTCAGTGCCAATGCACGGTATTTTGTCCCACATAAGACTTACCATACTGTAACGCCCATGATTGAACCTGTTGGCCCCATTCCCAAAGTGGATACCGCGGGCGAATCGTCGCACGATCCACGGTTGAGAGAGGTCGAAACTTGGGTTTTCGACCTGGACAACACCCTGTATCCCCCGTCGTCCAACCTGTTCGAGCAAATCGATGTGCGCATCGGCGCGTTTTTACAGGAAATGCTATCCCTGGGGCCCACCGATGCACGGATGCTACAGAAACAATATTTTCGCGAATACGGCACCACCCTACATGGATTAATTCAAAACCACGGGACGGATCCGAGGGAATTCTTGGATTTCGTTCACGACATCGATTTTTCCCGGATTCCACCGGACCCGGGCTTGGCGAAAGCCATCGGCCGGCTGCCTGGACGCAAATTTATCTTTACCAATGCCGATGTTGCGTATTCCAATCGGGTCATGGAGCGCATCGGGGTTTTGGGGCTTTTTGACGGGATTTTCGATATCGAAGCGGCGGACTTCGTCCCCAAACCGCACTTGGGCACCTATCAACGGATGCTCGAGTCCCATAATATTGAGCCAATGACCGCCGCGATCATCGATGATTTACCCAAAAATTTAATCCCCGCCGCCGAACTGGGCATGACCACGGTATGGATGCGCAATGACCATTGGACCGAATCCGAAGCCCCCACACCATTGGCGGATTTCGACCATGTGGTGGATCATTTGGCCGATTGGCTGAACGCCGTAGGTTAGGGTTTTTCAGAACCGCCGCTGGTACCGGTCCCTCGCCCCGGCTATGGTCACGACCAAGTCGAACCCCCACAAAGCACAAGTTTTTAGGAGAATTTTTGGTGTCTGATCAGCTGCAAACCACCATCGAAGCCGCCTGGGATGATCGCGATTCAATCAATCTTGAGACCACCGGCGACATTAGGGATGCCGTCAACCATGCCCTGGATGGGCTGGATTCCGGGGCCCTGCGAGTCGCCGAAAAATTCAATGGGGACTGGGTGACCCATCAGTGGCTCAAAAAGGCGGTATTGCTGTCCTTTCGCATGAATGATTCTCAGCCCATCAGCGGCGGCCCGGCGGGATCTACCTGGTTCGATAAAGTGCCGCCAAAATTCGCCGGTTGGGACGAAGCCCGGTTTCGCGACGCCGGCATTCGCGCTGCCTCCGGGTGCGTCATCCGCCATTCGGCCTATGTGGCCCCCGGGGCCGTGTTGATGCCGTGTTTTATGAACCTGGGCGCTCGGGTTGATTCTGGATCCATGATCGATACCTGGGCCACGGTCGGCAGCTGCGCCCAGGTGGGCAAGAACGTGCACATTTCCGGCGGCGCTGGGATCGGCGGGGTGTTGGAGCCCTTGCAAGCCGGGCCGGTGATCATCGAAGACGAAGCATTCATCGGCGCCCGATCCGAAGTCGCCGAAGGGGTGATTGTCGAGGCAGGCGCCGTACTGGCCATGGGGGTGTTCATTGGTGCTTCCACCCGCATCATCAATCGCACCACTGGCGAAGTCCATATGGGCCGGGTTCCGGCGTATGCCGTGGTGGTGCCGGGGACCATGCCCGGCAAGCCATTGCCCGACGGCAGCCCGGGGCCGAACTTGGCTTGTGCCGTGATAGTCAAACAGGTGGACGCCCGCACCCGGTCCAAGACCTCGGTCAACGAGCTGTTGCGGGATTAGTCTGCCGCCATGGCGGACAAGACCATTGATGCGGTCGCACTGTCAGCGGATTTGATTCGCTGCCAGTCCGTGACCCCTGTGGATGACGGCGCGCTTGATGTATTACAGGCGGCCCTGAAACCATTGGGATTTGACTGCACTGAAATGACATTTGACGAAGGCGGCGTGCCGGTGCGCAATTTGTTCGCCCGCATCGGTGACAGCGGCCCGCATTTGTGCTTCGCCGGGCACACCGATGTGGTGCCAGTGGGCGATGCCGCCGCTTGGACCGTTGATCCGTTCGGCGGCGAAATCTGCGACGGAATTTTGTGGGGCCGCGGGGCCACTGACATGAAAGCCGCAATCGGCTGTTTCGCCGACGCCGCGTCGCAAATCTTGGCAGAAAACAGTGGCCAGCCTGGCGGGTCCATCAGTTTGCTGATAACCGGCGACGAAGAAGGTCCGGGCATCAACGGCACCAAAAAAGTTCTGGAGTGGATGGCTGACAACGGCCACACCCCCGACGCCGCCCTTGTCGGGGAGCCCACCAATCCTCAATCCATGGGCCAGATGATGAAGATTGGGCGCCGGGGTTCCATGGTCGGGCGACTGGCGGTGCATGGGACCCAGGGTCACGCGGCATACCCCCAATTGGCCGACAATCCGGTGTCGCGCTTGGTGGCCATATTATCGGCGCTGACTAACACCACATTGGATTCCGGGTCGGCGGAATTTCAGCCGTCGAATTTGGAAGTCACGACCATCGACGTGGGCAATCCGGCGGTGAACGTGATCCCCGCCAAGGCCAACGCCATTTTCAACATTAGGTTCAACGATCAGCAGACGTCGTCTGCGCTTTCCGATTGGGCACGGGAACAATGCGACGCGGTCGGTGGTGCCTACGATTTGGACATTCACGTGTCGGGGGAATCGTTTTTGTCGCCGGCGGGACCGTTCCACGATTTGGTGGCGGCGGCGGTAGAACGGGTGTTGGGGGTGACGCCTGATCGCAGCACCAGCGGCGGCATTTCCGATGCGCGATTCGTGAAAGACTATTGCCCGGTGGCGGAATTCGGATTGATTACTGAAACCGCCCACAAAGTGGACGAGCGCGCGTCATTGGATGACATGGAAAACCTGGTGGCCATTTACGCTGACATTCTCCGCGGGTTCCTTCTCCGCGATGCCTGACACCCGGGAAATTCTGGCGTCGATCCAAGGGGCATTTTTGCTGGCCCGCTTTAACTCCGCAGGCATGAATTTTTTCAACATTTCGGCGGATGGATTTTGGCGATCGTTCGGCGCAGCCGTGGTGATCGCCCCCGTCATCTTGATCACCATTTTGGCGTTTTACGCGGGGTCCGACATCAACCCACTGCGCATCGCCGTGGTGGAATTCGGCCAATACATCATCGGCTGGGCGCTGTTCCCGGTGGTGATGATTTTCGTCGCCCGGACCATGAACCTGACCGCCCGGTATGTGGGATACATCATCGCCTATAACTGGTCGGCAGTGATCCAGACAGCGTTGTTCGCACCGCTTAATTTGGCGTTGGCATATTCCGGGGCGTCATGGGTGCTGGAATTCATGTGGCTGTCGGCGATGGTCTTCGTGATCATCTATTTGATTTTCATCGCCAAAACCGCGCTTGGGACCACATTGTCTGTGGCCATCAGTCTGGTGGGATTGGACCTGCTGTTGGCCTTGGTGGTCATCCTTGGCACCTCGGACTTGCTTTAATCCGGGTACACTACCCGGGCCAAATACAGCCCATGGACAGGTGCCGTGGGGCCGCAGGCAGCACGATCCCGGGCCGCCAATGCCTCTGACACATCATCCGCCGACATTTTGCCTTCCCCCGCACGCACCAGGGTTCCGGTCAGCGCCCGCACCTGGTTGTGCAAAAACGATCGGGCCTGGGCAGTGACCTGGATGCCCTTACCGGACCAGGCCTGGATGGTAAGGGCATCCAGGGTTTTCACCGGCGACTTGGCCTGGCAATGGGCCGACCTAAATGTGGTGAAGTCGTGCTTGCCCACCAAACGATCCGCTGCCGCTTGCATGAGATCTGCATCCAGTTCGGGCAACACGTGCCACGCCCGATCACGGTCCAACGCCGGGGCGGCCACCCGGTTGACGATGCGGTATTCGTAATGCCGCGCAGTGGCGGAAAACCGCGCATCGAAATCTGCCGCGACCTGTTCCGCCGTCAACACCGCGATGTGCCGCGGCCCATTTGCAATGCGGCGCAAGTGATCGTTCAAGGCATCCCGCACGGTTTTGGTGGCGGGGGAATCCACCAAATCAAAATGCGCGACCTGGCCCAAGGCGTGGACTCCGGCGTCGGTGCGACCTGCGCCGAATACGGTCACGGCCTGGCCGCAAAACCCGTGCAAGGCTTCTTCCAGGGATTGTTGAATCGATGGACCGTTTTCCTGACGCTGCCAGCCGGAAAAACCGGTGCCATCGTATTCCACCGTGATGCGATAGCGGGTCATGGCAGAAAATTTGTGCCCACCGGCACGCGTGTCCCGCGCAAGAAATCCGCCGCAGCCATAGCCGATTTGCCAGCCCGTTGCAGGCGAGTCAAGCGTAACGCACCGTCGCCGCAAGCCACGGTCAACGCGTCATCCAGAACTTCACCGGCTATGACGGGCAGGGCTGAAATCGGTTCCGCCGCCAAGACTCTGATGCGATCGGCCCCCAGTTCAAACCAGGCGCCGGGGGCGGGAGAAAGCCCCCGCACATGACTGTCCAATTCGATTGCCGGGCGGGTCCAATCAATGCGACCTTCGGCCTTGGTGAGCTTGGGCGCCAAGGTGGCACCTTCTGTGGGTTGGGGGGTGGCGACCAACGATCCATCGTCAAGCCCGGCCAGGGCTTTCACAATTAATTCCGCGCCGCGCACCGCGAACGTATCGTGGAGTTGGCCCGCTGTAGGGCGATCCCCCACATCGATTGTTTCGGCGATCAAAATGGGGCCAGTATCCATGCCCTGATCCATTTGCATGATGGTGACTCCGAACACTTCATCCCCGGCCATGATCGCCCGATTGATGGGGGCGGCGCCGCGCCACCGGGGCAGCGACGACCCATGCAGATTGATGCAGCCTAAGCGCGGGGCCACTAAAAAGGGGCTGGGGAGGATTTGGCCGTAGGCGGCCACCACCGCCGCATCCAGGCGCAAATCCGCGAATGCCGCATGTTCGTCAGGTGATTTCAGACTGGCCGGTGTGCGGACTTCGATCCCTAATCCCGTGGCCCCGCTGTGCACCGATGAAGGCTTGGTTGATTGCCCCCGGCCTGATCGGCGCGGCGGTTGGGTGTAGACGCAAACAATGTCATGCCCACCCACGACCAGAGCGCGGAGCGTCGGCACCGCAAAATCCGGCGTGCCCATGAATGCCAATCGCAGCGCCATTTGATGTTTTAAGCGACGGCTGGCTGTTTTTGCCTTCGCACTTTCAGCAGCCTGCGCAGGATGATATCGCGTTTGATTTTCGACAGATGGTCCACGAACAACACGCCTTCCAGGTGATCCATTTCGTGCTGGATGACCCGCGCCGTGGTGCCGCCGTACTGCAACGTCTGGGAATTGCCGTCGTAATCCAAGAACTTTACGGTGATTGTGTCGGGACGTTCCACGTCTTCGAATTGGTCGGGCAAGGACAAGCAACCTTCTTCGATCAACACTAGGTCTTCGGATTCGGTGGTGATTTTCGGGTTCACCAAGAACAATATTTCCGGCGCATCTTCTTCCAGGTCAGCTTCGCGCACGCCAACGACGATGGCGCGGATGGGCGATCCCACCTGGACCGCCGACAGACCGATGCCGGGGGCAGCGCGCATGGTTTCCACCATGTCGTCCATCAACGCGCGGGTGGCGTCGTCCACCCGTTCCACCGACTTTGACTTCGCTTTCAAGCGCCGGTCCGGGGCGGTAATAATGGGCAAGATGGCCATGGGTCCTAGGTATGCCGGGGGTGGGAAGCCGTCAAGCGCACTGGAAGGGTTGTGCCATCCGCCTTCCTTACCATATTCGGGAAAAGCTTTCTCACATAGATTGGAGCAGACGATGCTTAGTTTGAACCTGAGCGCTTGGATCGCTCCAGGCATGTTGGCGGCCATGTTCGGTATGGTCGGGGTTATGAAAAGCACGCGGCCCATCGAAGTGCTGGCCGAGCGAATGAGCTTTGTTCCCGATTACCGTCCATCAACCATCCGCCTGATTGGGTTCGCCGAAGTCGCCGGCGCCCTTGATATGATCTTGCCCATGTTCACCGGGATGCTGTGCCGTGGCTGACCCCCCTGGCCGCCATCGGCTTCGCCGCCATCCAGGTTCTGGCAATTCCGGTGCATTTGCGTCTGGGCGAGGTGAAAATGGTACCGATGAACCTGGCTTTTCTGGCCAGGTCCCTGTTCGTTGTTTAGAGCCGGTGGGGTCTGATCTCCCGATTTAATCAGAAATAGTACGCCACCCGGGCGACAAACGAATCCTGGCCAGCGCCGTACTCGCTGGTCGCACCGCCCTGGAAGAATTGCGCCGAAAACGACACATCCACGTCTTGGGAGGCCGACCAGGAAAGACTGGGGATCACCACCCGGCTGCCGTTCTGGGTATCGAACAGGGCGGTGAACCTCGCCTCCCAAATGTATGTGATGTCATACCCGGTGGTGAACGCCCACAGATCCCGGTGGCAGCTGTTGATGCGGTCGGGGGCAAGGCCAATGGGCGCATTTCCCGTGGCCGCGCCATTGCGGAAATATTCCAGCGAAAAAGCTACGGATTGATCCAAGAATTCCGGCTGAAAAATGGCATCAATGCCAATCGCAATTTGGGCATAGCGCGGCGATTGTTTGGGCCATCCCGCGGTGGTTTCCAAATGCCAGCCGCCCCAGGACAAATTCCCGGCAAGGTCCAGGCCGATCACCGGCTCGTTTTCGATGCCGCCCACCAGAATGGCGTAATCCGTTTCACCGATGGTATCGCGCCAGCGCACCGCGACCTTGCGCGAGGTCCCGCGTTTGGCCACACCCGGGGCGAAGACCATTTGCAACGAGCCAAACCGGCCAACAAAGCGTTCGGCGGAGAGGGCGTCGGAGCCGGTTTTTTGCCCGGCTTCCAAGGCCGTGGCCGAGGTCGGATTGAACCGGTCGGTTGGGTTCCACACCCGGCCAGACCCCCACGCCACCCGTTGACGGCCCAAAATCACCCGCCAGTCAGTGGTTTCATAGGCCACCGAGGCGCGAAAAATTTTGTGCCGCCACAGATACGAGCCGCCGCTGGTGACGTCGCCGCCGCCATCAAAAAGCGTCGGCTCGATGGCAGTCCGAAAAAGCGCAAATTCCGGGCTTTTGACCAGGCCGCCGCCGATGATTTCGTTGTCATAGGCGATCCGCCAGGACAGGTCGGCGTCGCCCAGGGCGCGGCCGCCGTCTAATTCCAATCGCAGACGGGCCGTGGCCGAATTAATCGGCCGCTTGGCAGAGTTCTTAGACCGCCAAGCGAGAGTGCTAAAGGTGCCGAAAACCTCCCCCACCGCGCCCAAATCGGCAGCCAAGGTGGTTTGGGGGGTAAGCGTTATCCCCACGGCAACCGCAATCGCTGGGGCCCAGCCCGAGCGGGACATTTAGAGGGTTTCGTCGGTGGCGACGCGGCCGTCCTGCATCTGGATCAGCCGCTTCGCCCGGGAAATCACCCCGGGGTCATGGGAAGCAAAGATGAATGTGGTTTTGTGGGTTTGGTTCAGTTCCACCAGCAAATCCAGCAACTCAATCGCGGTGGTGGAATCCAGGTTGGCGGTGGGTTCATCGGCCAGCACAATGTCTGGCGCCGCCGCCAAAGCGCGGGCCACGGCAACACGCTGCTGCTGGCCACCGGACAGCTGGTCGGGGCGGCGTTTGCCAAACCCGCCCAGGCCCACTTCTTCCAACCATTTGTCGGCGCGTTCAAGGCGTTCGGCCTTTGCCATGCCTTGGAGCTCCAACACATAGGCGACGTTTTCCCGGGCCGTCAGAACCCGGATCAAATTGTAAGCCTGGAACACAAAGCCGATGTGGCGCAGCCGGAACAGGGCGCGCTTGTTTTTCGACAGCTGTTGGTATTCTTCCCCGTGAATGCGCACAGTGCCGGAATCCGGCATATCCAAGGCACCCAACATGTTAAGTAGAGTCGTTTTACCGGACCCGGATCGCCCGGCCAGGACCAAAAATTCGCCCTCCTCAACGCGCAGGCTGACCCCATCCAGGGCCTTTACGCTGACTTCCCCCAGGCCGTAGACCTTCATCAAATTGTGCGTTTCAATCAATGGCATTGCTTAAATCTGCCTCATCGCTTCAACGGGATTTAGTTTGGTGGCTCGCCACGCGGGCAACACCCCCGCCAACAGGGCAGTAATGGCGATCGTCGCCAAAATGTAGATGGTGATTTTTAGATCCATCACCGGATGGATGATCGGGTCCATGTAAAGAGAGCTAAGACTTTCAGTGAAAGCGGTGAGATCAATGCCGCGCTTGCCATAGATCCCTGTGAGTATCGCCGCGCCTCCATACCCCAGCGCCCCACCGATGGACACCAACACTGTGGTTTCCCACAACAGCATAGCAAACAATTGACGGCGTCCGGTTCCCAGGGCCTCCATTAGGCCAAATTCTCTGGTGCGTTCGTACAACGTCATGAACATGGTGTTGATGATTTCGCCCAACACCACCACCACAACGATGGCCAAAATGAAAACAATACTGGCATCGCTGCTTTCGACAATTTGCTGAATAAAAGGGTCCACATCGAACCACCGCTGGGTCTCGAACAATTGGCCATCCAATTGGTCCAACATGCGTTCGTACACCAAGTCGGTGTTTTCGTGGTTATCCACCCGCAACACCACGGTGGTGGCGCCGTCGCCCAGCTCCAACCACGTCTGCGCGGCTTCCAGGGTCACGATGGCCATTAGCCGATCAATTTCAGGGGTGCCGGATTCAATGATTCCTCGCACCCGAAAGACCTGGGAGCTGAAATCTCCGCCGGGAGCCTGGGTGGTCATCACCACCTTGTCCCCCAGTTCGGCTTCCAAAGTTTCGGCAACGTCAATCCCCAACACCACACCGCCATTGTCGCCAACCTCTAGCCAAGCGCCGTCGGTGACGAAATTCGCCATGCGGGTGACGGCTTTTTCTTTTTCCGGTTCAACACCGATCACGGTGATTGCGGCGCTGGCGGTGGCGACGTTGGCCAAGCCCGACACGTAAACCCGCTGGGACGAGGCAATCACATTGGGGTCGGCCTGGGCTGCCGCAATGACCGCTCCGGTGTCCGCCATGAAGTTGTCGATTAGCCCATCTTCTTGGAACCCCGGCGCGTTGATCTGGATGTGGCCAAAGTTGGTCAGCACGAAATTGTCTTTCATGCTGCCCAGGTAGCCTTCGGTCAGGGTCAGCATGAAGGTCAGCGAACCGATGGCCACCACCAGGGCAATCAAGGTCAACACCGTGCGCCGCATGTTGCGGGTGAGATTACGCAGGGCCAACAAGAAGTACGTCACCATGGAAAGCGTCACCACGCCGTTTTTTGACGGCGGTGTTGGAACAGCCCTTTGATCAGACATGGCGGATTGCCTCAACTGGCTCCAGGCGCATGGCCCGCCAGGCCGGGTAAAAGGCGCTGACGATGGTCGCGGCCAACAGGCCCAAGACGGTGATCAGCAAATGGTTGGTGTCGATTTCGGCGAAGATGATGGTGTCCATATAAAACTCGCCCAGGATTTCCACCAATTCAGGATCCATCATTGCGCCTAGATCAATGCCGGTGCGGCCAAACCATGCCACCAGTCCCAATCCCCCGGCGGTGCCAACGGCGGTGCCTAAAAGCCCCAAAAATATTGCTTCGATCAACACCACCGCGCCGATCGCCCCGGTGCTGGTGCCCATGGCCATCAACACGCCGAATTCCCGGGTCCGCTGCAACATCGAAACCAGCACGGTGTTGATGACTCCAGAAATCACGATCAGCACCACAATGCCGATGAAGATGTACATAAATCCGTTATCCAGATTGACCATCTGGCGGATGATGGGGTTGATCTCTTCCCATTCCAAAAGCGCCAGACCTTCTGGCTCCAAGATCTTCCGCAATTCGGCGGCGATTTGGTGCAGTTCGGCTTCCGGCACCTGGGCCACCAAATCGGTGATGCGCCCTTCCATCACCAACAATTCCTGGGCCGATTCCAGCGGTACCATGACCATCGCCTGGTCGATGATTGGGTCGCCTGATTTGATCAAACCGACGATGTCGAATTTGTCCGCCGTCAGAGTGCCTCGGCGGTCTTGAGTCAACAAAATGATTTCGTCCCCCAACCCCAGGCCGAGCTTGGCCGCGCCCTTGGCGCCGATGACCGCGGTGTATTCGTCCCCCGGTTCCAAAAATCGCCCAACGGAAACCTTTTGATTCAATGTCGTGACCAACGGCTCGCGGGCGGGGTCCATGCCCAACAACATCATGCCGGTGGAGGTTTCCTCCCCCGCAGACAAGGCAAAGCTGGACAGCCGCGTGGTCCAGGCGTCGATGCCGGCGGACTCCATCGCCGCCAACAGCACGGTTTGATCGGAAATGTTGGTCTCTAATTTCGGGTGGTCAAAAAAATCTGCCTGGTGAACCTGAAAGCTGCCGGTCATCAGGGCGCGGAAGTTCGCCATCAAGTTATTGTGGCTGCCGTCGTTGAACCCCCAGATGAACAGCAACGCCAGCAAGCCGATGGCCACCGACAAAACGGTGATCAGGCTGCGACGTTTGTTGCGCACCACGTTCCGCCAAGCAATGGCGAACAGCGTGCCGCTCACCGGGCTCTCCGGCTCAAATTAGCCCGGGTGAAGATGTCTTCGTCGATGGGCTCATCAAACGTCATGGCATCGATATACATGACCGTTTTGTGCCCCGGTTCGGTTTCCGGGATCATTTCCATTTTCCCTGGGGCCATCCGACCACCCATTTCCCGGATGTCGGAAAAAATCAGCGACCGGATCAGCACATCTTTTTCGTCATAGAATTGCTGGCTGATGGGAATGCCGTCCATGCGCAACTGCATCACCACCCTGCCCCACACCACGGGCGCATCCAAATGGGCGACGGCTTGGATGGTCACAACTTCGATTCCGTCCGCGCCCATTTCCCGGGCAAGGATGGTGTTGTCGTAATCGTTGATGGCGGACGATTGATTGACCAGATCGTCGTTGGTAAAATCCGACCCCATCCACGAATTCAGCATCATGGCCGGGGGAATTTTGATGTCCCGTTCCAAATTTGGCAGGTACATCCACAAATTTCCTTCCACCTTCAGGAAGGTTGTGTCCTTGTCCCGGCGCGGTGACAAAATGTGAATAAACGAGCGATCGCCCACCCGGTCATCCCAGCTTTGCATCACCACTTCCCGATCGCTTTCGCCCGGGCGGGTGACCACCATGCGGTATGTGGCGGTGTTGGTTTCGGCCCGGGTGCGGTCCTCCATGGACCTTATCAGCGCATCGGCTTCTTCATCGGCCAAAACCGGGCCCACACCAACGGAACTGAGCACGCCCAGCGCCACCGACATTTGGATGAATGACTTTCTGGAAATTTTCATTACTCGCACCACATGATTGGATCACTTATAGAAGCATGCGCCAACCTTGCAAGTCGGCGAGCAACTTTCCATACTTGGGTATATGCGTAGGCGAAAAAGACTGCTCATCTGGGATGACGGAGGAACTTTGCGCCAGTGCGACAAAGCTGGATGCAAGGAACCCGCAACCCACAAAACGCCGGAAAGCCCGGAGCGCATGGACGCGTTCCGTTGGCTGTGCAACGACCACGCCCGGGAATTCAACGCCGAATGGAATTTTTTTGGCGATATGTCGCGGGCTGAAATCGAACGCTTCCAAAAGGACGATGTGACCGGCCACCGGCCCACATGGCCCGTGGGCACCGGCCCCATTGCCCAGGCAATAAATGGCAAATTCCGCGACCATTTCGGCGTATTTTCGTCCGAAGGCATCAAATTCCCCGGCGAATCGCAAACCTCGCGCCAACCAGAACCCGAAGAACGGCGGGCCTTGGCCAAGCTGAATTTGCGCCCAGATTCGACCCTGGAAGAAATCAAACTTCGCTATAAAAAGGTGGTCAAACGCATCCACCCGGATTTGCACGGCGGCGATAAACGCAGCGAGGAGCAGCTGAAAGACGTGAACGCGGCCTATTCATACCTCATTGCCCGGGCTCAATCGTGACAGCGACCACTGCCGAGCCCCTCGAATATCTCAACGCCACCCCGGATATCACCGTGGACGCGCGCCAGATGTTCGGCATCGATACGGATTTTCAGGTCCCGGCTTTTTCCGAGCCCAATGAACATGTGCCGGCGATCGACGAGGCCTATCAGTTCGACCGGGAAACCACGCTGGCCATTTTGTCGGGGTTCGCCCATAACCGCCGGGTGATGATCCAGGGCTATCACGGCACCGGAAAATCCACCCACATCGAACAAGTGGCGGCGCGCCTGAATTGGGCTTGCGTGCGGGTGAACTTGGACAGCCACATCAGCCGCATCGACCTGATCGGCAAAGACGCCATCGCTTTGCGCGACGGCCACCAGGTCACGGAATTCCGCGAAGGCATTTTGCCCTGGGCCTTGCAGTCGTCCGTGGCGTTGGTATTCGACGAATACGATGCGGGCAGGCCCGATGTGATGTTTGTCATCCAAAGGGTCTTAGAGGCCGATGGTCGCCTGACCCTGTTGGATCAGACCCGGGTGATCAGCCCTCACCCCGGTTTCCGGCTGTTCTCGACCACCAACACCATCGGGTTGGGGGACACCACCGGGCTTTACCATGGCACACAACAAATTAATCAGGGCCAAATGGATCGCTGGAACGTTGTCGCCACCCTGAATTATTTGTTCCACGACGACGAAATGGCCATTGTCTTGGCCAAGGTCCCAAGCTTTGCCAGCCCGCAAGGCCGCGAGACTATTTCGGCCATGGTCACCTTGGCGGATTTGTCCCGGGCGGGATTCATAGCTGGAGACATCTCCACCGTCATGTCGCCGCGCACCGTCATCATGTGGGCCGAAAATACCGACATTTTCGGCGACATGGCCTTTGCCTTTCGCATGACCTTTCTGAACAAATGCGACGAACTGGAACGGCCCGTGGTGGCGGAATATTACCAGCGGTGCTTTGGCGAGGATTTGCCGGAATCCGCCGCCAGCCCACCTTAAGGGCTTTGACGTGAGCCAATCCGAAGACGCTGTCACACGGTTCCGCCGGGCGGTGGGTGCGGCAACTGCGGCGATCGCCCAAGAACCCGAAGTCACGTTGACTTTTGCCACGGAACCCCCGTCCGCGAAGGGCCCACACATTCGCATACCGGCCCCCAGCGCCCATCTGAGCAGATCAGAGGTGTCCCAGACCCGCGGTACGGCTGACCAATTCGCCTTGGCCCTGCGCCACCATGACCCCGGGGTGCATGCCACCCACGCCCCCCGGGACGGCCCGGCGCGCGAGGCGTTCGATGCCTGCGAACAAGCCAGGGTGGAATCCCTGGGGGCGCTGGACATGCGCGGCACCGCCGGAAACCTGGATGCTGCCCTGGGCTGCCAAAGCACCGCCCTGGGATTTGAACGCCTAACGGACCGCGCCGACGCGCCCCTGTCCTGGGCATTGCGGTTCTATGTGCGCCAGCGTCTGACCGGGCGACCGGTGCCCGGTGCCGCCAAGCGCCTGGTGGATCTGTGGCGGCCAACCATCGAAGAAAAAGCCGGGGGAGATTTGGGCACCTTGGGCCAATTTATGGCCGACCAAGCAGGATTTGCCGATGCGGTGCGGCGGATTTTGGTGGACCTGGATTTGGAAGACCCCGACGAAGAACGCGCGCGTGAGCAGGAAGACGACCATGACGGCGCCGACCCCAATGACGAGGATCAATCGCAAGAGGGGTCCACCGGCAAGGTCGCCGCGGAATTGGCCGACGGCGAAGATGCGATGGCCGAATCCAGCCAATCCGGTAGCGACTCAGAGGCCGAATTTTCCGACGACGCAAGAGAAACCGGCGATTTACCCGGCGCCCACGATCACCCCTGGCGCATCCCGGAAGCCGGGGCAAACGACCTGGGCGCCCATTACCGCCCCTACACCACCGAATTCGACGAGATCGTGGCGGCGGAGGATTTGTGCGACGCCGAAGAACTGATCCGCCTGCGCACCAACTTGGACCAGCATTTGGTGGAAATCGAAGGGGTCATCAGTCGCCTAGCCAATCGCCTACAACGGCGATTGTTGGCCAAGCAAGTGCGGGCCTGGGAATTTGATCTGGACGAAGGGGTAATCAATTCCGCCCGCCTGGTCCGGGTCATCACCAACCCCCTGAACCCGTTGTCGTTCAAACGCGAAGAAGAAACCAACTTCCGCGACACAGTGGTCACCTTGTTGTTGGACAATTCCGGGTCCATGCGCGGGCGGCCCATCGCCGAGACGGCAATGTGCGCGGACATTTTGGCGCGGACGCTGGGACGCTGTGGCGTGAAGACCGAAATTTTGGGGTTCACCACCCGGGCCTGGAAGGGCGGCAGAGCCCGAGACAAGTGGGTGGCTGCGGGCAAGCCGGAAACTCCCGGCCGCCTGAACGATTTGCGCCACATTATTTACAAATCTGCCGACCAGCCGTTGCGCCGTGCGCGAAAAAATTTGGGCCTGATGCTGCGCGAAGGATTGCTGAAAGAGAATATCGATGGCGAGGCAATTTTGTGGGCCCATCAACGGCTGATCGCCCGACCCGAAGAACGTCGCATATTGATGGTGATCTCCGACGGTGCGCCGGTGGATGATTCCACCCTGTCTGCCAATCCCAGCGACGCGCTGGACCATCACCTGCGCGACGCCATCGCCTGGATCGAAGCCCGATCGCCGGTGGAATTGGTGGCCATCGGCATCGGCCATGACGTCACCCGCTATTACCGCCGGGCGGTTACCATTGTTGACGCCGAACAATTGGGCGGCGCAGTCATGGAACAATTGGGCGATCTGTTTGAAGAGGAACACCTGGCCTCTGGCCCGCGGGGCCGACTTCATTAAAACCCACCCGATGATGCTAGCAACGGCGGTGGCCTTGGTGGTTGCTTTGGCGGCGGGTGGCGCCACCAGTGAGCCCATCGAATTGCGGACGACGTCGGTTTCGCTGGATTTGGCCGATCCGGCCCGCGTAACGCTCGGCGATCTGACCTATTTGGGGGGCCTTCGCCTGAACAGCCCCCACCGAGATTTTGGCGGTTGGTCGGGCATGTGGATCAGCCCCGCCGGCAACCGCTTGGTGGCCGTGGGGGACCGGGGCCATTGGCTGACTGCCAACATCGCCTTTTCCGCCGACGGGCGACTGGCCGATCTGACCGACGCACACCTATTCCCCATGCTGGGCACCGACGGAATTGCCATCGAGCCACCCTGGACCGACGCCGAATCCATCGCCGCCTTGGACGGCGGGTTGTTGGTTGCCTTCGAGCGCGCCCACCGATTTTGGTGGTACCCCGGGACCACGCCTGATGCATTGGCGACCGCCATTCCCCAAGACCATTATCACCCCCACCCCATGCATGACGCGCCGTCCAACGGTGGTGTTGAGGCACTGACAGCCCTGGGTGACGGAACTCTGCTGGCTTTCGCCGAAGAGCTTGCCGGGCCCGAGGGCACCCTGGGGTGGATCACCAATGGCGATGGGCTGGATAGCTCCATCAGCTTGGCCACCAGTGACGGGTACGTGCCCACCGGGGCCGCGACGCTGGTCAACGGCGACGTACTGGTGTTGGAACGGCGTTTCGATCTGCTTGGGTTCCGATCCCGGATCAAGCTTTTGGACCAGGCCGAAATTGTGGCCGACGGAGTGATCTCGGGCACCCAAATCGCGCGTCTAGCCCGGCCGTTGGTGGCCGATAATTTCGAAGCAATTGCCACTGTGGACACGCCGACTGGCACTTTGGTTTATGTGCTGTCGGACAACAATTTCTCCGTCCTGCAACGGACGTTGTTGTTGATGTTTCGGCTGGACATATGAAACCTATTAGATTCACCCGGACAGCAAGAGCCGCCCACGATCTGCTCTGTCCCCGGGGGTCCACATCTTTTTTTGCAAAAATCCAAGTGCGTGGATGGCCGGATCAAGTCCGGCCATGACGAAAGAAAAGAGAAGTATTCGGGGAGGTGACGTTTTCGAGAACGGATGGGCCGCTAGCTAGCCGCAGCTAGACGCGCCCGCGCAATCTGGCGCTTGATCCGCCGGGCCCTCAGGGACAAAACGCTGTCTTTGGTATCGTCCAGAAACTTGTCGAGCCCGCCACGCTTTTCGACGGTGCGCAAAGCATTAGTGGAAATGCGCAGGCGGACAGTTCGGCCCAAGGCGTCACTGAGCAGGGATGTCTTGTGAAGGTTCGGCAAAAACCGCCGACGGGTCCGATTGTTGGCATGACTGACATTGTTGCCGGTCATCACGCCCTTGCCCGTTAATTCACACCGTCTTGCCATCGCCCAAAGCCTTCAAGTCCATATGTGTGGGTTGCGCACCAGCCAATCGTTGCCTGCGCCCAGGGTTTCTAGGGGTTTCACGCCATCCGGTCAAGCTGGGGAGTCTCGATAGTTAGTCCGGCAGCATCTGGTCGGCGAGACCCTGGATTTTATTGCGGATTTTGGGGTCCATGCGGGACAGAATTTCGTGTCCCCGGGCCCAATTGTCCATGGCTTCGGTGATCAAAGCGTCGCGGCCACCACTGACCATGGCCGGCATTGCGGCTGGCGGTGCGGTTTCGTCGGCGTCGCCAATGGAGGCCAGAACCGCCCGAGCGGCGTCGGCAGCTCGAACATTGTCCTGGTGGCTGACCTTGGGACCGCCAACCCGTCGCGGCATCGAATCCAAAATCGCTTGCAGCTCCGCCAACGCATGGGCCTTTTCCGAGGCATAGGTTTTCTCGGTCTTGCCCGACGGCGCGCCCCAATCCATTTCTTTGTCGATCGCCAAAGGTGCAACGCCCTTGGCAATTTTTTCCACTTCGGCTTGGAACGCCGGATCGGACGCATCAACGCCGCTTCGGGAAAGGGACAGCAAACCATTCAGCCGATTCAACAATGACATGTGCGTTCCATTCTCCTTCCCCCGGATGGGGTTAACTCTATCAGCCAACGGCAACTGACGCTATGTGCCCGCTCAACGCCGCCAGGGTCTTGCAGTTCAGGCGCAAATGCCCATGTACCGTTGACGGCATTGCACAGAGGCGCGGAAGAGCGAAACGCTCCGGTCTCATGAAAAAATTCCGCAGTTCGCGCCATTGAATTCTTCGTTTTCAAGTCATTACGCCACGCAAAACCATGCAAATAGAGAGCCAAGATCATGAAAGCCGAAGCAGTTGAGAACGTAAAAGACGAAAACACCTGGGTAAGGCTGGCATTTATCATCCTTTTTGCCCTGGCATTGCAGATCACCGGGGTGATTTTGACCCTAACCGTGATCGTACAGTTTTTGACCCAATTGCTGACCGGGCGGCCCAACGAACACGTTTCAGCGTTTGGCCAGAATTTGGCCAGTTTCGTTTTTCAAACGATCCGGTTCTTGACCTTCGCCAGTGATGATATGCCTTGGCCGTTCTCGCCGTGGCCCGATGGACCCCCCGGTGACGACGAAGAGTCGACAACTGATATAGTTGCGGACGGCCCAGTCGCCGAAGCCAACGGCTAGCCCATCAGGCGTCGTGGGCGGGGCCCACCCGGTCCCGCCCTGGATGCCCGAATTGTTGAGTATGCGGATTGGCCTGGGACTGTGTATGAATACGGCTGGCCCGCGAATTTTTAAGCAATGAATGCGTGATGGATCAAAAAACCACCGATAATCTGAAAGAAGAGAGCACCTGGCTTCGCCTGGTGTTCATTATTTTGTATGCCATTCTGCTGAACATCACAGAGTTCGTGATTGGGGTGGTGGTGGTGATCCAGTTCTTGTCCAAGCTATTTACCGGCGAAGTCGTAGAACGAGGCACAATTTTTGGCCAGAATTTGTCCACGTATGTTTACGAAATCATCCGTTTTTTGACCTTCAAATCCGACGAAATGCCGTGGCCGATTAAACCCTGGCCCAGCGGTCCACCGTCGGACGATCCTGGTGAAGAGCAAAGCGCACCAGAGGCGGGTGACTCGGAGTCGGAGGGGTCAGACTCTAAGAATTCTGATGACTCAGATGAGACGGAAAAAGCCGAAAAGGCGGAAAAACCCAAGAAGGCCACCCCCGCCGAACCAAAAAACAAACGCCGGGTGGCAAAAATCACCAAGACCAAATCACCACCGAAATCCGACTCCTAACCCGCCCCATCCGGGCGGAATGTCTGGTGGTGTGGTAAGGTATATCTGCCATGGATGCCCAGCGCCCCTTCCGCATCACTGCGGTTCTCGGCCCCACAAACACCGGTAAAACTCATTTGGCGGTCGAGCGCATGCTGGGACACCGCACGGGCGTGATTGGCTTGCCCTTGCGGCTGTTGGCACGGGAAATCTACGACAAAGTGGTGATCGCCAAGGGCGCGCCCGCCGCCGCCCTGATCACTGGCGAAGAAAAAATTGTGCCCAAAGACGCGCGGTATTTTGTGTGCACGGTTGAATCCATGCCCATCGCCCGAGGGTTTGAATTCTTGGCCGTGGACGAAGTGCAATTGGCGGCAGATCCAGAACGCGGCCATGTGTTCACCGATCGTCTGCTCCATGCCCGGGGTACCGAAGAAACGATGTTTTTAGGATCGGACGCCATCCGCCCCATTTTGCGGCGGCTGATACCCGAAGCCGACTTTATTTCCAGACCCCGACTTTCCAACCTGACATTTTCTGGGCACAAAAAATTATCGCGCCTGCCATCGCGCAGCGCGGTGGTGTCGTTCACCGCCCAAGATGTCTACGGGATCGCCGATTCCCTGCGACGCCACCGGGGCGGAGCGGCCGTGGTTTTGGGGGCGTTGAGCCCGCGCACCCGTAACGCCCAGGTGACCATGTTCGAAAATGGCGAGGTCGATTACATGGTCGCCACCGACGCCGTGGGCATGGGGTTGAATTTGAACGTGGACCATTTGGCCTTTGCCGCCCGGGCAAAATTCGATGGCTTCGTTCAACGCGAATTATTGGCACACGAAGTCGCTCAAATTGCTGGACGGGCCGGACGATATCTGCGCGACGGAACCTTTGGCGCGACGTTGGACTGCGCCGAATTCGATCCCCAAATGGTGGAAAACATCGAAGGCCACAGATTTAAAGACGTTCGCGTGGCCCATTGGCGCAACGCCGACCTGGATTTTTCATCAGGCCCCTCCCTTATCAAAAGTTTGCAACAGCCGCCGCCAGAACGCTGGCGCAAATTTTTAGCACGTCCCAAACGGGCGGTGGACCAAGAAGCTTTCGCGGCGTTGAGCCCCTCGCGGGCTGTGGAGGGGCCCCACTCTGTGCGGCTGTTGTGGGAAGTTTGCCAGATCCCCGATTTCCGCAAAACCATGGCCGAAGCCCACACCAAGCTATTGGGGCAAATTTTCGGGTTTCTTTCCGGATCGAATGGCAAGATCCGGACGGATTGGATGGCCAACCAAATTGCCCGCCTCGATCGGGTAGACGGGGACATCGACATGCTGGCGGCCCGCATCGCCCATGTGCGCACCTGGACCTATGTTTGCCATCGAGCCGATTGGGTGCCGGACCCGGTGCATTGGCAAGAACGCGCCCGGGCGGTGGAAGATCGCCTGTCCGACGCCTTACACGACCGCCTGACCCAACGCTTCGTCGACCGCCGCGCCACGGTGTTGGTGCGGTCCCTTGGCACCTCAAACGGCGGCCTGGGGACCATAACCAATGACGGATCGGTGCTGGTTGATGGCCAGGCCATCGGCCATTTGGAAGGCTTTCAATTTTTTCCAGATACCTATCTGGACGCCGCCCATGCGGACACCAGGCTGCTACAGACGGCCGCCCAACGCACGTTGCGCAGCGAAATCGCTACCCGGGCGGAACGGTTGCGATCCGACCGGGGATCAGCATTTTCGTTGGATCCAGGGGCCAACATTTTGTGGCAAGGATATCCAGTGGCGAAGCTGGGCCCGGGGCGTTCGGTCACCATTCCTCGGCTGGTTTTGAGCCACAGTGGACTGTTGGATGGGGCCGCCAAAGCCGCTGTCACCGAGTATTTAGACTCTTGGCTCACGGCCCAATTGGCCAAGGCGTTCGCACCCTTGAAGGCCTTGCAAGCCGATGGGTTGACCGGGGTCGGCCGGGGCCTGGCGTTTCAGGTGGCCGAAGGCCTGGGGTCAGTTGCCCGGGTGGAGGTGGCGGATCAGGCGGGGGCGTTAAGCCCGTCGGAGCGCAAGGCGCTGCGGCGTCGGGGAATTCGGTTCGGTGCCCAGACAATTTTTTTGCCGACGATGATCCGCCCGGGGCGGGCCGCCATGGCGTGTCAGATGTGGGCGCTTTATCACGGGCTTGACCCCTTGCCGTCACCGCCTGGGCCAGGATTGGTGTCGGTTGAGGCAGCCGATGGTGTACCCAGCGGATTTTATGCCGCCGCCGGATATCGGGTCTTTGGCGACCGGGCCGTGCGTATTGATATGATCGAACGGCTGGATATGGCAGTGCGGGGCCTGGCCAAAAAAGCTGGTACCGTCAAGGCAACGCCGGAGCTGCGGGCCATTGTCGGCTGCCGACCCGAGCCGTTTGAGGCGGTGATGAAGGCGATCGGATATGCCCGGACTTACCCCACCAAGGACACGGTCTATGGACGTTTGCCCCGGGCAATCCGCAGACGACGTCCCCAGCGGAGCCAAGGTTCGTGCCCCCAAAATTCGGCCTTCGCCGCCCTGGCCGCCCACCCAGCACTGTCACGCCAAGGCCGCTGATGGCTGAAACATTGCGGATGGATCGGTGGCTGTGGTTTGCGCGATTTTTTAAAAGCCGATCGATGGCCAGCCGGGTGTGCGCTGCCCGATCCATCCGCGTCAACGGCACCATCGCCGCCAAACCCAACCATATGATCCGACCGGGGGATGTGCTGACCTTTCCGATAGGCCGGGACATTCGGGTCATCCGTGTTCAGACGTTGGGGGTGCGCCGCGGTCCAGCCCCCGAAGCCCAGGCGTTGTACGAAGATTTGGTGCCGCCGGGGCCGCGGATTTCGGCCATTAATCCGTTGAAAACTCCCGGGCCGGGACAGCGAGAGCTAGGATCCGGGCGGCCGACCAAGGCCCAACGGCGGGCGCTGGATCGGTTGCGCGGCGATGGTTGAGCCGCTGGCTTTACCGGTGCCAGATGCCTGTGATACCTCATGGCGATGATCAACCGCATTCGATCCTTGTTCGCATCCATGGACAGTCCGGACGCTCCGGAGCTCGGCCACGGTGACATTGATAAACGCCTGGCCGCTGCCGGACTGTTGGTGGAAGCCGCTGCAATTGATGGCGAATTCGGCGACCAGGAGCGCGCAGCGATGAACGCCGTTTTAACGCGCGAATTCGACCTGACTGGCGAAGAATTGGAAACGCTGGTGGCTGAGGCCACCAAAGTCCAAGGCGAGACCAATCACCTGTTGCGCTTTACCCGGGTCATCAAAGATGCATATCCGTTAGAGGATCGCGTAGAGGTGATCGAAATGCTGTGGAAAATTGTTTACGCCGATGGCATTTTGCACGATTACGAGGCAAATTTGCTGCGCCGTGTGAGCGGACTCCTGTATGTTTCGGATCGAGACCAGGGAGAGGCCCGCAAGCGCGTTTTGAACCGAATTTCACCAACCCCTGAGCTTGACCCCTAGTTGGAGTATTAAGCGTGACGTACATCGTCAACGACAACTGCATCAAGTGTAAATACATGGACTGCATCGAAGTTTGTCCGGTGGACTGCTTCTATGAAGGCGAAAACATGCTGGTCATTCACCCAGACGAGTGCATCGACTGCGGCGTGTGCGAACCTGAATGCCCGATCGAGGCGATTGTGCCCGATACCGCCAGCGGCGACATGGACACCTGGGTGAAATTCAATCTGAAATACTCCGAAGCTTGGCCCAACATCACCCGCAAAAAAGACCCGCCAGACGACGCCGATAATTTCAAGGACATGGAAGGCAAATTGGAAAAGCATTTCAGCGATAAACCGGGCTCTGGGGATTAGCACTACCCAGACTGGGGCATAGTCCCCAATGGGTCCCCGAACTTTATTTTCGCCGGATTTTGTGATACAGTCCTATACGTACTGGGTACCGTTTCCGATGATGGTTTTGACGGGTCTTGGAGACTGGGGCCAGGCGTTTCCGGCGGAATCCACGAAAGCAACGGGAACCATTGCGCGCGGACTGGCAAGGATTGTCCTAGAAATTTTGACGCGGCCCTGCGGATGCTAAACCCGCCAAGAATTGTTGGCGCAAAGCCAAATACTGGCAGGAGAGAAACAGTTGCTAGACGGGCTGTGGGTTCGGTCTGCCGAGCCCGAACTGCCGGAATTGCGGCGGACCGATGACGCGGTGTTTCGCATATCACCGCAACGGTCACCATTCTGCCCATGCGAAAAAAGCGTTGCCCCTGGGCGGATGACCCAGCGCGTTTGCGAATTGATTGAAAGAAGGACTTATGACCAAAAAGAAGACCAAGGAATTTGCTCCCAAGGATTTCATCGTCTACCCGACCCACGGGGTTGGCTATATCAAGGCGATCGAAAAGCAGGGGATCGAAGGGGTGAAAATGGAGCTTTTTGTGATCAACTTCGAAAAGGACAAAATGACTCTGCGGGTGCCGGTCGCAAAGGCCAGCACTGTGGGCATGCGGAAGCTGTCGTCGCCCAAGGTGATGGACACGGCACTGACCACGTTGAAGGGCAAAGCCCGGGCAAAACGGACGATGTGGAGCCGGAGAGCCCAGGAATACCAAGCGAAAATCAATTCTGGCGATCCCGTAGCCATCGCCGAAGTCATCCGCGATTTGCATCGCAACGCCAGCCAACCGGACCAGTCCTACAGCGAACGGCAAATATACGAAGCCGCGTTGGAACGCCTGGCGCGGGAACTGGCTGCGGTGGAAAAAATCGGCGAAGACGTGGCGACGGAGCGCTTGGAAAAAGTTCTGCAAGCCGCTTAACCGCTAGACACCCGGCATTTTTAAACCTTTGTAGCAGCCCCCAAGATGGCTGCTGAAACCGAGAAATTTTCGGTGCTTGTGGCTGCCCAGCGGGTATGGGCGGTGGGCGCAATCCATGGCGAGGCCGAACGTTTACAGGCCGTGCTTCTGGAGCTTGAACGGCGGCTTGCCCCCGGCGACAAAGTTGTCTTTTTGGGCAACCATCTTGGGTACGGTCCCGGGATCGTCCAAGCCCAAAACGAAATGCTGCGCCTGCGTCGGGCAGTGCTGGCACGGCCGGGCGTATTCGCGTCCGACATCGCATTTCTGCGCGGCGCCCAAGAAGAAATGTGGCGCAGATTGTTGCAGCTTCATATCGCTCCAAACCCTGGCGAAGTGCTGGATTGGATGCTGGGCCAGGGCATGGCGGCAACCGTTGAGGCCTATGGCATCAGCCCGGAAGAGGGCAAAGCGGCGTGCCGGGAAGGTGCCCTGACCCTGGCCCAATGGACCACCAGCATCCAAACCGCCATGCGCACACGCTCTGGTCACGACCAACTTCACATGGCATTGCGCCGGGCCGCGTATACATCCGATGGCTCGTTGCTGTTTGTTGCCGCAGGAATTGACCCCCAGCGACCGATCAGTGAGCAGGGAGACGCGTTCTGGTGGGGGACCGGGTATTTTTCCGACATCCCGCCAAAATACGGTGACTATAACCGCGTGGTGCGCGGGTTTGGCCGATCCCGCAGAGGAACAGAGTTGGATAAATATGCCGTTACCCTGGATGGCGGGTGCGGATTTGGCGGCAAATTGATGGCCGCCTGCTTTTCAACTGACGGCACAATCACCGACGCCATCCAAGCCTAAACCCTAAAGTTTTTCAGCCATGGATCGCAGGCCCTGCGCGGGGTGTGTGCATTTGGGACATTTTGTTCTTTACATTAATCCGAGTGCTTCACTAGGGTACCCCTAAGATTAGGAGCAAAATCCCATGTTTTCTGGGGGTTTTTTGGACAAAATAGTTGATTTATAGAGCATATTAATTAAAAATTCGGTTGTCCCAAAATTGGAATGCTTTTTGATGATTTGGTAGGGGTTGTGGAAACAGCCTGGAAAATTGGGAGGGAAAAATGAGCTATCTCGATACCCCACAGACCCAAAAGGCGAACCGCAAATTTGTCCGTACCGCCATGAACATCCCGCTTTTGGAGCGGGAGCACGAACAGCACTTGGCCCGCAGGTGGCGGGAAAACGGCGATGAACAGGCCCTCCATGAGCTGGTGTCGCCGTATTTGCGATTGGTGATTTCCACGGCCGGGCGATTTCGCAGCTATGGCCTGCCCATCGGTGATTTGGTCCAAGAAGGCAATATCGGTTTGATGCAAGCTGCGGCGCGGTTTGACCCGGCCCGCAACGTGCGATTTTCTACCTATTCCACCTGGTGGATCCGCTCCTCCATGCAGGAATTTGTTATGCGCAATTGGTCGATCGTGCGCACCGGGACCACCGCTGCCCAAAAATCCCTGTTTTTCAATTTGCGCCGACTGCGGGCAAAACTTCTGAAGGGTGGCGTCGGCGGGTTGTTGGACGAAAAAGGCCGATCCCACGTTGCCCACACTTTGAACGTGCCCGATCGCGACGTTGAAGCCATGGACATGCGGCTGTTGGCCCATGATTTTTCGCTGAATTCGCCAGTGGCTGAAGACAACAACGGGGAATGGCAGGATTTTCTGGCCGACGAAGGCCCGGGCCCCGAAGACATTGTCGCCAGTGCCCACGATGCCCAAACCCAATCTGAATGGATCCGAACAGCGATGGCTGATCTGACCGAGCGGGAGCAAACAATCATCCGCGAACGCCGCCTAAGCGAGACTGGTAAGACCCTGGAAACCCTGGGGGGAGAGCTGGGGATCAGCAAAGAGCGCGTGCGCCAAATCGAGCAAAAGGCCATGGGCAAGCTGCGCCTATCGATCTCGCAAATCGCCGGGTCTGAGGCCATCGCCTATCGCATGCGGACTTAGCCCGACGTCGCCGGCAAATTATTGGGCGAGGATTTTGATTTTCTGGCCCGGTTGAAGTCTGGTCCCTGGTGTCAGACCATTCAGCGCCATCAACCAATCCACAGGTTGGTCCACCAATCGCATGCGGGCCGCCAACGCTTCCATTGTCGTATCGGCGGTAACCGTGACAACTTCCAGCCGCACAGGACGCCAGGTTCGAGCTTCTCGATCCGTCAACAGCCGCAAGGATTCCGGAGACGCCTTGATGCGTTCCACCATTGTTTCCGAAAATGAATCGGGGATTTTGAACTGGAACCGGAAAATAACGCGGCGAGTAAAGCGGACAGCGACAAAATAGATGTGCGACGGCACTTCGGTCCGGATTTTCATGGTCCCCACGGCGGCTTGCATTCCGCCAATTTCCGTTTCCTCGATCGAGTCGAACCGAAACCCCCGACCCGCACCATATTTCATATAGTTGGCCATATCGGCTTCAGACCGCCGCCACCTGTGTTGCACGTCAAACCGCAAACTGGCACCTTCTGGGCCCTCAGCGATCAGCGATCGCCTGGTTGTTGTGAAGCTGAAACCCGGGGGTAAATCAAACGTGAATTTCGACCGGGCGTCCACAAACGTAGTCCCCACCGCCAAGCCTTCCGTCGGCCGGGGTCCATAAATAATGTTGTCTATCGCCGCCAAAAACGTGTCCCTCCTGACCATACCATTCACCGGTACACCAACGGAGTTCGCGTCATAGCCCAAATTTTGGGCCTCTTGCCCCCAAGGCTGAAACGAGATTTCTGCTTCCGCCGCGGCTTCGCTGGCCGCCGCGATACGAATGGAAATTGCCGGGTGCGTTTCCGGACTACTTGGCCGCTGCTCGATCAGCCCAACCTGGTTTGACAGCTGGGAAAATTCCGCAATGGTCTGCAAAAACTGCGCTTGGGCCATTGGATCATATCCGGCAGCGGCGGCGATTTTAACGCCAAGGATATCGGCTGCGATTTCTTGCTCTCGTGCCAAAAGTTGAAACGCCGCCGCGTCTGGGAAGGTGCCCTCCTCCCGCTGGGCGTTTTCCATTTCCGCGCGTTGGTGCCCATGGCGTTCAATCACATGGGCCATTTCGTGGGCCAAAACGGCGGCAATTTCGGCCTCGGAATTGGCGAGGCCAAGCATGGTCCGGGACACATAAATGTAGCCGCCAGCCACGGCAAAGGCGATCGCATCCGGCTCATCCAAAATGGTGAAATGGAAATCCCATCGGCTGTCGTTCGCCGCAGTCGCCAATCGTTCACCAATGTCGTTCACGTAGGTGCTTAATTCGCGGCTACCGTAGGTGCCACCGTATCGGGCCACCACGGCCAGGTGTTTCAACGCCGCCGTGCGGGCCTCGGCAGCGGGGGAAAGGATATCCGCCGCCGCTGTAGGGTTCGCAGCAACAATGGCCGCAAAAAGCAGCCCACTCAGAAGATTTTTCCGGAGAAATCTCATAAGCCAAGGGATTCTAACTGTTCCGGGTGGGTAACGTCTATCACAGGACCGTTAAAAATTTCGCAGCCAACCGCGGATGCAAATGCGCGGCCCTGCCAAGGAAAGCAAGTCTATCCCTGCCTCTTCGAACAAATAGGTGTCCCCTGGTGCAACAGAAACTGTGAAATCAGTGCGCCAATCGTCGCCAAAATGCAGATAAAGCTGCCCGCCGACCTGTTCTGCCGCCAAAACCCGACCCTCGATGAGCTCAAATCGATCGAGGAAATCGCCGATTTGTTCCGCTTAGCGAATCCCATAAAACGCCAGTGCCCAAATTCCACGCTTGGCGGTGCGGGCTTGAATTTTGATTTCCAACAAATCCTCGACCATCGTTCGGTTGTCTTGGAAGCTGTACACCCGGGCCAAACCTAGGCGCACCATTTCGCCCTGAACCCACAGGTCGCCATCCACATGAAGGTGGGCCAACGCCCGGCCGTAGCGATCGGTCTGCAAGCCACCGAACGACAGCCTTACGTGCTTGCCCAAGGTCATAGCTGCCAACGCCACCTTGGCCTCGAGCGCCAGCGGTTGTTTGTTCGAACCCCGCCCTGCCCAACGGTAACTTGGGGGCTTGGATCTCCACCAAACGCACAACAAGGCCCTGTTCAAGAACCAGAGTGTCGCCGTCGGTCACCTTCGTGACCACCCCCCACCCAGCATCGACCAAATCCTGGCCCGCGGCGGGCAAGGCCATCATCATCGCTCCAGCCAGGAGCCAAAAGAGACGGCGCGCGATCCCTTGGAACCTGTCAAAATAGCGCCACAAACTTGACCGCCAATTCGAAAATTTCGCGTGGGGAAACAAAATGCAGATCTCAAGCCTCAATCGGGTGCGACAGAGCCTTATTGCCGCAGCGATCGTCGCTCTGGCGTGTACCGTCAGCACCGCATTTCCGGCGGTGGGGGCATTTTACACGACCAGGGTGCTTTTGGCCCAGGAGCCAGAGGATCAGCGGCTTTATGTGTTGGGCATGATCGACATGTACGAATTTGCCCGGGAGGATTTCGCGGCGGACCCCGGCGATTGGTTGATCCCCTGTATGAACGGCACCACGGGAACCGAAGTCACCGCGTTCTTTATCGATTGGCTGCTGACCGACCCGGCGTCATGGCGATTTCACCCGGCCAAGCTGTTCATCGAAGCCATGGAAGATTTTTGTAACTAAGCAACCCCGCCAAATGCGCGCCCGTAGCTCAGAGGATAGAGCACCTGATTCCTAATCAGGGGGTCGTGGGTTCGAATCCCGCCGGGCGCGCCAATAATTTCAATGGGTTAGCGGACCACAGCCAACCTCAATAATGGCGTCAAGTCGCATATAGGTCGCAGAAGACAGCGAAAACTGACGTAGTGGGGGGAAGGCGAGGCCGTTGCGGTGTTGAATAGATTTGAGTGCGCATGCAGAGCAAGGTTGCGGTGTGCGGCGGTTGGCAGGACGATGGTTCTGCACGCGGCGGCAGCGGGTTGGAAGCACTCGCGGCGGCTTATTTTGTTTCGCGGATTACGTTCAGCCACCCCTGCGCCGCTAGACTGACACCAGCGTCGGAAAAATGACAGCCGCCATCATAGGCGGCCGGCGGGAGCGCGTTCAGGTCTGGACCAGGCTTCGCATCAATGAGTATTTGAGGAATCTCCCTTTGTGCACGCGAAATTGGACCCTCCACATGCTGCTCCGAGTCGCCACAACGAGTTCTTATCGCCACAAAGATCGGCCCTCCGATGCTCGATTGATGCAGGATATCGACGACTGCCTCAAAATGAGCGATGTAAGCCCCCGTCCTCATGCTGTACCCCTCATCGGGTCCGAATTTGACAAATTCAGATGGTCTCAACCGGGAATATTCCGGACTTGGGCGCTGGTCGGCCTCGCCTTGGATAAAAAGAACATGCGTGGCGACGATTTTTTGTGTTGCCATTTCTCGGGCTGCCCAGGCAATCCGTTCGCCCAAATCTCTGGGATTTGACCAGCGATTGATCGAGGACCCTCCTAACGCCGCTGCCACAAGAACCACATTGTCAAAAATGCCCTCGGCAATCAGCCGACTGCCGAGCAATGTCCAGATTGAACCGCCATCGCCGGTTGCTCCCAACAATGGATCGACAGCAGCGTAGCACTTTCCATCAAAAAAGTTGAAATTGGAAACGCCAGGAAGGCCGATGTTTCGTGTCGGAGCGACGTTGCCAGCGTTAGATTGCCCAAAAGTAAAAAAAACAGCTGTGGAGGGACCCTGCTCGGGGCATGGGATCGCTGTCCTGCGCGAGGTGTCACTATTTCCCGCGAATTGATCTGCCGGTGAAATATATACCAAGGCGTCGCGGGGTCTAATCAGGAGGGTTTCTACAACTCGGGCCAGCACGCCGTCGCCAAGATCAAGGCTTCCTTTGACAAAGAGGGCACCCGCGACGAGAAGAGCGACGACGGCGAGGACCAACGCGGCAATCACCGAAACCAGAAACCTTGTCACCATGCAAGGGATTATACACGCGTTCTTGCATATTGTGTGCGTGTGACCTGCGCGTCTTCCGGCCGGAGTTAAAAGCGAAAGTAAATATACGTCTGGGACTGGTCGACCTGTAACAACGCAGCGACGAACAGCACGGAAAATCCCGCACCTTTGATGCCTTCCCGCCACGGGGAAGCGCTGGCATTCGAAATTTTGTCGGTTCGAACGCCAAAGCAAACGGCCGCCGATGCAAGTAAAAGAAACCACATGCCCAGGTCTGGTGCTGGGCCTGCGGTTGCAAATCCAAGATTAAATGCGGAACGCCAAAATGCCAGTGCATCGCTAAAAGGGAACAGAAAAAGCGTCCAGCCGGCGGACACAAGAAAGAAGGTCATCGTGCGTTGAAGGAACTTGGGCCAAGTGTCCCAAAATCTGCTGACCGCGTTGTAAAGTAAGACCAGTAACCCGTGGTACAGGCCCCAGGCGACAAACGACCAACCCGCTCCGAGCCACAGGCCTGCCGCTGCAAAAACGATCAGTATGTTGCGTACGTAGCGGCGGTTGCCCCCTAGGGGCAGGTAAAGATAATCCCTAATCCAATACCCCAGTGTTACGTGCCACCTGCGCCAAAACTCTTTGGGATTGAGCGATTCATACATGGCAGCCACTTCGCCACGTGTGGGGAGGCCGCCACCCTCTGCCTGACCCTTGCCGTGCTGCTGTTTTCACCGACAGAGGGGTGGAGTGCTGATTATGTGAAGGGTTATGAAGCGTACACATAGGGGAGACTACGCAACTGCTCTTCTTTATTTGTTACCTGGCCCGGCGTGTAGGGCGTAGCATTTCCCCATGCGCTCTCTTACCGCCACCAAAGTGGAACATTGACGTGATTCGAGATTGCACGAAATTCGATTTCGAAGAGATCTACGAAATCATTAATGATGCTGCTACCTCCTATCAGGGGATAATTCCAGCAGATTGCTGGAAAGAGCCTTACATGCCGACAAGTGAGTTACGCCATGAAATTTCTGATGGCGTAAAATTCTTTGGCGAAGAACGCATGGGGAATCTGATAGGCGTTATGGGAAGACAGTCTAGGGGAGATGTCATCCTCCTGCGTCACGCGTATGTACGAACGGCTTGGCGTAAACAAGGTGTTGGTAGCGATTTATTGCGCCATTTACTTGCCGGTGCAGACCATCCTGTTTTGATTGGTACTTGGTCAGTGGCATATTGGGCGGTGCGGTTCTACGAAAAACATGGTTTCGCGGTGATCAGGGGAGCTCGTAAGGATGCGCTTCTTAAGAAATATTGGTCACTTTCTGCACGACAAATTGAAAACTCTGTAGTTTTGGCTGATCCCAACTGGGTAGGTGCCAGTCATTCGTCCTGACGGAGCACCTACTCTCAAAGTGGTTTCCACCCCTATTCTCTGATCTGTGACAGCGGATTCCAATCAAAACCAATTTCATCCAGACGTTTCTTCCGCTCGCTGGACAAATCGTCTTTGGCGCGGCGCTGCCTAGCTACCAGCACTGGTAACCGCCAATTTCCCGGCGGCTACGGTATTCGCGGGCTATCGTCGGTGATCCGAACCAATGTCCCATCTTGCTTGCCCTGATCCAGCATCTGATCAGGCCGCTGGGCTGCGTGAATCGCGGCTTTGTCCCCACGCTGGTCGATCAGGACTTGGTGGATCGTAAGGTGTCGAAGTCGGTGATCATCTTTCCCAATTACACCGTCCAACAACCGTTGCAGCCCCAACAGAATGTAGCCAATACGGAGCGCCGATAGGATCGATGGGTTTTGGGGAGAGTATATGTCTGACACCATTAAAGTGGCACTGGTCGACCTAGGTCGGATAGGCCAGCAGTTTACTGACCGATTCTCTGAGTATGTCGCGAGCGGTGACAAATGAATCATGATCATTGCGGTTGCAGAAAAGGACCTTGCCTCAGCGGCGGCAAAACGATTTTTGGGAGCTGGGGTCCCAGTTTACGAAGACGCTACCAAGATCGTGGATTTGGGCGACAGCGTTGACATCATTTTCGATCTAACCGGAAACTCTGATTTGCGGCAAATTCTTCGGGAGAGACTGCACGACTCCGACAATCGGCAAACTGTCATTGCGCCCGCAATAATGGTCCGACTACTTGGTCATTCATCAGGGACGTGGCATTACCCGGCCCAGTTCTTGACGGTTATACCCACTGAAAAGGGCACCGCAAATTCTGAAATGGAATATAGAGAACTGACATGGGCGATATATCCGAATACGCACGGCAGGCGTTGGCCACGGCGAGAATGAACCATCCAGATGACCCCGCTGCCGCCCTTGCCGAGGCAGCCGACACGCTTGCCAAGCAGGAAGGACTGCCCCGCCCCGCGGCAATTGCGCTAGGTGGCAAAGCTTCGAAGGACCCTGACTAGCAGAACCACTGAAAAATCCAGGCGGGCGAGGGCGTGGCTGCGGTGGTTGATTTTATCATCACCGCCGGCGGCCTAGCGGAACGACCTAGCGAAAACACTGCCTAGGTCGTGGCGCGGGCATTTTGCTTTATGCCGCGCGTTTGGCCGTTTTGTTCCTGGGGCGACGGCGACGCTTGCCGGTACCCGGACCAGAACGGCGGCCCGCAGGCTTGACGGCTTTCTTTTTGGCAGGCACAAAATCCACTGGCGGCTGACCGACCACATCCAACGACCGTTTGATCAACCGTTCGATCTGTCGCAAATGAGGCTGTTCCGAGCCGTCGCAAAATGAAATCGCGATGCCTTTGGCACCTGCCCGAGCGGTACGACCAATGCGGTGTACGTAGCTTTCCGGCACGTTGGGCAGTTCGTAATTGATCACGTGGGTGACATCGTCAACATCGATACCCCGGGACGCCAAATCGGTGGCAACCAGAACCCGGCACCGGCCCATCCGAAAATTTTCTAGCGCCCGTTGGCGCGCGCCCTGGGATTTATTGCCATGAATGGCTTCGACGCTGATCCCACTACGGCCCAAAAACTTCACCACCTTGTTGGCGCCATGCTTAGTGCGGGTGAAGACGATGACCCGTTCAAATTCGGGGGCAGCCAACAGCTCGATCAACCGGGCCTTTTTGGCGCCGGTTTCAAGATGATGGACCCGTTGGTCGATGCGATCGACGGCGACGGTTTTTGCGGCAATTTCCACCCGCTCTGGTTCGAACAAAATGTTCTTGGCCAATTTGGCCACTTCCCGGGGCATGGTGGCCGAGAACAATAGCGTCTGCCGTTGCTGAGAAAGCTTAGAGATAATTTTTTGCACATCGCGGATGAAGCCCATGTCGAGCATACGGTCGGCTTCGTCCAAGGTCAGATACTCGGTTTTGGACAGATCCACGTGACCTTGATTGATCAGGTCCAAAAGTCTGCCCGGCGTGGCCACCAGAATATCCACGCCACGGCGAATGGCGTTGACCTGGGGCCGTTGGCCGACGCCGCCCATGACCACCGCCTGGGTGACCCGCATGTGCCGACCATAGGTTTTGATGCTGTCGGAAATCTGGATCGCCAGTTCCCGGGTGGGTGCCAAGATCAGCGCGTTCACTTGGCCACGGCCAGGGCGTCGGCCCAATTCTTCCAGGTGATGCAGCAGCGGCAGCACAAAGGCGGCGGTCTTGCCGGTGCCCGTTTGGGCGATCCCCAACAGATCCCGGCCATCCAGCAACAGCGGGATGGCTTTGGCCTGAATGGGGGTTGGGATTTTGTACTTGGCGTCTTCCAGAGCCCGGAGGAGCCGAACCGACAAACCGAGGTCGGCAAACGTGTTTAATGTGTTGGGGGTGTTCTTCGAAATAACAGTCGCGTTCAAAATACGTGTTCCTTGCTACTCGAACGGACGCGCACAAGCGCGCCACAGGCCCGAGCCAGTTGTCATCGTCCGCTCGCGCTTGGGATCGACGAATTTATGAATGAATGAGAACTCGGGACAATTGCGCCCGAAAATCAGGAGCGAATCGCGCGATCACGAGAATTCGTAGTGTTCAAATGGCCCTTGAGCCACGGAAAGTCAAGCCCGGCGTGGAATCCCGAGGATACTGAGCCGCCGAGAATGGTTTGCGAGCGCTGGTACTCGGTGGGTTTAGTTCGGACGGAATGCATCCCCAAGGTCGATTGAGGTCACAAATCACTGGTTCCACCCATTGCCGGCGAACGCGAAGTGGCTGTCGGCTCCGGCATCCATTTTGTTAGCATTGAACGAAGCTTCGGCATTTCCAGAGGTTTTGGCAGAAAATCGTCCATGCCCGAGGCAAAGCATCGATCAATCCCGGCTTCCAGAACGCTGGCGGTAATTGCATGTGGTTGTGGACGTGGAGGCAGCGACCACGATGATGGTGGCGGCCATGCAAAGTTTGGCGCTGTTCGAGATGGAATCGGTGGAGCCCTTAAAGCTCCAGGATTCTGAGCCCTTGATTCTTCGCATGGCTCAGATTATTTGGCACAATAACCCCATTGCAGCGGACACCTGACACCAGACCTTCAATTGGCGTTGATTGGGATCAGAGTCGGAGGCTTAAGACTGACCATTCAGGATACTTTTCCACCGGACCCCCAATGACCCACACAGAGTTTGAACCAAATTTAGGTGACCCGGAGTTCGACCGGGGTTTTGCCAAAGATTTGTCCAATGGAGACCCCCGGCTTTCTTTGCGACGGCTGATTTCATTGATCGTCATCGTGGCGATGATTTTGGCTCTGGCGTTGGTCGTGGAGTACGAAGCCCAACGAGAGATGCCGGCCAGCTTGGATCGCTTGACCGAAAATTTTGCCGCGATGGTGTACGACGATCAGCCAGATCCAGGGGTGGCCAATCGACTGATCCGGTGGGATCAGCCTGTGCGTGTGGCCGTAACGGGCAATATGTCGGAAGCTGCGCTGGAAGAGGTCTCCGCTCTGCTAGAGCAATTCGAAGTGCTAACACGCGTGCGATTTCTGATTAGTCCGCCCCAGCGGGCGAACTTGACCATCATCATGTCACGGGAAGATTTTGATCGATCCGCCCTGCTGATTTCTCGCCCCGACAATGTGCAATGCGTGACCACAACAGCCGGCGGCGGGCCGGGGTCGATTGCCAGGGCACGCATATTGATCCCCGATGATTTGGACGCCGCCGCCACGACGAAGTGCATGGCCCATGAATTGATGCACGCCCTGGGGTTCCAGGGGCACCCATCCTTGTTGTTTCCATCGGCATTGAGCAACGAGCCGTCCTATAAAACCCTGTCAGTCAACGATCACATCTTGATCCGAGCGCTGTATGACAACCGATTGGATTGGGATATGTCGCGCACCACAATGGTGGAAAAAGCCAGGTCCATCATCGCCGAACTGCTTGATCAAGTGGAGGACGCAGACGACGTGTTGGCCGCGTTGGCGCAATAGTTGAGGTGGCGGAGGCGGTAACGGGGATTGGCCTGAACTTCAAGGCAATTCATGTACACTGGATGGGACATGACATTTTTGCGTAATCCTGGAATTTTTCGGCGCTCGGTATCAGCGATCACGGTGTTCGTGGTGTTGGCCATCGCCGCACCTCTGTGGCCGGAACCAGCACTTTCGCAGGCTCCCGGGCACCCCACGAACATCGATAACTTGGTGCGTAATTTTGAACGCATGGCCTTCCCCGAAGACGAGCAATTCGAGGATTGGGGGACCATAAAACGTTGGGCAAAGCCGATTTCTGCGGTGATCATTGGCGATGGCGGCGAGGAATACAGAACCAAGTTGCGGGTCCTATTTTCCCAATTGGAGGCCCTGACGGGTCTGGAATTCTTGGTTTCAGAGGCAGACTCGGCGGCCACCACCCAAATCTTTTTTTCCGAGCGGGATTGGTACGCGGCCCAGGCCGCCCGCAGTTTTCAGCGGCCGGGACAGGTCCAGTGTTTTTCAAACACCAACGCCAACATGTTCGGTGAAATTCAGACAGCGTTCGTCGTAATCCCAAACGACCTACGCGCCGACAGGGTGGCAGAATGCCTGGCCCACGAAATTATGCACACCGTGGGATTTTCTGGGCACCCCCAACGGACGTTCTATTCCGCCCTGGGGAACGGCAATTCGCCCGAGGTCTACACGGTCAATGATTTGATCCTGATCCGTACTCTTTATGACCTGCGCCTGACCACGGACATGATGCGCGCCGAGGTTTTGACAACCGCGCGGGAGGTGATGGTTGATTTGCTGGAACGGGTCAACAATTCCGACGACCCCTTGGCAGCATTGGCGCAACGCCACCCCATCAATTGGTGGGAGTTTGGCCGACCAGGAAATTTGGGCGATCTCCCTGCCGCGAGATTCTAACTAGCGGGGATCCTTTAAGTTTTCTTGCTCCGCAAGACTAGTGCCCATTCGGACGGGCCCAGGTCCCGGGTCTCGACCACCTCGTGCCCCGCACTTTGGGCCCAACGAGTGACGTTATCCAACGCCAACGGATAGTCGATCAGCACTTCGATGGTGGTCCCGGGCTCCAATTTCTCCACGGCCTTTTTGGATTCCACCAGTGGGTACGGGCAAATTTCCCCGCGCATATCGAGTTGGGTATCGGCCATGAGCGATCAATTCCTTCAAGCAGATTGAGCGGCCATGGGCCGGATAAACAGAATATAGGCCATCACCCAGGCCCCCAGTAAAATGCCGATGGTGGTCACTACGCTGCCTAACGACAGCACCGACATGCCGGTCATGCTGTGACCGATGTTGCAGCCACCAGCGATCTGCGCCCCCACCCCCATGACGATCCCACCGCCACCGGCCTGAAGCATGCGCGACCCACGCGGCACCCGCCAACGTAATTCTTGGTGGGCCCATGCGGCAACAAACGACCCGACGATTAGTCCGGCGATCATGACGCTGCCCCAATCCAAATAATTTTCGCCCGACAAAGCCAGCACAAACCAGGTGCGAATGGGACCGGTCATCGACAGGCCGAATTCTCGACCAACCGACGACGAGCTAAGCCACGCGGCGATGCCGATGGCCCCCAGGGCGAACCCCGATATGTGCCAGGCCCAGCCGCCGCTGGCGGACTGGCGATTGCCTGCACCGCCACGCCACAGCCAAACCCCGACGGCCAGTGGAATTGCCAGCCCGACCCACATAGGATTAATGTCGATGACATTGGCCAGGGTGGCCTGTTCGCCGCCAACAAAAACAATGTCGGATCGCAGCACGTCTTGTAGCGGTTGCAAGGCGCCGCGGTCGGCCAGCAATATCCCCAGACCAAACCCTATCAGCGCCAACAACGACCCGGCCATGCCTTCACCGACGCGATAACACGTGCCGCTGGAACACCCCCCGGCCAACACCATGCCAACGCCGAACATCAGGCCCCCGGCGATATTGGCCGCCCACCAGAACGGCGGCACGGTGATGGGCATCAGATCCAGGCCCGACAAAACTGTGACCCCGGCCATCTGGACGATGACCGCCAGGGCCCAGGCGCGAAACATCGTGGAATCCTTGACCATCAGAATGTCGCGGAAACCTGTGTTGACGCAAAAACGCCCTCGTTGAAGCGCATAGCCAAAGGCTAGCCCGACAGCCAATCCGGAGATGAGTTCAAATCCGCCCATGGTCCCTACTGACTACGGCGCCACCACGGGGGCACCAAAACAAACGCTGGAGGCACGGACCGGTGCCCCTGCCACCGGAACCTCCATGGCCAATCCGGCGGCGGCCAAGACCTGGAATGGGCCCGCGAAAACCTGAACGTTTTCGATGCCATAGGCGCGAAGGGAAAGCCATGTGCGCGCCGCCTGCGCCAGATCGGTGCCGTACACCATGACCGGTGTTTCGGGCCGGACACCCACCGAATCCACCACCCACGCGGCTTCGGACCATCTGGGCAACCCCCCATCCGGCGCCATTTCCGTCGCGGAAACGCTCACCGCCATTTCCAAATGGCCGATGGCAAAGTCGAACCCACCCCGGGCATCGGCCAGCAAAATTTTATCATTGGATTGCGCCCCTTGAATGGCCTCCGCCGAAACCAACAACGTCTGATCTGTCGCCCATTCCCCAGGCGATACCGCCAATGCCGGGGTAACCTGTCCTGTGCTGGGAACCCCACCAGCGGCCACCCATGCATCAAAGCCGCCGGCTAAAACCTTGGCGGAAACCCCAAGGGCCGTGAGCACCATGGCCACCAGAGGTGCGTCGGCACCGGTGCCCTGGTCATAAACCACTACCGCGCGTCCGGGCGCTAAACCGATTGCACCAAGGATTGCAGAAATTTCGTCTGGGGTTTTCAGAACACCGGGCAAGGCGGCGGAATAGGAAAGAAAATCCCGGCTCCACAGCCTAGGAGCTCCAGGGATATGGCCCCGGGAATAGCTGAGTGATCCGCGCGCATCGATGGCCACGGCGCCCTGGGGCACTTGGGCGGCAAACCATTGGTCATACTCAGGGAACGGTCTATTCAACCGCCATAGGCCCGAAGCGGCGGCGGCCACCACAGCCACCGCCATAACCAAGCCCACCAATTTCTGCGACTGCCCGTTCACCCGGGCACTTGGAAACACTGTCGCACAAAGCCCTGCCTAGCAGACCCCGCAGCAGCGATCCGAGCAATTCGCAGCAAACACACGGCCATGTTCGAACGCCGCACCCATGGGGATGTTCATCCCCTGGCGTTCCGGCACATCGGCTTCCACATACGCCGCACTCAAAGGCCGCGGGCCCACAGGGATCATTGCTTCAACCTCGAAACCTGGGACCGACACCACGGCCACGGCGTCACGACCCGGCAAAGGAACGAACAACCGCTCGCCCGTGGGAATAAAGGTTCCACCCAGGGGCGCGCTTTCGTCTTCCAGCGCCACGCTGCCGGTGATTGCCACTTGGTCCATGTCGATAATGGATAAGGCATTGGCGCGCCGGCACATCACCACACCCCAACGACCATCGGGGCTGATTTCACTGGTCAGGGGGTTGACGCCCAGACCGTCCGATTGGGCGAACCGGGCGATTTCCAACGGGGCAAGAGGATTAGAAACATCGATGACGGATTCGCTGCCATCGCCCCGCGCATTTTCCACCAGCAAGATGTCGCCGCGCGGCGACACCGTGGCCATAAAGGGCTCCAAAGGATCGTCGCCCAACTGTTCCAGCGGCAAGCTCGCCACACGCTCGAACGGGTCAATACTGAATACGCTGACCGTGCCGCCCAAGCGATCCGGTGTGAACGCGTATTTGCCGTCCGCCAACATGGTCATGTCGCAGGGGTTGGAGCCGTCGTAATGGTCCGCTATTTCGACGATGCGGGACATGTTCGGGATACCCGGACGGGCATCAATTTTATGGAGCTTGTCGGTGAACCGGGCGGCGTTGATCAAGAAACGGCCATCGGGCGTTAGCTCGGTGTAATTCTGGCTCGACTCTGTTGTGACAGATGCGACTTCCTCACCCGTTGTTAGGCTGTAGCCCACCACTTTTTCGCGGGTTCCGCCCCAGATGATATCCCGGGTGTAATCCCACCGGGCCGCAGGGAACGTCAAAGATCCAGGCGCCGATAATGTGACCAAAACATCCAGAGTTTCTGGATCGATGAGGGTCATGGAGGCGCCGATGCCCGCATCGGAATCGCCACCATTGGAAATCACCACCATACGACCGGCCGCAGCCAGCGCCTGATGATACGGGGCCATCATTGTCGCACCCATCCCGAGGCTAGCTAATTTTACAAAGGAACGCCGTGTTGCAATCATGATCAATTCTCCGCTCTGATGCTTTCGTTTCTGTTCGTTGGCTTTCAATTTATTTGCTTATAGGGACGTTTGCATCATTGCCCCATTCCTCCCACGACCCAAGATACAGTCGTGGGCGCGCATGTCCCAACATTTTGAGCACTGCATATGTGTGCGCCGCACGCACGCCACTCTGGCAGTATGTGGCGATTTCGGCCACTTTCATAGCTCCCTCCAGCTTTTCTTCCAGTTCTTCGTTGGGCTTTAAGACCAGTGGATCACCCGTAAGCAAAGAGTCCCAGGGTAACAAAGTGGCTCCGGGGATATGTCCGCCACGCGCGGTCAACAGATCTTCACCCATAAATTCCTCTGGTGCCCGCGTGTCGATCATCAACAAATCGTCATCACCCAGGCGATCCCGAATTTCCGCGAATTCGATCCAGGCGCCGGAATCCGGCGACATCCCCAATTTGGTGTCCGCCGGCGTCAACGATTGCGGATCTTCGGAAACCGGCAATCCTGCCGCGATCCAGGCTTCGATCCCGCCATCCAGCAGCCAAGTGTCTTTCACCCCCATGACATCCAAGGTCCACCAGACATGGGCACCATCGCTGCCGCCTCGGGCGCCGTAAACCACCACCGGCCCGGCACGAACGCCCAAGTCTTGGAGGATGGCGGCAAGGGCGTCGGGGGCTACCAGCACCCGGGCAATATCGGCATTAGCATTTAGATTGCGCGCATCCAGGAATACCGCACCAGGAATATGGCCGCGCAAAAATATCCGTTCCGCCCGGGCATCGATGACCGTCAGGGTCGGCTGGGTGTCGCGCCAACCAGCCAAGGTGGCGACGTCTACAAAAGGTGCTTGGATCATGGAGAGCTGTGACCTAGTTTGCCCGCGCCTGCCAGAATCCAATCAGCTGCTGGGTCACCGGGTCATTTCTGGGATCATCCATGGTGGCGACCGGGTCTAACGGAGGGCCAATGCGCCAGCTGCGTAAAAATTCAATCACCGCCGCTCGGTTATAGGAGCCAAGTGCCTGGTACGCCAAACGTTGCTCCCGGGCTTCGCCGCCGTGCATCAATATCGCCTCGTTGAGAGTCGTCAAATTGGCCCGGTGGCCATACGGCCCGGAATTTCCAGCCCCCCACAAGCGGCGGGTCAGAAACGCATTTTTCGGTGCGTTGCTGATCGAAAATGCGCCGCTGCGAGCCGCCGTGCGCGCGGCGGTGGGGCCAGGTAGGGGTTGCAGTCGAAACCCCTGGGCCACTTTTTCGTTGCCAAAGAACGGGGTCTCTTCGTCAGAAATCACGTGGCGCTTTAAATCAGTGAACGGCCGCACAATGAAGCCGCCGCCCGATGTGCGCTCCAAATCCGCGGCCCACGCCAACTCTCCCAAATCGGCATTCACCGGATTTTCGACCATGGCTGTGGACAGCGTTCCCAGACCGGCGATGGGCCCTGGTTCCACAAACATCAAGCTGTCTAGAACCATTTCCGTGCGGTGGCAGGTGTCACAGCCAATGTCTTCGAACACTTCGCCGCCACGGGCGACGGCGGCGGCGAATTTCGGATCATCGGGAATGATCTGCAACGGCGGTGCCAACGATGCTTGGAACAGCACGATGGCGGTCAGGTCCCCGGCGGTCAGTTCATCCACTACGAAATCTTGATCAAAATCACGAGTGCCTGTCCGGGCCATCCCATACCGTTCGACCGCCTGCATACCGTGGTGATGATTCATGGCATTGATAGTGAATTCGCGCAGAGAGATCACAGCGCCTTTTTGCGACCAGGGGCGGACCACCAAATCGATGCCCACACCTTCAACTTCGTCGGTGTTCACATCACCGTTGGCCTGTGCCGTGACCGCTCCAAAGGACACACCCTTGGTCAGCAGCTCCATGTACACCGGACCACCGGTGTTCGCCGCCTCGGCAATCGCGGCAGCCCTGATCGCCAGCATTTCGTTGGTCATTTCCCGCGCCAACAATTCGATCAGGCCTGCTCCATGCATGCCCGTGGTGCCACGCTCGTTACTGAATTCTGGGGAAAAGGTATGCGTATCGGCTCCCAAATTTTGCACCAACGCGAATGCGTTGACAACAAAGTCGCCGCCGCCGCCGGCTTCTGGTTGGTTGTGGCAAGCGGCGCATGACAAGGAGTCTGGACCGGTGGTTTGCAAAAATGGTTCACCCCCCAGCGCTCGCCGTGTCGGTTGATCAGCGCCGGTCGCCGTCGGTCTGCCGCCACCGTCCAAATTGGTAAAGCGGATAGAGAACAATCGGCGGCCAGCGTCGATCAGCGTGGGGAGGTCAATGACGCCCATCCCAGCCTGATCCTGGTCCACATGGAACAGCAACGCCCGTTCGTCACCAATCCCCGCGGCAGCCACCGGGGTCGCGGCCAATGCCGCAGCAAAAACCCCGCGCAGGATCATATCGGACTTGATCTTCATTCCATGGCCTCCCCGACTACGCTTAAAAAAATTACGTAGCTCCCAAACGGCACCCCATACTAAGGGATCAAACCGTATTCCCGGAATTTTTCCTGGTAGGTCACTTCGTTGGGCTCCTTGGCAACGGCAATTAACAAATCTGCTAGAGCGTTTTCGCGATCCCCTAAACCTTCGAATGCCATGGCCCTATTGAAAAACGGTAAGGCTGTTGTCGCACCCAAATTCATGGCCATGGTGAAGTCATCGATGGCTTCTTGCCATAACCGCATTTCCAAAAACGTACGGCCACGATTTGTGTAGGCAACGGTGTTACCTGGGGCCAAGGCAATGGTGGCCGTGTAGTCGATGATTCCTTGTTCATACAATCCCATGGCGATCCAGGCAGTGCCGCGATTATCCAAGGCAGCAGCGAACGTGGGATCCAGTGCCAAGGCTTCTGTGTAGTCCTCGATCGCCAAATCAAAAATGCCGATGGCGTAAAACGCGATGCCGCGATTGTTTAGAACGCGCACCCGGAACGCTTGGGGGTAACCAATGGCGAGCCCGGCATCGTAATCATCAACCGCCGCTGCGAAGTCGCCCTTTTTACGCAGGGCATCCGCCCGATAAGCCAGAACAGCGGCTAGGTCCCCCGGGGCTAAATTGCCAGCCTCGATTGCACGGGTGGAATAAAACACCGCCAGGTCCCAATCGCCATTCGCCAGCGCTTGATAAGCGGCCAGCCCGTCTGCAGGGGCCTGGCCCACCGCTACCGGCGTCGACATCAGAGACGCGAGGATAACCGCCACAAAGGTAATTCGCATCAACATGGCGGAACAATACCATACGAACACAGGTGATTTATTGGAGTTCCCCTGCGACGATGCGCCACACTGAGAGAATAAAAAAGGTGACCCGGTTCAACCAATTTCTCGCTCAGGTAATTTTCATGGCGGCCATGACTCCAATGGCATCGACCAGCGCCTAATAAACATCTGTGACGCTACCCGGTGGTGTCACTGTAGAATTCTCCGTGGTGCTACCTGACGGCTATTCCCAAGATCGCCAATGGCCCGCTGTTTTGGCGTTCCCGCCAGGGGGCCAAAACAAAGCCATGGTGAATTCCGGTTTGGGATGGTGGAAATTCGAGGCCAAGCGTCGGAGATTTTTGGTATTCAGTCCCGCCGCCCCCATCAGCGGATTATTTTTTGATGGCAGCCGAGACTTGATCGGGCCGTTTGCCCGGGCGCTGTTGAATCGCTATCCGATCGCCGGCAACCAATCCATGTGGGGGGATCAGCAACGGCGGTATCAGTGCTTTCACCGCGGCGCTAGATCATCCCGACTTGTTTTTATCCATTACCGTCATACCGGGATTCCCTCGGGACTATGATCTTGCCCCAATCGGCCACATGAGAATTAGCATGTTCGCAGGGGAAAATGACATGACCTGAGTCGCCCAAATGATCCGCACCAACGATGCCCTGACTGCCCTTGGCGCTAATGTGTTCATGGAAATTGTGCCGGGTGCGGGTCACACCATACCATCGTTGGCCGGGCCGGGGGCGGCACGGCTTTTCGATGTGCTGCCCTGACTCAATCGGTTGTTTAGCCACAGCATCGGCGTCGCGATCAGCCCTTGGGGCAACAACACAACCGACCCCATAAACACCAGCCCCAGGGCCAGCAGCCAAAAACCCCCCAACAAGCCGGACAGAAATGCCTCCGACAGGCGCACAGCAACCGCCCCCAGAAACGCCGCCAGCACGATGCTGCGACCGCCAAGAGCGACCCAAATCAGCACCTCGGCGGACAGGCCGAAGCCGATCAGGCTGGGGGAAGCGAAGCCGTCGGTGGCAACAAACATTGCACCGGCCAACCCGGCGATGGCCGCCCCCAGCACAAACGCCCCCAGGCGCACGGAAAAGACCGAATAGCCAAAATGCCCAAGACGATCCGGGTTGGCGCTGACCGCGGTCAGCAGGGTACCAACCCGCGAGCGCAACAGGCGATCCAAGCCCACATAGACCACGGCGGCGGTCACCAGCACGGCGTAATACATGGGCATCGGGTCAAAGGGATCGGCAGCCCAGGCCCCCAGAGCGGGCACTCCCACCAAGCCGTTGTCGCCACCCAAGGCGTATATCCCGCGCACGGCTTGTTCGACGATGACCGCCACGGACAGGGTAATGATCGCCAAATAGGCACCGGATACGCCCCGGCCCCAAAACAAAAACCAGCCCAGGGCGGCGGCGGCCAGTCCCGCCCCGGCCACCGACACCGGCAAAGCGACCCACGGGCGGGCCAACAGCGCCCACAGTGTGCCATCACCGAAAAGCCCCATGGTCAGAGAAGCCATCCCATAGCCGCCAATGCCGAAAAATACCGCGTGGCCAAATGTAAGCAGCCCGGCCCGGCCCCACACCAAGGACAACGACATGGCGAACAGCCCGAACAAAACATAGCGGGTGGCTTGGCCGGTCCAATATCCACTGTCGAGAACCGGTACCAATGCCAGAGCGACAAACACCACAGCCGCTGTCGCCGCAGAAAATGAGGGACTCACGCGGTTCATGGGCGCCGCCCCCGACCCGGAAATAACCCACCGGGGCGCAAGCGAATGACCAGGATCGCCAGCACGAATATGGTGATTTGCGCCAATACCGGCGAGACCCAACCACCCAGCAAACTATCCAGGCCACCCACCAGGCCGCCGCCTGCCACCAGGCTGGTCATGGAGCTGGCGCCGCCCACCAAGATCGCCAGAAACGCCGGGACCAAAAATCCCAATCCCATCTGGGGGTCAACGCTGATCAAGGGTGCGACCAGAGCCCCGGCCAATCCGGCCAATCCTGCGCCAACGGCAAAGCTGACCTGTGTCACCCGCCCGGTATTGACACCCAAACTGGCGGAGGTATCGGGACGGGCGATGACGGCCCTGGCCAGCAATCCCATGCGGGTGCGCACCAACACGTACCCGGCCCCGGCGATCACCGCTGTCGCTACCGCCATCAGCACGATGCGATAGGCGGGATAAGTGAACCCGCCCATACTAATGGCCCCATCAATTGGAACCGCGACGCTGTGGGATCCCGGGCCGAACGCCAGCACCACAATTTGTTTGATGGCGATGGACAATCCCCAAGTGGCCAGGATGGTATCCAGCGGTCGGTGAACCACGAACCGTACCAACAGGAATTCGATGGCTAGACCCGCCAGACCAACAACAAGGGGCGCCAGTGCGGCGGCCAACCAAAACGGCGCACCGAGCCCCTGGGCCACCACCACTGTGTATGCCCCCAACAAAAACAATTCCCCGTGGGCAAGATTGATGATCCCCATCATGCCGAACACGATCACCAAACCCGATGCCACTAAAACCAGGATCAGCGCAAATGAAAGTGCGTCTAGAAATATGGGGAGCGCTTCGATCATCGTGGCGCCAGTCAAATGCACAGGTGCCGATGCAACGGGCCTTCGGCATCGTTCAAAGTGTCGCTTAGGACGGAGACGGGGACTTGTTCAGCAATGACACCGTCCGCCAAAAACGCCACCGTTCCAGCCAGGGCTTGGACCAATTCAACATGCTGTTCCACCAGCAGGATCGTCAGGCCCACGTCGTCCACCACCCGCCGTAACACCACACCCATTTCGTGGATCACCGATGGCTGCAGGCCTTCCGATGGTTCATCCAACAACAACACCTTTGGCTTGCGCGCCAACGCCCGACCAATGGCCACCATTTGTTGCTCGCCGCCTGACAGGGTTCCTGCCATGCGGTGGCGCAGAGAGGCCAGGGCCGGGAACCAGTCATAGATGGCCCCGGGCACCGGGCCACCAAGGCTCAGGTTTGCGTCGACGGTGAAATCTTCGAACACGTCCCGGCCTTGGGGGACCGTGGCAAGGCCTCGGCGCGCAATCTTGAACGCCGGCATCCCGGTGACATCTTCGCCATCCACACGCATGGACCCCGCCGTGGTCGCCAGCAACCCATTACAGGCTTTGCACAACGTCGTCTTACCCATGCCGTTGCGGCCCATCAGCGCTAGGACGGTGCCCTTTTCAATGGCCAAACTGACACCGCGCAGCACCGGCAGCTGGCCATACCCCGCCTGGATGTCGTTGAATTCAAGCATCAGGGCTGTTGCCGAAATACAGGGCGCGTACATGGGGGTCCTCGTGGATTTCTTGGTAGGTGCCGGACCGCAGTATTTTGCCCTTGGCCATGACAGTGACCTGGCAGTTCAGTCGTTCCAAAAATCCGGTGTCGTGTTCGATGACCAATATTGTGGCGCCGTTTTGCCCCGCCATGCTGCGAATCAAGTCGACGGTTGCCGATGTCTCAAACGCCGTCATCCCCGCGGTGGGTTCGTCCAACAGCATCAGTCGGGAGCGCGCCGCCAACACCATGCCGATTTCCAGCCACTGACGCTGGCCATGGGATAGCGCGCTGGCCAGGTCGTCTAATTTGTCCGCCAAATGCACCCGGTCGGCCAAATTGGTTTTTGACTGCGCCCTGGATCCGAAGCGATCCCCGGCAGCCCCTGCCAAATCCAAATTTTCGGCCACAGTAAGATCACCGAATACACTGGAGACTTGGAATTTGCGGCCGACGCCCAGGCGGGCAATCCGATGGGGTGGCTGGCCGCCCAGATCGGTTCCGTCCAACGTGATCCGCCCAACCGTTGCCCGCAGGGATCCAGTAATCAAATTGAACAGGGTCGATTTTCCGCAGCCATTAGGCCCCACCAAGGCGCGCAGCTCGCCAGCGGCCAAGTCCAAATTGACACCATCGACCGCTGCCACACCGCCAAAATCCTTGTGGACGTTTTGCAGAGAAAGAAAAGGCATCGTCTTTCGGGTTTGTGGTTAACGACGGGTAGCGCGGGGCGATTGCCCCAGGCTATAGTGTTCAGACGGCTTCGTGCGGTCGGCCTGCCGCATGCTTTGATCACGGTACCCTAAAATGCTGCGCCTACAACGTAGGAAGTTTCTGGCAACTGCCGGAGCAACTACCCTTGCGGCTGCCGTTTCACCGTTGGGATTCCCCGCCATCGCCCAGGGAGCCACCGTCAAAGTAGGCGCGGCGCTGCCGTTTTCCGGCGGCCTCGAATTGTTCGGCGAGCAGGCGCGCTTGGGGCTTGATCTCGCCGCTGCCGAGATCAACGCATCGGGCGGCATTCTGGGACGGTATGTGGAAATCCTGTACCGGGACATGAAAACCGACCCCAAAACCGCCGCCGAGCGCGCCCGGGAGCTGATCCAGCGCGAAGAGGTGATGGCGTTGGTTGGCCCCATTACGTCGTCGGCCCGCAACGCCATGGTCCCGGTCATGGAGGGTCTAAAAACGCCGTTGCTTTACGCCACCAATTATGAAGGGGCGGACGATTCCGGCGGCGGCTGTGGGCGCTATTTGTTTTTCTTCAACACCGTCCCTAACCAAGACACGGCGCCGCTAATTCCCTGGCTTGCTGCCCAGGGATACGGCGACAGTTTTTACATGTTCGGGATGAATTACGTGTGGCCGCGCAACATGTTCCGCGCCGCCCGGAACGTCATCTCCACCACCAAGGGCACGGTATTGGGGGAGGAATATGCCCCCGCAGGGGAAAAGGATTTCACGTCGATCATTCGTAAAATCGCCGATGAAGGCCCGGAAATCTTGCTGTTCGCCCTGCCCGGGGCCGACGGCGTTACCTTTATCAAACAAGCCGAGGAATTCGGATTGTTGGATCAAGTCACCGTGGCGTTTTTGGGATTTTCAGAGAACTATTTGGGGGCCTTTGGTGTCGGCAAGGGCGAAAACATGATCACTGGTGTGCCGTTTGTGGCCTCCGACAACGACCCCGGGGTCGCCGATTTTGTGGGGCGGGTTCGGGCCATGCACGGGCCAGACGTTGGAATTTCGCACTATGTTTTTGCTCACTACAACGCCTTGATGGCGTTGAAATTGGGTCTTGAGGCCTCCGGGGAACTGACCCGTGAAGCCGCAGTGGATGGGATGGAAGGATTGGTGTTTGACGTTGCCACCGGCCGCACCTCAATCGTCGCCAACGACCATCACACCGCCATGCAAATGTATATTGCCAAAACTGAGGACGGCAGTCTTCGTGTGGTTGACCGCCTGGGGGTTATTGCGCCGGTATCCGGCTGCGCCGCTTAGTGTGTCCCGGGGTGTAAGGCCCGTCCGTCAGGCCGCCTTACGCTGGGCCAGGCGCACGTAACATATCAAATCCCCTTGGGGGTCGGCTTCTTCCACCACCAAACGCACATGGCGGCGTGAAATCTGTTGTGTCAGGCGATGGTGCGCCAGCTCCCCCGCGGTCGTGGATCGATGGGGGGATTTCGTTCCGTGAATACGGACCGTTTGGGTAATCGGGTACTTTCGCGAGTTGTTTTCTCCGTAATGCGTGATCTTTGCTTTGAAAGCGCTGCCGTCAAGCACCTCCACGACATCGGCCCACAAAATATCCACAGCTCGTCCCTTTGTTACTACCACATATAGCTGGTTCGGTAATTGAGCACACACAATCCGGTACAAGTCAACGGTAATGTATCTGGTTTGTTCAAAGGTTTAGTCGCTTTTCTTGATTTGAGCATACAAAATTCCCTAGTAGGTAGTTTTTGCCCCCTAACTAAATTTGTCGGGTCGGATGGGCAAGAACCGCCCAATAAAATTTCCGCCCAGGCCAAAAACTCCATTGTTTTCAGGGCTTTGGGCAACCAACTCAATCCGGTAAAAACTTTGCCGGTTTTTCCGCGCGCACGAAACTGTGATCTGTGAAGGCGAACCCTATGGCGATGTCCATCAACACCAATGCCGGCGCGATGCTGGCGCTGCAAAATTTGTCGAAAACCAACCGCGGGTTGGAAATGACCCAGCTGCGGGTCACCACAGGTCTGCGGATTAACGGTCCAAAGGACGACGCCGCGACCTTTGCCATCGCCCAAAATATGCGTGGGGATATCGCCGGAATGTCGGCAGTCAAAACCAATCTTAGCTTTGGCCAGTCTGTGGTCAACGTGGCGATCGATACCGGTAAGGCCATCGAAGACCTGTTGATCGAGATGAAAGCCAAGACGGTCCAGGCCAGCCAGGCTGGACTGGATACCGATTCCTACACCGCCCTGAACCAGGAATTAACGTCACTGCGGGCCCAGATCGAGACCATCATCGCTTCGGCTGATTTCAACGGTAAAGATTTGATCGAGTCTGCGGCGACAAATTTTGACGTTCTCAGCACCGTTGATGGCAGCACGATTACCATTTCCAAGCAGTCCATTGACGCCACGACCCTGAGCATCCACACCGATGCCACGGTGGCCGGCACCGCTTTGACGGCCATTAGTCAGGCCATCATCACGCTATCCAACGCACTGGCTTCGTTGGGTTCTTCGGCTAAGCGGGTCGATATCCAGACCGAATTCACCAGCAAGCTGCAAGATATTCTAAAGCAAGGCGTTGGCAACCTGGTGGACGCTGATCTGGCCGAAGAAAGCGCCAATTTGCAGGCCTTCCAGATCAAGCAACGGCTGGGCGTCCAAGCCCTGGCCATCGCAAATTCTGGGCCCCAAAGCATTTTGGACCTGTTCCGCGCCCAGCCGCTACGTCTGTAGACGCACCCAGACATTGGGTAAAAAGCTATGCGCGGATCACCCGTTCGCGCCCATCGGCCAACGTCAACAACGCCGTTACATTCCCGGCCTTCCGGGCAATGGCGTCGGCGCGATCCGTGGGTGACACATAAATGGCGGTGGACAAAGCGTCCGCCACGGTGGCCCTGGGGGTAATTACCGACACACCAAGATACTGGAGCGCGCTGGTCCCCATGCCAGGGTTAAACAGATGGTGGAAGCGGCCCGCCGTATCGAATTCGGTGCCGTACCCGCCTGATGTGGCCACCGACATATCGGTCAGATCGATGGTGCGATCGGTGCGGTTGGGGTTGGCGGGATATTTCAAGGCCACCAGCCATGGGCGACCGTTTGGATGGGTATCCAACGCCCGAGTTTCGCCCAACGATACCAACACATTGCCGATGCCATTGGCGCGCAGCAGTTCGGAAACCTTGTCCGTGATATAGCCCTGGGCGATGCCGTTCAGGGTCACTTCCATGCCCTTTTTATCCATGTTGATGAACAAGGGGTTCACGTCGATGCAGCGGTAATCCACCAATTTCAACACGTCATCGATTTCGCCCTGGGCCGGGCCCTTGGCATCCGATTTGTTGTTGCGAAAATGGGCTGAATACAGCTTCCACAAAGGCTGGACGCTGACATCGAAGGCACCGTCGGAAATGCTGCCAAAGCGCACCGCTTCGGTCATCAAGGTCAGCATGTCCATGGAGGGCCGGGACAGCCGCCCGTCGCGGTTCAGTGCCGCCAATTCGCTATCTTCTTGGTGCAGGCTGAAAATAGCTTCCAGTCTGCGCACTTCGGCGACGGCTAAATCGATGATGCGTTCGGCACCTTCGCGGCTGGGGTGGGCCAAGGTCATGGTAGCCTGGGCGCCAAGCGCGGCACCCTCCCAGGTATACAAATTAGCAACCGCCGCACCCGAATGGCTGGCAATACCGGCAAGCGGCAAGCCAGCAGCGGTGCCTAAAATTGTAATCGCCCTGCGGCGGGACATCAGGTTGGTGTTTTTCAAGCCCATTCTTAGTCCATTCTTAACCGGTCTCCCTCACCAGTCCAATACAATGCCGTCCTATTCAGCCGGCTGTCGCACCAGCCCACCTGGGAAAGTCTTTCGCCCTGGCGCTTGGACACCCTTGGGGGGCAATCCCCGCTCCTTGCGCTTTCGTTCCTCGGCCAGGGGTGGACACCTCTGGTCGTCAAAATACTCCACTTGGCAATCCAAGCAATAGAAACACTCAGATTCGTCAATGCGGCCAGATTGGTCGATCGCCTGGAATTCGCAGGAAACTTCACATAAATGGCAGCCGCCAGTGGCTTGGCTCTCCGGCGTTCCGCATTCGGGTTTGCGACGCAGGAACCGAACCATGTTAAACCGCCCCAATGCCGCCAATCCAGCGCCCAGCGGGCACAGAAACCGGCAAAAGGCGCGCTCCATGACCATGCCAATGGCCAGCCATCCACCTGCATAGGCAACGTACCAAAATCCGCGATTCTGGAAATGGGAAGTAATGGCGGTTTTAAAGGGTTCGACTTCGACAGCGCCAATCATCAAGTCGGTCGACAAGAAGGCCAAAGGTACAAGGCCGGCAAACACCAAATATTTCACCGGCCAAAGTTTTTCATGGGTTTCCCGGGACACCTGGAATTGCGGAATGCGTAGAAGCTTGGCGATCCGCGCCAAGAATTCCTGAAGTGCGCCGTAGGGGCACAACCAGCCACAAAACAGCGATCGGCCCCAAATGAATAGCGAAACAAGGGTATACGCCGCGACCATCACGATCAGCGGCTCGCCTAAGTAGACCGTCCACCCCAAATCCTGAAAGGGTGCCTGGAAGTAAACCAGCAAATTGACAATCGACAGCTGCGCGTTAGAAACCCAACCAAGCCAGCCAAGGGTAAAAGCCAAGAAGCTAAGCCGGACAAGCTGATAGGTCCGGCGATTGCGGGCGATTGCGTCTTGTTTGATCAGCATCACCGTCAGAATAATTAGCGCCACAGCCAGAATCGCCACGTCCAATCGCTGGTCGATCCAGGCCTGAACCCAGATCGGCCGAGAATCCGACGACGACAACGCGCCCATAGCCATTTTTTCTTCTTCCAGACCCAAAATGTGCCGGGCGGGCAATTGGTACGCCACTTCGAACGGGATGGTGATAGCGGCATCATCGGCGGTGCCATGAACCAGCACCTGGATCACAAAAGGCGCCAACGGGTCGAACAAGGGATCATCGACGCCGAAAATACCTGCCTGGTTCAGAACCGTTCCTTCTCGGCCCTGGCCCGTTTCCAGGCGGCCTTTGTATTTGTAGCGGTCCCCATGGAAATAAATGACGTTGCCGTTTTGGACAATTTGGATCCGGTCAAAGCGCTTTTGGGTGGCCGCATGGCGATACGCTTCGCCTTTGAAATCGTATTTGCCAACACCGGCCAGAATGAACATCTGGTTGGTGAATTCGCGGTTGAAATTTTCGTATTCCTTTTGCCGCAGAATGTTTTGGCCAATGGAGGCGGGCGTGGCCAAGGCTGCAAACAATTCCAAAAAGGTCCCGTCGGGATCATCGCTCAACGGGATATCCGGTCGGGCCTCGTTAAATCCCGCCAGCGCGAACGCTTCTGCAACATCGCTATTGGTCAACGAAAGCCGCACCATGGAGCCGCCCGAGAGCAGCTCGTCCCAGGTCAACGCCTCGAACCCCGTGCGGTCCATTGCTGGCGGACCAATGTACACATCGCCCCGGGTGCGCATGACCACCCGGGCGCCCAAAATGACCGCATCACGCATCAGTCCGGCGGAAATGGTCGCTCCTTGGGTGACACTGGGTTGCAATGCCGCCGTGTAACGATTCCAAATATGGATCGTGTTGAGTTGGGCCAGATAGATTTCCAGGCGGGACTGGGGCACCCCGTGGCCGATGATCGGTTCGGAATGGGCAAGTAGCATCGCTGCGCCGGTTACTTCGCCGAAGTTTGTGAAGCCTGCCACCACGTCGAACGGCGCGCCGGCGTAGCCGCCGTAATTACCCACTTGTTTGGTGGAAATCAGATAGCCCACTTGTTCGCCGTCAACGAACACCGGAATTGCCAGGGGTCTGCCTTCTGGTTCCCCAAGCGTGATTTCTTCGCCGGGCCAGACCTGGGCCAAAAATTCGGGTGTGAGCATGTCTTTGACGTCATCCACCCAGTCGGCTTGGGCGGAGGGCGAATAGAACAGCGTCCCGGCGACGGCCATCACCAGCCCGACCACCACATTCCGCATGCCACGCGGTACCAAATTCCCTGGCATTACCCGCCCCCAAAAAACGCCGCCCAAACCCCAGGCGGCCCACTCGATCATGGCCGGAAATTGTATTGGAACCGCGGTCCCGATACCACTAGGGTAACGCCCGGCGATTGCGGACGATTCCAAAAATTTGGGGCAGATCCTAGCCGCTGGGAGGGCCTCCACCGCCGGGTTTGCCCTTGCGCTTCAGCATACCCCGCTGGGGGTCATAGCCGATGGCCGCTGTCACGAAAAACACCAGGGCGAAGGCCAGCACAATGCCGAACGACAGCAAATTAAATTTACCGTATGCGGCGAATCGGATCAGCTCGATCGTGTGGGTAAACGGATTGATCTGGGCAATCCAATAAATGTATTCCGCCCCCTGTTCCCGCAGCTTCCACAGCGGGTACAGGGCCGGGGAAATGAAGAACATCGGGAAAATCACAAAGTTCATGGTGCCGGCGAAATTTTCCAGCTGGCGGATGTAGACCGACAGCAAGAGCCCCAAGGCCGACAGCATCAACCCGCCACCGATCAGCGGCGGCAATATATAAAGCCACCCGGTGGCCGGAATGCGCACCCCCAAATAGGGTACAACAAAGCTGATCCCAAACACGATCAACAAGAAAATATAGGCCTGAGCCACCGCCAGGAAGGTGGCTGACAGCAGCTTGAACAGCAATAAAACCCAACGTGGCAGCGGCGCAGTGAGCAACAGCCGCATGATCCCCATTTCCCGGTCATAGACCATGGAAAGCGACGATTGCATGCCATAGAACAGCAACACTATCCCAAGCAGGCCGGGCAAAATGTATTCCTGATAGGTCACATAGGTCTCGTACGGGGGCACGATGGACACCCCCAGCAAGGATCTAAATCCCGCCGCGAAAACAATCAGCCACAACAAGGGACGCACCAACGCCGAGGCCCAACGGCCTTTCTGGCGGATGAATTTTCCGACTTCGCGGCGGGTGATGGCAGCCAACGCCAACGCCAGATGCGTCACTGGCCCGGCTCGCAGGGCTGCACGCGGGGGCACCGCATTTACCGAGGGTTCAGCCTCCGACGACACGCTTTGCCTCCATGAACGCGTCGATCAGGCCCAAGCACGCCTCGGCGGCGGACACATCGTCATCGTGATCGTCGCCGTCGCCGTCGCCGTCGCCGGGTTCCCCTTCGTCATCCCCATCGTCATCGTCATCGTCTTCAACGACAATCAGCCCTGCGAAATGGCTGGTGGCCTGCTCGTGGACCTCTGGTGCAATCAAATCCATCAGGAACCCAAGATGGCTAGCGTATTGGTCGTGCACGGAAAAAATTCCCTCGGCACCTATTGCATCGGCACCATTAGCATACGATTGGCACGATGGCACGATCACATCTGCCAAATGCCCCGCCAATATTCCCAAATCTCGCCCTGGGTACAGGGCCGCATCGGCAACTTCTTCGAGAATCCCCACCATGCGCTGGGCGGGAGCTTCCGCTTCTTCAGGATTTTTGCCAACGAATGGGTCCGGAGGTTCAGGGTTCGGGAATAGGACCGTCAGTTCATCAATCATTTCCCGGCCGTCGGCCACCTGTTGTGGCGTTGCCAGCGGTTCGATTTCTGCCCACAATTCCCTTACCCGTATCAGCCCCGACCAGCCGTTAGGAAATTCCCACAGTTCTTCCACCGCTTCTTCGTAGGCTTCGGCGACCCCGCCTTCGGCCAACAGCAGATTGGCGAGAACGGCGGCCTTGAAAGCAGCGGTGTTGCGGATCGCCGGGTCGACCAATAGGTCATAGGCAGTGGCCAAGTGGGTTTGGGCCTCTGCGACCAAGGCATTGGCATTTTCACCATCTTCGGCTGCCTCTGCCACGGCTTCCAATGCATCGAACAAGGTCTCGGCCAACGCCCCATCCAGGCTAGCTAGTGTTCCACCGAAACGGAGGAAATTGGACTCCGTCATGGCTTCGACTTGCTCCATAAATTCTTCATCCAGCGGAGCGTTCAGCGCGTTCACGAGCCGCAATCGCTGGGCGATCATTTCCAGGCCAAAGACCTGGCTATGCAAATGCATGGACTCAAAAAATGGATTGTGGGTGTACTGGGCCTGGGCACCGGGGGCACCGCCAAGCCCCATAAAAAAGGTTAGCGCCGCGATCCATCCGCCCCCGGCCCTAGTCAACGGGAACGACCCCGAGCTGGACCGAATGGGCACCCCGACCAACAGCGATGCTGTCAACAACGCATAGGCATTCCGTGTCGATGACTGAAACACTGTCTGACAGTCCATTGGCTGTGTACACGGTTTTGCCGTCGGGGGTCATGGCGATGCCCCACGGGCGCCGCCCCATTCTTTCTTTGATGATCGCAATGATCTCGTTGGACTCTGTGTCGATGACATAGACCGCACTTGTCCCACCGCCGGCAATGTAGATGCGCGACCCAGTCGGGTCGACCGCCAACTCCACAGGGCGAGAATCCAGGCCCAAGTTGATGGTGGCGGTGACGGTATGATTAGTGGTTTCGATCACCGAAACCGTGCCGCCAATTTCCGCGGTCACGTAGGCCCGGGTTCCGTCGATGGAAAATTCAACGACCCGGGGCCGATTGCCCACCAAAATATGCTTCACCACGCTGTTGTCGGAGGTGTCCAAAACGGTGACCGTATGGGTGGCTTCGGCGGTCACATACACCCACTGGCCATTGGGGCTGACTGCCACACCTTCGGGTTCGACCCCAACGCGGAACACGGTGAATTGAGCACCGGTGGCAATGTCATAACCGCCGGCGCGGGCCAGGGCCTCCAAGGACGCCCAAATTTTTGTGCCCTCGGGGTTCAAGGCCAAGCGTTCAGGATTTCCGCCAGCGTGGAATTCCGAAAGCACCTTGTTCGTGCGCACATCGATGGCGGTGATTTTGTCTTCGGGGGTTTCTAACTGAGTATTGAAATCGCTGATCGCCACGTAAATGGTCCCGCCATCCGCGCTGACCGCCATGCCCCTAGGCCGCACTTCGCCTGGACGCCCGGAAATAGGAATGGTCTCCACAATTGTGTTGGTCAGGGTATCGATGACGGAAATGTCAGCGCCGTATTCGTTGGCCACATACATGCGATAGCCAATCTCTTGGGGTGTGGTGGAAGACGGCAGCGTCAAAGCGGCTGCGATTGCGGCAAAAAAGGATGCCCGAATCATTAGTATGCGGGAGACCGATTTTTTCATCGATTTTTCTCCAAGCCTGAAGCCCGTGCGATATCGGAGGGACGTTCTGCTGTTGTTTGCACTATCATTGCCGCCTCAGTCGTCTAGGCGCATATGGCCAAAATAACCGGCCCTTAAAACACGCATTTGTTTTCGGGTTCGTCGATTCCCAGAGTGTCGAGATCGTTGATCGCGTGCTCAAACTTGTCGATGGGCGCTCGGGCAATCACGGCATTGCTAACACTGACCAACAGATTTTGCCGGAGCTGATTGTTCCACGGCCGGAAATCGGATTGGAATCCCTTGTAGGTATCCATTTTTAGCTCTTCGTTCTTGATGACGGCGCGAATCGCCTCGAATTCCTTTGATTCCGCTCGGATTGACGCCTGGGTAATGGCTTTGACCGCGGCCCACGCGGACCAATCCGGCCCTGTCATAAAGCGATCAGCGGAACGGAAAAATCGGCCATTCAATTGCGGAGCCCCATGACGTTCAAAAGTCCACTGCCAGGATTCAGCCACCAAACCAGTGGTCCCAACCACCGGGCGGGCCCGCACCGATTGATACGGCACATAACGGCCAAACTCACCGTCTGTATCGGCGATAAACACCACGTCGTAATCCCGGCGACCAGAGGTCATCAAACGAATGTTGTTCTGTTCCCGCTCCCGTGGGTCGTTGCTGAGAACGAAGTCACGAATATCGATGATGGATGCGCCGTTGCGTTTGGCAGACCGTTCCAGTGCGGCGACCATCTCCGCGTCATCTTCCAGCGGGCCTTTCAGCACCAGCAACCTGGTCCAGTCCTGGAAAATCAAATATTGGGTCAGGGCATCCATCAGCATATTGTAGCTGGGGGCCGTATGCATCAGGTGCGACGCGCAATTTTCGATGCGCAGTGAATCTGAAAAATTGTTCACGTTGAACAATAAAATATCCGAAGCCCTGGTGGCTTCGGTCAAGGCTTCAATCACGTGAGTTTCCGCATCCACCAGAAAAAAACTGATGCCTTCATCGTCGCGCTGCCGGAAAAGTTCGGCAATCAACGCATCGGCATCAACGCCGCGAAACGGCACCAATTCAAAATCCAGGTCCAAAAATTTGCCCGTGGATTGGGCGTCTAAAATGCCTTGCTGGGCCCCGGGGACCGGTCGAAATCGCGGTACTGCCGGAATGCGCGCGTACACAAAGGCGCGGATATAGCGGATGTCGTCTTCGATATCCAGATAGCCTATCTTCAGCGGCACGATTTCAGCGCCTTGGGCCCCCGCTGGCCCCGGTGCCATCACCACAGAGGCTGTGACCAAACCCGCAAGAGCAAAAATTGCCCCTATCAAGAACGCCCGCATCCCCAAACCTTTAACCCAGTTGACCATCCTTTCCTCGGGCGCCTATTCGTCCAGCAAGACTTGATACGGGATGCGCCCTGTGGGGATGGATTGAGTCACCTTCCTGGAGGAAATATCGACCACGGACACATCGTCCGACAGGCCGTTGGCCACAAACAACGTTGATTCATCGGCGGTAAGGGTAACGTTCCAGGCACGCGAGCCAACCAACACATAGAAAAAGATTTCTCGGGTCGCCACGTCGACAAAGGCCACGTGATTCGCCCGGCCCAGGCTGACGTAGGCTGTTTTACCGTCAGCGGTAATCACAAGGCCCACCGGGGTCACATCCACCTGGCGGAAACCAGGTGGCAAGAAACTCATGACGTCGATGACTTTGAAGGTCTCAACATCGATAATGTAGACCTCGCCTGATAGCTCGGCCGACACCCACAATTCCTTTTTGTCCGGCGTCATGCGAATGCGTCGGGGCCGGGTCCCGACAATCACATTGGCGGTGATGATGCCCTGGTCCACGTCGATGCGGTGGATCATGTCGGCGACTTCCGACGTCAAATACAACGTCTTGCCGTCATCGGTGATGTAAACCCCTTCCGGCTCCGCGCCGGTTGGCACTTCGTGCAGCAAAACTTTTTCGGCCAGATCGATAATCCACAACGAGGAATCTTCTTCGTTGGCGATAAACATCAGCCTCTCGTCCGGGGTGATCTCCAACACTTCGGGGCTGGGGCCAGTGGGAATGGCGTCAACTACCTCCAGCAATTCGGCGTCAATCACGTCGACAACGTCTTCGTCGCCACAGGCCACGTAAAGCAGGGTTTTTGCCAAATTGAAGACCATGCCCCGAGGCCTTCGCGAAGTCTTGATCTGCTTGACCACATCCAGGGTGTTGATGTCCAGCACTGTGACGGTATGGCCTTTTTCGTTACTGACAAACGCCAAGCCTCTACCCGCCGCCGACGCCGGACGGGTGACCGCCATTGGCAACGCTGCCAAGGCCACCGACGCCCCCATGCCCTTCAATACTTTCCGCCGACCGGAAAACAGGACCTGTTCGCCGACCTGGGGAATTGTTGTTTTTGACTGCATGACGAACCCAATTTCCTACGTTTTAGCGGACGATAAATGTTCCGACCATGCCGCGCTCTTTGTGGCCGTCGATGTAAAATTCGTAATTTCCGGGACGAATGGGGACGAACCAAATTCTGATTCCGCCTTCGTCATCGAATTCCAAGCCATACAGACCCATGGGCTTTACTTCTATTTCACCAACAGCGACCTGGTTGATCCACGAATTGCGCCACAGTTCGGGGGCCAACAGCAGGAATTCATCCCCGCCGTTGCTGGTGATATCCCACCGGTAATATTTCCCGGTTTCCAATTCGTACTCGTAGTTGGACATGCTCAAGTCTGGATTCAGGGTCAATTCCAATCCCGTCGGGCGCGAGGCCAGATTGCCCTCCGCCGAGGCCGGACCCACGAACACAAACAGGCCGAACACGGCCACAATTATTTTCAGCGAATGTTTCATATCCCCTCCCACACATTTCTTGTTTTCGAGCCCTTGCCTGCATTGAGTTGTTCAATGCTTGGCATTGCCTATGGACCCCATAAAAAAACCCTATGCCAAGCCATAGGCAATATGTGTGCCATGGTCCACACCCTAAAGGCAGGTAATTAAAGTATTGTTTTTCAGTATGTTAGAAGTCGATCGGGGCCCCAAAAGGGTCGGCCTTTTCAGGTGTGGTGTTTTATATGAACCACATGGGCGTCGGGACGGTTGGTATCAAACAATTGATTTCAGCCGAATTTGGCGGCTAACCCTAGCGAAAATCCGCCGATCTGAGCCCATGTTTTTCGATGCGGTAGCGCAATGCCATGCGGGTGACCCCCAAGGCCCGGGCCGCTTCCGACGCATTGCCCTCGGCCTTACGGAGCGCCTGGACGATCAGTTGGCGTTCCGCATCGTCGAGGGTGCTGGCGCGCTCCGTAGAGTTTTCCGGATCGCCGATAGAGGTTGAGGGTTGGGTTTGGGGAAACGCTGCGGACTGAGACAACGCCAGGGATTCGGCAGCGACCACCATGCCTGGGTTGAGCAGCACTGCCCGTTCGATCACATTGCGCAGTTCCCGCACGTTCCCCGGCCAATCGTAGTGTTCAATCGCTTCAAGTGCGTCCGGCCCGAGCTCGGGGGCGTCGCGCCCGTATGAACGGGCGGTGATAGCCAGAAAATGCTGCGCTAACAGGGCCAAATCGGCCCGGCATTCCCGCAGCGACGGCATGGACACCGACAGCACATTCAGGCGGAAATACAAATCGTCACGAAAATCGTCGCGGGCCACCATGGCCTTCAAATCCCGGTTGGTGGCAGCGATAAACCGCGCCTGGACCGCGCTTTCCCGGGTACTGCCAACCCGCCGCACCTGGCGCCGTTCCAAGACGTTCAGCAGCTTGGTTTGCAAAACCAGGGGCAATTCACCGATTTCATCCAAAAACAATGTGCCGTCTTCGGCGGCTTCGATCAGACCAGCGCGGGAGACGTGGGCGCTGGTGAAGGCGCCGCGCACGTGGCCGAACAATTCGGCTTCAATCATGTCCTTTGGCAGCGACGCGCAATCCACCTGAACAAACGGCCGATCCGGCCTTGGGCCCAGGCGGTGCAGTAGTCGCGCCGCTAAATCTTTGCCGGTTCCGGTTTCCCCCTGGATCAATACGGTAGGTAAAGCAGCCCCGCCAATCCCGGCGATGGTTTCGATTTGCGACCGTACCGAGGTGATCGCGGGGGAGTTCCCCAACAAGGTTTCCGGCACCGCTGACCGATTTTCGCGGGCTTTGGAAAAATTAAGCCGGGATCGCAATTTTTGCGACTCCATCACCTTGTCCACAGTGACCAAAAGCTCATCCAAATCCAACGGCTTCCGCAGGTAGTCAGCTGCCCCCATCTTCATGGCATCGACGGCTTGGCCAATGTCCCCATAGGCTGTGACAACGATCACCGGCGGCGCGGCATCACCAACCCCGGTGATGTCGGGCAGCAAATCTAGGCCATCGCCATCGGGTAATCGCATGTCCAAGATCACCAAGTCCGGCGGGTCTTTGATGTGTTCCCGCGCCATTGCCAACGATGTGGCAACCACACAGGTATTTCCGGCGCGCACCAAACAGGTGGCCACCGCCCGGGCAAACACGTCTTCATCGTCCACCACCAGGATGGCCCAGCTGGGTGAGGGCGGCTGGCTTGGGTTGTTTGCCGCTGCCGGGTCGGTCACGCCGCGCTCCGCGCTGCTTCGCTGACCGGTAGGGTGACGATGACTTCGGTCCCGCCATCGGCACCGGGTGCGAAATCAACGGTACCATGGTGCAGGTCACAAATTTTAAAGGCGAAGGGAATGCCCAGCCCGCTGCCATAGCTTTTTGTGGTGGGGCCCGGGCTGAACTCCCCAGGCGCGGGACGGAACGGCATACCCGGACCCTGATCGGCGATGATCAGCTGCACTAAATTTTTCGGTGTTTTTATGGAGACCGAAATCACGCCCTGGTCCGGAGAGGCCTCGATGGCGTTGGACAACAAACCGACCACAGCCTGTTCCATCAGATGGATATCCACGGTCACCTCCGATTGTCGATCCCAACCGATGCGTTGAACGGTAAGCGACTTTGCCGCGATGCGCGGCGCCAGCAAATCGATCGCCGTTCCCGCCACATCGGCCAAGGGCAAATGGCTGCGAGCCAGTTGCAGGGGATTCAAATACGACAGCAACGACGACAGCCATTGCTCCAGGCGGTCCACAGTTCCACGGATATCTTTCAGTCCTTGCGCCACATCCGGGGCAACCTCGGGGCTGTCATGGACCTGGGCGGTGGCGCGAATGCTGGCCAGCGGATTGCGGATGTTGTGGGCGACAACGGGAACCAGGGACCCAAGCGCCGCTTGTTTTTCCGATCGCACCAAGGCTTCCCGACTTAACGCCAAATCTTCTGACATTCGGTTGACGGCGCGCTGCAAGGTTACCAGCTCCGTGGCTCCAGATTCCGGCACCTTGTGATCCAGTTTGCCCTGGCCGAACGCCGCGACCCCCGCCAACAATGCGTTCACCGGACGCACGAAAGCTTGTTGCACAAAGGCCCTGGAAACCAACAACAGCCCGCCGGCCAATGCCACTGGGATCAACAAAATCAGACTGGCGGTGCGGCTTAATCCGGCGACTCTGACTTCTTCAGCATTCTGGGCGATAGACATTAATTGGTCGTTGGCGGCGAACACCCGTTCATAGTCCTCCAGCCACACCATTTCCAAATCGGCGGTGAAAAACACCGTGAGGTGATCGGCTTCGCGAAAAGCGCTGGACGGCGTAGTCATGATTAAATCGGTTTGCTGGCGCACTTGTTCGAACGCCAACTGTAGACCTTCGATGGCTGCGGCCTCCGCCGGGTGAATCGCCACCGCTTCCATTTTCGCGAAGTTCGCGGCAATGCGGTTGCCTGTCGCCCGGTATTCCGTGGCAGCCCTTGGCGCCGCCAAAAAATGATGGTCAAAGACTGCGGTCATTTGGCGGTACACATCGCCGCGGGTTTCTTGAATCAAATTGACCAACGAGCTCAATCGCTGAGATTCTACCGCCGCCCGTTGGCGCAGTTCCACCCCCAACAGGCCCATGGCCCCGGTGACAACGATCAATAAAAGGAACGCCAGATTGTGGCCCAGCAATAATCCCTTCATGGAATAGATGCGGAACACTGGCGCGCCTACAGGACGATCTTATTGGGGGTATTCAATGTTCCGCCATCTGTTGGTTCCATCGGATCAGGGAGTGATCTTAAGCCATTTCCTCTTCGTCTCGGTCGGCCGTTAAATTCAAAAAGGCTTCACTTAGATCCTTGGTGTCCTGCTCCTTAATCAATGTTTCGATCGGCCCGTCGGTCAGGATTTTTCCGTGATGCAGGATCACCACCCGGTTCGCGGTTTTGGCTTCATCCACCAAATGGGTCGCCCACAGGAGGGCGAGATTTCGTTCACGGCGCAACACTTCGACAGAATTCAAAATGTCTCGGCGACTACGGTGATCCAGCCCCACCGTGGGCTCGTCCATCAATAAAATTTTGGGCTCATGCAACAACGCCCTGGCCAATTCGACCCGGCGCTTGTTGCCGCCTGACAATGTGCGCACGGCCTGTTTGGATTTACCGCCAAGACCAATGCGTTCCAGTTCTTCGTCGATGCGCTTTTGCGCCACCTTTGCCGGGACACCGTGCAAGTCTGTGTGGAACCGCAAATTGGCATTGATCGACAGTTCAGGATCCAACGTGGGTGTTTGAAAAACGATTCCTAGGCCACCCAATGCCGGGACAGAATTCACCGCCAGATCATGGCCATCGACAATAATTTGGCCTTCATCCGCCACGAACAGGCCGGTCAAAAGCTGAAACAACGTGGATTTTCCGGCACCGTTTGGGCCCAACAAAATCACAAACTCGCCGGGATCTACCCGCAAGTTGATGCCATCCAATGCCCGGGTGGCACCATACGATTTCACCACATCGATGACATTCAAGGCGGGTTGGGACTCTACCATACGCTTAACGACTCCTATTGATGGGCGGGGGCAATCGCCGGTTCCTCTTTGTCCAGACCCGCCAAAATGTCTGGGTGATCCTTCAGCAACTGGCTGCGAAAGGTTTCCATCTCCTCGCCTTCGGATACCCGCGGTCGGGCAAGTTCGACTGGTTTGTCCAATACCACCCGGCCAGGGCTGGGAGACATGAACAAAATCCGATCTCCCAATTGTACCGCTTCGCGCAAGTCATGGGTGACGAACACCACGGTCGCATTATGCGCCTGGCATAGGTTCAGCAACAGGTGCCGCAGGCGATCGGCAGCCGGGGTGTCCAGGGAAATAAACGGCTCGTCCAACAACAGCATGGGCGGTTGATTGACGAAGGCTCGCGCCAACGCGGCGCGGCGCTGCATCCCGCCCGAAAGCCGATTGGGGTATGTTTGCATGAAATCGCCCAAATCCATTTCTTCCAACAACTTTTTGGGACGACCTTCGGTGCGCGCTGTTTCATTGGCGACGATGCTGACGTTTTCCAACACCGTCAACCACGGCATAAGCCGCGGGGATTGGAACATGTAGCCAAGCGGCGGCGCTGCTTTTGGGGTTTTTCCATCGATAGAAACCGAGCCTTGGTAATTAGTATCGAGGCCACTGAGAATATTCAGCAGCGTTGTCTTGCCAGTACCGGACGGTCCAACGAGGCACGTGAACTGCCCCTTCGGTACTGAAAATTTTAAGCCCGACAGCGCTAAAAATTCACCGTCCTCCACAGACGGGAATTTCTTTTCAGCGATTTCGACTTCGAGAAAGCTCACATGCGCCACCGTGTGGCCCTGCGATCCATCGGTCGCATGATGAACGTTTCAATCAGCATCACCACTGCAATAAACGAAAAAGTGTAAGCAAGAACTTTTTCAATCTCGAAATTGCTGAAAAATATTTGGAATTGGAAACCAACGCCCTGGCTGCGGCCGATGAATTCCAGGACCAGCACGATTTTCCAAATCAACGCCAATCCCGCCCGCGCCGAGGCCATAAAATAGGGGTACAGCTGGGGCAAATAGACCTTTCGCAACGTCTGAAACCACGACAAGCGAAAGGCCTTTGCCACATGGATCAGGTCAGGCTGAATTGACGCTGCGCCTTCGCGCACCATGACCGCCACCAACGGTACCTTGTTGATGGTCAAGGCCAGGATCAATGCGAATTCGGAAAGTCCAAACCAAACATAGCAAAGGATCCCCACCACCAGCGCCGGCAGGTTCAGGCCAAGAACGATCCATCCGTCAAAGAAACGATCCAGGGACCGAAAGCGGCCCAAAACTATTCCGATCACACTGCCAATGATCATTGCCGAGAAAAATCCGGCGGAAGCGCGAAACAAGGTAAACCCTAGATTACATGCCAGGCCAGACTGGGAGATGATCTCCCAAAAAAAATTTGTATCCCGGTGGCACGACCACGGGCCCGGTGTTGTCGCTAACTCCCAGAACGCTTCGCCCACCTTGGAAAGATGCGGCAGGTGATTGGGCTCAAACGCCCAAATGGTGAGTTCCCAGATCACCGCCAACGCGACGATTGAGAGAACCCTGACCCATCCCCGGCCCTCACTAGGCGACAGGGGCCGCACTTTCGTGCGGCCCCTGGGCTGTTGAACGCTTTGTCCCATACGTTGAAGTATGGCCGCTAATGAAACGAATGGCTAGAACGCGAAACCACCCCAGAACGTTCCCGCTTCCAATTCGGGATTAGGACCCATCAGTGCCTCGCCGCCCAATTCAGACAAAATGCTGAATGCCTGGCGGGCACGCGCCTGATCGTCGGCATCGAACGACGACACAATGCCAGCGCGGTACTGGGTCATGTAGGTGTCAAACAGTGACGGGTTGTCGGTGACCCTCATGCGGCCCTTCAAGGTGGCCCATGCTTGGTCGCTGGTAGCCAACAATTGCGTGGCATCTTGGGACGCTTTCAAGAACCCGGCGATGGCTTCCGGATTTGCCTCGGCCCATTCTTCGCTAAAGGTCCAGCCCAACAGCGGCACGGTGCCCTCGACACCAAGAACGCCGAGGATTTCGCTGGTACCAATCAGCTGACGGTAATTTTCTGTATCGTTGAGCAGCCGAGCGTTCCAGTTCCAGAAGCTCATGACCGCGTCGACTTCGCCTTCGCTAATCATATTGTTGACCAGGAATGGAGAGCCGAATTTCACTTCACCAACGGCGTCGCGAATGTTCATGCCAAGCTGATCAAGGGTCCATGCCTGAAGCAACAGCCAGCTTTTGTCCACCGGACCGCCGGCGATGCCGAAGTTCTTACCGATCAAATCTTCCACGGTGTTAATGCCAGAGTCGTTGCGTACAATCACGCCACCGACAGTGTTGGAATAAGGCACCCAAGTGAAGTCATTGCCTTGGGCGCGCTGCTTAGACACCCAAAAGGCATCGGTGATGATGACGTCCACCTCGCCGCCCTGCAGAGCAATTGACGTGGCGTCGTTGCCGCCATAGCCCTGAACCACCAGTTCAATACCGTTACGAATATCGAACGCCCGATTCTTAATGGTGTCTGCGGCCCAATTGACCGTGCCAAAGCTAAGCAAGCCGATGCGGACTTCCGGCAGGCCTTGGGCAAGGGCAGAACTGGCGCCCAACGCCAGCACCGTCGAAGCGGCGAATGCGCCCGCCGCAATCGTGTTGGTCAGAAATTTGCGTTTGCTAAAATTGCGCTTGTCGGAATTCATGATCCCCTCCTGAAAAGGTTTTGCCGTTTTTCTGGTTCAGCAACCAGCGACCAGTAATCGCAAGTGCCATTTGGCGATTTGGAAATAGACCCGCAGAACCTGTCGCCACCGGACACGAGCAAATTAACAATCCTGACACATCGGCCAGGGAAGCTCTTTGCATACGGAGGATGGATCATGATTCCAACCTATGCCCGCCATTGGTTTTTTTACAAAAGAGGGGTGTTGAGCCCCAACAAAAACCCCATGCACAAGGCACGGGGTCAATTTTGTGCGGGCGGAAGCGCCAATTTACCGATTTTATTCACCAGCACCCTTGGCCGGCAGTACCACCAGTTCCAGTTCCTGGAACGTCAGCACCATATCTTCGATTTTCAGCTCGTCCACGTCGGCGTAGCCCTGGCCTTCAACGCCTTCGGGCAACTCTGCAAAGGGATCAACCTCTTCACCATCTTGTTGTTCCTCTTCGTCATAATCCTGAGCGGTTCCACCAACATCCTGGCCATTGCTGATCATATCTAGGGCATCGTTGACGCCGTTATCCAATGGCACGGTGTACGGCAGCCGGTACGCCCGCGGGATTCCGTACGGAATGTTTTGATCATCCAGTTCTTCGAGCCACAGGAAAATGGCGCCTGGCGTGTTAAGCAGCTTATCGGGCTCGATAATTCTGGCCCAATGAAGCTGGAACCGCTCCGGCATGTCGTCTTTTACCGGCCACCCCATGATGTCGATAATGGAATAATACGTGACGATGAAAAACGCCGAGGTCACGACAATCGATGTGGCTTTAACCCACCACGACCAACGTGGCGCAACATTCAGGCTGAGCAACAGAACTGCGACGATGATGTACGCGGACAGTGTTCCGATAAATCCAAGAGTCATGCGGTGTTACGCCCCTTTCCGGGAGCGGACCAAGGTTTTTGGCCGCCGGTTGACGTCAGAGATTTCCCCATCCACATCCATTGTGAAGCGCGCCGCCGTCAGTTCCTGGCCTTTGTGATCCAGTTGCAGGGTCGTGTAGAACACCAACGTCACTTCGGGGTTCAATTTTTCGACCTTGACTTCGACGGGAACGTCGTCGGTCCCGTTGGCCAAATAGTGATGGATGTTAATGACGAACTCGCCGGGAATAATGCCGCGAACCGTCACCGTTTCTTGGTTCAGAGGATTATTGATCTTTTCGCCGTCCACCGTGATCGTATCCCGGTAATTGCCGCGATCATCCCGGTCTAAGTGCATCAGACCTGCCTCTTTAACGTGATACCAGACCACCCCGCCGTTCGGATCTTCCACGTACAGATCGATGTCGTCCGGATGCAGGTCAGGCCAGGTTACCGTGATAAGAACTTCGGCCTTTGGATCAACCTTACCGGTATCGGAAATCGGGTTGATCAGCATGAACGCGATCAAGAACATGAACACGAAACCCAACAGCGCATTGAACAGCAAGTCCGTGAAGACATCGAACTGTTCGCGCTCGGGAAGAAAGCCGTCAGGGTGCATTAGTCGTCTCCCGAAGACCCGGGATCACGTAGACGTCCGTGGTTTCTGCGGTAATCGTGTGAAGCTCGGTGGTGCCGATTTCCAGGAAATAATATTCCAATTTTAAAATCAGCCCGCCAACCAAACCAGCCAATGTGGTGTACAGAGCCACGGCCATACCCGACGACATGGTAGACATGGCTGCCTTCATGGTCAGCGGATCAAAGGTTTTGATCGCGTTGATCGGCGACAGCATGAAAATAAACCCGATCAAGGTTCCCAGCAGTCCCAGCTTGAACATGGCATCGGAAATGAACCAACCTACCTGCAAGCGACCGCGCAGCCCATCTGCAAAGGTGCGCATCAGCAGTGATTGATCGACCCGTGTTTCAAGGCCGCGGGCCTTTACGATCAGATTGCGGATGTGATCCGTCATAATTCCCGGAAGAAGCTGAACGCCCTCGCCGACGACGACCTTGTCGTCCATCACCTGAAAGTTGGAGGGATTTTTCTGAATCAGCCGCTGAACCCGGCGGGCCGCATTCAATTCCCGGGAAACCGCGACAACGCCGGTGGCGCAATGAACAGAGGTGCCGACAAACAGCAAGGTGATGGCCAGAGAAATGTAGCTTTTATCGCTGCGGAGCATTTCGGCCAGCAGACCAAACTGCCAAACCGCGACAAAGGCTGCCACCGCTACGCCGGCCAAAATCAGCCACCTTAAGAGAAGTGCGTAGTCCCGAAGTTCAAAGGGCGTGACAATAGCGCCCGGCGCGTCGCCACGCCCGCGCGCTGACGCGAGATCGGATGTGCTCATTTCGTTCTATACCTGACTATAAGTAAGGGCCGGAGTGCCCAGTTCCGTCGAATTAGCTGAAAGCACGATAGTCGGGAAACCTCCCTAAAATCAAGGTTTCTCTCGGAAGATTGAAAACTGGAAAAATGGCTTGAATCAGCCAAATTTTCTAAACTTAAATCCCCCGAATTCTATCTCTGTACTCCCAGGGTGCGATAAAAATGCCCTGCCAAGCGCCGACCCCTTCCGCTTCCGCTGCCGCCTGGGCCGGGAGATATTGCTCGCTTTGGTCCATGACAACGAACGCGAGGCCAGCGCGGACCATTGCTTCGGCCAAATCAACGCCACCTGCCGTGCACGTGCCCCAGGGAAAACGCATGCGACGGGGGTTGCGATCTTGCTGGCGCACGCAGGTCACCGGACCCACATCGGCCAAAATTTGCAGTTCGCGAAATGCCACGGCGCCACAAGCCCAGGGCTCACCATTGATAAAACATATCTGGGGTTCTTCGAACCCGTCGATGCCAAACAAAAAGAATTGGGCCTCATCAACGATAAGGCGGTCCGCCGTCAGCACCCTCGCGTTTCCGGTGACTGCGTCCTGAGCTGCCACCGGCCCCGCAAATAAAATGCCCAGCCCGGCAAATAAAATCGCCAAAAGTTTCATCGCACTTTTCCCACTTTGATGTATGCCCCCACAACCAGGGGCCTTGTTCTTTTCGATCGCCCGGCGCAGCATAGATCAACTAGGCCCAGGGAGTCCGATACAACAATTTTTTCGAAGCACTCACAAAGATTTATGCACATTTCCCTTTTTCGCAATCGAATTTTTCACAGTCGATCAATGGCGGCGTTGATCGTTTTGGCCGCCGTTTTCACACACCCGGCCACCGCCCAAGACGCCCGTGCCTTTCGCGCGGGGACGACCATTGACTGCCCCGCCTGTGATCTATCCGGGCTACAGATGACCAGTGCGAATCTGGTTGGAGCCAACCTGATCGGGGCAAATTTGTCCGGGGCAAATATGGCCGGGACCGATTTTACTGGAGCGACTCTTGAAGGTGTAAATTTTGAACTCGCCAATTTGGAACGAGCGATTTTTGACGAGGCAAACCTGTCCCGAGCGGAAATGACCGACGCTGACTTGTCCCGGGCGTCCCTGATCAACGCCGTCCTTAAGGACGCGATCTTGGTGCGGGGAAACTTTCACCGGGCGGTTATGCCGGGCGCGAATTTGGAAGGTGCGGATCTAAGTGGGGCTACCCTGAACGTCACCAACCTGCGCAACGCAAATCTTGCCAACACACTGCTGAGCTATACTGATTTCTTTTTGGCCGATTTGACCAAGGCAAATTTGACCGATGCCTATATGTGGCGGGGCAACACGCGCCGGGCGCGGATGCAACGCGTCGATGTGTCCGGGGCACAGTTTATCGATTGCGATATACGCGAGGCCAGAATGTCGGGTGCCATCACCAGCCCCGAAACCAATTTCACGGATTCACGCCTTGATGACACCAATTTTCGCGGCATCGATTTCACCGGCGTGAATTTCACGAACGCCAACCTGATGGGTGCGATGCTGCGGGACACCATTCTGGTGGGTACGAATTTCCACCATGCCAATCTTACGGGGGCGGACTTGGCCGACACCTTGCTGACCGGCACCATTTTTACCGAGGCAACCCTTCTTAGGGCGATTTTTCCATTGGATGGAGAAGGGCGCGAATTCGCGATTTACGGCAACACAACGATGCCGGACGGCTTAAAACGCGACTAATAGAGTGCAGATCGCCGCCGCTTGGCGGCGTGAATCTGAACCACAGCTTCTAAAAGTTTCTAAAGAGGGACATTGACCCCGAAAATTTCAAAGCGTGACGAGCTTTCAAAATCGCCGGCTTTGAAATTGCCCAGATCATCCAGACCGTCCTGGCCGCGTTTGCGGAACAGATTAGTGTGGACATTCACATGCTTTTCACCGGGAAAAACTTTGGCACACTGTTGTTTCACAAACATGCCGCCGATCTCGGTTTCGCCCTCTGTGGCTTCCAGGTCCCGGCAATCCCAACCGCTGCGCCCGTACCGAGCCATAATCGGAATACGCATCAGATATGCATAGCGCCGCTGATCAAGCGAAGCTCGAGGGTCGGTCACCACTCGAATGCCTTGGATCAACCCCGGTTCGTCGAACAACACCGAGAGAATCACCGGATGACCCGCCACCTTGGTACCGGTGAAGGTTTCCAGCCACAATGCCTCGCCTTCCAGTTCCCGGTACAGGCGAACCACGAATTCGTTTGCGTCGTCATAGCGCACATAAACTTCGTGCAGTCCCGTACCGGCCTCGGCTGTGCACTCCATGTAATCGGCAAAACCGCCTATGGGTTGGAAGGGTGGCCCGCCGTTGCTACCGCAGGCGTGCTCAAAATAAAAATCGGGAAGGATTTCGGAAAAGTGCATGCCAATTTTCAAATCGCGCACTTCACCGCGGTCGTATTCCGGCGTCACCAAATCCCCCAGCACACCAACACCAAAATTCTGCCCGAAAACAGGTGCCACAGCTCCGCCCACAATAAGCGCGGCTGCGCCAATGGAGGCCGCCCTCCATGCTTTCAAATTAACCAATTGCATCAATGATCTCCTTTTGACCATTATATACAATCAACAAAGGTGATGCGAAAGATTGGCGTTCTGGAATTCGCCCATAATCCTGTGATCAGGACATCTCCGAAGGCTTTCGCCTTGCTGGCCGATGGCGGCCAAATTATACTCCGGCCACATTTTTCGGTTTGACGCACGGAGAACCCACCAAGTGATCCGGCCAGTTGAGGGTACAATGAATAAAATTTTGAGAATTCTGACGATTTCAGCTTTCGCGCTGTCCGGATCGGTTCCGCTGCTGGCAATTGCCGGTGCCGCGTCGTTTCTGGTGGCGATCCCCGCTGTTGCGGTTGCCCAAGATGAACCCAGGGCGATCTCCCGGGGCCGGGAAATTTTTCGCGACAAGGCGCAATGCCATTGGTGCCACGGCTGGGACGGTCGTGGATCCCAGTCGGACATGGGGTTTGGTCCGTCGTTGCGTGAGTCCTACCTGGATTTGGAAGGCCTGGTTGAAGTGATTACCTGCGGGCGCATCGGCAAGGAAATGCCAGCACACGACCAACGAGCCTGGGATCAAGGCCGTTGCTATGGCATCACCAGGGCAGATATCCCTGAGGAGCAAGTTCCGACTTTGGGGCTGGCAAATTTGCGCGAAAACGAAATTGCCATGGTTGCCGCGTTTTTGATTGAATGGGTCGTCCAGAAAGAATTGAACCTGGAATATTGCGTCAGGTACTACAACGCCGAAGCCGCTGCCTGCAAAGAATTCAAATAAAGAGCGGCTGATTTAACGCCACATTTTGGGGAGCGGCCATTGGCCGCATTCCACAGCGGATCGGATCTCTAGTAGCGTAGTTGTGGATCGGGAGCGCCCACATGATTGTGCGGCCCGACGCATCGCGTTTTCTGGAAAGTCCGATGGCCGCGATGAACAGGTCGTGCAGATCAAATTGAACTTGGCGTATTGCGTTTTGTATTACGGGAAAGGGGCCAGCCCCTGTGCCGACTTGGCTACGGGTTTATAGCGACTAACTTTTTCAACCTTTGCTGAAGGGCGTGACTGTTGGTCGCGCCCATTCTGTTGGCGACGATAGCAAGCGCCTTTTGTGCTAGTTTTGGCAGGATTTTTTACGGAGCGGGGCGGATGATAGGGGAAACGACGAAGATCATTGGGCGGCGGCTTGCGGTGCTGACGGCGATGCTTACTGCGTCCACAGCATTGGCCGACGGGGTGGTGTTCAGTGACGTCACTCAGGAAGCTGGAATCAGCTATTTCCAGCACGAGCTGCCCGCCGATTTATATTATCCGGTGCACATGAGTGGCGGGGCCGCCGCTGGCGATTTCGATAACGACGGCTATGTGGACTTGATCGTCACCCGATTAGACCAGCCCGACATTTTGTACCGAAACATGTGCAACGGCACTTTTGCCGATGTCACCGCGGGATCTGGCCTGGAAGACGTGATCATGGACTCCAACGGGGTCGGCTGGGCGGACATCGACCACGACGGCGATCTTGACCTGTACATCACCGGGCTGTGGGAACAGCGGTTCTTTTTGTATATGAACGACGGTGCTGGCCACTTCACCGAAGAAGCAATCCGCCGGGGCGCGGCCGTCGAAGGCGAAGACAATCATTTCGGCTACAGCCCCACCTTTGCCGATTTTGACCGCAACGGATTTCTAGACATTCACACCACCGAATGGCGGCACGACGAAGTGAACCCAACCGGTGCCCCGTCCAATTCCCGGTTGCTGCGAAACCGTGGCGGCGATGCCCCTGGACTTGCTGGATTTTTCGAAGACGTGACCCTGACTGCTGGGGTGTCCATGGACAACATCGCAAGCACCAGCGCCAACAGCCAGCCTGGGTCGTTCGCCTTCACCTCGCAGTTCACCGACTTGGACGGCGACGGCTGGCTTGACTTGGCCGTTACCAGCGATTTTGGCCGCAGCCGTTTGTTTTGGAATAACGGTGATGGGACCTTCACCGATGGGACGCTGGACGCAGGTGTTGGCAGTGACGAAAACGGCATGGGTGCAACCATTGGCGACGCCAACGGCGATGGCTTGTTGGATTGGTTCATCACCGCAATTTCCGGTGGCCAGCGCATCAACCACACCGGCAACCGGCTGTTTTTAAACAACGGTAACCGGACGTTCCGAGACGCCACCGACGAAGCCGGTTTGCGCGATGGTTTTTGGGGGTGGGCCGCGACGTTCGTCGATTACGACAACGACACCGATATGGATCTGGTCATGGCCAACGGTGTGCTGTTCCCCGACAACACGGACGGCGAAGGATTTAGCGACGACATCACGCGGTTTTGGCAGAACGACGGCAACGGCCAATTCACCGAGATTTCCCAGGACGTGGGCATCACCGACACCCGCGCCGGCAAAGGGCTTTTGACATTTGATTACGACAACGACGGCGATTTGGATTTGTTCGTGGTCAACAATCGCGACCAGCCAATTTTGTACCGCAACGACGGTGGCAACCAGAACAGTTGGCTGAGCGTGCGGGTGGTTGGGGAGGAGACCGGCATTGGTGCGCGCTTTACGCTGTCGCCAGGGGATGGCGGGCCCGACCAAGTACGGGATCTTTCAGCGGGCAACAACTTTTTGGGTCAGAACCAAATGCTGGTGCATTTCGGCTTGGGCGTCGGCGACGGACCGATCGCCAATTTAAAGGTCCGCTGGCCCGACGGAACTGAGCAAATTTGGATGGATGTGGCGCGCAATCAGACTTTGGCTTTGACCCGGGGTGGTGGTCCTGAATTTCGCGGGTCCCAAGCGCCTGGGGGCTGCACGTTTCCGCCGCTGCCGATGTCTCCCACCCAGCTTTAATCGACCGGGGGCGCCACCCAACCAGTTGCTACTGGCAGATCCAGGGCGACGTTGTACATAAACAATCCCCATTCGGCTGGATCGTCCGGACTTAGCATTATGAACACCACGGCCCGCTCGTTGAAGGACCACTCGCTGGTCATACAGGCACGAATATTTTCCGGGCCGTACTGGGACAAAGCGGCCAGGTTATTGATGGTCGGCTGAACTTCGAAAGCCGGTTCGTATTCGATCATAAACCCCAGCGCTGCTATGACTTTGTTTGCCGTTCCAAGGCCGGCGAAATTGGCTTTGGCGTGGGCATCTGTCACCGCTTCGGAGGCGACGCGCAGAACTTCCTCGTCCTCGCAGGTGGGAATTTCCTGGGCTTGACCCGCACTTGCCAATGCAAGGGCCAGACAGGCCAAAGCAAGCGCGTTGCGTAATGGGTTTCCGGTCATGAATTCGGTCTCAATCTTGGTACGGTCATTTCTTTTGTGCTGCCCTGTCATAGCGATAAATCTGTATACCGGCAACGTGGTCCCGAAAAAAAAGGGCCGGGGAAAACCCCCGGCCCTCATTCTTTTCGTCTTTGCTTGTTACAGCGTGAAGACGAAGACGGCGTGCATGAACTGAATGTTTGCCAGTTCAGGATAGTTGGTCCGGTTACCACCGGACACGTCACCGCCAACCATAATGGCGACATATTGCTTGCCGTCCACTGAGTAGCTCATCGGGGTCGCTTTAATCGGAGCACCCGTGCTGAACTTCCAGACTTCTGCCAGGGAGTCGCTGTCGTAGGCGACAATGTCCCCATTCAAGTAGCCCGTCATGATCCAACCACCACCAGCGGCGAGCATTCCTGCCCGGTTAGCGTAGCGGACTTGGATCTTATTGACGGTTTCGCCAGTGCGGACATCGATGGCAACCACTGAACCGGATTCGGTCATTGATCCCACTTCGTCAGCACCGAACTCACGACCGGTCAGAGCATTCATGCCAACCATGTCATCCATGGTGATGCCGAAGCGGCCACCTGTCCAGCTGTCACGAGGCTTGACCGCACCACCCTTGCTGATCGGGTGATCGGCTTCGGCCGTGGCAACCAGCTGACAACCTTCGATCCCAGGAACGTACATAATTCCTTTGATCGGATCGGATGCAGAAGGAGGCCAGTTCTTGCCACCAGCGATCTTCGGGCAGTGAATGCCGATACGGCCGTCACGACGGGTTGCCGTTCCACGATAATCCTGCAACGCCGTGTTGGGGTTGTAAGACGTGGGCAGACCGGTCTTTTGATCGATGCCAGTCGTCCAAATGACATCGTTCACATACTGAATCGCGTAAAGGAACTCGCCAGTGGCACGATCAAAGCCATAGGAGTAGCCATTACGAGCAGGGTGATAAACGAGCTTACGCATTGCTCCGCCTATTTCGATGTCGAGCAACGGATGCTCAGCGATCTCGTCATAATCGAACGGATCGTTCGGTGTGTACTGGAAGTACCATTTGATGTCGCCGTTATCCGGGTCCATCGCAAGTAGGCTATCCGTGTACAGGTTGTCGCCAGGACGATACTCAGGATCCCAGTCAGGACCAGGGTTACCTGTACCCCAATACATCAGGTTCAGAGCGTCATCATAGGTCCCCGTCTGCCAGATGGAACCACCGCCGGTTTCCCAGGAGTCGTAGTCATCCAGCCAGGTGGACTTGGCGATTTCGTTCGGATCATTGTCGTTGCCACCCGCGGTGTGTGTCCGCCACATAGCGGAACCATCCGTCAGGTTGGTGGCATCGACCCAGCCGCGAACGCCGTATTCAGCACCAGCAACCCCGACAACACCGATGTCACGGATGATCAACGGAGCCAAAGTAAAGGTTTCAGCGATCGACGGGTCAGCGATGGTCCGCTCCCAAGTCACTTCGCCGGAATCTTTGTCCATGGAAATCATACGGCCATCAAGAGTGATCGAAATAATTTGGTCACCATAGAAAACCACACCGCGGTTGTTGTTGCCGCAGCATGCGACTTCAGCGGCCCACACACGGTCTGTCGCCGGGTCCATCTGCCAAACGATTTCAGCAGAGTCACCAGCACGAACGTCAACCTTGTAAACAACCCCCCAGCCGTTGGGATAGTACATGAAGCCATCCTCAACCACGGGCGTGCCTTCCAAGCGGCCAGCACGACGCGCGCCAGCGGCTTCGATTCCGCCAACGGCAATAGTGTAAACCAGCTTCAGGCCGCCAATATTGCCAGTGTTGATTTGGGTTTCAGACATAAAGCGATGTCCGAAATAGTTCTTATGGTGATGGAGCCAGTTTTGCGGCTCTGAGTCTGCGTTAACCAAACGCGAATGAGTAACATCAGCCGCGTTGGCCGGAAGAGCCATGGCAACTGCCGCAATGGCACCGCCAACAATGGCTCCTGCTTTCGTAAACGTATGCATTATCGGGTCTCCTCCCTCAATACCTGCCACCCACAAAGACTATCCTTGTGCGTTTCAAGGCCAATTGGATTGCAATCCCCTACCCCGGGAGATCCCCGGGATTCGCGCGCACGCACTACACCGAAACTACCCTTACCTTTTTCTTTTCGTGCACGCTGGGATGCTAGGGCGGCAGCCGCATCTCGTCAAGAACCTAACGGCCAGCTTGTCGGTTCGGACACACTAAGATTACCCAAACCCTTCAAGAAAGGTGCAGCCCGGAGCTTGTGCCCCCACCAACACGTCGTAGGCGCGGCCGGCCTTAGCCACCATATCTGGTATGTCCGGGGTCAATAGGAACCCCTCGACCGCCAAGGTATCGGCCACAGATCTGGTTTGCGATAAAAATTCCGATCGGCTGGGGTAGCGTTCAGCGATGGACAGGCGGGGGTCGCCATTGTCAGCGCGCTCTACCGCTGTGGTTGGAAACGGTAAAAACGAGCCCGCCCAACGGCCCAATCCGTTTGGCGCACCAAAGTCCCGGTGGCGCAAATTCCAACCCGTGTACGTGCCCAACGGAACCGCCACACCGGGCAGGCGAATGCCCCCCAGATCAAGACCGTCGGCATCCACCAGGGGCACCCGTGTCGGGTATGCCGCGCCACGGACGGCGGGCTGAAGGTCAACAACGCCAAATTCAGCAAATCTGGGGCCCAAATCCACACGATGTGGCTGCAAATTGCCGGTGGGAACGCGTACCCCAGGGATCGCCGGAAAGCCTTCCGCGTATTGGCCCACAGTGCCCAGGGATCCGGCCGCCAGCGAGGGATAGCGGCTTGGGGGTGGTTCGGCCCCGGTGATGGCCCAGCGATCCGTTGCCAGAAACAACGCTCTCAGGATCGGCCGGTGGTCCAGAGGATTGCGGCAGTTCTCGAAAATGCCGCGGTCCAGGCCAAAGCTGTTGTTGTGCTGGGCCCCGGCGATGAAATACAGGCGCGCCTCGGGGGCCAGCTCCACGTCATTCGCGGCCATCAGATCGGTGTGCAACAGGGAAGCAGATCGGGTCCAATATTCCGTCGATGTCACTGTATAGACCAAATTCGGAACGGCCCCGGCGGCCCGCGCTCGATCGAGAACGCTTGCAGTCACGCCCGTCACCGGGTCAGTCACAGGTACAGTGGCAAACGGGAAAAAATCGGCGACAGCACCCTGGTCCTCGCGATGGCTTTGATGGCGGGTGGTGGGGGCAAAGCGATAATTGAAAGATCCCTTGCCGCCCCCAGCCACATGAATCATCGCAGCGTCGAAGACCATGCGCCCAGATTCGTCCACATGCAGAGCCTCCATGACCATGTGTTGAAGCAGCCGACCGGATTGCGAAATGCCGTAGGCGATCACCGCCTGGGGTCCATCACCGTCCACCACTAGCGGATTGGTTTGGCCCTGGTCATCCGCCTGGTCAAAGCGGAAAAAACTGATGGCATCACGGATCGCCCCCAGGCCCAAGCCAACCACCCGGGGATCCTTGGCCTGATAAACAAGCTCGTATAGAAGGCCGGGCTGGAAGCCACCGTCGAAGGTGATTTCGGTGGGGCCGGAAAATCGCCATTGGTCGTGGGCAATGACTTGCCGGGGATCTTCGGGGTTCAAGCGCCTAGTCAACGTGGCCAGGGTGTGGTCTGCCGATGCCGGTTCATACCCCCGTGAAAATCCCCAGGCGAAGGGCATCGCCCAGGTGATTTCGTCCACCGTGATTTCCGCCGCAACAGGACCGGTGATTGGTGCGCCATTGTCGCTGGCAATGGGCAGGTCGATCTGCAATCGGTCGTCCCCTTCGGTCACGTCCCAGTTCCAGGCGCTGGACAGCACCGAATACCCCAACACCATCAGGAAACCGTTGCCGGCGTGGGCAAGATCGGTAGGATCGTTGGACCACCAAGCATTATTCAAGGACCCCAGGGCGGTCAGGCTGCCGCGGTTGTTCACGTCGTACAACAGACGGCCGTTGCCCAAGGTTGGGTCCACGGGCTTCAGTAAAATGAAATCGGCGGAGAAGGTGATCAGCCCCCGGGAGTCCACCGGGCCTAGGTGAATATCAACGATGCGGCTGTTTGCCGGATCATCGGGGTCCATGGCGAAATGCAGGCGGCCTTTGATGCGCTCGTAGGCGCCAACCGGGCCAAATTCAAACCCCTCGGCAAACGGCGTTCGGCTGAGTATTTCCAAACGCTCCACCCGGGCATTGCAGACCGTTGGCCAAATCATGACGGCCATCAACGCTGCCCAGCCCAAGATTTTCGAAGTTTTCAGAATCCCATGCATGGGCTTGCCCTTTGCCTCCAGCCACCACACCGGGGGCCAAGTTGCGCCCCCTGACACAGCGCGGATATAGTCGCGCCCACATTAGGATTTTTGGTTAGGGCAAGGAATGCAGAAAAAAGTTGGCGGAGCAGCGGTGGTCGGAACCCGTACATGGCTAGCCGGGGCTTTTGTGGCCACCGCAGGCTTGGCGTTGATGTTGGTGTGGCCCAATCCTGCGAAATCCACTGCCGAATTGGCCGCGCTGAATGCGGATCAGGCGGCGGCGATGGACCAACAAACCGCGGCATCAGTGGACCGAGGGCGCAAAATCTATCGGGACACTGCCGGATGTGCAGACTGCCACGGATGGGACGGCAAGGCCGGAATCTCGGGGAAGTCAGCCCCAGCATTATTCCAAAGCGTTCTGACCGCCGAAGAAATCCTGGAGGTCATTCGTTGCGGTGCCGTGGGCACAGACATGGCCCGCCATTCCGACAGCGCATGGACCGCAGCCGCTCCATGCTACGGCGGCTTAGTCGAAGCGGATATTCAAGAAAACAAGTTTCCCCCTGCCGCCGGTCGTTTCATGAGCACACGCCAACTCGGTGACGTAGCCATGTATGTGGTTCAAGTCTACGTAATGCGCGAAATGTCCCTGGAAGAATGCGAAAAATACTTTGCTGCCGGCGACGCTAATTGTGACCCCTTGCGATAAGGTTTGCTTGGTTGGGTTGGACATCCCGGGATGAACACAAAACATTCATCTGATGGGGCTTCGACAGGCACCGTTGCCAAGGCTCGTCAAGGATTGAGACCAACCATGGGCGACAATAAATCGCTTAATAATATCGGCGGGATCGCAGCAGCAATTTTCATTGCACTGGCAATGCTGGGGGCCGGCCCTGCAATCGCCCAAGGTCACGGCGGGAGCGGCAGTGAAGATGAAGGGGAAGGCCCGCTGTTCATCTCAATGGATCCGTTCATTGTTTCCGTTTTTGATCGTGGCGCAGACCGCGGTCGGCTTTCATTTTCGATCGTCCTGGACGTCGCGGATCGGGCAAATTCCGCAACTGTGCGGGGGCGTTTACCGCGGACTGAGGACTCGTTTTTGAACATACTGAATACTTACCTGCAAACCCGCGCAGCCATCACCGGCCCGCCTGACTTGGACGAAATATTGGGCAAATTCCAAACCCTGGCTGATGAAACTTTTGGCGAGCACGTTGTCGCGGTTCTGGTCAGCTCAGCCATGCGGACAACGTGAACGCGGTTTCACTTGTTTGTCTGGCCTTCCGATAAACAAGTGAAACCGCGCGACAACTAAAAGAGCAGCGCGAGCAGCGATCTAGGAAGCCTGCGGAGCAGCGAATCCGTTTGCGCGCGAGCAGATCGTGACGGCGTCACGTGAATCTGATCGGCAATTCTAAAATGCCTCCGGGCTCCAATCCTGCAAAATTTGCGCAACCATTTGGGCACCCCGGGGTCATGGCGGCGAATCCCTGAAAAATGTGACTCCAGCGGCTGGGTCCCGGGAAGCAACAATTGACCCGGGGCACGCTCGGTCCAACGGCTGACGATTTTGGCCGTCACTTCGGGATGGAATTGCAAACCGATTGCCTGGGCGTACCGGAACGCCTGGTTCTCGAAGGTATCGCCCTGGGCCAATAATTCGGCCGTCTGGGGCAGGGGAAATCCTTCGCCGTGCCACTGATACACGTGCATCGGCTCGTCAAAATCTGGGCGCCTGAGCCGACCGGGCGAATGGGGGTGTATCCGATTTCCTATTGGCCTTCTGCGTGGGATAAAATTTAGGCACCCATGGCCTTGGCCAACAATTGGGCCCCCAAACAAATGCCCAAGAACGGTTTGCCGGATTCCACCGCCGATGGAATCCAATCCAATTCGGCCCGGATAAAGTCCAGGGAATCGTCGTTGGCGCTCATATTGCCGCCAAAAACCACGGCGGCGGAAAAACCGTTCATGGCGTTTGGCAGCGGGTCATCGGCAAACGACCGACAAACCGTGATCTTGTGCCCCAGGGCGCGCAACTGGCGCGCGACACGACCCAGATCCGACGCGGTTTGGTCGACAACCAACAGAATGCCTCTGGTCATTTGCCAAAATTTTAGAGTAAGGGTGGACTGTGGCAATGCTGGGGAGCGTGGGCCAATCTTTTTTGGCCGGCCTGCGTGCAAACCCGAACGCTCAGGCATCCATGAAAGATGAGTAAAACAGGGACGAAATCACCGGCGGCAGACGTCGATCTGTGGGATTCCGAGGCCCCGAAATACGGCGCAATACTTGACGTCACCAACGACGCCATCGTGGTGCTGGACAAGGATTTGCGCATCGAATCCACGAATGCTGCTTTCCAGACTACGTGGGATTTGCCCGCGTCAATGCTGGCCACGCGGCCTTCGCTAGAAAAGGTCATCCGCCATCCATCCGGCCATCAGCTGCTTGATTCCGAAGGCATGGAAGCCTCGCTGGCGGCCATCGATACCGTCCACCAAGCCAAGGCCAGTGCTGAAATTCGCCGCGATGACGGCAGCATTTTGACCTACAAATGTCATGCCTTGCCCGATGGCGCCTGCGCCCTGGTCTATTCGGACGTGACCGAATTCGTCCGTAGCATGGAGCTGGCCCGGACCCAGGAACTGCAATACCGCCACGCCTTGCAGGCTGCTGACCAATCCTTTTGGGAATGGAACCTGTTCACCGACCAAATCCGGATTAGCCAGCGTTTTTGGCTGCAAATCCACCGCACCGACATGGGGCCCATTTTGGATTTCGACTCCTTCCTGGACCTGGTCCACGCGGCTGACCGCGAATTTCTGCGCATCACCTTGTGGCCGTACGGAGAAGGCGAAGAAGCCGACATGGTTGGCGCCACCGATATTTTTCGGATCGTCACTCCCGACGGTGACCCCCGGCAATTCGCCCTGGGGTTCGGCATGTCCTATTCGGCATCGGACAATTCCGTGGTGCTGGCCGGGCTGCTGCGGGACGTCACAAAATCCCGCCGCATGCGCAAAGATCTGACCTCTGCCCGGGACATCGCCGAAACGGCCAGTGCCGCCAAATCCAGGTTCTTGGCCGCCATGAGCCATGAGCTGCGCACCCCAGTCAACGGTATTTTGGGCATGAACGATTTGCTGTTGGATTCCCAGCTTTCGCCCGAACAACGGGAATATGCCGAAACGGTTAGGGTGTCGGCCGAAGCGCTGCTGGGCATCATCACCGACATCCTCGATTTTTCAAAAATCGAAGCGGGCCGGTTGGAGCTGGAACAGTTGGATTTCAGCCTGGCCGATTTGATCTGCTCGGTCGTCCGCCTGTTGGATCCCAGAGCCCAAGAAAAAAATCTAACCATCAGCTGGCGGGTGGCGATGGAAATTCCGCCCCTGTTGCGCGGCGACCCCGGGCGATTGCGCCAGGTGCTGATGAATTTGCTGGGCAACGCGGTGAAATTCACCACCGAAGGCCACATAGTCGTGCGCGCCAAGCTGTTGCCCAACGATGACCCAGAGACCTCAAAAATTCGGGTGGAAGTGGGAGATACCGGCATTGGCATCCCCAAAGCAGCCCATGGAAAATTGTTCCAGGATTTCACCCAAGTGGATTCCTCGGTGACCCGCAAATACGGCGGCACGGGATTGGGCCTGGCCGTCACCCGGCAGTTAGTGGAGCTGATGGATGGCACCCTCGGTGTTGAAAGCACCGTGGATCGGGGCAGTACATTTTGGTTTGAAATCGACCTGCCCAGCGGTTCCGGGGCAACGGAAGACGAACCCGTAAAATCCCAGGGTCAAAAAAACAACGCCCGGGCTGCGGCCGCCGGTGGAGACCAAACCCCACGGGCCTTGTTGGCCGAGGACAATGCCATCAACAGCAAACTTCTGGTGGCCTATTTGGGAAAAATGGGGATCAAGGCCGACACGGTCGAAAATGGCCGCCAAGCTGTGGATGCTGTGCGCGATGGCAACTACAACATCGTGTTGATGGACGTGCAAATGCACGAAATGGATGGCTACGAAGCGAGCCGAGAAATTCGCCAGCTTCCTGGCACGCAAGGAAAAGTCCCCATCATCGCCATCACCGCCTTTACCACCAGTGAGGATATCGAACGGTGCATCGCTGCCGGCATGAACGATTTCGTCAGCAAGCCCATCGATCAGGCAAAGCTGCGGGAGTCCGTAGAAAAATGGTCCGACGATAAGGACGCCCAGCCAGAGCCAAAAAAAGCAGCCTCCAACATCCCCGCATCCCCCGACGACCAGATCATGGACCCAAGCGTTCTGGATGGATTGACCGAAAGTCTGGGCACCGACAAGACCCGGGAATTGGTGTCGCTGTATATCGATGACATTGGATCCCGCTTGACCCGGCTGGTGAAGGCAAGCGAGGACAACAATTTCCCGGTCCTGCGCAAAGAAGCCCACGATTTGCGGTCCACCTCGGGCAACCTGGGCCTGACCAGACTGTTTGCTTTGGGCGAAGGGATTGAAAACGCCTGCGCCGACGGCCGCGACGACGACGCATCACGCATTTTCCGTGACGTTCCAGAAGCCTGTGCCGAAACCATCGCCACGCTCAGATCATACCTTTAACGGCCTCTAACCCTGTGATCCTGTAGCAAATCGGGGCGTTAACCATTCCCCGACCGATTTCCGGCATATATAGAATTCTATAGATTCTGGAGCCCGAAGTGTCCGTCAAGGACGGTGTGAAGGTCGAATAATCCGTCTTAATGAATCCTCTGAAACCTCTGACTCCCCACTCCTCACTCCCCACATTTCCTGTCAGACTTCCCCTATGAGAAACCTGACCGCCACTCTCTGCCTGACTCTTGCCGTGCTTCTGGGAAGTGAGGGGATGAGTGTGAGTCAGGATTTTTAGAAGGGGTTCGATGCGTGGGACAGAGGGGACTTCGCAACTGCTCTGCGTGAATGGACACCTCTTGCGGAACAGGGACATACCCTTGCCCAGTTCTATCTAGGTTTGGGGTACGAAAACGGAGACGGTGTTCCACAGGACTACGCAACTGCGGTGAAGTGGTACACCCTTGCTGCCGAACGGGGGCTTGCCATTACCCAGTACTGGCTGGGTGGGTTGCGCCTCTTCGGAGAGGGTGTTCCACAGGACTTCGCAACTGCGGTGAAGTGGTACACCCCTGCTGCGGAACAGGGACATGCCGATGCCCAGTTCAATCTGGGTTGGATGTACCGACACGGACGGGGTGTTCCACAGGACTCTAGGACTGCGGTGAAGTGGTACAGACTTGCTGCCGAACAGGGGGATGCCGGTGCCCAGTACAATCTGGGTACGATGTACGGAGCAGGACTAGGTGTTCTACAGGATTATGTCTATGCCCATATGTGGGGAAACATTGGTGCGTCTAACGGAAATGAGAATGGTGGAGAGTTGAGAGATTATGTTGCGGAACGAATGACCCCCTCACAGATTCAGGAAGCACAGACCCTCGCCCGTGAATGTGTAGCTAAGAACTACAAAGGGTGTTGAGTAGAACTCCACCCAGACTCCCCACTCCCCACATTCTCTGTCAGACTTCCCGTATGAAACGGTTCCTCGCTCCCATACTCCTAATGGTCTTCCTGTTCCCGTCTCTCGCACTGGGGTTGGAGATAGACGACCTCGTTCAACGCGAAGGTCTCTACTACGAGAAGTTCACCAATGTTCCCTTCACAGGAGAGGTGACGGGTCTGGAACAGGGGGCGTTCAAGGACGGGAAACGAGAAGGTCCTTGGGTCGAGTACCACGACAACGGTCAGTTACGGTCGGAAGGAACCTACAAGGACGGGAAACGAGAAGGTATTTGGTTTTCGTTCAACGAGAACGGATCGTTAGACCATCAAGCAACCTACAAGGACGGGAAACGAGAAGGTCCTTGGGTCCGTTACCACGACAACGGACAGTTACGGTCGGAAGGAACCTACAAGGACGGGAACCAAGACGGTCCTTGGGTCTGGTATCACGAGAACGGACAGTTATGGATGAAAGGAACCTACAAGGACGGCTACCGAGACGGTCTTTGGGTCGGTTTCAACAAAGACGGAACTGTGGATGATGCACTCACAGGAACCTTCAAAGACGGTGAGAAGATCGAGTAATCCGTCTTAGGGTATCCTCCTGACCGTCTGACAGAAGACCCCTACCCCCAAAAATCTAATGGGTAGGTTCCATAAATCGATAATTCCAATGACGAAGGAAACGAAACGGTGATTAGGCGCCTGTGGAGATGGCATCAGGATTATGTGGAGGCACATCCGCATATCTCCTCATGGATAGGTCTCACTGAGGGCGTAGTAGCAGGCATACTGATTGGGTATTGGCTTTGGGGATGAAGGGGCTATCCAGCGTGCCGACTTCGCCAGGCTTGAGCCCAAGAAAGCGCAGGGCGTCGTCGTTGGTTTAATAATGGGCGGCTTCGCTGCCAAGAACCAAACCACTATTGCCTCAATGGTCGTGTCGCTGCACAGCGCCTAAATGTACGTACAAATGTGCGTAGGGGAATAAATAAATCCTAAGTATTTGATTTTCCACAAATTTTGGCGGAGGGAGTGGGATTCGAACCCACGATACAGTTTCCCGTATACACGCTTTCCAAGCGTGCGCCTTCGGCCACTCGGCCACCCCTCCCAGCACAAGGACCTAGAAGAGCGCGAACTATAAGCACGGGCTTGCGAATTGCAACTGACGAAGGCCGCGGGGCCATTGCCAAACGTCACCAAATCCGTAGGGTTGCCAAATGATTTTCGGGCGCATTCTGGGGTGGGTGTTTCTGGCCGGGGCGCTGTTCTCCGTGGCCTATGAATTTTCATTGTCCGTCAAGGCAGGGGCCTATGTGTCAATCGCGTTGGGGGAGCTGTGGCATGATTTTCGCCCTATCAGTTTGCTGACAGTCCAAGATTGGATTCAACAAGACGACTATTTGGGCCGGCCGTGGCTGTGGGATCCCGGCATCACCACCGTTTTGCTGTGGCCCGGATGGGTGGTCTTGGGTGTAATCGGTGGCGGGCTGATGTTCTTGTTTCGCCGTCGCCCACGCTGAAAGACGCCTAAAGCGGCGCTAATCGCTGTCCATTTTTAGGGCTGCGATGAAAGCTTCTTGGGGGATTTCCACCTTGCCAAAGGTGCGCATGCGCTTCTTCCCCTTTTTCTGCTTGTCCAGCAGTTTGCGTTTGCGGGTGATGTCGCCGCCATAGCATTTGGCAGTTACGTCTTTGCGCATGGCCCGCACGGTTTCCCGGGCAATGATCCGCCCACCCAACGCCGCTTGGATGGCGATTTGGAACATTTGCCGGGGAATCAGCTCTTTCAGCCGTTCGCACAACGCCCGGCCCCGGGATTCGGCGCTGGCCCGGTACACCACCATGGACAACGCATCCACCGGGTCGCCATTGACCATGATCGTCATGCGCACCAGATCGCCTTCGCGATAGCCTTCGACTTCGTAATCAAAGCTGGCATATCCGCTGGTGCCGGATTTCAGGCGATCATAAAAATCGAACACCACTTCGTTCAGGGGCAAACGATAGGTGACCACCGCACGGTTGCCCGCGTACCCCAGGCTGACTTGTTCCCCCCGGCGGTCTTCGCACAGTTTTAACACTGATCCCAAATATTCCTCTGGCACCAAGATTGTGGCCAAAATCCATGGCTCTTCCAGGTGATCGATTTGCACCGGGTCGGGCATGTCAACGGGATTGTGGAGTTCGGTGATTTTGCCATTAATGCCATGGATTCGGTACACGACGCTGGGGGCCGTGGCGATCAGATCCAAATCGAATTCCCGGGATAAGCGTTCTTGGACGATCTCCAAATGCAACAGCCCCAAAAACCCACAGCGAAACCCAAATCCCAGGGCGGCGGAACTTTCGGCTTCAAAATGAAAGCTGGAGTCGTTCAGTTTCAGGCGCGTCAGGCTTTCGCGCAGGCGCGGATAATCTCCAGCGTCCACTGGGAACAGGCCGCAAAACACCACCGGTACACTGGGTTTGAACCCTGGCAAGGGCGCATCAGTTGGTTTGCGGTCCGAGGTGATCGTGTCGCCCACTGCGGTCTGGGCAACCTCTTTGATCCCCGATGTGAAATAGCCGATTTCGCCCGGGCCCAGCTGTTTCCCGGGTTCAGGTTTTGGCTGAAAGGTGCCCACTTGTTCCACCGAGTGGGCGGTGCCGGCGGCCATCATGCGCACCTTCATGCCCTTGGTCAGCACGCCGTCGCGGACCCGCACCAAAATCACCACGCCCAAATAGGCGTCGTACCAAGAATCCACCAACAGCGCCGACAGGGATGTATTTTTGTCCCCGACCGGGGGAGAAATGCGCTGAACCAAGGCCTCTAACAATTCCGGCACCCCATCGCCGGTCTTGGCGGAAATGGAAATCGCGTCGGACGCATCCAAACCGATCACGTCGGTAATTTGCTGCTTCACCCGCTCGGGCTCCGCCGAAGCCAAATCGGTTTTGTTCAGCACCACAATGATTTCGTGATCGGCCTCGACTGCTAAATAGGCATTTGCCAATGTTTGCGCTTCGACACCCTGGCTGGCATCCACCAACAAAAGGGAGCCTTCGCACGCCGCCAAGCTGCGGGAAACCTCGTAGGAAAAATCCACGTGGCCGGGGGTGTCCATCAGGTTCAGCACATAGTGTTGGCCATCCTGGGCGGTGTAATCCAGGCGCACGGTTTGGGCCTTGATAGTGATGCCGCGCTCGCGCTCGATATCCATGGAATCCAGGACTTGTTCCTGCATGTCCCGAGAATCGAGCCCCTCGCAGGCCTCGATCAGGCGGTCCGCGAGGGTCGATTTTCCGTGGTCGATGTGGGCGATGATCGCGAAGTTGCGGATGTAAGAAGGTTTGACGGCACCCATCAGGATCTAAGGGTGCCCCCGGTGGCTTTGGCCACTGCGGCCACGATTTTTACACCGATGGCTTCGATCTCGGCATCGGTAAAGGTCTGTTCTGTGGGCTGCAAGCGCACGGCAATGGCGATGGATTTCTGACCCTCGGGCACCCCTTCGCCGGCAAACACGTCGAACAACGTCACGTTGGTTATCGCCGGGTCGGCCCGTTGAGCGGCGTTTATGGCGTCGGACGCCCGCACATCGGCGTCCATCAAAAACGCGAAATCCCGTTCGACGGCGGGCAAATCCGGTGCAGAATACCCCGTTTTCGCGGTTTTGACCTTGCCCTTTTTCGATTTCGGTTGGGGGACCCTATCCAAGAAAACCTGGAACGCCACGGCAGGGCTTTTGATGCCTAGGGCCGACAAAACACTGGGATGCAATTCCCCGAACACCCCAAGAGGATTCTGCGGCCCCAATTGGATGGTTCCGGATCGGCCCGGGTGGAACCAGCCGGGCGCCGTGGCTTCGATCTTGAGTTTGGCCACGGGTGCCCCGCCTGCGGCCAACGCAGCCAGGGCGTCGGCCTTTGCATCAAAGGCATCTGCTGGCCGGGGATCCGCGCTCCATTGACGGGGCACGGCGAAGCCAATGCGCACACCGGCTGCCTCGGTAATTTGGTCGTCGGCACCGGTACCGAAATAGGCCGGGCCGACTTCGAACAATCCGAAATTTTCAGCACCACGATCCAGGTTGCGCCCGGCAGCAACCAACAAATTGGGCAGCGCGCTCGGGCGCATGGCATCCAATTCCGAGCTGATGGGATTGGCGAGGCGCAGAGCCTGGCTGCCGCCGCCGAATTGTTCGGCCAATTTTTGCGACGTGAACGACCAAGTCACGGCTTCCAACAGCCCCTGGGACGCCAACGCCCGGCGGGCGGCGCGGGCGCGCAATTGCCGTGGCGTCAAAACCGGCTGAGCAATTGCCGATTTACCGCGCAATGGCACCGACGGGATTTTGTCGAATCCACGGACCCGGGTGACTTCTTCAACCAAGTCCGCTTCACCATCCACGTCCGATCGCCAGGGAGGCACGGTCACCTTGAAAAGGTCAGCACCCTGGTCAACGCCAAATCCCAACCGTTCCAAAATCTCGGCCGACTGGGCACCGGTCAATTCAACGCCCCCCAGCGCCGCCACCCGACCGGGGCGCAGGGTCACGGTTTTTTCCCACGCCGGGATTTCCCCAGCCGTCACTAATTCGCTGGCTTCCCCCCCACACAGTTCCAACACCATGCGGGTTGCCTCTTCCATTCCAGTCACGGTGAATACCGGATCCAGTCCCCGTTCGAACCGGTACCGGGCATCGGATTCGATTTGATAACGCCGTCCGCTGCTGGCCGTGCGCACAGGGTCAAACAGGGCGGATTCAATAAATACGGTTTTGGTTTCCGACGTGCAGCCGGTGGACTCTCCGCCGATGACTCCGCCCATGGCCAGTGCCCCACCGTCGTCGGCAATGACCGTCACCTGGTCATCCAATTCGTATTCTTTGCCGTCCAACGCTAAAACTTTTTCGCCTGTTTTGGACAACCGCACATGCAGTCCGCCATCAATTTTGTCGGCGTCAAACACGTGCAAGGGCCGCCCGTAGGCAAAGGTCATATAGTTTGTAATGTCCACCAGCGCCGAAATGGGGCGCAGGCCAATGGCTTGCAGGCGCTGTTGCAGCCACGCCGGACTGGGACCGTTTTTCAGCCCACGCACCGTCCGGCCAACGAAATATGGACAAGGCACCGGGCCGTCGTCATTGCCATCAAACCGTAATTCGACGCCAACGGGGCTTGGGAATTTTCCGGGGATCGCCTGGATGCCACGGTCTTTGAAGGTGCCCAAGCCACCCGCGGCCAAGTCCCGGGCGATGCCGTGCACGCCCAAACAATCTTGGCGATTGGGGGTGATGACGATGTCGATTACCGGATCGTCCAGGCCCAAAATCTTGGAAAAGGGTTCGCCCACGGCAATGTCATCATCCAATTCGATGATGCCGTCGTGTTCATCGGACAGGCCCAATTCCCGTTCGGACAACAACATACCGTTGCTTTCGATGCCGCGTATCTTTGATTTGCGCAACTTGATACCGGTGCCGGGAATGTGTGATCCGGTTGGTGCAAAAACCCCGACCATTCCTGTGCGGGCATTTGGTGCCCCGCAGACCACTTGGATCACACCGTCGTTGGTTGCCACGGTGCAAATTTGAAGTCGGTCGGCCTCTGGGTGCGGCTTTGCCTCGATCACGCGGGCAGTGGTGAACGCTGCCATCGCCGCCGTTGGGTCGGTGACGCCTTCGACTTCCAATCCCAAATTTGTGAGAGACTCGGTGATGGTAGCCAACGACGCGTCGGTATCAAGATGGTCGCGCAGCCAACCCACCGTGAACTTCATCGGGCCAACCCCGCTACCAACGTGGGAATGTCCAACGGATCAAAGCCGTAATGGCGCAACCAGCGCACGTCACCATCGAAAAACGATCGCAAATCGGCGATGCCGTATTTCAGCATGGCGATGCGGTCGATGCCCAAACCGAAGGCGAAACCCTGCCATTCGTCGGGATCCACACCGGCGTGCTCCAGCACTTTTGGGTGGACCATGCCGCAGCCCAAAATTTCTAGCCAATCGTCGCCCCCACCGATGCGCAGTTCCCCATCGACCCGAGAACAGCCGATATCCATTTCCGCCGACGGTTCGGTGAACGGGAAATGACTGGGGCGAAACCGAAACGATAAATCGTCGATGCCAAAAATGGTGCCGGCGAAATCAATCAAGCAGCCTTTCAGATGCCCCATGTGGATATCCCGGTCGATGGCCAAACCTTCGATCTGATGGAACATGGGCGTGTGGGTTTGATCAGAATCGCTGCGATAAGTGCGCCCCGGGGCAATGATGCGATGGGGCGGTTCGTTTGACTGCATGTGGCGAATTTGAACCGGCGAGGTGTGGGTGCGCATGACCAACTTTTTTGCGTTGGCTTCCTGGTTCAAATAGAACGTGTCGTGCATTTGCCGGGCGGGATGTTCGGGCGGGATATTCAAGGCGGTGAAGTTATGGAAATCGTCTTCGATGTCTGGGCCTTCGGCCACGGCGAACCCCATGTCGGCGAAAATTGCGGTGATTTCTTCCACCACTTGGCTGACCGGGTGAATTTTTCCAGCCGGCCGCGGCCGAACCGGCAGAGTCACATCAACCGTCTCGCCCCCCAGCCGAGCCAGCATTTCCGACTGGTTCAACTCAGTTCGGCGACTGTCCAGCGCCGCCGTAACTTTGTCCTTCGCCTGGTTGAATCTTTGACCAAGGGCTTTGCGATCTTCCGGTACCGCTCGGCCCAAGGTTTTCATTAGACCCGTCATCGCACCTTTGCGCCCCAGGGCAGCGACCCGCACCTCTTCCAGGGTGGCAGTGTCCCTAGCGGCAGCGATCTGGGTCAGAAAATTATGGGTAATCGTATCGACGTCATCCATGGCCGTATCCTAACGAATTTCGCGCTTGCCTAAAGTCCGCATTACCTAAAGAAAAAGGGCCGCTCGGGCCCTTTCGTCGGATTGGATTGGCGGCAGTCCGCGTTGGGTCAAGCCGCTGCACCCAGGGCCGATTGGACCTCTTCAGCCAGGGATTTGAAGGCCTCTGGGTCGCGCACCGCGATGTCGGCCAGCACTTTGCGGTCCAACTCGATGCCTGCGGCCTTCAGGCCGTTGATAAATCGGCCATAGGTCAGCCCATGCAGCCGGGCCGCAGCGTTAATCCGTTGAATCCACAGCCGGCGAAAGTCGCGTTTGCGGGCGCGACGGTCGCGATAGGCGTATTCGCCCGCCTTTTCGACCCGCAACCGAGCAATACGGATGTTGGATTTGCTGCGACCGCGGAAACCTTTGGCGGCCTTAAGAACCTTGGCGTGACGCGCCCGGCGGGCAGCGGCATGTGTGGAACGAGACATAAATTAGCCGTAAGGAATGAGTTTTTTCACGTTCTTGGCGTCTTGGGGCGCCAAAATCCGTGTGCCGCGATTGTTGCGCAGCTGTTTGTTGGTTCGTTTGATCATACCGTGCTGCTTTCCAGCCTGACCAGCGCGCACTTTGCCACTGGCGGTCAGGCGGAAGCGCTTCTTCGCGCCGCTTTTGGTTTTAAGCTTTGGCATTGATCAAAATCCTAGGGCCCCGGCACGCGCGTTGGCCGCTGGAAGGCACCGGGTTATAGCCACTGAGTGGCTGTTACGCAAGGATTGTGCGCGGTCATGGGCAAAATCATTTTCCTTGGCATTCCTGGGTTGCGGCATTATATATGAATACATATTCATATGTTTGATTGAAAAGGTCAATGACGAGCCTGGACCCAGACAAAGTCACAGAATTGGCGGAGATGCTTTCGATCATGGGGGAGCCCAATCGGTTGCGCATCATTCTGGCGTGCCTGGACACGGAACGCGCTGTGGGAGCCCTGGCCGCCGACCTTGATTTATCGCCTTCCCTAGTGAGCCACCATTTGCGCTTGTTGCGGGCCGCACGGATTTTGCGCGGTCGCAGAGCGGGAAAGAACGTTTTCTACACCGCGGCGGACAGCCACGTGCGGTCCATGGTCACCGGCATGACCGACCATGTGATGGAGGCATCCCTGTCAGACGATGCATGATGTCGCCGATCAAGATGCCGCGAAAGGCACCCAATTCGCCCGAATTCTGTGGCTGGCGTTGGTGGCCAATTTCTCCATGTTCGTTATCGAGGGCACAGCAGGGGTCCTTGCCAACTCGTCATCGCTTCAGGCCGACGCCGTCGATTTTCTGGCCGACAGCCTGACGTATGCTCTGACCCTGTATGTGGCGGCCCGGTCCTTGCTATGGCGGGCATGGGCCGGCCTGGCCAAAGGGTTATTGATGGCCGGATTCGGTTTTGGTGTGCTGGCAATAACCGGGTACCGGGCGTTTCACCCGGCAATCCCCGAAGCCACGACCATGGGGGGGGGGGGGCGTA
>Ga0315336_1000466_pt1 | contig 112813 bp, 94 predicted proteins | sample ASW5metaG_FD_204512 | JGI IMG/M metagenome (GOLD analysis project Ga0315336, IMG submission 204512) | Ammonia-oxidizing marine archaeal communities from Monterey Bay, California, United States - ASW #5 | ecosystem: Environmental > Aquatic > Marine > Intertidal zone | place: USA: California... | reverse complement strand
CGTGAACGAGATGGTGGAGTTGGCAAGCAAGTACGGGCGCTACGGCTATCGCAGGATCACGGCGATGTTGCGGCAAAAAGGATGGCAGGTGAACCACAAGCGAGGGGAGCGGCTATGGAGAATCGAGAGGCTGAAAGTTCCACAAAAGTAGCCGAAGAGGCGCCGGCGTTTCAGCAAACGGTCGCCAGTGAGACCACCTGCTACAAAGTGCTGCCGGGGCGGGGAAAAGCGGTACTGCGACTTTTGAGCGATCAAGACAACTACGGCAAAGGGAGCGCTCGATCCCCGCCCTCACCTAAGCTCTATCGCTGGGACACGCCGGACTCTGGCAAGGCGTCCCCTTTGCCCCTATCCCCAATGTTGAGGGTGAATTTGAACGGCTCGTCGGTCCCTTCATGGAACCCATCTACCGCTTTACGCTTGGGATACACGTACCGAGCAAGCTCGATGTACATCTTGGCGCGAAGCTCGATGGGATGCCGCTTGTTCGCAGCGATCTTTGCCATGCCCCGGATCGGATCGCAGTCCAACTCCCGGAGCACTTCGGCCACTTGTTGGGTACGCTTGTTCGGCGTGCCCTTGCGTCGGCCGCCGGTCTTTTGTCCGAGTGCCACGTTCTACTTCAGTCTACCTTAGACAGCTCTCAGAACCACGGTTCTTGGTCTGCGTGAGCGCACGCTCCGCACCCTGCCACGCGGAAGGCGCCCTTCAAATTCTCGTGGAAACTACTGTCCCGACTCGCCCGCTTGGGAGTGCGGAGTTTCAGCGGGATACGCCGCCTTGTGCCGGGGATGTGGTCCGAGAGGACTGACTTTGTGGGACTGGAGGATTAGTCTGAGGGGATTTACCCTTAGTTGCCACCACGGCAAAATCACCTGCTTCCACACGAGTCAAATGAAGCACGAATGGAGTGATGTGGAAAGGCATCTTGTCTTCAGGCGTGACCAACACAGCCGGTTTGGTCTTGATGAGGCTCAGCTCATTGGTCCACGGATTGACCTTGACTCGGGAACCAAGCGGGAGTGCGGCGATCTGATCGATTTTGTCTTCGTCCAGATCAGGAGCGCTTTTTGCCAGCTCGCCCAGGCGCAGCAATTGGCCCTCTTGGTACAGACCGTTTCCCAAGTTCGGCCGCAGCAGATTGGGCAAGGTTGCCGCGCGGTTGGCCAGTGCTGTCAAGAACAGCCCGGCGCTGGAGAGGTCTTTCGCATAAGGCGAGTTCGACAGGATTTGCAGTGCCTTTTCGTTTGCCGCCTTGACCTCTTCCTCGCCGCGGACAAACCTTAACTCGCTCAGCACATCCGTGTCATCGATCATCGTCTGGTCGCTGAAGGCGTACATGGTTTCGGTACGGTGCCCAAGAGCGATGTGGGCCAGCTCGGTCGCCAGCATCGCGGCCAGGCTCGCTTCATCCGGCAGGACGTCCAGTAGTCCCCGGCTGATGATGATCGCTTGCCCAACCGAAAACGTTTCGAGCGGGGTGGTGAGTAATACCCGGCAGTGAGCGTCGATGTTGATCTCGTTGGTGACAATCAGGTTATTGACGACCGTGTTGAGCACCTCATCGACCTCCCCTTGGGCAGCCAGTAGGCCGGCTTTCTCCAGGAGATCGATGATGTTTTCTTCAGCTTGCTGCTCCCAGATGCGCTGGCTCTCAACGGGGGAGAGATGCTTCGGGCTGCTATCGTCCCGAACCGGATCCCCAGCTTCAATCAGGATGGCGGTCAGTTCATCGAACTTGCTCTTGCGAGAAGGGTTGTAGCCCCACAGTCTTGTCTGCGCCTTGAAATGTTTCTTCGCCCGCTTGGGGCCGTAAACGGCGTCTTCGACGTAGACGAACGCCGGCATCCAGATTCCGGGGGCAGTATTGATTCTCCAACTGTCAAAGTGGAAAAACGACGACGAGCGGAGGTACGACCTAGGGTCGTTTTCGCCCGGGCGGGTCAGGGCCTTCCTCCGCGAGCCGCCGACCCGAGGGATCACCGTCTCATAGCTGACCACGTCGGGCTGTCCCTGCCTGGTGACCAACACGCCCTCAGTCTTGCTCATCGTGTAGGTGCCGTTCAATCGAACAATGTTGTATTCGCGGTCCTCGACCCAGATTCGTCCGCGGAACTTGCCTGTCGCCGCGGAGTCCTTTGGAACTATATCGAAGACCAGCGACCGCACGTCCCCGAGGAACTCCCGCCGCACGTATTCGAACTCGTAGGTCTCGCGGTTGAACTCGGGGGCGTCGGGGATGACCATCTGGGCGAACCCGGCCGGATAGAAGACCGTGGAATCGCTCTTGCGAAAACCGGCGCTGACGAATCCGTCGTGGGAAACTTGCTGCGACGTGTCCAGCTTGCCGATCATGTAGTGATCCATGACCGGAGGCCGGCTATGGCCTGGACCGTAGGCGATCTCTTGTATGTAGGTCTCGAGAATCGGGTTGTGTTGGCGCAGCCGGTCCAGAAAGCCCTGCTCCTTCGAGACGATGCGGTCAATCAGTTGGTCCACCAGGTTGTTGGCGGGCAACGGCGACAACAGCAAGAAGACGGTCAGCGGAATCATGATTCGGAATGGGATTCTTCGGGTCATGGCAATCTCGGTCTAGTAGGCCAGTTGAAAGGTGACCCTCACTCTGGCGCGCGAGTCGACAGGCTTTCCTTCACGCTCGGCGGGTTTGAAACGAATTTTTCGGGTTGCCTCCGCGGCCCGCGCGTCAAGGCCGTATCCCAACCCTTTGATAATTCCCAGGACCTGAATCGTTCCCGAGGCTCCGAAGAGCACGTCGAGCAGGACCTCTCCTTCAATCCGTTGCTCTCGGGCGGCGGCGGTGTAGGCGGGATGCAGTTTCTCGATGATTTGCACTGGCGAGGAAAGATTCTCTTCCCTCTTGGCGCCCGGACGTTCTCTCGGGGGCTGCTCGACGACAATGTCCTCAAACGCAGTCCGCCGCACGACCGTCTCGCCCGCTTCCCCGAGCACCTCGCGAACAGTCGCCGCGCCGAATGAGGAAGCAGTCGCCACCTTGCCGCGGGACCACCCACGCGAATCGCCGCCCAGACTCGACCCGCCGAAGTTCGCGGCGACAACTATTCGCCGCGCAACCCTGGCCGACGCGGTCCGGGCTTCCGCGGAGACCTCGAAAACTCCGGTCCTGGTTGCAGCGACACTCCGGCGCTGGACGCCTCCGAGTTCCGTGCCGGTGAACTTTCCCGCCTGGACCCGCAGCTTCGGCGGTTCTTGTCTTGGAGGCGCGGCGGCCACATCGGGCAGTAGTCCGGTCCTCACTGGCCGTTCTGGCGCCGGGACCGGCGGGGGTACAGCGCGGGGAAGCACTGGGACTTGAGCAGTGGGCGCCACAAGCAGCGGCGGCTCGATTGGCGCCGTCGCGGGGGCGGGTGCTGTTACCTTCGCCGGAGCGGGCGTTTCAGACTGGTACGCTCGCACTCTCTCGCGGGCGGGCGGTTCGAGCCGGAGCGGATTCAGGTTTTCAAGCGCGGCCATACTTGGGAAGGTCAACGGCACGATAACCCGGCGCTCTACGTCCTCCCATCGTTCGACATGGGTCACTGGCAGTGCGACGAGGGTAAAGCAGAGAGCAATGTGAAGCAGCAAACTGGCACCCAAACTGTTGACCTTGGCTTGTTCGGCCGGTCGAGTCGCTTCGAACAGTTCGGTCGTGGGTTTCGACATACGCCCCAATCCCCGGTGGCTCCAACATCCTGTGTAACAGTGCAAGACAATCTCGGCTTGTCTACATGCGGTACCGAAAATTTCCTGTGGTCACGGTAGGGATGCCGGTCGCCCGGCACCCCCCAAGTCTGTGTCACGGCTTCCCTGCCTCTGTGTGCGGTCCGTGTCGCGCTCGACGACGTTCTCCTCAGCCCAGGCCCTTCCCTCCAGATCCTCCGCAGGTGGTTCCCCGCCCTTGTTCGGACCCTTCGCCGGTACTACGGCCCAGTCCGACTCCTCGGCGACGTACGCGTGGGGCGTGCGGCGTGCGCCTTCCCCCACCGGCCTGCCACCAGGCGGCAGAGCGTCGCCGAGGTCTCCCGGTTCTCGCGCAAGAAGTTTCCTGACGTGCACGGGGTCTCCGACCGCGCCGGGTTCCGCCGCCGCTTGCGAAAGCGCGGCGGTGGATATGGCCTTCCCTTTTGTCCACAAGGTCGGCACCCGAAAAGAGGTATTTCGCGGCTCGATAGGCGGCCCATCAGTGCCTCTGTCAACGCTTCACCCGCGATGACGCCGCCGCCGGCGCATGACTCGAGGTCAGCGTAGTTCGCTAAACTTTCGCTGTGGGGTTCCTTCATCCCCGACTCCCCGCCGACTTTATCCCGGCGCTTTCGGACAGACTCCTCATTACGAGGGCCGAGGACTTCTTCAATCGTTAGAGATTGGCTTGCCGACAACTCGATGCCTTTGATGACGGGGCAGTGGCCGGCAAACAAAAGTGAGATGTGCTAGCTGCCTGGCGCCAAGTCCCGTTCGGCTGGCGTCACCCCGAAGCCCTGCCTATTCAAAAACAATATCACAGACTTTGTTCTACCACAAGCGATTTCTTTCCGTTTGTTATGTCAGAGGCTTCGCACATCGGCTGGGCCCCTCGCTGACCCCTTGGCGCATATCGTCGCAGCGATCTGCTTTGGACCTGTCAATGGCGGAGTAAATTTAGACCACTTCGGCGGAGCAAAAGTAGACCAGTTGGTGAAGGGCTAGCGGTTTTCGTGGGACGGCTGGAACGGAGCCTGCGGTCGCCCTTTAGGGCGGCCCCGGCGTAGTGGAGGCCGTCTCACGAAAACCGTGCGAGCGGCCGGTGGGTCAGCCCGAAGAGCGAGCCCGCTTCTTCTTGCTCTGGGTGAGGCGGAAGCTTTCGCCGTTCATCTCCAGAATATGAACATGGTGCGTGAGCCGATCCAGCAAGGCGCCCGTCAGCCGCTCGGAGCCAAAGACCTCTGTCCATTCGTTGAACGGCAGGTTTGAGGTGACCAGCGTCGAACCCTGTTCATAGCGCTGGGAAAACACTTCGAACAATAACTCCGCTCCGGTCTTCGACAACTGACCTGCCCCCTGAAAACGAATCCGAATCTTGAGAGAGAATCGAAGGCTTCGGGTGTGTGTAAGGAGGCAGGTCGGATGTCCTCGTTGAACCGCGCGGTTTGCAAAGGGTTTGCAAAACTGCAAACGGGGCCCACTCCATGGCGGCAGCCAGAAGGCTCTAAGTTATTGAAAGGATGGCGGTGAGGGTGGGATTCGAACCCACGGAGCCCGTGAAGGCTCAACGGTTTTCGAGACCGCCCGATTCAACCACTCTCGCACCTCACCGCGCGTGGAAGGGGCTAGGGTCATTATAGCTGGAGGTTCGTCAGGCTTCCCGATTCCGCGTCGATCGGGGCGCTGGCTAGGTTCCGCCGAGAAGGCCCACCGGTTCAGGGAGCCTTGGCGCCTATCGTTCGGGTCAGGTAGGGCAGCGTGGTCGTACGGTAGTAGTTGCGGCCCTGGGCGGCTTCACGCAACCACTGGACTAGGAACAATAGGGGCAGCCTTTCAACCCAAGAGTGCTTTGGAATGGGATGCCGCGGCTTCCACATCAAACCCGATTCGACGTCGGCCATGATGACTCCCTCGCCATCATCCAGGCCCATCCTCGCAAGAACACGGCCAGTTCCATCAATGATCTGCGTCTCTCCTAGATATCGGGACCGGTAGGGCCGCGACTCATCCTCTGGGTCTAATCCTTCAAACGACCCGGCGTGGGAAGCGTGGACGACGGGAACGCCCAGCATTCGTGCTAAGTTTTGGGGCGCTGACCGCAGGATCCTTCGATTTCCCTGATCTCTGATGCTCGTGGGGTCTGGGTCTCGGGACGTCCACCAGCATGAGCCGGACAAGACGATCCCGACTCGCTCAAACAAGCGGCTCGCGGTCTTGGTGCGAAACATTTCCGCGCACAGCGCTGAGCCGACCGGTCCGACGGGTGTATCGAGAATGCCATCGTCGGAGCCGGCAACATAATACCGGTTCTCCCAAAGCGTAGGCTCGTCTTTGTCATGAAAGAACGTGCGGCCATCCGGTAAAGCAAGCGCAAAAGTGTTGTAGACATTGCCGTCTCGGAAAGCGAGAAACGAGCCGCCGACGACCCCTTTGTGCTCTCGGGCGAGGCGGATGAGGAACTGCAGCAGCTCCCCATCCGAGGGTCGGATCGCGTCGAGCATCTTGGGGTGGTAGGCCATCGCGGAAGTGAACATCTCGGGGAGGACGACCCAGTCGGCACCCTTGGCGAAGGCCTGCCGCACCAAGCGTTAGCTGCGCTCGAGGTTGCGCTCGACCTCCCCCAATTCCGCCTCCATCTGGACGGCGGCGACACGAATCGTCCGTGGATGGGCCCAGACCCGCTCGGACACGGCGGGATCGTCCGCTCCAGGGCAAATGGGGCAAAGAACCGCAGCAACCAGAGCCGCGGCACCAATGGTTTGTCGTATCCCGGACATACGTCCTGCCTAGCATGACAGAGAAAGCGCCTCCTTTCACCATTGCAGAGCCCCCGTGCCACTCAAAGCGCAGTCGGACAAGCGGTCGGCTAGAGAGGATCTCAAGCCGCGAACGACAGACGTGGTGTCGGTACTAGTGGAGAGAACCGGCCAGGAAGGACAATGAGGCGTCCCCGCGGTTTCGGATATAATTACTGTGGAGGAATGGCCGAGTGGTTGAAGGCGGCGGTCTTGAAAACCGTTAGCGGCGTAAGTCGCTCGGGGGTTCGAATCCCTCTTCCTCCGCCAACACACACTGAATCTAAATCACTTAGCTTCCCTACGGGAAGTTGATCCACAAATATACCCACAAAAGAACCGGAGTCTCGGGGCTCGCTATCCCCGCCCGCTAACTCCTAGGCGCGAAACCACTTCTGGACCGCACCTTCCTTCCGGAAGACGCAGATCGTCCACTGGTCGTTATCAGTCAAGACTTGTGGCAGCGCCGGTTCGGCGGTGACTTGGACATTATCGGCCGCTCGCTGGGTGGAAGCACCATTGTGGGTGTCATGCCTCCCGGATTCTGGATTTATCCCTGGACGGCGGAGGCCGATCTGTGGCTGCCGAGAAGGACGTCAGGTGACTGGATGAGGCCGATCGCCCGTTTGAAGCCGGGCGTCGACGCCGATCAAGCCAAGGCCGAACTGGCCGTCCTCGCCGAGCACGTTGAAACCTCGGAAGTGTACGCCGGGACAACGCGCAGCTGTGACGTGCGGTTCCTCGAAGAAGAGGTCAATCGGGAATACGGTGGAGCCCTGAACTTACTCTTAGGTGTCGTGAGCTTCGTCCTTCTCATCGCCTGCGTCAATGTCGCAAGTCTGCTGCTGGGCCGAGCGACCCAGCGGAAAAGAGAGTTTGCCACGCGCGCGGCACTGGGGGGTGGACGCGGACGTTTGATGCGGCAGCTACTCACCGAAAGCATATTGCTTTGCGGCTTGGGCGGTATGCTGGGCGTGGCGGTGGCGTCACTCGGGATAGATCTCTTTGTTCTCCTCGCCTCGTACTGGTATCCCCCGTCCGAAGAGATAGCCATCGACGGCAGTGTGCTCGGTTACACGCTTGGAGTGTCTGTCTTGACGGGACTTCTCTGCGGGTTGGGGCCCGCGTTACAGGCTTCGAAGCCGGATCTAAACGAGTCTCTCAAGGAGGGCTCCCGGCGCTCGACCCAGGATGTGCAACGGGGTCCGCTTCGAGTGCTCGCGGTATCCGAGACGGCGCTGGCTCTTATTTTGCTAGCCGGCGCAGGGCTGATGATCTCCAGTTTCGTCCGCATGCTGGAGACCGATCGCGGTTTCGATTCTGAGGGCGTGCTGGCGATGCGGATCAAATTGAGGGGGGCCGAGTACAGGTCGGATGGCGTCACGCAGTCAACGACAACGGCGTTCTATCGGAATCTTCTCGAACGAATCGAGGCTTTGCCCGGAGTCGTCTCGGTCGGCATGACCAGCTATAGCACTTGGGGCAATAGCTGCTGCTCCCGTGTACTTATCGCGGATCGCCCAGTGCCGGCGCCAGGGCAGTCACTAACGGCTACTTATGGCGAGGTTGGCGGCGAGTATTTCAAGACATTGAGGATTCCCCTGTTGAAGGGACGTCTGTTGGGTCAACAGGACGCGGAGGGAACGTCTCTGGTTGCCGTTGTCAGTCAGACCCTGGCAGAGCAGTTTTTCCCTGGCAAAAATCCCATTGGCAAGGTCGTTGAGACCCCCGTTCCGGGAGAGGCACGCGAAATCGTCGGCGTAGTTGGAGCCGTGGTTCGCGGGGTCAGGGATGGGCCAAAGCCTGAAATCTACGTCCCGTACCGCCAGTACACGCGATCGGGCAAGGGGACATTTTTCACGATGAACAAAGGCTTTGTGATCCGTACTTCGGTTGAGCCGATGAGTCTGGCGAATTCGCTGCGAGCCATCGTGACTGAACTGGACCCGATGATAGTGCCGGGCAAGATTAAGCCCATGGAGAGAGTGGTTTTCCAAGGGGCTGGAAGCGGCCTCTCTTGGATGTCCGCAGCGGAGACACTTGAGTTCTACGTTCGACTGTTCTCGATCTTCGCGGGTTTGGCCTTGTTCTTGGCGGTAGTAGGGCTCTATGGCGTCGTCGCGCATTCGGTTGCTCGGCGCACTCATAAATGCGGTGTTCGGATGGCGCTTGGGGCGGAGCGAGGTAAGATCCTGCGCCAGGTTTTGCAAGAGGGGTTGATCATGAGCTTGACCGGCATTGCGATCGGCATCATGGGGTCGCTGGCACTCGGACGACTCATTGAGAGCTTGCTCTATGGCGTGCCTGCCGTTGATCCGTTGACGTTCGCGGCCGTATCGGCCGTGTTGATCGGAGTCGCCTTGCTCGCCGCCTACGTCCCCGCCCGCCGAGCAGCCAGTGTCGACCCGATGACGGCCTTGCGGCATGAGTGAGCTTTCGCCTGAGTGTCGAGGCCGCCGCATTGATGTCTCCCTGACGCCCTTGTACAAGAGCGCGCTGCCATCGGGGACCGCCGTCGATCCACATCACCCGGAACTGGACCGCCAGGTTCAGGGATCGCGATCAGGACTAACTCCAACGAAACAAGCGGGTTAGAGTCTACTCGCAGGAAACCTGTCGATATATCGGGTTCGCACTACGAATCCGCCGTCTGAGCCTACTCCGGGCACCGTGGGCGGGCCAGCACGGGTGTATACCGTGGACCTGCCAGGGCCAAAATGGAAATCCTGTTCAGGCATAGGTTGCAACCATGAAACACTTCTTAATCTTGTTATTGGTATTACTTGTTTTCAGCGCTCAGGGTCAAGCCGTTGAGATACAGGGTTGAGTCTTTGAGGATCGCAACGGTAATACGCTATTGGACCAGGAAGAGGACGGGATCCCAAAAGTTACGGTATCAGATCAAGTAAACACAACCGTTACCGATCAAGATGGATACTTCTCATTGACAACCGGAGATGACTTCCCATATGTGTTCATCAGTCAACCGTCCGGATATGTAGGCGCCTGGTATTACCAGAAAGCGTCTGAGGTGAATTTTCCCCTCCGAAAAAGCCACCCTCAACAGCACTTTACATTCATTCACGCCTCGGATACCCATGTCGAGTCCCTTGTGCTCCCGCGCATGAATCGGTTCCGAGAGTTGGCGGACGCTAAGGGGGCGCAGTTCATCATAATCACGGGCGATCTGATCAAGGATGCGCTTAGAGCCAATGAAGACACGGCCAGAGAGTACTATGAGCTTTATGTGACCGAACTCAAGAAGTTCAAGACCCCCGTCTACAGTGCAGTTGGCAATCATGACATCTTTGGTGTCGAGAGGGACAAGTCGCTAGTCAGTACTGAACATCCACTGTACGGAAAAAAGATGTACCGGCACTATCTCGGTCCAAACTACTACTCCTTCAACGTCGGTGGCGTTCATTTCGTTGCCGTGGACGGTGTCGATTATCAGAACCTCTATTATTTCGGCGGGGTCGATGCCCTTCAGCTCCAATGGCTGGAAGCGGACCTTGAGCACCTTCCCTTGGGTACTCCTGTCGTAACTTTTAATCATATACCGTTTGTGTCACCCGGGTTTTCATTCCGGAGTTTTGACGAACGGCCGACTGTCCCTCTTCCTCCCATTGCCTGATGCGGCTGAGAACGGGTACTTCCGCCACGGGCTGCTAGCACTGACCCGACCATTGGAAACGCGCGTGTGCATCCACGGTCGGGTCTCCGCCTTACTGATCCTTCATCCGTTTTCGCCCACAATCCGGCAGAGGCCGGCCATCGACCGAGCGGTCATCCCCCAGCTCATCTCGCATTCGCTCCAACTCATTCCTCATCTCCGTCACACGCGATTTCTGAGCTGGATCGTCATACAAGTTGTTCATCTCCTGCGGATCATTCTCCAAATCAAACAACTCGAATCCCTCAGGCTCTTGCAGATAGTGCGTGAACTTCCAGCGATTCGTCCGCACACCGCGTAGCTGTCCCACGCAGTGGGCCCCCGGATACTCGAAATACTCATACATCCACGACTGTCGCCAATTCGGCGCGTTGCCTTCAAAGATTGGCCGCCAACTGTCACCATGGCCCTCCATGGCGCGTGGCCGCTTCACCCCGGCGTAGTCGAGAATCGTATGGCACACATCGTTGTTCAGAACCATGTGGTCGCGATCCACCTGCCCCGGACGAATCCCCGCCGGATACCGCGCCAACATCGGCACCCGAATCGACGGTTCATACATCAGCCGCTTATCGAACATTCCCAACTCACCAAGGAAGAATCCGTTGTCGCCCGTATAGATCACCAGCGTGTTCTCCGCCAACCCCGACTCGTCCAAATAGTCCAGTACCCGCCCCACGTTGTCATCGACTCCCAAAATCGTCCGATAGTAGTTCTTCAAGAAGATCTGGAAGTTCCGCTTCTTCTTCTCTTCGGGCGATAGCCCGCGAGGCGCGCCCCGCTCAAAGAAGTCCGGCATATCGCCGATCTGCATGTCCGTGTTCTGGACCGCGAACGGCCGGTCATCCAAAGACGCGTTGAACGTCGACGGCTCGGGAATCTCAATGTCGTCGTACTTATGTTCGTGCCGCTTCGCCGGACGCCAGTCACGGTGTGGCGCCTTGAACTGCATCTGCACGCAAAACGGCCGGTCCCGAGGGCGTGTCTTCAGTACTTCCAAACACTGGTCCCCGATCACGTCATCCACATAGCCGCGAAACTGCACCGGCCCGTCGTTCACAATCATCTGCGGGTCGTGATAGCGCCCCTGCCCCGGCAAGATCGCCCAATTGTCATAGCCCTTGGGGTTCGACTTCATGTGCCACTTGCCGACCATCGCCGTATGGTACCCGGCCCCCTGCAGCATCATCGGGAATGTTGCAACATTTGACCGCAGCACGCTCGATGGGTTGAGGCTCAGCGCGTCGGTCATATCACGTCCGCTACGCCGTGTATTGAAGATCATGTGCGAATCCGCCGTCGGACCACCCGCGTTCGTCGTGACGCCGTGGGCGTGCGAATAGAGCCCCGTCAGAATCGTCCCCCGGCTCGGCGCGCACAGCGAGTTCGTCACAAAGCCCTCGGTGAAGCGCGTACCGCCATCCGCCAGCCGATCCAGGTTCGGCGTCTTGAGGATCTTGTTCCCGGCGCAACTCATCGCATCCCAGCGTTGGTCATCCGTCATGATAAACAGGATGTTCGGTCGATCATTGTTGGCCTTGCCAATATTTGGGAATCCGGCAGCGCCGGCGGCGGCCAGGGTCTTTAGTGCGTCACGTCGGGTCATGGGGCAATTATAGAAGCACTTAGCTCTCGCCTGTGCTACCTTGCATCGTTCGCCTATTGAAATCGCCGTGCTCCTCGATCTCCAAGGCATCGAAAAACATTTCGGCGGCATCACTGCACTCGAAAGCGGCGACCTGCAAGTCCAGGCCGGAGAGATCCACGCCCTGGTCGGCGAGAACGGCGCGGGCAAGTCCACCCTGATGAAGGTCGTGGCAGGCATGTTGCGGCGCGACGGCGGCGTGATGCGATGGAAGGGCGAGCCCGCCGACTTCACCCGCCCCGCCGAAGCCCATCAGGCCAGCATATCGATGGTTCACCAGGAATCGCTGCTCGCGCCGCACCTCAACGTCGCCGAGAACATCTTTCTCGGGCGCGAAGCCGCCAAAGGCCCTCTCCTCGACCATCGCCGTATGGAAGACGAAGCCCGCCGCCTCATCGCCGAACATGGTTTCCCGCTCGACGCAGCCGCGCGAGTGCAAGAACTGAGCCCTGCCCAAAAGCAACTTGTCGAGATCTGCCGCGCTCTGCACAGTGCCTCCAGCCTGCTCATATTCGACGAGCCCACATCCTCTCTCTCCGATGCCGAGGCCGGCGAAGTCTTCCGCATCGCACAGAACCTCCGGGACCGCGGCATGGGCATCATCTACATCACCCATCGCCTCGCCGAACTGCGCCCGATCGCCGATCGGATCACCATCCTGCGCGACGGCCGCACCGTTCACAGTGGGCCGATCACCGAAGTCAGCACCGGCCAAATTGTCCATCACATGGTCGGACGCGAAGTCTCCGCGATCTACGAACGTGAAAAGTGCGCTGCGGGCGCCGAACGTCTTCGGGTCGAACTTCCCGGTATCCGCTTTGCTCTTCATGCGGGTGAGATCGTAGGCATCGCCGGCCTCATGGGGGCTGGCCGTACCGAACTCTGCCAGACCATCTTCGGCGTCACACCCGCCGCTCATGGCTCGATCAGCGTCGACGGCCAACTCACCGCGATCAACTCACCGCAAGACGCCGTGCGCAACGGCATCGCCCTCATTACGGAAGACCGCCAGCAAACCGGGCTCACGCTCTCGATGCCGATCAGCGCTAACGTCACGCTTGCCAACCTTGACGGCGTTATACGTAACGGCTTCGTCAGCCGCCCCCAAGAGCACTCCGTGGCCGAACAGTTTCGTGATCGCCTCCGCATCCGCGCCGCGTCCGTCGACCAGCCCGTCGGTCGCCTCAGCGGCGGCAATCAGCAAAAGGTCGTCATTGCGAAGTGGCTCTACTGCGACGCGAAGATCCTTCTTTTCGATGAACCCACGCGCGGTATCGATGTCGGCGCCAAAGCTGAAGTCTTCGCCCTAATGGACGAGTTAGCACGTGACGGTGTGGCGATTCTCATGGTTAGCTCCGAACTCCCGGAACTACTCCAGGTCGCCGACCGCATCCTCGTCATGCGCGACGGAGCGATGGTGACCGAGTTGCCGCGTTCGACAACCCAACAGGAGATCATGCAACACGCGGCGGTATCGTCATGAAGTTCAACTCAGCAACCTGGCAGCGGCTCCTACCATTCCTCAGCCTCGCCGCCTTGTTCCTCTTCCTCTCCATTGCTTCTCCGAATTTTCTGACGCCCACAAACCTCACGGCCATCGTTCGTCAAACCGCCACGATCAACATCATGGCGCTTGGCATGACGCTCGTTATCGTGTCAGGTGGCATCGACCTATCCGTCGGCGCCATCCTCGGTTTCGCGGGAACGGTCGGCGCGATGGCCATGGCGCAGGGGCTTCCGGTTCCTGTTGGAATCGCCGTGGGACTTCTCTGGGGACTATTCTGGGGCTTCGTCAATGGCATTTGCACAACGTCCCTCAAGATCCCGCCGTTCATCGTGACACTCGGCACGCTCGGGATCGTCCGCGGCGTCACGCTCATCATTTCCGGCGGCCTCCCGGTCGTCGGGCTGCCGCGCGAGTTCGAATCTCTTGCCGACGGAACGCTCGCCGGCATCCCATCCGTTCTGTTGGTGCTAGCGGTCTGCGCAGTCCTCACGCACCTGGTTCTGCATTCCACCAAGCTCGGCCGCTACACCTATGCCATCGGTAGCAACAAGGATGCCGCCGTCTACGCCGGCATCCCGGTCGCGAGATACACCGTCGCGGTCTATGCCATCTCCGGCATGCTAACGGGCCTCGCGGGCATGATCGAGGCCTCTCGTCTCATGACCGGCCAGCCGACCGCCGGCCAAGGTTACGAGCTACAAGTCATCGCCGCCGTCGTGATCGGGGGCGGCAGTCTCACCGGCGGCGAAGGCAGCGTCATCGGCACTCTGATCGGCGCCTTCATCATGGGACTGCTATCGAACGGAAGTGACCTGCTTGGGGTGAATCCCTACGTACAGCAAGCCCTCATCGGAGCGATCATCATCCTAGCCGTCGCCGTCGACGAAGCCCGCAAACGCCGCTTTCGTCAGTGAGCGGTGAGGCCATGCTCCTTGCAGCGCCTCATCACGCGTCCGTTCCACTCACGAATCGATACCCTACACCCCGAATCGTGAGCACATGGCGCGGACGCGACGGGTCCTTCTCCAGATAGCGCCGCAGTCGCACAATGAAATTGTCGATGGCGCGTGTGTCCGTGTCTTCGTGTAAGTCCCACACATCCTGCAGGATCGTCTTCCGACTGACGGCCTGACCCTCATGCTCAATCAGGTACTGCAGCAGCTTCGCCTCCATCAGTGTTAATTGAAGAGTCTCATCCGCCGTGCGTAGCTCCAACCTGTCCAGGTCGATCGTCCTGTCGCCCACGGCTAACACCCTTTGGTGGGATGCTTGTACCGGCTCTTGCAGCCACTCCCGGCGGCGCAGCAGACCCTGGATACGCGCCACCAGAATCGCCAGATCAAAGGGCTTCGGAAGGTAGTCATCAGCCCCGGCGGAAAACCCCTGCAACACGTCTTCAGGCCGGCCTCGCGCGGTCAGCATGAGAATCGGGACGAACTGCTTCGCTTGGCGTAACTCCGTGGCAACCGCGAAGCCATCTTTACCCGGCAGCATCACGTCCAACACAACGAGGTCGAATGCGGCGGGCGTGGCGGTTAGCAATCCGAGCGCGTCCTCGCCGGTCTCCACGACTTCAACCTCGTAGCCCTCGGCTTCCAGATTGAATCGCAACCCTTCCGCGATGTGTCGTTCGTCTTCAACGATCAGAACACGGCTCATGAAGACGACAAGGCGGGAAGCTGTAGGGTAATCGTGCTGCCCTGGTCCACCCCCGCGCTCTCAGCAAAGACCCGGCCCCCATGTCGTTTCGCAACGGTACGTACGATGAACAGACCGAGGCCGGTGCCGTTGACCCGTTTAGCGATGGTCCCGGGGATACGGTAGAAGCGTTTGAAGATGCGTTTCAGCTCCGATTGGGGAATACCCACTCCCTGGTCCCGGACTCGTATCGCCACGTGCTTCGCATCAGTCGCAGCCACTTCCACCAAAACGCGGACCTGAGCCCCGGAGTACTTGATCGCGTTGTCGATCAGATTCGAGACCGCCGTCTTCAACTCCTCGATGTCGCCGAGCACCTTGGCCTGCTGTCCCGTGGCGATCGATTCCTTGTAGTCAAGGCACTCTTCGGGCAGGTGATGGTAAGAACGGGCGGCGGTCAGGCATTCCTGAACAATCGTTCGAACCTCGATCGGAGAGCGGCTTGCTTTCTTCTGCCCTGATCCGATCCTTCCGGCATGCAGGACTTGATCGATGGTGCGGAGCAGACGCTCATTGTCCGCCAGCATCACCCCATAAAACTCTTTGCGCTTTGCGTCATCGACCTGACGCGTCTGTAGGGTCTCCAGGTACAGGCGCATGGAGGCGACAGGCGTCTTGAGCTCGTGAGTGACGGCGTTGATGAAGCGGTCCTGCTGCTCATTCCGGCGGATCTCCCGCACCAGAAAGACCGTGTTGAGGACGACCCCGGTAATGATCAGGGCGAAAAACAGTACCCCGAAAATTAGCAGAATGCCGGTCTGCCAGTTCAGTACGATCCAGCCGATATTGAGGATGACGGCGAGAGCGACCAGGCAGGAGCCCAGCGTGATGAAAACTGCTACCGATCTCCGGTGTCCGCCGAGCGGCATCCCCCTAGTATCCCAGAGGCGGCCGACTATGCTGCTTTTGAATGGATGCTCTCGCGCGACGGCATGGAGGAAAAGTCCAACTTCGGAACCTGCACCGCCTTCACGAGCCCGAGAACCTCCAGGAATCTAATCTGTAGCCAGGTAAGGTCAAACTCGTACCATCGCAAACCATGCCGAGCCGACGTCGGGTGGGCGTGGTGATTGTTGTGCCAGCCTTCGCCGAACGTCAACAACGCAACCCACCAGTTGTTTCGAGAATCGTCAGTGGTAGCGAACCGCCGGCTACCCCAAATATGCGCGGCAGAATTCACGAGCCAGGTAGAGTGCAGACCCAGGACCACTCGCATGCACACGCCCCACAGCATCATCGGCAAGCCACCCACTGCCAGTAGGATCAACCCCAGCGGAATCATAGGGACGTAGTGATATTTGTTGAGCCAGACGTAGAAGCGGTCTTTGGACAAGTCCGGAGCATAACGCTTGATCCATTCCGTTCGTGTGTGACTTGGTTCCCGCATGAAGATCCAGCCGGCATGTGACCACCAGCCGCCGTCGTTGGGCGAATGCGGGTCACCCTCTTGGTCGGACTTTTGGTGATGAATGCGATGCGTGGCTACCCAGGTAATCGGGCCACCTTCGAGCGTCAGAGCTCCACACACCGCCATGAAGTACTCGACCGGCTTAGGAACATCGTACCCGCGGTGAGTAAGCAGCCGGTGGTAGCCCATACCGATGCCGCAGCCGATCGTCAGCCAGTACAGCGCCGCCGCCACGATGAAGGCTTGCCATTCGAACATAAACAGAGCGGTGACCGCTCCGGCATGAAAGACGAACAGACCGATGGTATTACCCCAGTTGATCTCGGTTCTGCCGCTGTTTGACGTTGCTTGCGTGTTCACTCGACGCTCCTTCTTGCCCGAAAATCTAACCGTACCATCGACCCGTAACATTGCGGGCCTAACTTGTGTAAGAGTTTTGTAATCATCGCTCTGAGAACCATCGCGCTACCCGCCCAAGCCCGCCGGATACGCGGAAAAGCCGCCGCCGCGGCAATCACAGGACCCCAGATTCTGTCCGGGAACCCAGGCAGGCAATGTAGGGGCACGGCATGCCGTGCCCGCCTAGAGTCCGACCGATGGGCCTTGCAGTGTTGTCATTCTGAAGGACGGTGATACCATGATTCGCACGCAGGTTAGCCTCGACGAATACGAATACCAAATAGCGGAGCGGGAAGCGCAAGCGCGCGGCATCTCGGTTGCCGAGTTTTTTCGCCGCGCGATCCGACAGGCGCTCGTCGCCAACAGTGAGAAACCCTGGATGCGCTACGCCGGGTTCGTAGCGTCCGGTGATCCGAAATCCAGCCAATCCATCGACGACGTGGTCTATGGCGCAAAGGAAGTACCAAGACCAGAAACTAACCTTGGCCGATGCTCACGGATTGTCGCTGATGAGTAAACTGCGTGTCGAGACATGCTGGTCCACCGACAGGCACCTCGGCTTGACTGGGGTTCCCCTCGTTAATTAGCAGACATAGGACAGACCATGACAGAAAGCAGCACCGACACCGCCCACCAAGCCTGGCAGCAGAACTGGGCCACCGAATCGGGACGTGCCCACTGGCTCGAACCCGAGGCCGATGTCATCGCGGCGGTCGGCGAACTTCCCAAAGAAGCAGGCCTCCCAGTTCTCGACCTGGGCTGCGGCGTCGGACGCCACGCCCTCTACCTAGCCTCACTGGGATTCAACGTGTCGGCGTGTGACGCCAGCCCGCAGGGCATTGCGGTCACAGCCCAAGAAGCGCAACAGCGCGGTCTCACCGTCGATGTCTCTGAGGGGCACATGACCGACCTGCCTTACGCCACCGGTCAGTTCGCCTACGTTCTGGCCTGGAATGTCATTTATCACGGCGATCCAGAGGTTGTCCGGCGAACGATCTCCGAGATCCGCCGCGTGCTGCGTCCCAGCGGGCTCTATCAGGGCACAATGATGTCCAAGCGCAACGAAAGCTACAACCAAGGCCGCGAGATTGCCCCCAATACATTCATCCAAGACGACGGCGGCATCGATGGCGACAAGACTCATCCCCACTTCTACTCCGACGCCGCCGAGATCGTAGTTCTTTTCAAAGGCTTCGAACTCATCTCCCTCGTCGACCGGGAGAAACGAGGCCCCGGAAGCAAACACTGGCACATCGTGGCCGAGCGAACTCCGTAGGGCGAATCGCGTACCATTGTCGACGTCAAGACGAGCAAGAAAACTCAGTTGGCGATAGCTGCCAACCTGATAGACGTCGAAAACATCGGAGGAACAGATGCGCAAGCTCCCTATCATGATCATGGCTGGAGGGTTTTTCTGTGTCGGAGTGCTGTGGGCCCTGCTCGCACCAGACCTGGAAGCGCAATCGGCGCACCCATTCGTACCTTCAGATTTCAATATTCCCGCAAAGTTGGAGACTGAGAAGTTTCGTCTTCGGATGTTGACAGTCAACGATATCGTCAAGAATTACAACGCCGTGATGACAAGCGTCGCTCGCCTGAAAACACTGTTTAGGCCTAATGGCAATTGGCCGACCGGACTCACCTTTGAGCAGGATCTGATCGACCTTGGGTGGCATCACAGAGAGTTTCAACGACGTTCATCGTTTGCTTACACGGTCATGAGTCCAACGGAATCCCAGTGCCTTGGTTGCGTCTACATCAACCCGACTCGCAAGCGCGAACATGACGCCGCCGTCTTTCTTTGGGTCAGAGACAGCGAGTTTAAACGGGCCTGGACCCGATCCTCTTGGACGCTGTCAAGGAGTGGATAACCAATGAGTGGCCCTTCAGGAAAGCAGCATATCAGAGTGTTGTAACGCAGGCGACCCGAGCAGAGGGGGGCCGCGTGACGGCAGAGCCAGTCGCTTGCGTTTACAACGATATGGACGAAGCGAGCCTATTTGGCAGGGCAATTGCTCTTATGGGGTTTGTATCCCAACTCGCTCGGCGCGATGCGGTGTCGTGGCTCCGCGAAGGGGAAAAAGGGTACGGTAGCCGCTCCAAGTCTGATCGACCGCATCAGCAGTTGCCCTGCCAAACCCTACCACGCGCAGCGTCTGCCGCAAAGCGGCTTCGTCCATATCCAGGTAGAACCATCGACTGGGAGTCTTGGGACGCAATAGAAGAGCTGCCGCGCTGAGCGCATTTGGGAACACGGCGCGACCGTCTGGGATGGCCCGATTAAGCGTATTTCTCCCGTAGCCTGGTCGCCGCCTCAACTTCATCCTTCAGTTTCGAGTAAACCTCGTCGATCTCCACAACCGCCGCCGATCCCGGCGCAAACCCGCAGTCCGGATTCAACGTAATCTGCTCCGGCGACAAGTACCGCAACGCCGACTCAACCCGCTCGACGATCGTGTCCACCGAATCCACGACACCAGGTTGGCAACTCACACATCCAAGACCAACTTCAAGCCCTTCCCGTAGATGCTTGAGGACCTCCATCTCACCCGCCCCCGGCGCGGTGAACTCCATCGTGACGTGGTCCACATCAAGCTGTCCCAATTGCTTGAGAATCGGCTCGTAGCCGCCGCTGAAACTCGCCTCCCCGCGTGCCCGCGCGCCAGCCCTGCGACACAAGTGCACGGCCCGCTTCACGCCCGTAATCCCAGCGAAAACCTGATTGTCCATATCAACAGCAAAGTCCGAGGCACGGTCCGGGTCGGGATACGTTGCGCGAACTTCCGGGTCCACGAACAAACAAAGGTGCGGATCATCGACCTGCACCACTGACACTCCCTCATCCCGAAGCAGTTCAACCTCCCGGCGCAAGATCGGCACGCAATCGCGAACAAAGTCTTCGCGCGTCGGATAGGCGCCGGAAGACTTCTCCTCGTCCCACATCCGCTCGCCCAGCAACGCCGGAGCCGGCAGAGTCGCCTTGATGTCACGCCCCGTAACTTGCTTAAGAAATCTGACCTCTTGGGTGATGAAGCCCGGCTGTTTGGGCGACAGCTTTTCGACAACTACGGTCCAAGGCCGCCCGTCAGCAGGATTCACACTCAATTCGAAACCATGCGCCAACTCGGCAATCACGCCAATGTACGACTTGCGCCGCCACTCACCGTCGGTCACCACGTCGACTCCGGCCGCTTCCTGAAGTGCGACCACATATCGAATCGCCGAAGCCATCAGGAGTTCGTATTCCTCGGGCGATCGTTGCGCATCGTCCGCGATAAGTTCTTTGACAAACGCCGGTCGCGGCATCGAGCCGATTACCGACGCGGGAAAAAGTGTGCCAGGCATAACCTAAGAACCGAAACCTTTCGGGGGCCAGTTGCCTCGAGCGTACTCGACGTCTTCCTGTGTATCGATCTCGATGTATCCGCCGGGCGTATCGACGTGAGACAAGCGCTCGCCGGCCTCCACCATGTCTTGCAGTAGATGAATCAGATAGGCCTTCTCGAACACCTTTGCTTCGCGAAACGGCTGCCCGGCATGGCCTTCCTTGCAGTGTTGGTAGTGACGCCGCAGCGTCGCTGCGCCCGCTTCCGAAAATCCCGCGACGCCGATGAACTCGCCATGAGCATCAGCGTCGGCGATCTCCCGATGGACCCGCGTAATGAACCCGTTCAAGACGGTGACCTTCTCCGCGTCGTCCGTCGGATGCTGCGACCGATGCCCGTAGCGATGGAGCCACTCCGTATCCACAGCTAGCGAAATATCGTCCTCGGTACCGAGCATTTGCTCCACGACCTGGGGAACGAAAAGAATATCCGAGTAGCAGCAGATGAACGGCTGGTCCATCAAATCTTCGGCATGAAACAGTGACGCCAGGATATTGTTGTTCTTCCAGTCGGCGTTGTGTCGGAAGGTAAACTCCGGATACTTCTCGCGGACCTTCGCAATCTGATACCCACCAATAAAGCAAATATCCTCAACGCCGGCCGCGCGAAAGTTCTGGATCGTCCAATCGAGAATACTCTGCCGTCCGACCTGCGCGAAACACTTAGGCGCATCAGCCGTCGTCGGCATCAGCCGTTCTCCGCGCCCGGCTCCGATGATGATCGCTCGCATTGCTCTTCTACCCATGTCCCTCATTCTCGTCGGCGGTGGCGTTCCACAACAAGGCGGCAAACACCGCTGCCGCGAAGGCCCACCCCGCCCAGATGTAGATGGCGACTTGCCAGCCGCCGTATTCGGGCATCTTGTAATGGCCCGTCACGACATCGCCCACCGCCGCCCCCATGTATCCCAAGAAGTTGACGAAACCGGCTGCCGCTGCCGATGTGCCCCGCCGCGCCAGGTCAGCCGGCGCTGTTCCTACGAGCAGGACTTGCGGACCGTAAATACAAAACCCGATCACACCCAACAACAAGACCGTGGCAATCACACTCGTTTGCGCGACGGACTCGTAGGCAATCGTCAGTACACCGAGCCCAACCAACAGGATGCAGATCACCGGCCCCCGGCGGCTCCCGAAGAAGCGATCCGTAGCCCACCCCGCCACGTACGAGCCCGCGATCGCGCCCACCGGCAACACCACATACTTCAATCCCGCCGTCCCGACCCCCGACTCCTGCACCTCGGTCAGATGCGCCAGCCCCCAATCCAGGAAACCATAGCGGCAGGCATTCAGCAGCCCCAGCGAGATGCCTAGCAGCCACAGGGCCCGATTCGACAGCGTGAGGACGATGTTCTCCCACAGCGATGTCTTCGGGCGCAGCGGTCCGACCCCGGCTAGCTCCGACGAACCTTCAGCACGATCAGCGCGCCTCGAAGAACCATGGCCATCCGGCGACTCCCTCAGGCCAAGAAGCATCACAACACCGCCCACGACGAGAATCACGGACGGGACATACAACGCGCCGCGCCAGCCCAGGTAGTCCGCCGCTTGCCCCGCAACAACGTACGTCAGGCCCGCCGTAAGTTGGTAGCCGGTCCCGATCAACCCAATCGCCTTACCACGCCGCTCGGGGGGAATCCAGTTGCCGACAACACGAACACAAGGCGTCCAGCCGAGCGACTGGCCGTAGCCGTTCATCGCCCACACGAACAGCAGAAAGTAGAACCCCGTGCCGAGGCCGAAAACAATGTTCAGCGCCGCCGAACCGAACATCCCGAACGTCAGCAGCAGGCGCGGCGACACACGCTCGGACAATTGACCATTCACCAGTTGCCCAAGGCCATACGTGATTTTGAGCGAGGCAAGGATCAACCCGACCTCTTCGCCGCTGAACCCCATTCCACCCTCGCCGACAGGCGCTTGCAGTCCTGGTACAGCGGCGGAAATATTCGTGCGGCAGAAGTAAAACGCTCCGTACGTGAGCCAGATGACCCAAATCAGTTGCTGCTCCCCAGGCAGGGGAGTGAACGGACGACGACTTGAGGGTCTGTTCTCGGTGGGCACAAGCAACTCGAACGGCGGCTGACTAGGGTCGCCGCGTTGGGGCATTCTAGCAACCCGATCGAAGGAACGCGTCTTGAGATGACCGCTGGCAGCCAGGCAACGAGGGTACGACCGGACAGCTTCAGTCTTGATCCAGTTTCCCGGCTCTCTAACTCTCTCGATCACCCGCGCCGGGACGAATGCCGCGAAGCCGACCACTTCGCCTTCAAGTACTCACCGAGGTCCAGTTCACCGGCCATGGTATCCCCCGTGATCTTTCCCGAGAAGTTGTAGAGAAGCTGATCGCCGTGTACTTCCAGATACCAACTGTTGAGCGTGACCTTGTCCCTTTCGACTCTACCTCGCAGATCGCGCGAAACGAAGTCGCCTTCGTGGATTCCGGAAATCCGGCCCTCGTCCTGATCAAGCGAGAGCCTGTGCGTTGTCTTGCCGCTGATGTATTCAATCTCGACATCCCAGATGCCGGTTAGATCGGCGATGGGCGCACGCGCGGTGGGCATCGGTTTGGGCGACGGCTTCACGGCAAGCACTTCGCGCACTCGATCCGCTACAACCTTGTAATCCTCCTCGCCCATCATGTACGCCGTGATCGAAATGCCGGTCTGCGTCGACCGTCCGCCGCCGGAACGCCGTCCGCGGCCGCCCCGCAGTGCGATCCGGGGCTCGCCGTTGTAGAGTAGTTCGGAAACCTCACCGCCGCTGATGCCCAGTTTCTCGCTGTCCCATTGAATGCGCAGCGATGGACTACGGTTCGATAGTCCCTCGCGAGGCTCGCGCGGGAGTGATGTCTCGATGCCGTCGATTGACGAAACACGCTCGGCGATATGGTCGAGCCAGCCGAGCCACTTCTGCCACTCCGCCTGGTGATCACGCTTGACCCACATCTCGACCGCCATCAACATGCCGATCATCTCTTCCTTGCCGACCTTCATGGAGCGGCCGTACCCGTGGTGAGGCGCACTGTTGATCCAAGCAGCCTGGACGAGATCTTTCCGTCCCAATAACAATCCTGCGCACTGTGGCCCGCGGATACACTTGCCGCCGCTATAGGCAACCATCGTCGCCCCACGGTCGAGGTAAGTACTCGGGATGGTCAGCATTTCCGCCGCGGCGTCGACCAGCACGGGAACGTTGTGTGCGTTCGAGATCCGGATCACGTCGTCAATGGTGAGTGCTCCTTTCTCCATCCGCGAGTTCGCGAAGATGTAGGCCATGGCGGTTCGCGGACCGATTGCCGCTTCGAACTCCTCGACCGTTTCAGGTTGGATGACACGCACACCCACTGACCGGATCGCAGCGTCGTAGACGTTCCGCGACTCCCTGGGGATAATGACTTCGTCCTTCTCAAAGCCGCTTAGATCAGGAATACGCACATGCAGATCGGGATTCGCCCCCGCAACGCACGCAGCCGTAGCGTGCGCCATCGCCGCGGCGCAACCGGATGTGACGATGCCCCACTCAGCCCTGGTCAACTCGGCCAAACGCTCACTGATCGCTTCCATCAACTCGTCGAGTTGCGCGTAGTGGTTCGCCGCGGCGTGTTTCGCGGCCCGCACTTCCGGCAGTTCCAGCGAGCCGCCAATGACAGTGAGCGTCCCACGACAGTTGATCAAAGGGCGAACGCCGATCGACTCATAGATGTCGTCGCCCACTCGCAAGCCGGTTGAGGGTGCGGCACTCGCCCGCGGGGCCGTGCCGCTCAGCAAGCCCAACATCGAACCAAAGGCCGACAAAGCGCCGCCTCGGAATAAATCCCGACGGCCCAGCGGACCCAACTTCCCTCGCAATAGGTTCTCCAGTGACTCCATCATGAACGACCTCTGTAACGAGCGCTGTTTTGATAACTAGGCGCCCGACTCTCTCGTATCGTTACTCACCACACACCGCCGCGAGGCGGGACACGCATGCACGCTATTCAGATCTCGTCGGATCGACGATCCCTACGTTTCCAACGGTTCACCAACATCCAAAGGACTGAGCGGATCAATAAAGATCCAGCAAAACATTCCCGCGAAGTAGATACCAGCGGAAAGGAAGAATGTAATCGGCCAATTGTTGTTCGTTACATCCAACACGTAGGCGATCGTTATCGGGGCAAAGAAGCCGGCGACGTTTCCGGCGGTATTCATCATCCCGGATAGACTGCCCGCAAACTTGCCGCCTACCGCCATGCAAGCGCCCCACGAGGGCGGCATCGCCAAGTCGGTCGAGAACGCCGCCGCGCCCATCGCGACCATCGCCCAGAACGGCGACTCGATTCCGAGCGACAGAAGAAGCCCCGCGCCCGATCCGAAGCAGCCCAGCCCGCCCATGAATCGCCGCGCCCGCCCAACGTCGCCGAACCAAGTCTCAATCTTCCGCAACAGGAAGCCACACAACACCGATCCGATCCCGGCGCAAAACAGCGGGATGCCGGCCAGCCACGCCGACTGCTCCATGCTCTGTCCGCGCGCCTCTTGAATGTAAGTCGGGAGCCAAGTGATGTAGAAATAGAAGCCGTACGACAAGCTGCCGTACTGCGCGCACAACAACCACACCGTCGGCGACCGGAAGAATCGACCCCACGGCACGTCGCCATGCCCCGAGGCCTTCTCCTCCGCACCGGCCAGGAGTGCCAACTCCGCCGCATTCACACTCTTGTGCCCGCACGGACTATCCCGAAACCATCGCCAGAACAGCAAGGTCCAGATAAACCCCAGCATCGCCAGGATCTCGAACGACCGCCGCCACGAAACGTACTGCAGCAGGAACACGACGAGCAGTGGACTCGCCGCCCCGCCCCACCGCGCGGCCAGCCACATCAGCCCTTGCGCCCGCACATGTTCGTTCGACGGCAGCCACGCCGAGAACATCTTCGTCATCACCGGAAACACGCCGCCTTGTCCCAAGCCAAAGAACAACCGGATCACCGACAGCGACACCAGATTCCAAGCCCATCCCGTCGCCGCCGTGAAGAACGACCAACCCAGCACGATCCCCGCCAGCACACGGCGCGGCCCCATCCAGTCACTCAGCCATCCCCCGGGGATCTGGAACAGAAAGTACCCCAACGAGAACATCGAGAACGCCCAACTGAACTCAACCTTCGTCAGCCCGAGCTCTTCCATCATCAGAGGCGCCGCCTGGGAAATCGAGACGCGATGGAAATAGGTAATCACCGACAGCGCCACCGAAAACACCACGACCCAATACCGCCCGCGCGTCGGCCCAAGCCCCGAACTCATCTCGCTGTCAGTCGTCATCAACTCCGCCACCCGGCCCCAAAAAGCAGGCTAGATAGTAACAGGATTGCCACCCACCCAACCCAAGCCGAGCAACCACTAGCCGAGCCGCGAGAGAAACGAGCGGTGCAAGCCCAACCCCGGAGCACAAGATCGCTTTTCCGCTACTCGAATCAAGAAACACGTCCTCGTCTACAATGTCCAGCGTAGGAGCAACCATGACCAATCATCTCGGCCGCCGAACAATGTTAAAGCTAACCGCAGCCGCCGCTGCCGCCGGAGTCCTGCGCGCCCAGGCCGAACCCAACGACGTCCTCATCAGCAAGCACGGCGCCATTGCCGTCGGCCGTGCGCCCACCGCCGCTCAAGCCGGCCACGACATTCTCGCGAAAGGCGGCAACGCCATTGACGCCGCCGTCGCCGCCGCGCTCACGGCAGCCGTCGTCGAACCCGCTTCGTGCGGCATCGCGGGTTACGGCACACACATCACCATCGGACGCGCCGATGGCACCGTCGCCTGCATCGACGCCAACTCCATGGCTCCGCTAGCCGCCCGCCCAGACATGTTCGAGCACGACGGCACGGGCCAGGTCCCGGGCAAGGTCAACTATTACGGCTGGCTCGCCGCCGGTATCCCAGGCGTGATGGGCGGACTGCAAGCCGCGCTCGACGGCCACGGCAAGAAGAAACTGGGAGACGTCGCCGAATCCGCCATTCGTTACGCACGCGACGGGTTCGTCGTTAACCGGCGGGTCGCTGGTTCCTTCAAAGGTTCCGCCGACCACTTCCGCCGCGACCCCGCCTCAAAGAAACTGTACTTTCAGGGAGACGAACCCATTCGCGAGGGCGAAACCTATCGCAACCCCGACCTCGCCCGACTGCTCGAAACACTCGCCCGACGCGGCACTGCGAATTCGTTCTATCGCGGTGACATCGGTCGCCAAATCGCGGACGCGTTTCGCAAGAACGGCGGCATCGCCACGGCTGACGACTTTGCGGCATACGAAGCCAAGCTCGTTCAACCCAATGCGCTCTCGTGGCGCGACTATTCCATGCACACAGCCCCCGTCACGGCCGGCGGACTCTCGACAGTCCAAGCCCTCGCCATTCTCAAGGCCCTGAAATGGGATGAATGGGGCGAACGCTCGAAGAAGGATCACGCAGCGCTCGAGGCTCTGCGACTCGTCTGGGCGGACCGCTTCCGCTACTTCGGCGACCCCGACCATGTCGACGTTCCTGCCAAGCGCTTACTCTCGGACGAGTACGTCGGCGAACTCGCCGAAAAGGTCAGCGCCGCCGTCAAAGCGGGCAAACCCATCGAGCAGGACTTCGACTCCTACGAACAGAAGGGGACCATCCACATCAGCACGTCCGACAGCGATGGGAACGTCGTCGCCCTCACGATCACCCACGGAGGCGGCTTCGGCGCGCGCGTCACGGTCCCGGGCCTCGGCCTCACCCTCGGACACGGCGTATCGCGCTTCGATCCCCGACCCGGCCGCGCCAACTCCATCGGACCGCGCAAGCGCCCATTGAACAACATGACGCCCACCGTCGTTCTGCGGGACGGCCGCCCTGTGCTGGCGCTCGGCGCACGCGGCGGACGCCGCATTCCCAACGCGGTTTACTCCGTTCTGTTGCCCTTCGTCGGCGAAGACCGCTCGATGGCCCATTCCGTCAACGCTCCTCGGATGCACACACTGGGCAATATGAACCTGGCGCTCGACAACAACTGGGACGCAGGCAGCGTCTCCTTCTTTGAAAACATGGGCTACCAGGTCTCCCGTGGAGGAGTCGCCATCCTCAGCGCCGCCTCCGTCGACCCCAAGAGCGGCAAGACCGCGGCAGTATTTCGGTAACGTACGGGTTTCGGACAACACGGGACAGAGGCGCGGATGTGAAATCCGCGCGTATGCGGGCGTGAGCCCGCGTTGGCCGAACCGGGCAGAGTGAGCGCCAGGGGATTGGGTTTGTTTGGTGGTTTTCGCTCGCGGCGTGCGACGTTTTGAAACGTTTTGAAACATGGCGCGGGCGGTTTTGGGACGGAATCGGGTTTGCTCGCCGATTTCGATCGCCTCTTGGCTGGAAATGGCGGGTTCTGTCAGGTGGGGTAGATTTTCGGGTACTGGTTCTATCGGCGTCGGGCCGGGGCGGGTTTTGTGGACCGGCGGGGGTAGCGGCGCTGGGGAGGCGATGCGGCCCAACCCGTCGCTTGCGCTCTGGGCTCTGTGGGTGGGCTTTGCCATGGATTGCTGGTTCGCGAAGGTATCGGGAGCGGGGGCTGACGTTGGTGTGATCGGCCTTTGGCCGAGCGTGGAGGTCGGGCACAGCGCACGATGAAGGTCTGGCCTGGGGCACGGCATAGCCGTGCGCCACAAAGGTACGAGAGAGTTGGGTGCGATGGTCACTGTAGCGAGTGTAACCCGGTGGGGGTGGGTTGGCCGGGGGGCGTGGGGCAAAGTGGTTGATTCTTTGGCGGTTGTCGTTTGGCGGGGCTCGTGACTGGCGGGCATGGGGTTGGTGATTCTTGTTTCTCGCGAAGGCCCGAAGGGCCACGGAGCTTGCCACGGCAACGGAATGGGTTTGGATGGCAATCCCTCGGTCATGAGGCCACCTGCGTCACCTGCGAGCGACCGCCGATGGTTTAGAATTGCAGGCATTCCAGCAGGTAACGGAGTCGTGCGGATGAAGGTTCGACGGATTGCGGTGGTGGTGGCGGTTTTCGCGCTGTGGTCGGCGCAGGCGGCGCGGGCGCAGGCTGATGAAGCAAAGCTCACTTACCGCTCGATTCGCGAGGCGCGGATCGAAGGAAAAGCTTGGTCGAACACGAAGGACCCGTTTGATCGCCTCCCCCCACAGGCGGAGAGCCTGGTACGTGACTCGGTTTGGAATCTGAGCCGGCACTCGGCGGGTATCGCTGCGCGATTTCTGACGGACGCGCCCCGCATCGATGTCCGCTGGACCCTGAAGCAGAAACGCTTGGCTCTGCCCCATATGGCCGCGACGGGCGTGAGCGGCATCGATCTCTATGTGCGCGACCGAGGTCGCTGGCACTGGCTGGCGACGGCGCGTCCGACGGAGTTTCCAACAAATGAGTGGTCGTTCGTCAAAGAGATGACCGGCGGCGAGCGCGAGTACATGCTCTACCTACCGCTGTATAACGGTGTTGAGTCCGTGCAGGTCGGCGTCACCGAAGGCGCATCGTTCGCAGCGGGGCCGCGGCGAGCCGCCGGTGTGCGTCCGATACTCGTCTATGGCACGTCGATTGTCCACGGCGGCTGCGCCACTCGGCCCGGCATGACCTATCCCGCGATTGTCGGACGCAAACTCGATTGGCCCATGATCAATCTCGGCTTCTCAGGGAATGGCCGCTCCGAACCGGAAGTGGCGAAGTTGTTCGCCGCGTTGGACCCCGCCGTCTTTGTCCTGGACAGTCTGCCGAATCTGAGTCCGGAGTTGACGGCCGAGCGCGTCGGGCCGTTCGTCGACACGCTGCGGAAAGCACGGCCAAAGACGCCAATCGTCCTCGTCGAAAACGTGGTCTATCAAAACGCCGAGTTCGTGGAAAGCCGCCGGAAATCATACCAGGGCAAGAACGCCGAGTTGCGGAAAATCTACGGCGAGCGGATCGCGGCGGGCGATGAGAATTTGTACTACATCCGGGCCGAAGAGTTGCTTGGGGACGACGGTGAGGGTACGGTGGACGGTACGCATCCGACCGACCTGGGCTTCTTGCGGATGAGCGAAGCCGTCGTACGGGTCGTCGAACCGCTACTTCACCAGTAAGAACCCGATTGGATCAAACAGGAGATATTGCTATGTCATCAGCCATCACTCGCAGACAGCTTCTAAAGAGCTCCACCGCCCTAGCGGGCGCGGCGGCGGTCGGACGCGCGGGCGCATCGCCGAATGAAAAGGTTCACGTTGCCGTGATGGGCAGCGGGCGCGGGCGGACATTGGCCCACCACTTCGCGACGCTACCCGAAAGCGAGTTGGTCGCGGTCTGCGATGTCGATGAGAACGAGGGCAATCAACTTTGTGCACGGATCGAGAAGCTAACGGGCAAGCGCCCACCGCTCGTGGCCGACTTCCGCAAGTTACTTGAAGACAAGAATGTCGATGCCCTCGCTGTCGCGACCCCGGACCACTGGCACGCACCGGCAACGATCATGGCGTGTCAGGCGGGCAAGGATGTGTACGTTGAAAAGCCGTGTTCACATAATGTCGCGGAAGGTCGGCTCGCTGTGACGGCGGCACGCAAATACAAGCGCATCGTGCAGCACGGCACCAACCTACGAGCCGCGACCCACTATGAAGAGGCCTGGGCTCTGCTACGCAAGGGCGCCATCGGCAAGGTGATGATGGTCAAGGCCATCAACAATCAGCGTCGCCGCCGCCAACCGATTCACGATGACGAGGCCGTACCGCGGGGCGTCGATTACGATCTGTGGATCGGGCCGGGCCCCAAGCGGCCGTTCAATCGCAATCGGTTTCATAACACCTGGCATTGGACCTGGGATTTTGGTACCGGCGACCTCGGGAATGACGGTGTGCATCAAGTCGACCTCGGGCGCTGGGCGCTCGACTTGAAAGCACCGAAAGCGGTGTCATGCAGCGGGGCGAAGCTCGGGTCGAAGGGCGACGCGCAACAGACGCCCGACACAATGGTCGTCACCTGGGAATACGACGACTTGCTGTACGTGTTCGAGCAGCGCGACTTCACGCCCTACCGAATGCAAGGCCATCGGCAGGATAACGACAACATCTTCTACGGCGACGAAGGCTACATGATGGTCGACCGCGACGGCTATTCGATCTTCTACAAGGATGGCGTCAAGGGCCCGGCGTACTACAAGAAATGGGTCGATTCAGAACGCCACTACAAGAACTTCATTGACTGTGTGAAGAGCCGCAAGAGCGACGACTTGATCGCGGATATTGAGGAAGGCCACTACTCCTCATTGCTATGCCACCTAGGGAACGCAGCCTATCGAACGGGCCGACGGCTGGAGTTCGATCCCAAGAAGGAGACCTTCGTCAACGACGCCCAGGCCAATCACATGCTGACTCGTGAGTACCGTAAGGGGTTTGAGCTACCTCGCGTGTAGGCCACCAAGGAGGCTGCGGGCGCGGCATCGCACCCCTCAATTTCCCCTCATTGCAAAGAATGACATTGCGCTCCGGTGCTAAACTCAACGCCATGAAACTCGTCATTCGCTGTCTCATCGGATCCGCGCTCGCGCTCTCTCTGCTCTGGGCACAATCGGGGCCGAAGACCTTCCTGCCCCATCGTGTTGTCAAAGACTGGGCGCAGTTGCCTGCAGGTGAAAACTTCGGCATGACCAGCGGCGTCTCGCTCGACCGCGATGACAACGTCTGGGTCTTCCATCGCGGTAAGAACCCGATCATGCAGTTCGACGAGGACGGCCGGATGCTGCGTCGCTGGGGAGACGGCATCATCAACAAGGCGCATGGCATCGCGGTCGGTCCCGACGGCGGGGTCTGGGCAGTGGACGTGGGCGCCCACATGATTCTCAAGTTCTCAGAGGAAGGACGCATCCAGATGGTGCTCGGCAATGTCGGTGGACAGCCGGGGACGAACGAGGATAAATACGCCTTCAACAAGCCCACCGGCGTGGCGTTCGATAGCGCGGGCAACGTCTATGTCTCCGACGGCTACGAGAATACGCGGGTCGTCAAGTATAGCCCCGCAGGCGAGTACATCAAACACTGGGGCTCGCCCGGGACCGGCGACGGCGAGTTCAACCTGGTTCACGACGTAGCGATCGATTCAAACGATCGAGTGTATATCGCGGATCGCTCGAATAATCGCGTGCAAGTCTTTGATTCCGAAGGTAAGTTCCTGAACAAGTGGACGGACGTAGGCACCCCTTGGGGCCTCGACTACGACGCGCGAGAAGACGTCATCTACATGGCCGACGGCTTCACCAATCAGGTCTCAAAACTCAACCTTGATGGCCAGGTCTTGGGTACGCTGGGGTCGTTCGGCAAAGCGCCCGGCAAGCTCGATTTCGCTCACCATCTGGACGTCGACACGAAGGGTTCCATCTACGTCGCCGAGATCAAGAATTGGCGTGTGCAGAAGTTCGTGAAGTAGCAGGGGCAGGCCGGCGCGAACCGTCGTTGTGATGAGTCCGTAACATCGTTCGGTGAATCGCGCCGGATACGGTTCGGAGGTTCGTCATGGACATTACGCTGAGGCCGGGGACGCGCAGCAGTGTGGCCGGATCTGTTACGAGGCATTCCGCACGCTTGCCAATCACCATCGATTTCCACCTGATTTTCCGTCCGTCGAGTTTGGAGAACAGGTGCTGTCGATGCTGATCTCCCACCCGGGGTTCTACGGGGTCGTGGCGGAGTCGGACGGCAAGATCGTTGGCAGCAACTTTCTGGATGAGCGGTCGCTGATCGCCGGCGTCGGCCCGATCACAATCGACCCGGAGGTGCAAAACCGCTCGATCGGGCGGAAGCTGATGCTGGATGTGATGGACCGCGCGGCGCAAAAAGGATTCCCGGGCGTGCGGCTGCATCAGGCTACCTACCACAATCGCTCCCTGGGCCTCTATTCAAAGCTGGGTTTCGAGATTCGAGAGCTGGTTTCCAACGTGCAGGGACCGGCATTCGAAGCCCAGATTGAAGGATCGAGGGTGCGTCCCGCTGCAGAAAGCGACCTTGAAGTGTGTAATCGGCTCTGCCGTTGGGTCCACGGACATGATCGTGGAGGCGAGCTACAAGACGCGATCGGTCAGGGTACGGCGAAAGTCGTGGAGAGATCGGGACGCATTACCGGATACACGAGCATACTGGGGTTTCTCGGGCACTCGGTGGGCGAAACCAACGAAGACTTGAAAGCTCTGATCGGCTCGGGCACGGAGTTCATGGGTCCGGGCTTGCTGCTGCCGAGCCGTAACGGCGAGCTGCTGCGCTGGTGCATGGAACATGGGCTTAGGATCAACCAGCCGTTGACGCTGATGACCCTTGGCCTTTACAACGAGCCGGCGGGACCGTATCTGACCTCGGTTCTCTATTAACTTGAAAAATGAGGGACTGTACCAAGCGCCAAGCGAGCAACCGCCATATTCTCCTCTGCCGCCAGTGGCGCGCCGTGGACTGTCCCTATTTTTCACCCGGGCCGGTGGCCTCCTATCCGGAAACCAGCTTCGTCGCCGTCTCTGAAGCCGGCTTGAGATGGGTGTCCATCCAGGCGTACATCAGGGCGCGGGATTCATGCTTCACCGAATGCGCCCGGCCGTGAACATAGAACGCAAAGTTGTCGGGCGTCTTCTCCAGTTCGTAGACGTCCATCACCTTCATCAGCATCAGGACGCGTTGGCGCTGCGTGAGTAGGTCGCCGTCGTTGAGCCCCGATAGGTCGAGGAAGGCGCGCGGCGCGATCAGCGCCATGATTTCGTGGAAATCGATGGGCGGCAACTTCCCTTCGAGTAAGCCCGAGCGGATGTGCTTGAAATAGACGTACCAGCGGTCACGCGACCAGGCTTCGACCTTCGGGTTGTGTCGGAAGAACGAGGCGCTGCAGTTGCCCGCGGCGGCCTTGATACGGTCGTCGTAGGCAGCGAGAAACATCGTGCCGTGTCCGCCAAGTGAATGGCCGAGACAGCCGATGTTCTCGCTATCGACTTCGCCCATCGCTTGTAGGACATCGACCGCAATCGAGTGCTCGTAGGTGAACTTGCCGACGGATGTCCACTCGGGATGCCTCTCGTGGAAGCGCCCGGTTTCATAGGAGCCTTCACGCGGAACGCGGTGTCCCGCGACGAAATGGTCGGGCGCGATCACAACATAGCCGCGACGGCAGAGATGGTCGAGATAAGCCTTGTTCGGATTGTCGACGAGCCCCGCGGCCCGCTCCTTCCCTTTCTCGAACGTGCCGTGAAGGGCGACGACAGCAGGGGCCACGCCGTCTCGCTTGAGGGGAAGGCCGAGATAGGCGTGGGCGCGTTCGTCGGACTCGACGTTGTAGCTGATGAGGCGGCGCTCGTAGATGCCGTCTACCTTCACCGACTCGTGAACTTCAAGATCGCGAGACGGCTTGGCGGGCTTGCGCTCGTCGCGAAGTAGATCCAGATACCGGCTGCGCAGTACCTGCTTGCGTTTCCTCCAATCTTCGGCCGTACCGACGCCTTCGAGCAGATCATCCCATGACGACTTGATGACCGGCGGGTCGGAACGCCTTCGGTCGGCAGCGGAAGCGGCGACCGTTGTGGCGGTGGCGGCGAATGTGGCAAGTAATGTGCGGCGGTTCATGGCGACTCCAGTTTACTCACTGTGGGATGCCTGGCGAGGGGAAGGTGGTAGTGGGTCAGTTCGAATGACTGAAGACGTCAGTGTGACCCGGAAGTGCCAATCCAATCAGGAAACACAAATAGAGCCAAGCACTTCAACCGCCTTCAGGCGGTTTCCGCGCGAAGCGCGTGTAGGCCGGTCCTTTAGGGCCGGTTACACGTTTTCTGCCTCCGGCGCAGGGCGCTTCAGCGTCCTTTCCTGCACGGGCTTTAGCCACCTCAACAGAACGGACGAAGTCCTCAAGGTATGCTCAAACTGACCCACTACGGGGAGGTTCACGCACAGGCGCGCACATTTACATGTGCGCCTCCTTACCTGCCCTTGGGGCCCGAAGAGATCGAAGACTTGACGCGCTTCCCTACCCCGTTCATCATTGGGCTGAAGCGTTAGACTAGTTCCCTGGTCACTACCCCGCTGATGTCCTCCACGACGCGCCGTAACTTCCTACTCCATTCCGTCGCGGCAACCTGGGCCACCCGCGCGGCAACGGGGGCCGAGCAACCGGGCGTCGCATCGTACGCGGACGAGTACCCGGACATGTTGCTCTCGTACCTCGGCGGGCGTCTCGAAAAGCTCGATGCACAATGGGACGAGCGGCGTGCGGCCATTCAAACCCCTGAAGACCTCGAAGCACGCAACACCTTCGTCCGAGCGCGCTTCGAAGAGATGATTGGTGGCTACCCCGAACGTACGCCGCTCGAAACCGTCATTGTCGATCGCTTCGAACGCGACGGCTATCGCGTTGAGAACGTCATGTTCCAGAGCCGCCCCGACTTCTGGGTGACGGGCAATCTCTACATTCCAACCACCGGCGACGGGCCGTTTCCGGGCATCATCTCGCCGTGTGGCCACTACGCCCTGGCGCGCATGCAGCCCGACTATCAGTACGCCTACCTGAGTCTGGTGAAAGCCGGTTTCGTCGTATTGGCGTTTGATCCGATCGGGCAGGGGGAGCGGCGGCACTATTGGAATCCGCAGACCGGCGAGACCGAGGTCGGCAACGCCATCTACGAGCACTCGATGCCAGGGCAGTTGCTCATCCTACTCGGCGAAAACCTAACCCAGTACCGCGTCTGGGACGGAATGCGCGCCATCGACTATCTGCTCGAACGGCCGGAAGTCGACCCCAAGCGCATCGGCTGCGCCGGGCATTCGGGCGGCGGCACGCTGACGCTGTTCGTGAGCGCTCTCGACCAGCGAGTGAAGTGTGCAGTCGTCAATGAAGGCGGCACCGGACATCGCTGGCCCCTAAACCTGAAGCCCGAAACAGCCGTGGGCCCCTCGGATGTGGAGCAGAACCTCTTCCCCGCCGCGATTCACGGCGCGGACCTGCCGGACCTGCACACCGCGATCGCGCCACGTCCGCTGCTGGCGCTGATCGAGCACTTCAACCCGCGCTTCAACAAAGCTGCGAAAGAAATTGAAGCGGCGTATCAAGTCGCCGGCGTCCCGGAGAAATTCGCGACCGAGGAAGCCGCCGATCCCCACGCCTGGACCATGAAGCTCCGCCTCGCCACGACGGACTGGTTCAGCCGTTGGTTCTACGACAAGGCGGGGCCCAAAACCGAGCCGCGCTTCGAACACGAGCCGCCAGAAAAGCTCTACTGCACCCCGAATGGTTCGATTCGGGCAGCGCGCCGGGGACATACGGTCTTCTCGGTGATTCTACAGAAGCAAGCGAAACTTCCTCCCTACCGTGAAACCCCGGCGAGCTTGACGGAGTTGGAATCCCAGCGAGCGAAGGTCACCTCGGAGATCCGTGATTTGATTCGGTTCGAAGTCGACTCATCGTATCCGCTCAGTGTGCGCCATTTGATGACGACGCCGCGCAAAGGTTACCGGATCGAGAAGCAGGAGTTCATGTCGGAGCTTGGTGTTTATATCTCGACGTGGGTCTTCTTGCCCGACCGCGCGCGAGCCCCCTATACGGCAACGATCTTCGCGAATGGCGGCGGCAAGCGTCGAGACGGCATGGAGTTCGGTCTACTGGAAAAGCTGGCGCAAGACGGCCACATGGTCGTCGCGGTGGATGTGCGGGGAGTCGGCGAGACCGAGCCGTCGCGTGCTCGACGCACGCGTCGGACGAACGAGTTCAGCCATCTGTTTGACGTTGAAACGGCGATGGCATACATGGCTTGGTTCATGGACGATTCCCTGCTCGGAATGCGGGTGCGCGATATCGTGCGGAGCATCGACTACGTGCTGGCGCGGGACGACGTCGAGAAATCGGGCGTGCGCCTGATCGCGAACGGGCGCGGCGCGCTGTGGTCACTGTATGCTGCGGCACTGGATGTGCGCGTGCGCGGCTTGCTGGCCGACCGTGCTTTGATCACGTACAAAAGCCTGACGCAGACAGACCGCTACCTGCACGGAGCGAATATCCTCGTACCCAACCTACTGAATCACTTGGACCTGCCCCATGTGGCGGGGGCGGTGGCCGACCGCTATCTCGCGATCCTCGACCCGGTGGGACCGATGGGACAACCGGCCGACATCAATCTTTCGCGGCGCAGCTACGCCTGGACACGGGCGCTGTACTCGGCAGTTGGTGCCGATGATCGATTCGAAGTAATGGCGCGGCGTCCGGGGTCGGACCCGGCCGACGCCTATCGCGGTTTCTTGAATCGCTGGAGGGCCTAGTTGAATCGACTGAGCAGACTCGTCCTCGTTGCAGCGTTGCTGGGCCTTTCCGGCGGCATTGCGCTGGCTGATGACCGATCCGTCGCGGAGTGGGTCATCCGAAAGGGTGGCAGCGTCGTGCTCTCCGGGCAGACCCACCAAGTTTGGGAGCTACGCGAGTTACCCAGCAGCGAGTTTCGGTTGGAAACGATCAACCTCGTCGACACCAACTATTCCGCGGACGAGATTCAGTTGCTCGGAACGCTGCCGCATATCAAGCGGCTGTATATGGCGGGCCGCACGCGGCGTCCATTCTCGCTGAAGGTTAAGACGGTCAAGATCTACGAGGACGGCAAGGACCGCGACCGCACCGACGGTTGGGTGTTCCTGCGGAATCTTCCTCACCTGGAAACGCTGCTCATCAGCGCAACGGTTTTCAGCTATCCCATCCCGATTAGCGATGATGCCATCGCCATGTTGGCTGAACACGGAACGTTGCGCGAGCTCTATGTCAGCCGCACCGGTGTCGTCGGACATACGCTTGCGCCCCTCGTAAAGCTGCGTCATCTCGACGTCAGCTACACCAAGTTCGATGACGAATCGATGACGAACCTCGCGGGCATGATCGAATTGCGCAAGCTCAACCTCCGCGACACACCCATCACCGACAAGGGCATGGAGTCGATCGCGCACCTACGCGAGCTGACCGACATCGACCTTGCCGGCACCTCGTTGACCGACGCCGGCGTCAAAGCGCTGTCCAGCATGGAGAAGGTACGGCGGCTCAGTCTGCTCGGCACGGATATGTCGGACAGCGGACTCGCACAGCTCTCGCGCATGCAGGACCTCCAAGAGTTGAACCTCTACCGGACCGCGATCAGCAACAACGCGGTCAAAACGTTGCGCACATTCAAGAAGCTGAGGTTGCTCGATATCCGCTACACCGACATCACACGGGCCGGCATCGACTCGCTCAGCAAAGCGCTACCGGAATGTGACATCACCTTCTTGCCGGGCTCCGGACCGACCCGATTGGGCGAGCCGAAGATCCTATCGGATCGCTCACCAAGCACCGTGGCCGAGTGGGTGCGGTCGATGGGTGGCAAGGCCGTCCTTGGAAAACACGGCCTAATCGCAATTTCACTCGCGGGTACACGACTCACGGACGGCGAGCTTCGTAACTTGGCGGAGCTGGCCGACCTTCACGAACTCAATCTCAGCGGCACCGAGATCAGTGATTTCGGTTTGAAACACCTCACCCGGCTCGCGAAACTCGAGGAGTTGAATCTCTCGGACACGGCGGTCGGCGACGCCGGCCTCGTGGACATTGCGAAACTGCCGGCACTGCGCACCCTGCGGCTCGACAACTCCCGTGTGAGAGGCGAAGGACTGCAAAGTCTGCCGAGCATCGCTAACTTGGAGCAACTTTCGCTCTCAGGGCTGCCTCTCGACGATTTCGACCTGACATTGACCGGAGCACTACCGCAACTCAAGAAACTCTCCTTGGCCTACACCGACATCACCGACGCGGGCCTTGGGAGCATTGTGTCCTTGAAGAATCTGCTTTATCTCGACCTAGCGGGCGCGGACATCGGCGACGAAGGGCTCGAGGTCATCGGAGAGTTGACCGCACTTGAGTCGCTCAATATGCGACACGGCCGGTTTACTGACCAGGGACTGTGCCACCTTGCCGGCCTGGCGCAACTCAAGAATCTCGATCTCGCGCGCACCCGCGTCGGCGACGACGGCTTACGAGCGCTTGCGGCGCTGCCGCGGCTCGAAACCCTCAACCTTGACTACACCCTGGTCACCCGCGACGGCCTCGCCCACCTCGCCAAAACGGTTCAGCTTGTGGATTTGGCGCTGAATAGCTCGAACATCAACGATGCTTCGCTGCACTATCTTTCCGGCCTTGCCAACCTGCGGCGATTAAACCTGTACCATACGTTCGTCACGCAACAAGGAGTCAGCAAGCTGCAGCAGGCGCTCCCTGAATGCGAGATTATATGGGACCCGGAGTCCGGGTTCCCAACCCGCCGCGGTAGTTAGCCCAGGGCAGGAGAACTCCATGAAACGCTTCGTCGTCGCTCTTTGCGGTCTCGCTCTTCTCATCACAGGTTGCAGAGACGGGGGGTCGGAGCGACCAGCGGCCCTGCGTCTCGTGGACAACTTCGACACGGAGATGGTGAAGAACGTCCCTACGCAGGTGACGCGACCCAAGCCCGCCGGTTTATGGCAGTTCAGCACGCCGGCCGAAGACGCCACCGCCACGCTGGGCTGGAAAGCGGCGACAGGTGTTTCTTCCCTTCGAATCGAGGACGGACGCCTCCACGGCCGAACGACGACTGACTTTCCCATTGTGTACGTCGAGCTAAAAGAAGGACTCGACTCGATAGATCTGCTCCATGCCGTCGAGATCCGCATGCGCGTGAGTAAGGGGGCCAACTTGAGCGCCTCGTCCAACGGTTCGGACGACTTGAAAGTCGACCAATTTCTGAAACGCGGCAGAGAGGTAAGCCAACCTTGGGATTTCAATGTTCCTCTCGTGGTCAGCGAAAACATTGAGACCTATACGCTCACGCCGCCTCGGAACGCCCGACTGTCGAGCATTCACAAGCTGTTGATCCGTCCTTCCGATGCAGCAGGCGCCGATTTCGAGATCGAGTCCGTCAAGATCGTTTCGCGGCGTGAGCATTTGTCGCGCATACCGTCGGGCGTAGGGTGGCAAGGGCTTGGTGAGATCTATCGCGAAACACTCGTATCGCGGTCTCCGGAGTCCATCCAGGTGGAACTTGATCTACCCCAGAACCCATGGCTCGATTTGCACGTTGGTTCAGTCGAAGATGCGCCGGTGACTTTCGAGGTTCGCGTGGCCGCGGCCGGTTCCGACCCGGCGGAAGGGGAGCTACTGCTTCAGCGAACGGTCACAACGCCCGACCGCTGGGAAGAGGCCGTCCTAGATCTTTCCTCGCATGCCGGGCGGAATGTCACGTTGGCCTTGGACGTACGGTCAGAGAATCCCGGCACGTTGGGCTTCTGGGGCGGCCCGGCCATCCGTAACCGCGCCGCCGCCTCGCCCGCCACGACCGAGCGCCCACAAGTAGAAGCCGTGCCCGGAGCGTCCGCGCCACAGGGCGTCATTCTCGTCGTCTGCGACACGCTACGCAAAGACCACCTCAACTTCAACGGCTACGAACGCGCCACCGCACCGTTCCTGGCAGGCCTCGCGGATAAAGGGGCCATCTTTCGTGATAACGTGGCGCAAGCTACATGGACAAAGGTTTCCGTCCCGACGATTCTCAGCGGGATGAACCCCCTGGCGCATCGCGTGTCAGACATGCGCGATCGCCTGCCCGCGGCTGCGGTGACCCTGGCGGAAGTCTACCGTGAAGCCGGCTACGCGACGGTCAGCTACTCCTCGGTGACTTTCAGCGGCAAGTTCACGAACCTGCACCAGGGGTTCGAGGAATTGCACGAGCGGACCTCGATCGAAGAATCTGGCACTAAGACGGCCCGTACGTACGTAGATCGGCTGACGGCATGGCTTGAGACCCACAAGGACGGTCCGTTCTTCGTCTTTCTCCACATCTTCGACCCACACTCACCCTTTGAGCCTCGCCGGCCGTATAACGGAATTTGGGCCGACCCGGCCGAAAGGGACGCGCATGACAAGAACGTTGAGAAGGTGAAGGAGTTCATCAAAGATGAATCCGACAAGAATCGCGTCATGCCAATGCTTGACGAGTTGAAGGCGTCGGGGGTCAACCAGGAAGAGTTCATGGCCTACAACAAGGGCTGGTACGACGGCTCGATCCGTGGCATGGATGCTGAGATGGCCCGACTGATGGAGAAGCTTCAGCAGATCGGCGTTGCGGACCGCACTCTATTTGCTTTCACTGCGGACCACGGCGAGGGCTTCCACGAGCATGGCTACATGTGGCACGGGCAGCACATTTACGGCGAACTCACCGGCGTGCCACTGATGTTCTATGGCCCTGCATTCGTACCCGGAGACCTTGCGTTCGATGAGACGACCCGCAGTATCGACATCGCGCCGACGCTACTCGAGCTGAGCCACCTACCCCGGCCGGATACCATCCAAGGTCAGAGCCTGGTGCCGTTGATGGCCGCCGCGCGGGACCTGCCCGAGGGTGGGTCTCTTCGCGAAGCCGCCGCCGCGAACGGTTGGGAGCCGCAACCCGCCATTTCACAGAAGGCCGAGACGAAGCAATCCGGAGGGCCGCGTCCCTATGACACGGAAGCGTATGCGATCGTCTCCGATGGCTGGAAATTGATCCACAACACAAAGCCGCCTGAGGGCACTGGGAAATATGAGCTTTTCAACCATGCCGAAGACCCACTCGATCTGAAAAACCTCAGCGCGGATAATCCTGACAAAGTCAAAGCACTGGCATCTTTGCTGGAGCAGGAGCGCGCGAAAGTGATGGAAGGCGCGTTGCCCGAGGACACGTCAAGCGAGAACCTCAGCAACGAAGAGCTACAACGGCTGCGAAGCCTCGGGTACATCCAATAGGGCGTGTCTTTTTCGTGATGATCAAACGTCGCACACTGTTTCGCCTTTTAGGAGCGTCGTTCGGCGCGCGGCTCATCGCCGCCGATATTGGTGACGGCGATCTGCATAGCTGGGTCGCGGCCCAAGGGGGCGAGGTCGAATATGACGAGTCAGAGCGCGTTGTCGGCATTCGGTTTGGGTTCACGTGGCTCGCGGATGGCGACCTCGATCACATCGCGGCTATTCAAACCCTCAAGCGGCTCGATCTATCGCTTACGCGCGTCACGGACTTGGGGATTGAGCGAATCAGGCCCCTCACCGGCATCGAGGAACTGAACCTCTACGCCTGTGAACATATCTCCGATACCTCACTCGCTCATCTGCGGCCGTGGAAGAACCTTCGCAGGCTCAACCTGCGCGGCACCGACATCACCGACACCGGGTTGGCGTATATCGCGGCACACAAGAATCTCGAAGTGCTCGACATCAGCGTTACCCAAGCCACTGACAACGGCATGGAACATCTCGCGGAGTTGACTAAGCTGCTAGAACTGAACCTTGGCGCAAACAAGATCAGCGCGCTGGGCCTGCCGATCCTGCAACTGCTACCAAACCTGACAGCCCTCCGTCTCAGCGGACAACAGATGCGCAACTCCGGTTTTTGGGACGTCACGGTGACGGATCTGGACATTGATGTCGTCACGCAGCTCACTCAACTCGAGCACCTTGATGTCGCCGGGCGCAAGCTGACGGACCTGGGCGTCAAGAAGATCGCCAACCTCAGCCGACTTCGCTCCCTCGACTTGAGCCGCACCGAGGTCACTGAGGGCGGCATCCAGGCGCTGGTCGACCTTCCACAGTTGCGGACCCTCCACCTCGCAGGAGCGGAGAGAATCAACGACGCGGCGGCGCAATACCTGGCGGCAATGGATTCGTTAACGAGCCTCGACCTGTCATCAACCAAGGTGTCTGACGCGACCCTTCGCGTGCTCTTGAAGTCCCACAACCTGCGGGAGCTCTACCTGAATGGAACAGAAGTCACCGAGCGGAGCGTAAAGGCGTTTCGATCTGAGCACCAGGACTCTCGGGTCCACTGGACTGAACTGCCCGCCGGCGAGTAACTCACTTCAACCGATAGATATCAATCGAGTGGCGTCCGTCGTGCTTTGAAAACGATTGGACAAGCTTGGCGTTTGGTTGCCGAATGCGTACTTCCGCTTTGGGAGAGTGGAAGGTGTCGGTGACGTAGAACACTCGCGAGAGTCTTGAAAAGTCGATCACGCCGGCCTTCACGCGCTGGTACTGCGACTTCATGATGTCTGCGGGGCCTTTCGGGAGAATCTCGTGCCGGCCCGAAAGCTGCATCCACCACGCCTCGTAGACACGGATGCCATAGCGGTGATTCAAGTAAGGGAACATCGAGTCCGCCGGAGGCCCCCATATCGGGTCTGTGAGCAGAATGAGAGGCCCGCGCCGCGCCTCCGCAATGAAGTACTCGATTGCCTCGCGATTGCCCGTTCCAACATGCGCGTGCGAACCCATGAAATTCTTGGCATCGCCCGCGTGGAGGTAATCACGCGGCGACAACAGCATGCCTTGAGCCTGATACAGCATCGGGCCAGCAACGACAACCGCCGCCGCTACCATAGCCAATCGCAACTGCACCACACCGAGGCGGGACCCGTACTGCTTCCAGGCGTCTGCCGCCGCGAGACCGATCATAACAAGCACGGGCCACATGTGTGGAAAGGCCCAACGAGTCGGAAACATCAGCGCCAGTATCGTGACCTGCAAAACCAACGGCGGGATGCAAATCGACAGCAGCACCCACGGCGCAAGCGAGCGCCGCCAAGTGAGGTACCCGAGACAAAACAACCCGACGAGGGCGGCGGGCCATGTCAGGTAGGTCCCGACATAGCCCTGTAACAAATCGAAGTTCTTCGGCCACATCGTCGTCGGGTCTTCAAGTAGTTTGTCCGGCGAGACGTAAAACTCCTTGTGGTGAAACACGGCATCGTGGGTTTCGAGCGTCGGCCCCTGCGGCTGCCCGAGCCAAAGCACCCCAACGAAAATGCCCGTGATCGCGTAGATCACCGCCAACCGAGCGAATAGGTTGCGCTCCTTCCCGCGGCCAAGCCAAAGAGCCGCAAGCACCGGGAAGTAGACGAACAACAGCGCCGTTTGCTTCGTGAAGAGGGCGAGCCCGACCGCTAGCCCGGCGGCGATTTCCGGCGTCCAACTCTTGCTCTCACCAAAGGCATAAAGCGAAGTGAAAACAATCGCAACCCCGCACAGATTCACAAATGATTCCGTATAGGCGAGCCGGTCATACAACAGCGCCAGCGGAAAGATCGCGTACAGCCCGGCGGAGATCAATCCCACCAGATCGCCACCCAATCGCTTGCCGACCCCGAACACGCCGATCGTACTCAGCAGCCCGACGAACACCGCCACGAACCGGCCTTCGAGAAGCGGATCGCCGCCGAAGACCATTCGCACCACCGCCAGCACCCAGTACTGAAGCGGCTGCTTGCCGTCCCACAACGAGATGAACCACTGGCCTTGATGCTCGATGATCTCAGCCCAGTGCAGGTAGATGCTTTCATCGACGAGGATCGGAAACAGATCCATCAGTCGAAACGCGCGAAGGAGAAACGCGGCTACGAGAATGCCGATGAGTGTACGGCGTCCCTTGCGCGTGTCCGGCCAGAGTATGCGCGCGACAGGTTGAAGAAACACGGCTCTGTTCGAGGGCTTCTTGGACTGTGTGGTCGCCGGGTGACCTGAGCGCTTCTTCTTGCCGGTGCGCTTCTTCGATGGGACTGTCGTCGTCGCCATGAGGCTTGTTTCGCAGCTTACCAGGATGAGATAGACAGTCGTCGCCAGCTTCCGCGACGCTTACCATTCACTGGTGGATGCTAGGTTCCTAGTGAAACTAGCGTGAAATCGGCGTATGATATTTACAAGTCACCCAGAGACGCGATGAAAACATTATCCCGGCGCACCTTTCTTGGTGGCACTACCTTGAGCGGGGCCGCCATCCGACTCGGTCTGCCTCCTCTCGAAGCGATGTTCAATTCGAGCGGGACGGCCTACGCCGCCTCGAACGCGGCCGGACGGCTCACGGAAAACCCGATTGAACCCCGCTTTCTTGTTTGGTTCAACGGCAACGGCATCCCCGAGCGCTACTGGATCCCCACCGAGACCGGAATCGGCTTCCGGCTAACGCCGTGTCTTGCGCCTCTCGGGCCGTTCCGTGACGATATTCACGTTTTCAGCGGGCTCGACAACGACATCGCCCGAGTGCCTGGACCCGGCAACGACCATCACCGCTCGATGAGCGGCCTGATGACCGGCGTACCATTCACCGGACGTGGCGCCGGCGGTGCTTCCATCGATCAGGCCATCGCGGCGAAGATCGGTGGGCGCTCACGCTTCCGGTCGTTGCAGGTGGGCATCTGCCCGGAGTCCCACGGCGACAGCATCCAGCGCAACATGAGTTGGGCTGGTAAGGATCGCGCACTACCGCCGGAATTGATTCCGCAGAACCTATTCGACCGCATCTTCGGCATTAGGGATCCGGCGTGGGTTGACCGCAAGAAGAGTGTGCTCGATACAGTGCGGGAAAGCTCCAGCCGCCTCAAAGACGACCTCGGCCGTCAGGACCAAGTCCGGCTCGAAAACTACTTGGCGTCCATCCGCGACTTGGAACGCGCCATCGGCAGCCTAGCGCCCGAGTACGCCGCCGTCGAAGAGCCCGAAATCAGCGGCGACATGAAAGATTGGCCGCGCATCGCGAAGCTCCAATCGGATCTACTCGTCCACGCTTTCGCCAGCGGACAGACGCGTGTCGCCTCGTACATGCTTACGAAGTGCCAGAGCCTGACGCGCATGCCGTGGCTCGGATACACGACGCTTCGCCACCACGACTACACCCACAACAAGGCACAGACTCCCGCGAGTCAGCGCGTAATGCGTGACATCTGCCGCTGGCACGTGCAGGAGTTCGCTTATCTGCTGGGCCGTTTGAAATCCATCCCGGAAGGCGACGGGACACTGCTGGATAACACCTGTCTGCTCTACCTCCACGAACACGCCGAAGCCAACGCCCATAAGAACAACGGGATGATCGCCATCGCCGCCGGGCATGTGAATGCGATGACCACCGGACGCCATACCGAGACGGTTGGCACGATGGGTGACCTCTACCTCACGATCGCTAACGACGTGATGAAGGCAGGCATTGAGGGCTTTCCAAACGCCCGCGGAAAACTACTGGGCGTAGTCTAGCCGCTCACCGAATGGGTGAAAACGGCAGAGGCCGTAAGAACGTATTTGAGATATTCGACACCGCCTCGGCATTCGTCCAGCCCGGCTTCGTTCGGATACGCTTCCAGTCCGGGTCTGCCAAGAACTTCTTCCAAGCTTCCTCGCGCGCCCGCATGTCGTCGTACCAAACCATGTAGGTGAGGTTCGGCTGCCGTGATCCGTAGAGTGACTGTCCGAAGAACACCGGATGGATGCCCGAGCGGCGGAAGATCTTGATCTCCTCCTGATTGAACATGTCGATCTTGCGTCCGACGTCGCCGAACGACTCGGCTTCGTAGGTCCGCAGGTCGAAAAAGCGGGGCGCCTTACCGGGTTCGACAGCCGGCTCCTCTAAGCGAGGCGCGGCATCGAATGCCTTCAAGAGCCATGTTTCGGCCCGATCAAAGTGCGGATAGTCCTCCAAACCTGCCTCACCCACTGCCTTCCGCCATTTCTCATCAGCCCGTGCGGCGTCTCGTTTCTCGGCGATTTCGGACCACGAACGGTACGCAGTGACGACGACCAACTTCGGCATCTCCGCGCCGAGGTACACCTGGAAGTAGCCAACCGGACCGAAGCAGTTGCGCTTCGTCATCGGCAGGTGATGCTCCTCGAACAGACTGACGAGCCGCCGCTGTTGGTCCGTCTTGCTGCTGCGCAGTTGGAAGAAGCGAAGTTCGAAATATTGGTTGGAATCCTTACGCCCGGCGGCGGCGGAACCCGTAGCGAGGCCCGCCGCCGATGCGCCCAGGAAGGAGCGTCGATTCATGCTCCACACTTATAGCACGATGTCGTGTCCGTCCCGCGGGTCAGACGGTTCTGACGGTCGTGCTTTTGTCTCGCGATCGACCTGCTTTGCCTGTTGAGCCGATGGTGCGCCTTCACTCGCTCGCGGGGCGTGAAGACGCCTCCGTCCACACGGTCGCGAACGATCGGCCGATGCAGCCGACCTTGGCTCGCCGTGAGTCTCCGTACCTCGGGCCGCGTGAGGGACCCGCTCGCGACACCCTGCCGAATCCGGCCGATCTGGGCGATCTGGCGGTTCTTAACGCTGGGTTTGGCTGCGAGCGCCATCCCCGCGCTGAGCGTCAAGGTGCAGGCGGCCAATGCGAGCCAATGTTTGATTCGTTTCATGTCTCTCTCCTTCGTACTCTCTTGGATGGCTTGCCGGCCGGCTGCGCCCTTCAGTGGTTGTAAACTCGGCGCCTCTGGGAAAGTTGCGGTGCCATCCAAAGACGTTCTCTTCGGCTGAGCGCTGCGCAGGGCTAGCGGTCAACGTCGGCTATACTATGGCGTTCCGAGCCTTCGGTTCCCCACCCTGCTTAATGCGAAACGCTCTCGTCGCCCTTCTCATTCTTCTCGCCGCGTTTCTGCTTTTCTGGCGCTTGGATACGATCCCCCTTTGGCGCGATGAAACCACCACCGCCAACTGGGCGCGGCTCATGGCCGAAAGCGACGTTTGGCTTCCCCGCGTCTACGACGGCAAACAGCTCATCGTCCAGGCGGCCGACGGCCACGACGTCAACTCTCACCTGCTGCCCGCAATGCAAAGTTGGCTGCAGTTCTACGTGAGCGCTGTTGGTTTCAAGGTGTTCGGCGTCAGCACCTGGTCCGCGCGCGCTCCCTTCGCGCTGCTCGGCGGCATGACGCTCTTCGTGCTCTACCGCATCGGCGTTGTGCTCTTCGGCGCCGGCTTGCGCCCCCTGCTGCTGCCCTATATCGGCTTGCTATCTATCTACTTTCTCTACGCCGCGCGCAACTGCCGCTACTACGTGATTATCCTGCTGGCAGCGTCACTGCTGCTGCTTGAGATGTGTCGCTATTTCCGAGACCCCGAGCACGTCGCATCGAAAGGGTTCTACATACGCCTGGGACTTTACGGAGCGCTGCTCTACTCCTCGAACTATCTCGGTTTCGCGGGAATGTGGCTTTCGCTCGGGGTCTTCGCCCTGATCGAGGGTGACCGCCGATTTCTGCGGAACTTTGTCGGCCTGTCGGCCATCATGGGAGTCATCCTCGGCATCGAATTCTGGGCGCTGCACTCCGAGTTCGCGGGCATGTTTCCGCCGCCCTCCGAACGGCCCCTCATCGACACCTACGCATCCGCTCTCGCGGGCCGCGGACGCGACTTCTGGAGAGGTGTCCCACTCATCCTACTTGTTCCTGCCGGATTCTTCCTTTTCACGCGACGTATGCCGTCTGTGCCGCCCGGCCTGACCGCCGCGTTGGCTTGTGGATCTGTGGTCGCCGCTTCGGCATTCTTCTACTCCGCGGGAGACCTCGGCGGTCTCTCCCGCGTGGCGTTCTGGGCGTTCGCCGCCCTTTGCCTCGTTGTGCCCGCCGGGTTCCTTTGGGCCTGGAAGAAGCTCCCTACACGCGGCCCCTGGAGCCGGGCGGCCTTATTGGCCGGATTGATTCTGTTCCTCTCCCCGCTCGTGGGCATCGCCGCCGGCAAGGACAAGTCAAGCGCGCGCCACTACTATCAGACGCTTCCCGCCGCCGCTCTGCTCTGCGCCCTCGCCGCCGCGCAAACCGAACGTAGCGCGGGAAAGCCGGCTGCCGCGGCGCTACTCGCGGGCATTCTCATCTGGCCGAACCTCAACTGGGGCCGATCGGGCGGAGAGCACATCGTCGAGCGCCAGTTCACGCGTGACGCCTCCTACTCTCAACCACTCATCGACTACCTACAAGCCAACGTCCAACCCGACGACAAGGTTGCCTTCCTTCGCAACGTCAAGGGGATGACCGTCTACTTCTACATGCCCGAGATGAACTGGGTGGCGCTGCTCGACAGTGATGCGCCCCATAACCAACAATTCCGCGGGCGCATCCCCGACGATCAGTTCGACAACTATTACGGCGTCGATTGGTACGTGCTGTGGGACCCGCGCGGAGGCCATCCTCGCGGCCTCGACCATCGGTTTGAGAAGGTTTGGGAGTATTCCTACGACACCCCGGTTTCCTGGTGGGACCGTGGGAGCGCGCCGAGCACGAGAACCTATGAGGTCTTCCGCAAGAAACCGGGCATGTGAGCAGTGCTTTACTCTGCCTGGCACGCCTTCGAATTGAGCAGCATCAACCGTCTGCTTCCTGCTGCTCCAGCAGCCACAGACCGCCGAAGGTCCATATCAGTTCGGCCAACGTGAGCCACAGCCGTACCCCGATGGCAACAGTCATCGCCGTCCCGATGCCGATTCGCTGACCCACGAGCAGCCCGAACATGCCGTCGCGGATACCCATCCCAGCCGGCGCAATCATCGAAACCATCCCCACCACCCAGGCCAGCGCGTAATCGCTGACAAGCCGCGGCACCATGCCCAACGGCGTATCGAGAACGCCTCTCACGAACAGCGCTACCGAGGCGCCAAACAAGACCCAGCTCAGAAGCAGAAACGCCCAGATCCCGACAATGGCCTGCCAGTGAATCTTCAGTGGCTCATACTCCTGGTTCAGCCGCGCCGAAAGCCGCTTCGCCCAAAAATTCAAGACCCGCGGATGGATCGCCCCGCACGCCCCCAGCGGGATGATCCACAGCATCACCTGGTGGTACCGATTCAGGAACGGAAGAGTTTCAGACAAGAACCAGAGCGCGGGGACCAATGCCGCCAAGAACAAGATGACGGTCTCGACAAGGGTTGTAGCGATCGTGGCGTGGGTGGGCACACCGTACAAGCCCGCCAGGTAGATACGACTCAGGTATTGCCAGATCGTCCCGGGCACGTAGCGGCTCAACTCTCCTTTTCGCACCACCTGAAAGGCCTGATGGAAAGTCAGCTTGTACCCGAAGTGATCCAGAATGTAGGCCCACACACGAGGCCGAAGAACGAACCACCATCCGGTGAGCAGAAATGAAACAGAAAGCTCAAGAGGTCGAAAACTCCAGGCTGCGTTTCGCACCTCCTGCCAGTTCTGGTAGATGACCCGGCCGATGAAGAATGCGATGACCAGAGGCACCAGGTATTTCAGGATTTCAACAGTACGTTTCACGCAGAGCTTCGCAATCTTCTCGTCAGTCTAAGGAGTACGGGATCGGCTGTCGCGTCAGTCGAGTCTTTCGCGAACCGAATAGTAGGGAAGTTGCGAACTGCCCGCCCCGAAGGCCACCACATATTCGGTGGCCCACCCCGCGGCCAGGAAAACCGCGCCCGCCACAGCAAAGGTGGCTGCCAGAATGAGAAGCAGCCCTGAAGCCGCTCCAAGGATGAGCCAGCCTGCCAGCGCGAGCAAAGCAAGACCCAACAAAGCCAGCGCCGCCAAACCGAAGCCGTGCGCTGGCCGTTCCCGGAAACGGGTTAGCAAGACCACCGTAACCAGGTCGAAAAAACCCTTGAACATCCGCTCGAAACCGTACTTGGAGAGTCCGTGGCGGCGCGGGTGATGTGTCACTTCGATTTCGGTGACTCGGAAACCCTGGGCTGCGGCCAGAACGGGGATGAAACGATGCATCTCGCCATGGATATGCAGCGCGCGCGCCACCTCACCCCGCAGGGCCTTGAAACCGCAATTGATGTCGCGGAGAACCAATCCGGTCATGCGTCGCACGGCAAAGTTGAACAGCCGCGACGAAATCACCTTCGTAATCGGATCGCGGCGGCGTTTCTTCCAGCCGGTCACAAGATCGTAGCCCTCTTCAAGTTTCACGAGGAACCGAGGGATTTCCGTCGGATCATCCTGCAGATCACCATCTAGCGTTAGCACCGTCTCACCACGGACCAGCGAGAAACCCGCCATCAACGCCGCAGTCTTGCCGAACCTCTTCCGCAGCCGCAGTAGTCGGACTTGATCCGCCCTGTAGAGTTGCAGCAAGCGCTGCCATGTCTCGTCGGTACTGCCGTCGTCGACGAAAATGAGTTCATAGTCGGTCTTTACGACCTCCACGATCCGAGCGGTCAACTCTTGCACGGTATCCTGCTCGTTGTGGACCGGGATCACAATCGATAGCCTGGGGACGAGAGACATTGCGACAGCCGATCATAACAAACCGCTCGCGAGCAGACTGTCGGCCGCGGTTTCCAGCCCCAGAACCTCAGCCATTTGGGAAGTTGGCCGTACCCCAACTCAACGAACGCAACGTCAAAGTATCGCGAGTGCAAACTTCGATGCTACAATGAAAATGGCATCAGTGTTGGTTGTCTCCACCCTAAGTCACTTGTTCTCTTACACATACCCATCTAGGGGGAAGGTTTAAATGGCAACAAACCAGTTTGATCCCGAGGATTCGTCCAGCGGTCACCCGGCTGGCGCGCCGATTATTATGATCGGCCTGTTGGTGGCAGTGGCCTGTTTGGTGGGGTTCACGCTCTACCTATATCTCGAGTTGCAGGACACCAAGACCCAACTTGAGCCAAGCATCGAGATGATCCAGGTTCACGAGGAAAAGCTGGCCCAGCTTGAGGGCTCGGTCAACCGCACTTCGCGTGAAGTCAGCACCAGCGTCGAAAAGGTGCAGGGGCTGGTCGACACCGCCGAGAAGCAGCTTACCGCTAAGACCACCCGGGTCGAGCAGCGCGTTATGGGCCGTACCGAGGAGCTTTCGAAAGAGATCGAAGCAACGAAGGCTCAACAGCAGGCCCGATTCACCGAGGTAGGCGGCACCATTCAGGAGCTCAAGTCCACCACCCAACAGACCGGCACCAAGCTCGGCTCGCTGAGCGGCAAAGTAAACACGGTACAGGACGAGGTCACGAAAACAAAGCAGGAACTGGAGCAGGCTATCGCCGACCTGAAGTCCGTCCGAGGCGACCTCGGCGTACAGAGCGGTCTGATCGCCACTAATGGCTCGGAACTCGCGGCGCTGCGTGAGCTAGGCGAGCGGAACTACTTTGAGTTCGACATTCGCAAGGCGAAGCAAGCGTCGAGAGTGGGGCCCATCACCATTCGCCTCCGCAAGGCTGATCAGAAGCGCAACCGCTTCAACATCGATCTGTGGGCTGACGACAACCGAATCGAGAAGAAGAACAAGACCCTGCTCGAACCGGTTCAGTTCTACGTCACCGGGTCGCGTCAACCCTATGAGTTGGTTGTGAACGAAATCGACAAAGATCGGATCGTCGGTTACCTGGCGACCCCGAAGGTTCAGGAGCCTCGGCGAGCAGCCGGCGCATCCGGCGGCGAATAGTCGCTTCGCTTCACTACGAATCTGAAGACCGGCCCTCTCGGGGACCGGTTTTTCTTATTCCAGGGGCAGGTTCGTGGCGTGGACTTTGCGCTTCGACTTCGGCAGCCCCTCGACGGTCACCTCAATGCGGTTGCCCATGGTTTGCACGCCGCTCACCAGCAATTCGTAGTAGCCCCGTAGGACCGAATACACCCGGCGGCTCAGTTCCGGTGGTTTGAGCTTGAGCCGGCGCGCTGCAAACAAAGCGCCACCGGAAAAGTCCGAGAGCCGCTGAAACATCCCCCGCTCGGCGCCAATGATGTAGACCGGAAAGATCGACACACCTCGCTGCCGTGCCAACCCTAGCACTTCGCCCTCGGTCACACGGCTCCGTCCTTCGATGCCTGCCGACAGAACCACGATCACCAGCCGTCCCGCGCTCGACGTAAAACCGCCGTCGATCGCCGCATAGAGCGCATCGAGCACTCGTGGATTGTTTCCATATTGCACCTGTTCCACAGCCTGATGAAGCAACTGCTTGCTGGCGGTGAAGTCTTGAATGAGGTCGGCTGAGTCGTGATACGACACGATCGCCATTTGCTCCTTCTCGCCCAGCTCGTTAATGAACGCACCAGCGAGCGGCTTGACCATCTCGCCGACGAGACTCGTGTCGATCAACAGCATGATGTCGATCGAGTCAGTTCTGAATTCAACCTCATCGACGCGCAACCGCGTCTTGTCGTCCACAACACTGAAGTTGCGGTCGTTCAGATCGGTGATCGGCTCGCCGGTCTTCTGGTCGACGACGGTGACGATCAACTTCGACTGAGCGGAAGATGCAGGCGCCAACAGCAGGCAGGCTGCCACTACAAGCGAAGCAGTACGGAGAGTCAACAATGCGTCATCACCACTTTCGCTCGCTCTTGAGCGAAATCACGCGGCCGGTGTCGCGCTCGGTGATGAGAATCTTCCCGTCCAGTGCCTCGACATTCTGCACACCCTGGTAGCCATCGGGGATCTCGGCGAGGAACACAACGTAGCGAGCCGTCGCCTTCTCGCGCCCGCCGATCCAACGGTACAACGGGACACCGTACAGCGTACCTTCCTTAACGACGTTCTCCATCGGTCCGCCAAACGGCGTCGTGCCGAATTCCATGCCGCGCGCAACGACCTTGTTCTCCCACGGCAACCCGCCGTTCCCCTTGTTCTCCTGCCAGTCACCGAGCCATGGGAAATCCTTCGTATGCCAGATATAGCCGATCACGACGTTGTAGTCCTTGTGGTACATCGTGAAGTAGTTCCGCTCGCGGTCCGGGTCCATCAGCATCGCGTAGTAGATGCCGGACTTCGGCCGGTCCTGCATCTCGCGCAGACTGACCCGTTCGCCCTCCGGCGTGTTGCCCCACGGCCACTCGACCGGGCCGGAATCGAGCATGCGATTCGGCCGAGCCTGGCCGCGGACTTCACCCCTCGTAGCCGACGCATCGAGCACCGTCTTGCCGGGCTCGACGAACGGTGGGCCGAACGTTGCATGCTGCACCCAGTGAGCGGGCCGTCCAAATGCAAGCAGATTCTCGACCCACTCCTCGACGTACATGACGGTTTCGTTGGCCGGGATGGTGAGCGTGCGGCCGACGTTGTATTGCGTCCTCGGGAGATAGGCCGAGTAGACGAGTTGAACGAGATCGTTGCTCGCAAGGGCCGCGTCTTTCTTCCACTCGACGACGACCGCCTCGCCGTGATTGCCGAGGCCGTTCTTCGCTTCCGCCCCCGACGGCGCACCGAATGTCGGGAAGTTCAACAGGTGACCCATGTAGCCGGACTGAAGCCAACGATTGGTACCTCCGCCATAGACCTTGTCGTGCTTGGCGGCATCGTATTCCCACGGATCGATCGTCGGGAAATGCGGAATCCGCATCGGATTCACGCTCTTCTTCGGGTCATCAGACTTGAGTCTAATCTCCGCCCAATGCCCTGCCCCACGCAACGCGCTGACGCGCATTTGATCCGTCTCAAGCACGTAGGCATGACGCCCCTGGAAGGTTTCTTCCTTGAACGTGGGCTCGCCTGCGCGCGCCACGCTAGCCAGCAAAACCGGCACGACGACCAACGCCATTAAACTCCTGATTCGCTCGCCTCGCATGCGAGGAATCATATCAGATCACTCTTGGGCGAACTGTGACTCCGCACCCTCACTTCCGCACAGCGCTTCCAGCAAAAACTGGATCACACCGTGCGCACTGTCAACCTAACCGCGTCGTGGAGAGTATTCGCCGTGATGCAACCTCGCTCAGCAATTGTCACCAATTTGCCAAGCAACTCCGCATCCGCCCCATCGGCCGAAACTACCATGTCGATCGCGGTGAACCGGACCGGCGTGTCACCCAGCGTGCCGATCACCTCCGTGTAGACGTTGGAGACATCCGCCTCACGCGCACGTATCGCGGCCAGTAGATTACTCATGAAGCATCCACCGAGAGCAGCCAACAGGAGTTCGCCGCCCATCGGCCCCTTGTCGTCACCACCCTTGTCCTTGGGACGGTCAACCAAGACCTTGTGTGTGCGAATCGTGGCTTCCGTCGTGGCCGGTCCGACCTGCTGGAGTGCAATCTGTATTGTTGGCATCGCTGTTCTCCGTGCCAGCTCAGAACGCCAGCGGCAGTTTGTCCGCCGCCCGCGTCCCCGGCGCGAAGTCGCCGTCGCTGTCCTTCTTCTCCGGCCGGATAAGGAACCCGAAATCACAGCCCTGATCAGCCTGCAAGACGGTATCAATAAACAGCCGCCCGTAGCCCCTGTCGTAGTGCGGCGCGCGGGCTTTGAACAGCCCCAACCGGCGAGCCATTTCCTGCTCGTCAATCAGCAGCTCAAGCTTGCGGTTCTCCACGTCGAGCCGAATCTCGTCGCCGTTCTCGACCGCCGACAGCGGCCCGCCCACGGCGGATTCAGGCGAGATATGCAGCACAACCGTACCGTAGCTCGTGCCGCTCATGCGCGAATCGCTGATGCGCACCATGTCGGTCACGCCCTTCTTCAGCAACTTCGCCGGAATCGGCAGATTCCCGTACTCAGGCATGCCCGGCGCACCCTTCGGACCGCCGTTCTTCAGCACCATGATGCAAGTTTCATCAATGTCGAGATCCGGCGTATCGTAGCGGGCCATAAAATCCCCATGGTCTTCAAACACCACCGCGCGCCCCGTGTGCTGCATCAGTTTCGGATCAGCGGCACTCGTCTTAATCACCGCCCCATCCGGGCACAGGTTCCCGTAGAGAATTACCGTGCCACCCTCGGTCTGAATCGGGTTGTCCAGCGGACGAATCACATCCGCGTTGTGGCACTTCGCCGAAGCGATATTCTCCCCCATCGTCTTTCCCGTCGCCGTGATCACATCGCGATGCAGCAGCCCTTCGATCTGCTTCATCACCGCCGGCACGCCGCCCGCGTAGTACATGTCTTCCATCAGATACTTGCCCGACGGACGAATGTTCGCGATTACCGGTGTATCTCGGGAGATATCGTCGTAGAGCGACAGCGGCAGGTCGATCCCCAACCGTCCCGCCAGCGCTTTGAGGTGGATAATCGCGTTGGTTGAGCCGCCGATCGCCATATTCACGCGAATGGCATTCTCGATCGACTCGCGAGTGATGATTTTCTCAGGCGTCAGATCCTCCCGCACCATTCCCACCATCCGCGCGCCGCTGCGCTCCGCCATCTCGTAGCGCCGGGAATCGACGGCCGGAATACTCGCGCATCCGGTCAAGGTCATACCCATCGCTTCGGCCAAGCTCGTCATGGTCGACGCCGTGCCCATCACCATGCAATGCCCCGCGCTGCGCGACATGCAGCTCTCAAGCTCACACCACTCCTCTTCGTTGATGCGGCCCGCCCGTAGCTCGTCCCAGTAGTGCCATACATCCGTGCCTGAACCAAGCGGCTTGTCCTGCCACATGCCCCGAAGCATCGGACCGCCCGTCACCATGATCGACGGTAGGCCGGCGCTCGCCGCGCCCATCAGTTGCGCCGGCGTCGTCTTGTCACAACCACAGAGCAAGACGACGCCGTCCATCGGGTTGGCACGGATCGATTCCTCGACGTCCATCGCCATTAGGTTGCGGAACATCATCGTCGATGGCCGCATGAACGGCTCGCCGAGTGAGATCGTCGGGAACTCGAGTGGAAATCCGCCCGCCGCCCACACTCCCCGCTTCACCGCCTCGGCGACCTGCCGCAGGTGCGCGTTGCAGTTCGTCAGCTCGCTCCAGGAATTACAAATGCCGATCACCGGCTTGTTCTTAAAGACGGAATCAGAGAAGCCTTCCGCCTTCATCCACGAACGGTGGATGAATCCGAGCTTATCCTTGCGGCCAAACCAATCTTGCGAGCGAAGAGGGCGACTCATGTATTACTCCCGTGAACCACAATGAGGAAACTCACAAATATGGGTACAGTAAGAATTGTGAAAGTAACTGTCGATATTCCCAACAGCCTATACCGGCGAGCAAACAGACACGCGGCAGATCAAGGTATCACATTCCGCGAAATCGTTGAGGCCGGAGTGCGGACGATTGTTCAGCAGGAGCGTCCCGAAGCACCCTTTCGGTTGCGTAAGGCTTCTTTCGCCGGCGATGGACTTTTGCCCGGCCTTACATGGGACGAGATCCGCGAGGGCGACTACAACAAACCTAAAGTCGTCCCTCCAACTCAGGATAGCTAGATGCTACTTCAGCAAGTCCGGCGTGGCCCCGGATGCACTCTCGTACTGATCCTGTTGCATCTTCTGCTCCTGCCCGGGGGCATGGCGCAGAGCTTCGACGTAGCCGTCATCGGAGGCACGCCCGCCGGGGTCACCGCCGCTATCGCCGCCGCGCGGCAAGGGCGCACTGTCGCACTCACCGAATACCACCCCCACCTCGGAGGCATGACGTCAAGCGGACTCGGCAAGTCAGACGTCGAGACACGCGCGGCCATCGGCGGCCTCTTCAAAGAGTTCGTCAACCGAGTCCGTGACCACTACATCGAGACCTACGGCCCTCAGTCCGAGAATGCCAAACTTAGCCGCGACGGCTACTACTTCGAGCCTCACGTCGCCGAGAAGGTGTTCGATGACATGATCGCCGAGCAGCCCAAGATCACGCTGCTGCGCCACCATCGCCTCGAAGAAGTCGTTCGGAGCGGAAAGCAGCTCGTGGCGGCGCGTGTCACGAATCGCGAGACCGGCGAGATTCGAGAGATTCGCGCCAAGGTCTTCATCGACGCCACTTACGCAGGCGACTTGGCCGCCCATGCGGGTGTGCCATACCGGCTCGGGCGCGAGGGGCGCGACGAGTTCAACGAGCTCCACGCGGGCGTGATCTACCAGGACTATAACGACCGTCGCTTCTTGCCCGGCTCCACCGGCAAAGGGGACCATCGCCTACCGGCATACACGTTTCGCCTTTGTGTGACGGATGACCCCGCCAACGCATTCGTTCTCGGCAAGCCGCCGCCCGACTACGACCGCAACCGCTACACCGGCTACTTCGACGACCTTGAGGCCGGACGACTCGGTCCGCCCAAGCACCTCAAGGAAGGCCGCGGCTACTACTCACCGCACTTCAACACCATGGTGCGTGCCCTATCGTTCGCCCCGATTCCCGGCCACAAGTTTGACGTGAATATGAACCCGCGGCCGCTCGCCTTTCCTTGGGTGGAACTGAATTTCGACTACCCGGAAGCTGACTGGGACGGCCGCGAGCAGATCATCGAACACATCCGCAACGTGACTCTCGGCCTGCTGTACTTCCTGCAGAACGACCCCGAGGTCTCAGCCGAACATCGCAAGATGGCAAACGAATACAACCTTGCCAAAGATGAGTTCATTGATAACACCCATTTCCCATTCCAGATCTACATTCGCGAGGCCCGGCGCATTCACGGCGAATACACTTTGAGCGAGCGCGACGTAACGATCGCGGCGGGTTCGGCAAGAACACCCATTCACGGCGATAGCATCGCGGCCGGCGAATTCCCGATCGACAGTTTTCCGACACGGCGCCGCGAACCCGGTCACGAAGTGGCCCTCGAAGGCTACATCCTGATGCTCGACGAATTCACGAAACCCTATCAGATCCCTTACCGCATCATGGTGCCGAAAGATGTCGATGGACTACTCGTTCCCGTCGCGGCATCGACAACCCACGTCGGCTTTTCGACAATTCGCCTGGAGCCGACCTGGATGGCCATGGGACAGGCCGCGGGGGTCGCCGCCCATCTCGCCATCAAGTCAGACCGGCAACCGCGGCACGTGGCCATCGATCGCCTGCAACGCCTTCTACTCGACGACGGACAGGTCATCAGCTACTTCAGCGACATCGACGCCGCCCACCCCGCGTTCAAGGCCGGCCAGTACTTCGGAGCGAAAGGATTCTTCGCGGACTACGGGCTCCGAGCAGACGAACCCGTTACTCAGGCCGCCGCCGCCGCCCGCTGGTTCCGCATTGCTTTCGACGACGAGACGATCGTTGCGGAAGAGCGAGCCGAAGACTCGCAAAAGCTGCTTGACCACACCGGGTTACGGAGCAAGCTACAGGCCATCGCGAAGAGAGTCGCTAAACCCTTGCCCGAAGAATTGCTTCCCAATCGCGGCCAGAAGCCCGTCATGCGCGGCGAGTTCTGCCGCATTCTCTACACCTGGCTAGCGACGCTGGACTAACCCGCCAACAAGTCCCGAACAGGCTTACCCTTGCCGTCTTTGATTACATAGTCGGCGGGCTCAAGAAGCTGTTGTGGCACGACGCGCACTTGAGATTCACGCCGAGGTGCGTGGCATCAGATTGCACGGAATTCCTACAAGTTTACAGCTCGACTCCCCACCACAGAAGCCTGGGGCGAACAACAGTGCTATGTTGGTCAATCATGAACGTTTCCAGCGATCCCGTGCCTGTTTGGAAGCAACTAGGCGACCCCTTGCCGGCCAGCCTAGTCGATGCCCGGCTACAGCTTCATCACGCCGCGCAGGTTGCCGTGTCGGTCGGTCTCACGTTCGTCCAACCCGCCAAAGACGACAGCCACACCAACCTTGAGTGGATCGACTCGCTCGGCGCGCTCATGTCCAAGCGTTCCACCGGAGACAAGCCTTTTCACGCCGCGTTGGACATTGCGAACTTCCGGCTCCTTCTCATTGACGGCACCGACAGCCGCACCATCTTCAGCCACTTCGATCTTGACGGACAGAACATTGAAAGTGCCTACGCCTGGTTAGAGTCCGCAATCGAAGGCTTGATCGGGGGGAAGATGGAGAAGGACGTCGTGCGCTCATCGAATGAGACCCCGCTCATCCTGTCGCCGACGGCAAATGGTTCTCCTTCGCGCCGCGCGAGGCCTTCGGCGAGATCGCCCGCTGGTTTGCGGACTTCGACCGCCTCCTGCGAAAGATCGAGCTCGAAACACCCAACGCTTCCCCCGTGCGCTGTTGGCCGCACCACTTCGATATCGCGACTCTCATCGAGTTCCAACCCGCGCAAGGGAGCGATTCCGGCCGCACCATCGGAGTCGGGCTGTCGCCGCGCGACGGAGAATACCCCGAGCCCTATCTCTACGTAACGCCCTGGCCCTACCCAAGCGATCCGCCGCTGCCACCTCTCGCGGGCGAAGGGCAATGGCATAGTGAGGGCTGGATCGGAGCCCTGCTCACCGGTACGAACCTCGTCGCCGCCGGCGGCGCGGACAAACAGTCCCAACGCGTTTGGGAGTTTCTCGCATCGGCGCTACCAGCGTGTCGCGAACTCGCCGGCGTTTCGTCCTAGCTCACATTTCGAAAACTCCCGCGCATCGAGGCACTCAATACATGGCAACCACCATCGGACAGAAAGTCAAAGTCGCAACCTGGAGCGTGCTCGCCGACCGCAAGCCGCAATACGCCCTCGTCGGCGAAGTCGACCTGGTCGTCGTCCGCTACGGAGACAGCGTTTCGGTCCTCTACGGGCGCTGCCTGCATCGGGGCGCGCTCATGTCCGACGCCACCGTTCAGGGCGACAACATCATCTGCGGCGTCCATGGCTGGGACTACCGCGTAGACACCGGCGTCAGCGAATACAACAACGCCGAGGCGCTTCACAAGTTTTCCTCCGTCGTTGACACCGCTGACGACGCTGTCTACGTCGACAAGGATGAGATCGACGCTTGGGCGCGAGCAAATCCGCAAGCTTATCAGCGCGATGAATACCAGGGGCTCTACGCCGATCTCCACGGCACTCCCGAAGAGCCACACACCGGCTACATCCGCGAGTTAGCGAAAAATGGCCTCAAGAACTGGGGCCATCACGGCAAGGTCTCCGCCATGGGCGTGCCGCTCACCCAGATGCCGTGTTGGAACGACATCCAGGTCCTGACAGCACAGTTGGCCCGTAGCGCGCTACTCGAAGCAGAGGAAGTCGGCTCCGAGATCGTCATCGGTCCCCGCGCCAAGAAGCCGCTGACATTGAAGGTCCCGCTCTTCGTGAGCGACATGAGCTTCGGCGCGCTCAGCGAAGAAGCCAAGACCGCACTCTCCAAAGGCGCGGAAATGGCCGGCACCGGCATCTGTTCCGGCGAAGGCGGCATGCTGCCCGAGTAACAAGCCAATAACAGCCGCTACTTCTACGAACTCGCTTCAGGCCGATTCGGCTGGAGCCTCGACAAGGTCAAGCTCTGCCAAGCCTTTCACTTCAAAGTCGGACAAGGCGCCAAGACCGGCACCGGCGGCCACCTCCCGGGCAACAAGGTTTCCGGCAAGATCGCCGAGGTCCGCGGACTCGAACCGGGCACGGCCGCGATCAGTCCCTCACGGTTCCCCGACCTTGACAGCGTAGGCGACTTCCGCCGCGTCGCCGAAGAAGTACGCGAAGCCACCGGCGGTATCCCCGTCGGCTTCAAGATGTCGGCGCAGCACGTCGAGGGCGACATCGATTTCGCCCTCGACGTCGGCGTCGACTACATCATTCTCGACGGACGCGGTGGTGCGACCGGAGCCGCCCCGGAGATCTTTAAGAACAATATCTCCGTTCCCACTATCGCCGCATTGGCGCGAGCCCGCCGCCATCTCGACAAAACGGGCAGCGACGTTACGCTGGTCATCACCGGCGGACTCCGTACCGAGTCGGACTTCGTGAAAGCGCTCGCCATCGGCGCGGACGCCATCGCCGTATCCAACGCCGCCATTCAAGCTATCGGTTGCCTCGGCATGCGCGCCTGCCACGCCAACAACTGTCCGGTCGGCATCGCTACGCAACGCGACGACCTGCTCGTCATCGAGCAATCCGCTCAACAACTCCGCAACTTCTTCGAAGCGACGGTGGAGTTAATGCAGATCCTCGCCCGCGCCTGCGGCCACAATCACCTCAGCCGCTTTTCACAGGACGATCTCACCACCTGGAACCGCGACATCGCCTACCTCACCGGCATCACCTACGCGGGTGTTGTGCCGCTTTAGGTGCGTCACGAACCGACCGACGACGCAATGTATGTCGCTACTCGCCATACTGCCGTAGCCTGAATTGCTATCTTCCCGTCGGCCCCGCTGCCCTCATCAGCAGCGGTAGCCGGCGCGGCAGTATCCTCGCTTCCAGGGGCAGCGTCCCTACGGCTTCCCCGTCCAGCTCAATGCGCACGATCTCGTCCGACTCGGCCCGTACCGTCTTGGCACGGTGATGGCGGACCTTCGGATGCTTGTAGATGTCATCCGAATAAAGCACCGGCAGGTCCCGCACCAACTCGAACATATTGAGGTAGTCGATCGTCGTCACCTCGAGCAACCCGTCGTCGAGCACCGCTCGGGGACACGGGTGCATCCCGCCGCCGTGATAGCGGCCGTTACCGATCGCAACGTTCGTAATCCGCAGCTCGTCGGGCAGCGGCTCGCCATCGAGCGTGAGGCGCACATGCTTCGCGCGATAGGTAAAGAACACCGCGAAAGTCGCACAGAGGAATGCGATCTTGCCTCCGAGCGGCGTTAGGAAATTCTTCGCGCGCACGGATACATCACCGCCCATTCCGAAACTAGTGAGATTCACGAAGTAGCGCTCGACAGGATGTCCGTCGTCGCCCTCAAGATGCGCTACGCCGACGTCAATCGGACGGGCAACACCGTTCGCGATGATATCGACTGCATCCTCTATTTCATGCGGAATCCCGATGCTGCGTTGGAAGTCGCCGCCCGTCCCAATGGGAATGATGCCGAGCCGCGCGTTGGGATTGATCGGCTCATCGCCGCGCAAGAAGCCGTTCACCGATTCGTTGATCGTGCCGTCCCCACCGACGGCGATCACCAGGTCGCTGCCGTCCATCAGAGCGCGGCGCACAAGCTCCGTCGCATGTCCGGGGTGTGCTGTAAAGCGTGGCTCGACCGGCCCGAGCTTATCCGCCAACAATGTGGCGATACGCGGCCACCGCTTCGACGCCCGACCGGCGGCGGCGCGCGGATTGAGAATGACGACGGGTTGGCTCGGTTGGCTCAATGGAGGTTAGCGCGCCTGCAGTTCGGGATTTCTGCGGCGCAGATCATCGATAGTATCGCGGAGCGTCTCCATCGGGTCACGCGTTACGAACCCTAGCTCGTTGCGCGCCTTGCCCGAATCGCAATACCAATAAAGCGCCGACATGCGGATCGACTCATCGTCAAGCTTGAATGCACCACCGACCAGCGGCAACACCTTGCGTGCAATCCCAGCGAGAAAAAGAGCGGCCCCCACCGGCGGCGAGAACAACGGTCCACGCACTCCCGAGACGGCCTCGACATGATCGATCCATTCGCGGAACGTCCAGTTCGGCCCACCCAGCAGATACCGCTCGCCCAATCTCCCCTTGCGCATCGCGGCGCGCGCACCCGCCGCCGCATCCCGCGCATCGACAAGATTGAGCCCACCGGTCGGTGCGGCCTGAATCTGCCCTTCTAAATACAACCGCACGTCCTTCGTCGACGACTCGCGGGTGTCCCCCGGCCCCAACAGCAGGCTTGGATTTACGATCACGACAGGCAAGCCGTAGTTTTCGTGATGCCACAGCACCAGCTTCTCGGCGTAGACCTTGCTTAAGTAGTAAGGCCAGCGCAAGATCACATCGATCGCGTAGCCCGACTCCTCGGTGCGCTCGACGGGGTCGTGCCCCACCGCGACCGTGCCGGATGACGACGCGAGCACGATCCTTTTGACACCATGACGCCGCGCCGCTTCGCAGACGTAGCGCGTCCCTTCGACATGCACGTCATAGAGATGCCACGAGTTGGCCGGTGACCGCTCGACCGTCCCCGCCAAGTGGTAAATCTCTTCGACGCCTTCAACAGTGGCGTCAACAGCGGCTGCATCCGTAATGTCGCCCGCGACGGCTTCGATCTGACCAGATCCGTCAGCAGTGCTAGCACCGCGGCTCATCAATCGCAGTCGCGCCTCGGGCTCGGCCTCGCGCAGTTGTTCGACGAGATGCGTCCCAAGGAAACCGGTCGCGCCGGTGATCAGGATCGTCTTCATTCCACGCTAGATCGTTTCCGGTATGCCCGAAACGTCGACCATGTTGATCGGCGGGATGTGAACGTGGGTGATCGACGGCGCGCGCCCAACGTGTGAGTGGGCCATCTCGATCGCTTCGTCCATCGATGAGGCGCATTCCCAGCCCATCACCTCAGCGGACTTCTTGTCCTCGGCGCCCACCACGATCACTTTGCCGCAATGCGCCCGGCCGTTCTCACCCCAGTACCACATGTAGAACGGATGAACGCCGTGATAGGCATGCCCATGGCGGTACATGTCGATGTATTCGGGGTTGTGTGCGAACTCCGCCTCGTACTTCTGTTGCAGCGTCAGCGAGTCGTTCGTCTCGGGCATGATGCGGTGGAAGAATTCGATGTACGACGGGTGATGACGCGGGTCGAACTCATCGTAGAGAGGATGCGTTAGGATCAGCACGCCGTTCTTCTTGACGACCGGCATACCGCGGTACATGTTGAAAAAGTATCCAAGGGCAAGTACCTGCACAAGCAACGGATTCAGAATCGAATTCACGTTGTACGGCGAGATGAACGGGATGCCGAAAATAGCGACATCGCTCTGGCCTTCGATCGGCACCGCGTATTGCTGGTAGCAGTACGCCAGCGTCTTCTCGTGGGTCGGCAGCGTCGCGCCCGCATGTACAGCAGTCACCCCGTACGCCGCCGGAACCGAGAACAGGATCTTCCGCTTCAACTTGCGCGGCAGCGCGCGCAGGCCCGACTGGGCAACCCGGAAGCAGGCCTTATCGATACCATTCCAATGGTCTTCGTTCTTCGTGAAGAAGCCCATGGCTGGGTTGAACATCGCGTTGTTGACAGCGGTCTCGATGTGAAACACCTTTAAATGCGAGTTGATAACCTTCGCCATCCGGTCGCACGAATGCATCAACGCCGAGTGTTTGTGGTCGAAGTACGAATCACACTTGAGGATCGTTTGCGGCGTGTGATGAGCCCGCAGCGACGGATAGTCGCAGAGCCCCACGCCAATCGACTTACTGCCGCCATCCATCGAGACCAGATTGATGTTGACGTAGATCAGCAGGTCCGATTCGGCCGCGCGCCGGTTGATGCGCACCCGTTCGCCCAGTTCGGTCCGCCCCAACTCGACCATACCGTCGGGCGCTTCGCCGTCATGGTTGTAAAGGCGATCCGGCGCATAGGCGTCATAGATCCGGCGACCGACCGCATGCCGTAGCTCGAACTCTTCCATCCGCCGATGAAAGGAGGTGGCCACGATGATGTGGACGTCGGTAACACCTTTCTCAGCAAGTAGGTTCAGAACGATCGTCAACACCGACGCACGAATATCCGGCCGCGGCATCTTCGGCAGAGGCAGCGAGACATCGTCGATCGCGATCGTAACCTTCATGCCCGGACGCAGCAAGGCCTCAAGCGGATCCATCTCCTCCGGATTCTTCAGGGCATAGCGGATGCCTTCGTCGCGGTCGGGGATCCCGGGAATCGTCGGCTTCGGGTAAACAACGCGCGTTCCCGCTGGCAACTTTACGTCGAGCAGATCTTCGCCCGACCACATCAACCGCTTCGCCGAGTTCTCTTCTAGGTGAACGACGCAACCTTCCGACGAAACGACGGCGTTGCGGCCGACGGCGTTCGGCGTTGGGTCACCAAACTCGACCTCGCGGCAGACGCGGATCTCCTCAACCTGAGATGCCATGGTCAGTTCTCCGTGGAGTGGTTGCGCTTCGCAAATCGAGGATGGTCCAGTTTCGCTCTTCGGCGACGCGCCGCAAACCACGGTCAGGATTCACCGCGGCGGGTTGGCCCACGCACTCAATCATTGGCAGGTCCGAAAGGCTATCAGAGTAGGCCTTCGAACGGGCTGAGTCCACATTATACTCGCGGCAGTATCGCTCGATGGCGCGAACCTTCTCCTCCTCGGCCAACAGCGGCGGCGTGACCTCGCCCGTCGCCACGCCATCGTTGTATTCGAGGCGATTGCAGATCACATCGTCGAACCCAAAATGCCGAACCGCGGGAGCAATGGCAAAGTCCAAACCTCCGCTCACCAGCACGAGACGGTAGCCGGCCGCGCGATCGGCCTCCACGAGCGCCTTGGCCGCGGGAAAAACCTTCGGCAGGGTATCGGCCTCAAACAACTCTTCGCCGCACGCAAAAAGCCATTGTTTTGAGAGGCTTCGATACTCCCGGTAAAACACTTCATTGAACAGCCGGCGGGAGTACATATCAAGCCCAATCCACAGGGGAATAGTCACCAGCAGCTTGCCGTAACGCCACCAAGCCTGCGGGCGGCTGGGATGGTGTTTCGCGAAGTACGCGTAGCGCGTGACCACATTGCTCGACACGAGCGTACCGTCAAAGTCGAAGAAAGCCGCCTTTGTAGCCTGATCCATCGAACAACCGCCGACGCCCCTGCGCGCCGCGACAATCTCCTAGTAGAACACGCAGCGGCAGCGGTGGCGCGGCCGAGCCTTATACGAAGTTCCCTGCCCTCGATTCCACAGCCGATAGTCGAGATTCATTGACGTCACATTGGCGCCATCGCGCGCCACCTCCCCGCGAATCCGCTCCACAGCGGCCACGGCACAGGCACGGATCTCGATCTCTTCGGCACTTCCGGCTTCGATCAACTCTTCTTGATCGATCCGTGCCAGCAAGCCCAGATCGTACTCCAGGATGCCGTCCATCCGTAGGACGTGCGGCACAAGGTTATCCGCAAAGATCGTGAGCTGATCAAGATCCCGAAACCGGCCTGACCCGCTCCCATCAAAAGCGAGCGAGAGATCGGCCACCGTGAGTTGCGCGCGTTTGTAGAACGGTACATCGAGATCGCCGTATCGCTGCACGTCGCGATAGAAAGGCATCCCTGCGAGGATCTGCACCAACCTCTCCGCCGATTCCTCCGCCTCTTCGACAAGCCGCACGAAACGCCCCTCAAAGCGCTCTGTGACCAATCGCCCCAGGTCGTTCAGCGCCGAAGCAAACAGCCCCATCAACTCCAAGGCCGTCTCATTCTCACGATCCTGCCCGAACAAGCCACAGCAATCGTCCGCCGACAATGCCGCCAGCCGTTCAGGCGACAAGGTACCGTGTGCCACAAAGTAATCATTCAACGACGAGGCAACGGTAAAGTACCCTGACATCCCCGGACGCTTCTTCAGGTAGGGAAAATAGCCGGAGCCAAAATTCACCGCATCCAACGTAAGGATGAACGCCACCGTGTCCGGCCCGTGCCCAACGTAGTGATGCGCCGGATCGAGTTCCGCCGGCGCGGGTGTTTCAACAAGCAGCGAACCGGCGTACGCATCTATCCGCTCGTGCTGGATTCGAACGAACCGGCCACGCTCGGCGACATGTGCGCACCGTTCCCGAACCTGATCAAAGAGTGATTCGCCCACGGCTAGGCTAAGAGGTTCTGAAAATTCTGCTTGTGCCGCCAAGCAAGAAACACCGTCATCAGCGCCGCATTGCGGACGTCCGGGCCACCCACCACAAGCGCCATGAGGATCGTGAAGAACACCCAAGTCCCAACTGACGCAATCATGCCCGCCTCGCTCCACTTGCGACGACTTCCCAGCAGGCGGACCAACACAAACACCACCAGCGCCACCGCCGCCCATTTCGGAAACAGCGCCAACATCACACCGGCCGACGTAGCAATTCCCTTCCCCCCATTGAACCTCAGGAACGGCGAATAGCAGTGGCCGAAAATCACCAAGAACCCAAACAGCCAGCCGTAGTAGTAGGGATCATCGGCCCGCAGCAACAGCCATACCGCCAAGAACCCCTTGCCGAGATCGCCGATCAACGTCAGCACGGCCCGCGGCTTGTTGACGCGCAGCACGTTATTGAAACCCGGGTTCCCTGAGCCTACCCTGCGGATGTCAATGCCCGTACCCCACATCGCCACAATGGCGAACGGGATCGATCCGATCAGGAAGCTGCCAAGCAGTCGCAGAAGTGTTTCTGTTTCAGGCATGTTCTAGTTGTAAAGCGTTCCAGGCTGATCATCGTCCATCAGCCGCTCGATTACGTCCCGCAGGGCTTGTCGCGTCTCGGTGCAACTCGCTCCGTTCATCGGCAAAGGCTCACCGACTCGCAAGATCGTACCACCAGTCAAAGATCCATTGGCCGCGTATACCGGAATCACCGGGCATCCAGCCGTGATCGCGGCTTCGATCGGTTCCAGCCGGAAGCGGCTACGTTGCGGGGTCGAACCGGCGGCAGAATCCGCCACAACCACAACCGATGAGCCACTCGCAATAGCGTCCCGAACTCGGCTTCTCAATTGATCCGCGGCCGAACCCCGCTGCGCATCGCTCTCGGCAAGCATCGCCTCCAATAAGAACGCAACGTCCCAGCGCACATCATGTAGCACGCGCGCGTCAACGATTTGCACGGGCCCTTCAATACCTTCGACCAGCGCCAATAAATCGTCCGCCGTCACACGGTTCGCGGCAAACAACGAAGGGCCGCCCACGGCTGCAACTCCGTTCCCATGCAACTGTGAACGGACGTCTCCCATCGCGCGAAGAATTCCGGCGGTTTTTCGAACAACCATGGATGATCCCGCGGGAGTCGGCGCCAGCCGCGCCAGCAATCCGCCGGCAGTTGCCACACTCGCCGGCATTGCTCGCGCCGCTAGCTCGGACGCATAACCTTTCGTCCGCCGAGCCCCGCGCTCCACCGCGCTCCCAAGGTTTGAAACCCACAAGCGTACCAATTGCAGCCAGGGCGGGTGCTTCGTCGGACGTAGCTTTCCTTCTTCGTAAAGCCGTCTCGTTTCGTTGCGACGGATCTTTCCGCTCGACGTCTTCGGAACCGTCTGCGGCGGGACGAGTTTCACAACGTCAGGTGGCAGCCCGACCTTCGTGTCAATTTCGCGGACGATCTCCGCCCGCATCTCTGCCCGCTCCGCCGAATTGCGGGATCGAGTTTCCGCGACCACAACTAGCCGCTCCGTGCCGCTCGACGGATCGGTGGATCCAAAAGCCGCCACGCAACCGCGACGGACACCCGAGACATCGGCGGCGGCCATCTCGACTTCTTGCGGAATGATGTTGTGCCCCGCTTTAATGATGCAGTCCTTGAGCCGCCCCGTGATGTGAATCTCGCCGTTCGCCCGGTAGGCAAGGTCGCCGGAATCCATCCAGTCCTCGGCGTCAACCACTGCGGCCGTCGCTTCGGAATTCCGAAAATACCCAGCCGTCTTCGAAGGCCCCCGGAAAAGCAATCGGCCCTGCATCCGGTCGCCCACGTCTTGGTTGGCTTCGTCGACAAGGCGCACTTCGTGCCCCGGAAGAGCGGGTCCGTTCGCCACAAAACTCAGAACGTTTGTGTCGTCGGCCTGGGCGGGAACGGCACGGCCTGCCTTCTCGAACTCAGAGCGGCGAACGCGGTCGATCACCGGACGCCGATCGATCGGAGGAAATGTCAGCGCCACCGACGACTCCGCCAAGCCGTAGCAAGGCACATAGCTCTCGGCCCGGAACCCCCACGGTGCGAACCGCTCCGCAAAGCGTTCCAAAGTGTCCGGTAACACCGGCTCACCGGCATTGATCGCAATACGCCAACGGCTCAGGTCCACACCTTCAAGCGCCTCGTCCTGAATCTTGCGTGCGCAAAGCTCGTAGGAGAAATTCGGCGCCGGGCAAAGTGTCCCACCCCAATCACTCAGCGCCCACAACCAACGCTCCGGACGCGATAGGAACGCCAACGGCGACATCATCGTGATCGGAAAGCCATAAAACACGCTGAAGAGCCATGAACCGATCAGACCCATGTCGTGATAAAGCGGCAGCCAACTGACGACAGCATCGTCGGGGCGAGCCTTGACCGCCCAGCCGATGCCCTGCACGTTGGCTAACACATTCGCGTGCGACAGGACAACGCCCTTCGGATTCCCCGTGCTGCCCGACGTGTACTGAATAAAGAACGTATCGATAGGCTCGACTCGCCCGCCTGCCGTGGCGGCTCGCAGACGCAGGGCATCCGCCGTCGTGACCTCTTGCAAGCTCGGGATGCCGAGTTGCATCACCTGCGACACTGCTCTCACGGCGTCAAACGAAATCAGAAAACGGACTTCGGCGTTTCGGAGAATCAGCGTTTGCCGACGAACATATTCTTCGATCTTGTCGGGCCGCGCCGGCGGATAGATCGGCACCGCGATTCCGCCCGCCAGAGCGATCCCAAGGAACGTATAGAAGAAGTCGGCGCAGGTCGGCAGCATCACCGCCACGGCCTCATTGCGCTTCAGGCCCGACGCAACCAGCCCATCCGCTACCTGCTGTGCCCGTTCAAGTAAGCGCCCGTAGGTGATCTCCTCAATTTGCCCTTCATCGAGTAGATGAATCTGAACGCGGTCCGGGTCGCGCTGCGCCTGCTCGCGCAACACTTCCACGAACGTTGCCGCATCCATCAGAGGTGGAAACGCGTCGCCCGGTTGTCGAATCGGTGGCCGCTCTGAGGCAGTAGATCCCTCTCCCTCGAAAAGCGACTGCACCCACTCCGCCGGCGTCTCCGCTCGCTGCGCCAAGGCTTCCGGGACACGAACACCCAGCCGCTGCTCGGTACGAACCAGTAATTCCACGCGTTCGAGACTGCCCAGCCCCAAATCGCGGTCAAACGACGAATCGAGCGCCACGCGGGCAGCCGCGTCGGTGGAACCCAGCTCAGTGAGCAGTTCCTTGACCAGCGACAGGGTTTCGTGCTCAACGTGAGAGCGTTCGAGCGTCTCGGTAGGCATGGGCGAAGCGGAACTTACAGTTTACCGTCAGACCCGTAGGTTTCATAATAGAAGGACCGCACCGGCTCCATGAGTCCTCCTCTCAAAAGCCAATCCTAACCTCATTCCCTGACCGTCTGACGCCGTATACTAATGCTCGATGATCAGGGTTCGGTTCACTCTCCTCCTCGTCGGCATCTCACTCTGCCAAGCCCAGCGCACCGACGACCAAGCCAAGCGCAACGCCCGCCTACAACTCGAGCGAGTCCAAGCCGCCCCGCGCCTCAATCTCGAAGCGAGCAACCTCAAACTCCAGCCGCCCAAGCCCAACTGGGCCGTCGAGATGGTGTCATCCGTCGCCGCCGGAAACAACGGCATCATCTACGTTCTACAGCGCGGACCCGATGCCAACCCGGTCCTCGCCGTCGACCGCGAGGGACAGATCAAGCACAGTTGTGGTGCCGGACTCTACGCCATTCCACACAGCATCCGTGTCGATCTCGATGGCAATGTCTGGACAGTCGACTCCGGCAACTCCCAGGTCTACAAGTTCAGCCCGCAAGGCAAGCAACTCCTCCACATTGATGTCGGCGAGATGCCCGAGAAGAGCAGTCCCTTTCGCGGCACTTCCGACATTGCCTTCGCGCCCAACGGCAATCTCCCCATCGCCGACGGCTACGGCAACGCACGCATCCTCGAGTACAGCCCTAAGGGCAAACGACTACGCGCATGGGGACGCCCCGGGACAGGCGATGGTGAGTTGAATCGAGACACGGGCAAGATCCTCGGCCTCGTGCCCTCCACAGGCACACACTCCGTCACGCTCAACGCCCCTGGTGAGTTATTTACCGGTACCCGGCCCGACCGCGTGCTGCGGTTTCGAGCACCCTAGCAAAAGCTTGTCTGCCGACGACGCGCACTTCTACTTCGGTTCTCACAAGTCCGGCAGCGCGAACGCTAACCCCGATACGTCGTCGTTGACGCGGATGCGACACCGAAAGAACCACGTCACCCTCCGGCAAGTCGGCGAGCACATAGTGGCCAAAGGCGTCGGCTTCAACCTGCCCAACAACGCTCCCTGTCGCCCCCGACCGTGCGTGGATTCGTGCGTGCGGAATCGGCCGAAAGCCGTCACCCTGCTTTTCGTACACCAACCCCGAGACAAAGCTCTGAGCGAGCACGGGCGACGCCGCGCCCGTCAAGATCATCAACCAAATCGCCGCGAAACAGGAAACAGGCTGACGCACCGGAATCGCACCATACATCTCTGTCACTCTCCTACGATCCGTCGATGACGAAGGGTTCAACCATTTTGTCCCGCAGGTTGACGATACAATGGAATTTGTCATGGCCGATTATTCGCGAGATCGGAGCGGCCTTCCGCAACCTCGATCCCAAAGAGGTTCGTCGGACGTCCGAACGTCCGATGCACATGGGTATTCTTGCTGCGGATGACGACCTCTATTCCCACATCCTCTCTTACCTGATTCCGCCAGAGACGTCCGACGCCAAAGCGCGGCAGGCCTACGACTGCTTGCTGCGCGTCGCCCAAGACGAGGACTTCGGTCGTTGCGACCTCGGTCTATCGCAGTCGGGCATACCCCATCCCGAGAACTTCTACGCGTTCGATACGCGTATGCCCTCGGCCACCGTCAAGCTGATACTCGACGACCACGAAGATCTCTGGGTGCCTCTCGGCAAGCGCTTCCTGCCGTTTCGTGAAGCCGCGATTCAACGCATCATCTGGAAGATCAGCAAAGAGAACGCCTACTTCACCGTAGCCACCGCGCTGCCCAATGTCATACCGAGTGTCATCACCGTGCCGTGGGCTGTCGGCGAATTCGCCTCCGACACCGCTTTTCTCACGATGAACCAGGTGCGCATGGCGTTTCTGATCGCGGCCGCCAGCGACAGCGACATCGGCTACAAACAGCAGCGGGCGCAGATTGGATCGATCGTTGCCGCGGCGTTCGGCTGGCGGGCGATCGCGCGTGAGATGGTGTCGAAGGTTCCGACCGGCGGCGGACTCGTATCGAAAGGCCTCATCTCGTTCGCGGGAACCTACGTCGTCGGCGTTGGCTTGGACCGCGTGCTCCGCTTCGGCCGTCACCTCACACGCGAAGAAAAACGCCAACAGTACGCCTACGCTTTCGAGCAGGGCCGCGAAGCCGTCGGCCACATTGTCGACCGCCTCACCCGGCGCACCAGATCCGTCGGCGGCGCCGAAGCCGTATCTCGATGATGACGCCGAACCTCAGCACGGCCCGCCGGGCCTTTTCGTCCGCTCTCCTGCTGCTTGTAGCCCTCCCCTGCCTACTCGCGGCGAAAGACACCGTCATCCGCGGACGGCTCGCGCAACCATCCGGGCAGAACCCATCTTCCAGTCCATCGATCCTCTTTACAACGGACGACGGACAAACACTGGTGCTCGTCGGTGATGACTACTCGGCAAGTCAGCTCGCCGACCCTGAGCTCAGGGACCGTTACTGGGAACTCCGAGGCAACGTCAAGCCCGATGGCGTCTTCGATGTTCTCCGGTTATTCACCATCAAAGACGGTAGGCTGTTTCGGGTGACGTACTTCTGCGTTATCTGCAATATCCGCAGCCACCATCACGCCCCATGCATGTGCTGTCAAGACGAAACCGAACTGCAAGAGTTGCCCGTAGACGCGCCATGAATCGGTGTGCAATCGTCCGGGTAGGCTTCCTGCTGCCTCTGCTCGCCATGTCCCTGCTCGCGCAACCTTATACAGCACAGAAGACCACTGTCGACGGTGTGCCGATCGTTCGCCTCATCGACAGCGAGCGCGACGTCACCCTCTCCATCGCGCCCACCGTCGGGAACAACGCCTACGAGATGCTCGCCGGCGGCAAGAACGTCTTCTGGTTCCCCTACCAATCCGTCGCCGACTTCGCTCGCGAGCCAAAGCTCTGCGGAAACCCATTCCTCGCTCCGTGGGCGAACCGCTTGGATGAGGACGGATTCTACTTCGAGGGCAAGCACTATCTCCTCGATAAGCACCTGGACAACCTGCGGCGCGACGGCAACAACCTCCCGATCCACGGCCTGCTTCTCTACTGGCCCAAGTGGGAGGTTGTCGAGTTGGAGGCGACTGAAGACGAGGCGCGCGTCACAAGCCGTCTCGAATTCGCCAAGCACGCCGAGCTACTCGGTCACTTCCCGTTCGCTCATCAAATCGACATGACGTACCGGCTCCGAGACGGTGCTCTGGAAGTCGAAACGCGGATCGTGAATCAGGGCTCACAGACCATGCCGATCTCGGTTGGCTTCCATCCCTACTTCCAGATCCATGACGCACCACGAGACGATTGGACGGTTCGCTTGCCCGTCGAACACATCTGGCAACTGACCGACAAGCTCACGCCAACCGGAGACACCAAGCCGGTCCGGGACCTATTTCCAACACCCGAGAAGGTTTCGCTGGCAGGCACCTTTCTCGATCACGTATTCGGAGGTCTCGGCCGCGCCGCCGACGGAACGGCACGCTTCCGAGTGAAGGGGAAGCGGCAGAGCATCGAGGTGCGTTATGGACCGAATTACCGCGAGGCGGTCGTCTATGCTCCGCCTGGGGAAGATCGTCGCTTCATCTGCTTCGAACCCATGAGTGGAATCACCAACGCTTTCAATCTTGCGCACCGCGGGCGCTACGCCCACCTGCAAACCGTGGCACCGGGTGCGGAATGGACAGCAAAGTATTCCATTCACCCCGACGGGTTCTAATCGGAGTCGCCATGGGCAGCAGCGACAAGCGGGATATTCGCCCCGCCCGTCGGCTTCGTTACGGCTGTCCAATTGACTAGCATGCACAAGGCCGTACCCTTGACAGTTATTGCCTGATATGTTTTACTGAGTCCGATCTACCCCGCGTACGAAGCTATACTCGTCCCGCTGCAACAGCGGGATACCGCCCTCATTTGATGTGTTGTATACAGCGAGCCGCAACGACTCGGCCTGAAGGAGTGTCGTTTGAAAGGAGCCCACATGACAAAGAAGCCAAAGTATCTCACACGTATCGATCAGATTCCTGAATTGAGCGATGCCGAGAAGGATAGGCTTCGACCGGTGGGAGAGAAGTTTGTTTTCCGAACAAATGACTACTATCAGAGTCTCCTTAATTGGGAAGACCCGAACGATCCGATCCGTCAATTGATCGTTCCTCGCGAGGACGAACTCGACGAGTGGGGACGCCTCGACGCCTCTTTCGAGGAGATCTACACCAAGGTCCCCGGCCTCGAACACAAATATCGCGACACGGCGTTGCTTCTGGTGAATGATGTATGCGGGGCCTATTGCCGTTTTTGCTTTCGCAAACGCTTGTTCATGGATGAGAACGACGAGGTTGTGAAAGATGTATCGCAGGGACTTGAGTACATTCGCGCGCATCCCGAAATTTCGAATGTACTACTCACCGGCGGCGACCCGCTGATCATGTCCACGAGTAAGTTGGAGCCTGTCATCGCGAAGCTCCGGGACATTCTTCACGTCAAGATCATCCGCATCGGCACCAAGATACCGGCGTTTAATCCCTATCGGATTCTCAACGACCCGGCACTCGGGAAGATGCTTGAGACGTACAGCACCACAAAGGCCCGTATCTACATCATGGCCCACTTCAATCATCCGGTTGAGCTGACGGACGTGGCGCGCGAAGGCCTTGACTTGCTTCACAAACACGGCGCGATCATCATCAACCAGACCCCGATGATCCGAGGCGTCAACGACAGCGCTGAAACCATGCTCAGGCTGTTCAACGAACTTTCGTATATGGGCGTGCCTCCCTATTACGTCTTCCAGTGCCGGCCGACAGAAGGCAACAAGGCCTACTCGATTCCCCTCGAACAGGCCTATCAGATATTCATCGAGGCCCAGAATCAGAGTTCCGGTCTCGCCAAGCGGGCGCGCTTCAGCATGTCGCACGTCACCGGCAAGATCGAAGTGGCGGGGCTGACCGAGTCGCAGATCATCTTCCGCTACCACCGGGCCACCGATCCGAAAAACATCGGTCGTGCCATGGTCTTCCGTCGAAACGGAGCCGCGCATTGGTTCGATGATTACGAGGAAGCTGCGCCGTTCCGCCCCAGCATGAGCGTTGGAAGCGAACTGCCCGTGCTACAGACGACCGCCGGCCGCTGCTAATCCCAGCTAAGGCCGAACCGCGCAGCCGTCACACCGCCTCAGCGATACCGGTCGCGGCCGATTCCCTTATCGTCTAAGCGCTGCCGATAGCGAGATAGCTTTGCGAGCAGTTCAGCCTCGACCGGCCGTAGGCCTCTTCCGGCGGCCGTGTATTCTCCGACTGCCTCTGCCTCCGCGAGCAACATCGGTGGTTCTGTCTTCTCATCCGGCGCGCTGGGAAATTCGGGGTCGGCGCCGGCACGGAGTAAGTCCTCTGCATCAGACAGAACGTCCATGTCCGTCAACTACGCCCACTTCAAGCGGGTCACTTCGCCTGCAGTGACGACCTCATGCGATGTACCGCCTGCGACTTGAGTTGAGACACGCGTGTTTCGTGCAAGTGAACCACTTTGGAAATCTGACGCAACGTCAACTCCTTGCGATAGTACAGAAACACGATGGTCCGCTCGACATCGGGCAACCTCTCGATGGCTACCGCAACGAGCCGCGACAACTCAGCACGCTCGAACAACTTTGACGGCCATTGCTCCTCGTCATCGGAAACAAACTGCAATACGTCGGTTCCTTCGCTATCTCCCCTGCCCGGCTGTTCGATCGGAGCCAAGTTAATGCCTCGTGTTTCGACAAGCCAACGACGATACTCTTCCAGGGTGATCTCCAGCGTGATAGCAACTTCCTCTTCGGTCGGCGCGCGTTGCAGTCTTCTTTCCGACTCCATGATGGCCTGTTCGATGAGCTTCGCCTTCCGCCTCTTGTTCCTCGGCGCCCAGTCAAGGCTTCGCAAACTGTCAAGAATCGCACCCCGGATCTTGTGCTCGGCGTACGTCTTCAACTTCACATTCATCGTGCGGTCGAAGTGGTCGACCGCGTCGATCAGCCCCAACACACCGGCGCTAATCAGGTCATCGAGCACCACACTGCTCGGCAGTTTGTTGTGGATGCGCGACGCAATGAGTTCGACCTGAGGCAGATGCTCCAGGATCAGGCATTCGCGCTCGCCGGCCGACACCTCGTTTTGGTTCGCCAGTTTCGTGTACATCAGACTCTTACTCAACCGCCATCGGGCGCCGCCTCAGTAGCAACTGACTGAGCAGAGAAGCCGAAACCGGAGCCAGATCCTCCCGCACACGTGTTCCATTCGCGAAGAACGATAGCGGCCACCGCGTGCGAAGTGCTTCATTGAGAGCCGCAGCGTAGGTTTCCGTCTCATCCAACTTGGTGAACAGCAAAGGTCCCGCGTCAGCCGCTCTCCTCGACCACAGAAAGATCGCCTCGTCGCCGAGTTCAATGCCCGCCATGCGGATGGCCGTTTCAACACTATCCGTGTGGTAGCTGCGTAACTTCATGACAACTTCTTTCTTCGGCGGTCAGACCCGGATTCTTGAGGCCTAACTGATATCGGGTCACGTCACACGCCCCAGCGACACCACCCGCACGTTCGTTGGAATCTCCCCGTGCGACGACACAGCCAACAACGAAGGCTCACTCTCGACGATCTGCCGTACCGCGAACCGCACCGAGGCCGTAGAACTCCGCCTCGCGCGCGCTCTCGATCCGAGCCAAGCCATGACGTCTCGACTTTTTATCCACAGGCTGTGGATTACCTGTATGCGCAGCCCCAGATCCCTCTAACCCTTTAGTTTGAAATGGTTTCGAGGATTTCGTGGCGCTTACGGCCTCCTTCCGGCTCCCCACCATCGTTAGCCAGTAGGCCTCGATATCCACAGCGCCCGCCCGGGCACTGGCCGGTCCCTTTCTGGAGGTGACAGGGCCTCGCTCGACCTGCAAAGCATCGCCGCAGCCGGCGCGCTCGAAGCCGACCTGGAGGTCATCTAGATGGAACCGGTCGCACTCTCACCATCGCTCGCGTCCGAGAAACCGTTGCATCACGGCATGACGTCGGGGGACGCCGCGAAAGAGTTCAAAACGATGCTCGTCGCGCGGGTTGCCGAAAATCGCGCGCGAAGCCGACCGGATGGAAGAGATACAAGGACGAGATGACCGGCGCGGAGAGCTACATGGAGTTCGCCGAAAAATTCGTCGTGCCGGCAATCGCCCAAAGCGGCGCATTCGGCTTCGCCGGCACCATCAACACTGAACTCGCAGGAAAAACGTAGGGGCACGCGGCGGCCACGAGCTACATGTTATAAACTTCGTCCCAAGTCACTTCGCGCTGCAAATCAATCGCGATCCGCCCCATGATCGCCGTCAGCGTGCTCTCCGCCGCGAACAGCGCCGCGTTCTCCGGCGGAATCTCACCGCGCGTCCCTTTGACGAAATGCGCGATCACGTCGTCGGTAATGTTGTACTTGGTCGCTTGCGTTGACGGACTGCGCCCATCGATATTGACCGTATAGCCCCGCCGCGAGGTCGAGATCACGCCTTTCGTCCCAAAGAAATACTCGCCCACATCACGGTACCCACCAACCGAAATCTGGTTCCCCGAATGCGCATAGACCCGACCGTCCGGCAGTTTGTAATTCACCGCCAAGCTATCCATGATGTCGCCGATATCCGTGCGCACAACCCGTGCGCCGTAACCCGTCGCACTCACCGGATGCGTCCCGGTGAACCAGTTGACAACGTCAATATTGTGGCAGTTCTGCTCGACGATAATGTCGCCCGACAACTCCTTGTAGAACAGCCAATTCCGCACCCGCTCCTCGGATTCAGGATGGCCCTTGCGTATCGGCAGTCCGCCGCCCAACCACGCTGAGCGAATCATGCGGATCTCGCCAATCTCGCCCCCAACAACCATCTCGTAAGCCCTGCGATAGTCCTTGCCCCAGCGCTGCTGGTAGTCGACCATCACCATCTGCCCTGGCTTCGCGTTATTCGCCGCCGCCAGCACCCGCCGCACCCCAGCCGGGTCCACCGCTACCGGCTTCTCCATCAGGACGTGCTTGCCCGACGCAATAGCCAATTCGAAATGCTCCGGATGCATGTAAGGAGGCGTCGCGATATAGATGGCGTCAATATCCGCGTCGAGAATCGCCTCGGCGCTCTTGTAGGCTTGCGCGTCGGGGGCAGGCAGACTCTTGCGCGCCGCTTCGATCTGGTCGTCGTAGAGGTCGGCGAGCGCGGTCAACTCGGAGTTGGCATTCTTGACGAATAGCTGGCTGACCCGCGATCCGCGCCGGCCGCAACCCAGCAAGCCGACTTTGGTCTTCGAGTTCGCTGGTGTTCCGTACACTGACTCCGGCTGGATAATCGTCCAACCCGCTGCCGCGACACCGGCATCCTTAACGAAGTCCCTGCGTGTGGAAGACTGCTCCAATTGCTCGCTCATGCCGAACCTCCAAGCGCCCGCAAGACGCCACCGCTCGCTAACACACTCATACCGCGGTGCCTCGATTCTAACAGAGCAGCTTTGTGAACACGGCGGCCGACAGTCAAGAAAAAGGAGGCGCGGGTGTCAACCTGCGCGCCCGCGGGCACAGCCTGCGGAAAGGCTCGCCGATCAAGGGCACCCATCGTTTCAATGCTGAGCAGCAATACCCCTTCTTGGTCCGTCCTGGAACAGGTGGGGCTGTAAGAACTCTCTCCCGAACCTACTTCTCGCTGCTCTCCGCCTTCGGGTCCTGCGGCGCCGGCAACGCATCGCCGGAGGGAATCTCTGTGGTCGCCAACTTCATCGCCGAAATACCAATCCCCTCACCCAAGTCCGACAGCGTTTCAAGATCCACGGGACCTACGATGTTCACCACCGTGAACTCCTGCTCGTCCTCGGAGACAACAGTAACCCCCTTCACATCGTCATTCTCCACATAGGAATACACGCCAACCCGCTGCGTCTTGCCGCTCTCTTTCACTTCGAACAGCCGCACCCAGTTCGGCCCCGCGACTTGCTCGCGGATCGGGCTTACATCCTCTTCGCTATATTCCTTTTTCCTCTTGAACCAGAACCGCCGCATGTAGATGCCCTTGATCTTCCCCAACAGGCTCCTGACCGGCTCCGTCACACCCTTCCGCAACATCAGTAGTTTGCGGCCGCCTTCCAGCGACTCGCCCTCGAGATTGAGGCTGACCACTTCGTCCGCCTTTTCTTCGAGGTTAACAAGGTCCATGCGAAGCTGCGCACCCTGCTGGGCCACCAGCTGGAAACAACAGAAAACGAACATCATCACAAAGATTTTCTTCATCACCGCGATCCCCGCCTCCCGGAACGCAGTACCGCGTCACGGGCGAGATTCAGCTTGCCCCCCGCGCTTTGCAGCGCGAACAGAATGTCATCGGCCTGCTGATCCGCAACCAGCGCCCGCTGATCGGAGCGCTCTCTCCAGGCGAAAACTCCCAAACTCAACGACGTAGCCAGCGCACCAACGGCTGCCCAGCGCCACCCCTTCCAGTGGTGCCGCGGCTCGGCTCGGATCTCCCCCATGATCCGTTCCGTAAAGCCCGCCGGCGGTGTCCGCCGCGACAAGGCTTGTCTCAGTTCAAACTCGACTGGTTCCATACAGAACCTCCCCCTTCAACTCCGGCGCTTTCTCCCTCAACCGCAACAGCGCCCTGCGAAGTGTCGTCTTCACCGTGTTCAGCGGCATGTCCAATGCCTCCGCGATCTCCGACAGCTTCAAGTCCTCTTGAAACCGCAACAGGATGACCATTCGCATGTTCTTCGGCAGCGAGCGGACCTTCTTCCGCAACAACTCCGCCAACATCGGATCCCATAGCCTCGTCTCAACTCCCGGCTCGACCACTTCCTCCAGCGGCTGATACCGCCGATGCTTCAACCTCCGCGTGTAATCAATGCACTTTCTCGTAACCGCCTGCCGAAGCCAGAACGTCAGGTGCAGATCCGACTCGATCCGCCCCAAATTCTTATATAGCTCCAGGTAGACATCCTGGGCTACATCCTCGGCCACCGTCCGGTTCCCAAAAAAATGGTACGCGACACTACAGACCATCGATTTGTGATGATCGATGATCTCCCCAAACGCTTCGGGGTCCCGAAGCGCGTTGTCCACCATTCGTCTCGGCGATGACTCCATCCGCCTATGCACCAGAATACGCCCCCTTCGGCTAGAAAGGTTCAATTCTTCGGTAGAAATGCAGGGTTCGGTCCCACATCGGCTGCAGCACGTTCAGCAGCTGATGATCGTCCTCAACTAGCTCCAGCTCGGCGTCCGCATTCTTCCAAACGAACTCTACCGATACATCCGGATCGACCACCTCGTCATACTTGCCGTGGAAGATCAACGTCGGCTGCTTCACAAGCGGGCTCGGGTCGAACTGTAGGGAGTCCTCGTAGAACTGGTATCCAAGAGGCGACATCCCGCGTTCGCCGTAGTGGTAGACCGAGAGCTCACCGTTCTCTTTCCATGCATCGAGCTGTTTTTGGCCCAAACGGTCTGACCAGCGCCGCACAAAATCGAACGCGGGAGCCATCAACATGACGCCACATGCAAGTTCCGGATGTTTCGACGCGTAGAGGGCCGCCAGATACCCCCCCAAGCTAGACCCGACAATCAGGCAGGGTTCGACCTCGGCGGCGGTCCGCTCAACCACTTCCATTTGGGCCGACAGCGTCGTCTCGGCAAACGGGCCCGTCACCAACTCGGGGATATGGACGTCCGCCCCGATGCACGAAAACTGGTCGTGGAAGAACCGCCCCTTTTGAGAATCAGGGCTCGATGCAAAGCCATGGAGATAGAGGACGTTCGGCATCAGTTAAATCGATTTCTAGGCCGTCGGGACTACACGTTTTCCCGCTCTGCGCTCAAGACCTTGTTGAGCCGGCGCTGATGTCTCTCTTCGCCGGAGAAAGCCGCGTCCACGTAAGACCGCACAATCTCTCGTGCCACCTCGATGCCGATGACCCGCGCTCCCAGGCACAGCACATTCATATCATCGTGCTCGACGCCCTGATGAGCAGAGTACGTGTCATGGCACAGCCCGGCTCTCACGCCGCGGACCTTGTTCGCCGCGACCGTGGCCCCGACGCCGCTGCCGCACACGACAATGCCTCGCTCGGCCTCACCGGCCGCAACCGCCCGCGCCACCGCCAATGCAAAGTCCGGATAGTCGTCCAGCGAATCGTACGCAAGCGCCCCGAGGTCCAAGACCTCATGCCCGTCAGACTTGAGCAGCGCCCCGATTTCCTGCTTCAATTCAAACCCACCATGATCCGCACCAATCGCAACCTTCATTACGCACGATTCTATCGAAATCCGAGGTGCGACACGGGACCGCACTCCGTACGCCGCGGTGACAGCCGCGTGATAAACTGTCGAAAAATCAATACGATGCTGAGTCGGCTCCTTGTTTTACTCACTGTTACGGTAAGCCTATCTGTGCTTCCAGCGGCTGATTCCCTTCCCCAATAAGCTGTAGAAATTCTGCACGCGCGCTGCGCGCAGTGCCATGACGCGAACGTGGCGATGTCCGACTTGCGTGTGGGCACGCGCGAGGCCCTGCTCAAGGGCGGCAAAGGCGGACCGGCGATCGTGCCCGGTGACGCCCGGGCGAGCCACCTAATTCAGGCCGTTACAAAAGTCATCGAACCGGCCATGCCACCGACCGGGCCGATCCCGACCGAAGAGATCGCAACGCTGCGCAAGTGGATCAACGGCGGCGCGGATTGGCCGAAGGCGGATGCTCTGAGCGAAAAGGGCGGCGAGAAGACGTGGTGGGCGTTTCGTCGGCCGGTTCGGCCAGAGGTTCCCGATGTGGACGCTCCGAACCCGATTGATGCATTTATCGCAGCGAGGTTAGGCGAGAAGGGCCTACCGGCTTCCAAGGAAGCCGAACCGTCGGCGCTCGTCCGGCGTGCCTATTTCGATTTGCATGGCTTGCCGCCGACGCACGAAGACGTCAGCCGATTCGTAGCCGATCCCTCGCGCGACACCTGGGAATGCCTGATCGATGAGTTACTCGCCTCTCCGCGCTATGGAGAGAAATGGGCACAGTTCTGGCTTGACCTGGTTCGCTACGGCGATACGTCGGGCTTCGAGCAGGACCCCTACAACCTCAATGCCTGGCGCTACCGCGATTACGTAATCCGATCGTTCAACAATGACAAGCCGTATGACAGGTTTGTCAAAGAACAGATCGCCGGCGATGAGATCTATCCCGAGGATGCGTTTGCTGTCGCGGGTACGGGCTTCTACACGGTGGGGACGCACCGCGACTTGCTGTTCAAGGTCGAGGATCTAAATCGCACCGAAACGCTGACCGACTACGTAGGCACAACATCGTCGGTATTTCTCTGACTCACCGTCGGCTGCGCGCGGTGCCACGATCACAAGTTCGATCCGATTCCGCAGCGCGACTTCTATCGCATGCAAGCGGTATTCGCGCCGATCACAAAGACCGACGTCTTCCTGGACTACAATCCGGCTCGGTTCTTCGGCGTCGCGAAAAACGGGCGGACCTTTCGGCTGCGGCAAATCGGAGGCGGGATCGGACGGATTCAAAAACCCTACCGGGAGAAGATCCGCGAGTGCAAGCTCGCCGCGTTTCCCAAGGAAGTGCAGGTGGCATTCGACAAAAAGGCCGAAGATCGTACGCCGCGCGAGGTGGGGCTCGTTCAGGAATACTCCGAGAAGATCAAGATCGAGCAGGATGAAATTCGCGCCGCGCTTTCGCAACCTGACCTCTAACGGATCGAGGCGATCGAGCGCCGGCTACTCGAGATGTACGCCGGCTACGGTGCGCCTCCGATCGCAAGCGGCGTGACGGATATCTCACGCGAGGCCCCAAAGACTTTCGTGGCTCTACGCGGCAATCCGGATACGCCGGGCGAAGAGGTCGACCCCGGTTATCTCACCTGCCTCGGCGGCGGAGAGATTCCCGAGCCGCCGCTCCATGCAAAGACCAGCCAACGCCGCAAAGAGTTGGCTGAATGGATCGCGAGCACCGACAACTCCCTAACGGCGCGCGTGATGGTTAACCGCATTTGGCAGGGCCATTTCGGAGCCGGGCTCGTACGAACACCCAGCGATTTCGGTACACGGGCGAACGAGGCATCGCATCCTGAGTTGCTCGATTGGCTGGCCACTGAGTTTGTGCGGCAGGGTTGGTCGGTGAAGCAACTTCATCGGCTGATCATGACGTCTGACACCTACCGCCGCGGCGCGAACCCGGCAGAGGGTGTGGCGGAAGGTGACCCACAGAATCTCTATCTGTCACACATGAACCGCCGGCGGTTACGGGCCGAGGAGATCCGCGACGCGGTCCTGCACGTTACCGGGAATCTCAACCTCCAGATGGGTGGCCTGCCTGTCGTGCCACCGCTCGAGAAAGAAGAACTCTACGGCATGATCGGTAATCCCAAAAACGCGTGGCCGGTTTCGCCGAACAGCGAAGAGCACAATCGTCGCAGCATCTACCTGCTCTCGAAGCGAACATTTCCGCACCCAATGCTCGAAGCGTTTGATCGCCAAGACGGCGTCCTGTCCTGCTCACGGCGCAATGAGAGCACCACCGCGCCGCAAGCGCTGACGCTGCTGAACAGCCGCTTCATGGTGGAGCAGGCTCGGGCGCTGGCGGCCGGTGTCGACACAGCGGACGACGCTTTCAAGAAAGTACTGGCGCGTCTGCCGAGCGGGCAGGAGAGGGCGACGGTTTCCGGGCTCCTCGATCGCCAGACCGAGAATCGCGGCAGTCGCAAAGAAGCCCTTGCGGAGCTGGCACGGGTGTTGATGAACTCGAATGAGTTTCTGTATGTGGATTAGGACAGCCGCGAGGACGCCCAATGACACGACGTGAACTGCTTCTAAGAACCGGTGGTGGTTTCGGCTCGCTGGCGCTGACCAGCATGCTCGAAGGCGCGGCGCGGCGGGACCCACTGGCACCCAAGGAACCCCATGCGCCGGCGCGCGCCAAGGCCGTAATCTCATTGTTCATGCATGGCGGTGCGAGCCATGTGGATACGTTCGACCCGAAGCCTGAGCTCACAAGACGAAGCGGCGACCACCTCTCGGCCGAACTCGCGAAGACCATCAAGACAAGCTTTATTCACGACCCCACAAAGGCCATTCTGCGTGGGAGCCCGTGGGAGTTTCGGCCAGGCGGCAAGTCAGGGTTGCCGATCTCGGACCTTTACGCGAACGTTCGCAAGCACGCCGATGATATCGCCGTGCTCCGCAGTTGCCACTCGAATGTCTTCGACCACGCCCCGGCCATCTGCTTGATGAACACGGCCTCGCAGTTTCCAGGACGGCCCAGTCTGGGTTCGTGGGTAACGTACGGGCTCGGGACGGAGAACGCAAATCTTCCGGCGTTCGTGATCATGAGCGACGGCTCGACGAAGTCGGGCCCGCCGGCATATGGCTCGGGATTTCTCCCGGCGGTTCACCAGGGCACCGTGTTCCGAGGCGGCGAGAACCCGATCCTGCATCCCGCCACGCCCACCGGTGTTACCCCCGACGCGCAGAAAGAAACGCTCTCGCTGATCAACGAATTGGATCGGCGTCACCTCGCCTCACGGCCGGGGGACACAACTCTCGAAGCTCGCATCGCTTCCTATGAGCTTGCTTTCAGGATGCAGGCGGAAGCGCCCGAAGCGGTCGACATCAGCACGGAATCGGATGCGACGAAGAAGCTCTACGGAATTGACGATCCGCTCACCGATGATTTCGGCCGCAAGTGTTTGTTGGCGCGCCGGCTGGTCGAGCGCGGCGTGCGATTCATTCAACTCTATTCTGGGACGAACGTCGGCGACGACTGGGACGACGCGCACAACGATCTTGTCGGCTCGCACACGCGGATGGCCGGCAAGAGTGACAAGCCCATCGCGGGTTTACTGGCGGACCTGAAAGCACTCGGATTGCTTGATTCAACACTCGTGGTTTGGGGCGGCGAGTTTGGTCGCACGCCGCTTGCGCAGGGCAAGAACGGCCGCGATCATCACCCCTACGGGTTCAGCATGTGGATGGCGGGCGCCGGTGTCCAGGGTGGCCAGGCCATCGGGGCGACGGACGATTTCGGCGTGCATGCCACTGAGTCCCCGTTCGACGCGAACGATGTAAACGCTACGATCCTGCGATTGCTCGGCGTCGACCACACGCGCCTCGCCTACTTCTACGAAGGCCGCAACCAGCGCTTGACCGACGTGCACGGACAGAATGAGTTTACGAACCGGCTCGTGAGCTAAACTGGCCGCATGAAGTCTGTCCGCGATGAATACCGCTTCGACGAACTGACCTGGCCTGAGGTCAACGAGGCTATTGCGCTGGGTAAGATCCCGATCATCCCCACCGGTGCCGTCGAGCAACATGGCCACCATCTCCCCTTGAAGGTCGATCATGTTTGCGCCAACGCGGTGGCAACCTTGGCGGCAAGCTTCCGGCCGGAGTTGAGTCTGGTTCTTCCGCCGGTCAGCTATGGCTACGTTCATCATGTGATGGACTTTCCGGGCTCGATCAATATTCACTTCGAACACTTCATTCAGTTTGTGCTCGATATCTGCAAGAGCCTGGCATATCACGGATTCAAGAAGATGATCATTGTGAACGGCCACGGCTCGAACGGTCCGTTAGTCGAGTTGGTGGGACGGCGGCTGGTGGTCGAGACGGATGCTCATTGCGTGTTCTGCAATTGGTGGCAGTTGTTGCAGGTTAACCCGGAATTTCAATCGAAGTGGCGAGAGAGTGTGTTTCCCGGCGGCTGCGCGCACGCGGGCGAATTGGAAACATCGATGCTGCTGCACCTCGACCCGGACTGCGTCCGCACCGACAAGACGAAGAGTGAAATCTCTAAGACGAACAAGCGGAACTCGAAGTACATTTTCACCGACTTGTTCGGGCGTGGCGCAATGGGCGAGGTCGAGTGGACGAGCCAGTTCACCGATAGCGGCGTGATGGGCGAGGCGGAGAAGGCGACAGCCGAAAAGGGGAAGATTTGCCTGGAAGAAGCGAGCCGCAACTTGAGCGATTTCATCGCCGAATACCACGCCCGCAAGATCGAGCCGAGAGTCCGCCATCAAGCGGACGAGCCGACGTTTCCGCTTTCGTTTCCTACGGATTGACCCTGGTGCGGAATCATCCTTGGCAGCCTGGTAGCCTTCGCGTCCTTGCGTATGCCGTGATCGTGCTCGCAGCGACTTCCGTTCTGTGGTCCCCCCATATTGAAATTGCGCAACCATCCGGGCCACCCCACAAAGCAGCGGAACGCGGATTCGGCAAGCTACCGCTCTACTTTGTCGAGAATCGTGGACAGTTCGCACCGGATGTGGTCTTCCATGTCGAAGGCGCGCGGCAAGACATCCGGTTCCGAGACCAAGGGATAACCTACATTCTTCCCGAAGCCACCCCCTCGCCGAAGCTCGTTCCCGTTGGGCTGTCATCCGCTCCGCGCGACCAGACACGGCGGGTAGACCTACGTTTCGTCGATGCAAATCCGGAAGCTCACCCGCTAGGCCGCTTCAAGACGGGAGCGGCTTTTCACTACTACCTGGGCGGACGTGATCAGTGGAAGGAGGATGTGCCAGCTTATCGCGAAGTTGCCTATTCCGACTTGTGGCCGGGCATCGACCTCGTCTACTCGACGGCGCCCGGAGAGCTCAAAGCAACCTTCACGGTTAGGCCGGGAGCTGATCCGAGACAGATCCGGTTCACATACGACGGTGCGGAGATTTCGCTACTCCCAGACGGAGCGCTCAAGGTCGAAACGCCGGCCGGTTCGTTCGATGACGCCGCACCCGTGGCCTTCCAGGAGATTGCCGGGACACGGCACGCCGTGCACGCCTCCTACGATCTATCGCGCGCACGAGGCCCAGCGACAGCGTACGGCTTCCGGTTAGGTGCGTACGACCGAAACCGTCCGCTTACGATCGATCCGTCGGTTATGGTTTACGCGGGCTACCTTGGCGGCTTCCGTAATGACGAGGGCAAAGGCATCGCGTTGGATTCGGAAGGCGCAGCGTACATCGTGGGAACGAGCGCTTCGTTGCGGGCCGGTCCGCCGCAAGGAGGGCCGCCGCCGACCGATGCGTTCGCAATCAAGATCAACGCGGCTAATACCGAATTGGTGTACGCGGTTCGGCTGGGCGGCGACGAAGAGGACCGCGGCCTCGATATCGTCGTCGATGACGAGGGCAGCGCCTACATCGCGGGCACAACGAGCTCGACTGAATCGGGTTTTCCCCTCAAGGCTGGCTTTGACATGACGTACGGCGGCGGCTTTCGCGACGCCTATGTCATGAAGCTCGACCCAAACGGCCTATTGTCGTACTCCAGCTACATCGGGGGCAGTGAGACGGACGATGGCCTCGGCATCGCCATTGATAGCGACCGGTCGGCCTACGTTGCGGGCGAGACGCGGTCGACCGAAGCCAACCGGTTCCCGGTATCTGTGGGCCCCACACTCACGCACGCTGGTAGCGCCGACGCATTCATCACCAAGGTCAGCGCGGCCGGAGACGCAATCGTATTCAGCGGCTACTTGGGCGGCGCGTCCCGTGAATCGGCCCTCGATGTAGCTGTCGACCGGCACGGCAACGCCTATCTCACCGGCGAGACGTTCACGAATGAGCAGACATTTCCGGTCGCCGTCGGCCCGGACCTCACTTTCGGCGAAGGGCTGCGTGACGCCTACGTCGCGAAGGTGCGCGCGGACGGCACGGGGTTCGACTATGTCGGCTATATCGGAGGCGCTTCGGACGATTTCGGGAAAGGCATCGTACTCGATAGCGCGGGATACGCCTACGTCACCGGATCGACGTTCTCCACCGAGGACACCTTCCCCGTCAAAGTGGGGCCGAACCTCGTCCTAGTCGCGGCCAACGATGCGTTCGTGGCGAAAGTCAGCCCGAGCGGCGCGGAGCTGGTTTTCGCAGGCTACATTGGCGGTTTTGGCTCCGATGTGGCCCGCGGCATCGCCATCGACAAACACCGGGACATCTACGTAACAGGCAGCACGGTATCGGGTGAAACCGGGTTTCCGGTCTTAGTTGGTCCTGACCTCACATACGGCGGTGGACCAAGCGAGGGCTTCCTCGCGAAGGTCCGGAGCGATGGGACCGGACTGCTACAAGCCGGCTACATCGGAGGTCTCGATGCCGACCAAGGCGAAGCGATAGCGGTCGACGGCGAAGGCAACGCCTTTGTCGCAGGCAGCACCTTCTCAACCGAGCTTCAAGACTTCCCCGTTACGGACCAGCCCGGACCTTTTTCTCTAGGCGGCAGCGACGCCTTTATCGCTAAGTTCACAACGGAGATGCTTGATCGTCCGTTCGAAGTCACGGAAAACGGGGTTCTCAACGCGGCGAGCTAGGTTCAGTTCCCTGATCCGCTCCACCCGACCGCGCCCGGTTCCATCGTCTCCGTTTTAGGTCGATTCGCCTGGGCCTCCGAATCAGCCGCAATGGTGCCTCTGCCTGACGAACTTGCGGGCGTGACCGTTACATTCGACGGAATTCCGGCGCCGCTGTTCGCGGTGATCCGGGGCGACGACTTCAATCCACCACTCAGGTTCGACCAAATCAACGCGCAAATGCCCTGGGCAGTGAACACGGCGAACGGAACTGTGACGGTAGTAGTTACTTCCGAGGACATGCCGACGGCCCCTCGCAAAATTAAAGTTGCTCCGACCTCACCCGGCATCTTCACTTTCCGGTTCGGCGTGGGGCCGGCCATTGTGCAGAACCTGCGATTCGAAGAAAACGATGTCCTCAACGGCTCGATTGCCCAGGCCACGGACTCAATCCCAGGCGTAGTCACGCAGGCCGCCCCGGTCGGTGGCATCATCATCGTGTTCGCGAACGGATTGGGCTCGGTCGACATGGCGGTGCCGGACGGCGAACCCGCGGGTGCCGATCTACGCCGCGTGACGGGGAACATTCGACTATTCATCGGCGGTGTTGAGGCAGAGATCATCGATGCCGCCGTGCTTCACCCGACCCTGGTTGCCCTAAACCAGCTCAACGCATTTGTGCCGGATGTCGAGCCCGGTGACGAAGTCTCGATTCAGGTCGAAGCCGACGGTGTCCTGAGCCGACCGGATGTCTTCATCGCCGTCCGAGCCCCGGCAAAGTAGCGTCCCCTTGTTGGACGAGAAGAGAGCTGCCCTTTCCGGCATCGATTCAGGGCAAGGCATAAGCCACGAACTCGTCGTTCGACTCCCAGCCGCCAAAGCCGCCACCGACCGCGATACACACATACTGCTTCCCACCCGCCTCATAGGTACAAGGCGTCGCCAGACCCGGCACCTTAAGCTGATCCTCGAATAGCACCTGTCCGCTCTTCGAATCAAACGCCCGGAACTTCGCGTCCAGCGTCGCGGCGATGAACACCACATCACCAGCCGTAGCAATACAGCCGCCTTCCGACGAGGTGCCGGTCTTCGGGACGCCCTTCGCCTTCAAGTCAGGATATTCGCCGTTGACGATCCGCCACGTGAACTGACCCTCGTTCAAATCAACAGCGGTCAGGTGATTCCAAGGCGGTTTGATCGCCGGATGCCCATCCTGGTCGCGGAACTGCATCCGGTCTGGCAGAGCATACCGGAACGGCTGATCCGGCCGCGCATCGGCCAGTCTCACAATGTTCGTGTTCTCGTCGGTATCGACAAACAACGTGTTCGTTCGCGGATCAAACGCCGATCCGCCCCACAGTGCGCCGCCCCGAAAACCCGGATGAATCACCGTGCCGCGCTTGCTCGGCGGCGTGAATATTTGTCCGGCGTCGGCCTTGTCGTAAATCTCTTTGACATGGGCCTGCGCCTCGGAGGTAACGTCGGTCACATCCTCTGGGAAGAAACCCTGCTTGCTCAGCGGCGGTGGCTTCGTGACAAACGGCTGCGTGGGCCACAGCTCTTCGTTCGGAACATCGGATTGCGGCACCGGGCGCTCCTCGATCGGAAACAATGGTTCGCCCGTATCACGATCCAATACGAACACAAAGCTCTGCTTCGTCGTCTGCACGACGGCATCAATGTCGCGCCCGTTGTGGTGCACTTTGGCGAGCACCGGCTGGCTAGGCAAGTCCCAATCCCATACGTCATGGTGGACGGTCTGGTAATGCCACTTGCGCTCACCCGTGAGAGCATCGAGGGCCAGCACGCAATTACCGAAAAGGTTCATCCCCTTGCGGTTGCCGCCGTAGAAATCGAATGACGGCGAACCAACACCGGCGAACACCCATCCGCGCTCGACATCGACGCTCATGCCCGCCCAGCAATTCGTCCCCCCAGCGTACAGCCAGGTATCGCTCTCCCAGGTGTCCACGCCGAATTCGCCCGCCTTCGGAATCGTGTGGAAGATCCAGCGGCGTTTGCCGGTCCGCGTGTCATACCCGCGAATGTGTCCTGGCGCTTCCGGATAGGGGCCTTCCCCGCCCCCGCCCCCGATGATCACCACGTCCTGGTACACAACAACTGGACTCGTTGACCGAAAACTTAGCCCGGCCATGTTGTGGTCGAAATCCTTGGTGAGGTCGCTGCGCCCGTTGTCGCCGAAAGTGCGGTCCGGCTCGCCTGTCTTCGCGTCGATCGAGAGAAGCTGATCTTTGATCACGACGAAGATGCGCTTTTCGTCGCCGTCCTCCCAATAGCAGACACCCCGGTTAACGCCGGGATTGCCCCGTAGCCGCATCTCCGAAAACAAGTCGTAGCTCCACCGGAGCTTGCCCGTCGCGGCATCGAGCGCCTGGACCTTCAGCCGCGGCGTCGACAGATACATCACCCCGTCCACCACGATGGGCGTGCACTGGATACGCGTCGCCGGGCGCTGCGCGGCGTCCTCGGTGTGATGTACCCAGGCGACCTTGAGGTTGCCGACGTTGTCGCGATTGATCTCGTCGAGCGGCGAGTAGCGTGTCGCCCCCTGGTCGCCGCCATACACCGGCCACTCCATGCCGGCGGAGCCAAACTGCCGTGAACCCGGCGCCGCGTTGGCGGCCACCGAGGCGGCGGCGCACAGCGTGCTCCTTTTCAGAAACGAACGGCGATTGAGAGAATCAGACACACAGAACTCCTTTTGCGAACCAACGAGTATATCGGCAACCCGTGGTTGACTGCCGCCGGCAGCTAAGCCCGTAGGGCTCGGTCTGACCCACCCTAGACCGCTTTTGAAATGTCGCCAGGCTATCGAGCAATCTCCCGGAGCGATTGGGGTCGCCGAACTACGCAACCGCCTTCAGCGGTTTCCGCGCGAAGCGCGTGTAGGCCGGTCATTTATGGCCGGTTCTCGGCTCCGCACCCTTCCGCTAGGGTGCTTTAGCGTCCTTCCGGGTACAGGCTTAGGCACCCAACGAAATGATTCCTGCTCCTCCTCTTGGCTAACGGATTCAAACTGAGACATCGCCGCTGAGCCCGACGGACGTGGAGGCTGTGAAGAATTGGGGACCGTACCAAGCGCCGCCCCTCCGAAGTTCTTTCCTCGCAGCCTCCTCAAGCGGCGTGCCGTGGATTGCCCCATTTCTCACAACCCCGTGATGTCGCTCCCCAACCCCTGCGCAAGAATCGGGTGGGAACCCACCGGAACCAGCCTAAGATGAACCCATGAATGAGTTCGAGCGCATCGCCAAAGTCATTCACTTCCTCGACCAACACCACACCGAGCAACCCGCGCTGGAAACCCTCGCGGCGCAGGCCGGGCTGAGTCCCTTCCACTTCCACCGCCTCTTCTCGCGCTGGGCCGGCATCACCCCCAAAGACTTCCTGCAGTCCCCTCGCGCTGTCTCACGCCAAGCAACTACTCGAAGCCGGGGAAAGCGTTCTCGACACCTCTCTCGCAACCGGCCTCTCCGGGCCCAGCCGCCTACACGACCTTTGCGTCGGCCTCGAAGCCGCCTCCCCGGGAGAGATCAAAGCTGCCGGCGCCGACTGGACCATCGAAACGGGATTCGCCGACAGCCCCCTTCGGCCCCTGCCTCATCGCACAGAGTCCTCGCGGCATCTGCCACTTTTCCTTCGTTGACGCAAAGGACCGCGCCCAAGCCGAAACCGCCATTCACCACGACTGGCCTCTGGCTCACATCCGTTGGAACAACTCGGCCGCCAAGCAACTCGCCGCTCAACTCTTCACCCGGCCCTCGAACGGCCATCGAGACGCCCCCTACGCGCCTTTGTTCGCGGCAGCGCCTTTCAGGTTCGAGTCTGGCGCACCTTACTCAACGTCCCGGCCGGCGGACTCATCAGCTACGAACATCTAGCCAAAACCATCGGCAAACCAACCGCCGCACGGGCCGTAGGAACCGCCGTCGGCCACAACCCGCTGGCCTACATCATCCCCTGCCACCGGGTCATCCAAGCCACCGGCGTCCTCGGCGACTACCGCTGGGGAGCCACCCGCAAGCAAGCCATCGTCGCCTGGGAAACCGCCTCCGCTCTCCATCACGCCACCAACAATGTAGGGGCACCGCATACCATGCGCTCGGCACGACAATAAAACCTACACGGTCGTCCCATCCCCCAACCGCCCGGCCTGATAGAATCGACTGGCCATGAAGAGCCCGTACACTCTCCCAGCCCTCCGCCTCCTGTTTCTAGCCGCGCTCGGCGCCACCCTGGCCCTCACCCAATTCCGCGACCCGTCCCTCCGCCCCGACTACTCGGCGCGCGTCACCATCGAAGTCCAACGCGAAGACTCCGGCCAAATCGTCCCTGCCCGCATCTATCTGTTCCGCAGCGATCGCCTTTTCCGCCTTAGCCCCGTCGACAGCCTCATCGCCTTCAAGCAGGACAGCTTCTATCGCAACCGCCCGTGGCGTCGCACGAACGACCCCGATTCACTCGAAATCACCGTCCGCGACATGTCCCACGTCATCCTCACCAAGGGACGCGCCACCTTCGACCTCCCGCCCTGGAAGAACTACCGCCTCGAAGTCCACCACGGCCTCTTCTATGAACCTGCTGTCGTTGAATTCGAAGTCGGCCCCAACGAGGAAAAAACCGTCATCGCCAAGGTCAAGCCCATGGCGCCCCGGCGTCAATCGCAATGGATCAGCGCCGACGACCACGTCCACATCATGCGCTCGCGCGAGGACGACGACCTACTCCTCCGCTGGATGCAGGCCGAAGACCTCCACGTGCTCAACAACCTCGAAGGCCAACGCCAACAGCACTTCGGCGTGCAGTACGCCTGGGGACGCGAGGGCGAAGCCAACATGCCGGGCCAGTCCATCCGCTCGGGACACGAAACCCGCAGTGACTTCTTCGGCCACGTCCTCGTCCTCGGCGGAAACCGTCTCATCCGCCCACTAGGCATCGGTGATATGTATGGGAATTCCCCATACGCATATCCCCACCCCTACATCACGTTCTTTGAGGGACGAAAGGCCGGCGGCCTCGTCGGATACGCCCACTTTCACGGCAGCCGCGAGCACTCGCAGTTCATCATGAACCTCGCGCTCAACACACTCGACTTCGTCGAAGTCATGCAGTACGCGCTCATCAAGACCGAAGGATGGTATGAACTACTCAACGCCGGGTTCCGCGTCACCGGAACCGCCGGCTGCGATTGGCCCGACCCCACCGACCACTTCATCCCCTGGGAACGCAACCTTCCGCTACTCGGTCCCGAGCGAACCCTCGTCAAGGCCAAACCAGGCGAATCCGCCTGGAAAACCTGGGCCGATCACGTTAAGCGCGGCGACGCCGTCCTCAGCAACGGCCCCCTCCTCGACTTCAACGTCAACGGAAAGTCCCTCGGCAGCATCATCGATTGGGACGGCTCCTCGACGACCGTCCGTGGCACGGCGACCGCCGTCTTCCACCGTCCGCTCGATCACCTCGAGATCGTCGCCAACGGCAAAGTCGTCGCGTCCCGCAAAGGCAACGGCAAGAAGACCGAACTCTCCCTGCCCTTCGAACTGGAACTCACCGAAAGCACCTGGATCGCGGCACGCACCGAAAGCCCCCGACTCCGCGACGACATCCGCATCTGGGCGCACACCAACCCGATCTACGTATTGAAGGATCGCCAGCCCACATACATCAAGGCCGCCCGCGACGCCGTCCTCGCCAAGTGGGAGACGGAAATCGACTTCTACAAGTCCGCCGGCTTCGTCTTCGAAATCGAAAGCCAACGCGACGAACTCATGGCCCTCTCCGAAAGAGTAAAAACCATCCTCCAATCCCCCCAACCGCCATGGCCCAACCGCTAACCTACCCGCACCGAACCCCGCATAGCTAATGTAGGGGCACGGCATGCCGTGCCCGATCGGCCTCATGACCACCAACACCACCTCCCTAGCCCTCCTAACCGACCTCTACCAGCTCACCATGGCGCAGGGCTACTGGAAGACCGGCATGGACCAGCACGAAGCCGTCTTCCATCTCTTCTTCCGAAGGAACCCGTTCAAAGGAGCCTACTCCGTCGCCTGCGGCCTAGCCCCCGCCATCGAATTTCTCCAAGACCTCGGCTTCGACGAATCCGACCGCGCCTACCTGGCCACTCTCACGGGCAACGATGGCAAGCCACTCTTCGAACCTGCCTTTCTCGACTACCTCGGCGACCTCAAGTTCACATGCAATCTCGACGCCATCCCCGAAGGCACAATCGCCTTCCCACAGGAACCGCTTCTCCGCGTCAAAGGCCCGCTCCTCCAATGCCAACTCCTTGAGACGCCACTGCTCACCATCATCAACTTCCAAACCCTCATCGCCACCAAGGCCGCCCGCGTCTGCCTGGCAGCCCAAGGCGACCCCGTCCTCGAATTCGGCCTCCGCCGCGCTCAGGGTATCGACGGCGGACTATCCGCCAGCCGCGCCGCGTACATCGGTGGCTGCGCCGGCACGTCCAACGTACTCACGGGCAAGCTCTACGGCATCCCCGTCAAAGGCACGCACGCGCACAGTTGGATCATGTCCTTCGACACCGAGCAGGAATCGTTCGAAGCCTACGCCCGCGCCATGCCCAACAACTGCATCTTCCTCGTCGACACCTACGACACCATCGAGGGTGTCAAGCGCGCCATCGACGCCGGTCGCCAACTCAGGGACGCCGGCCACGAGATGATCGGCATCCGCCTCGACTCCGGCGACCTAGCAAGCCTCAGCATTGAGGCCCGCCGACTCCTCGACGAGGCGGGCTTCGACAATGCCGCGATCGTCGGCTCCAGCGACCTCGACGAATACGCCATCGGCGACATCAAAAAGCAGGGCGGCAAGATCGCCGTCTGGGGCGTAGGGACGCGCCTCGCCACCGCCTACGACGAACCGGCTCTTACCGGCGTCTACAAAATCGCCGCCATCCGCGAGCCGGGCGGCGAGTGGAAACACCGCATCAAACTCTCCGACGATCCCGCCAAAGCCACCACCCCCGGTATCCAGCAAGTCCGACGCTTCTCCAACAACGGACACTTCCAAGCCGACATCATCTACAACGAGACCGCCCCTCCTCAAGACCGCTGGAAAGCCCACAACATCAACGAATCCAACGCAGAGATCTCACCCGCACCTGACTGCACCTCCGAAGACCTACTCCAACCCATCCTCCGCTCCGGCAAACTCCAATCCGAGCCCCCACCCGTCGAGCAAATCCGCAGCCATTGCCTACAGCAACTCGACGCCCTAGCCCCCGAACTCAAGCAAAACAATCCCAACGCCACGTACCCCGTAGGCCTGGAAATCGCCCTTCTTGATCTCAAAAAGAAACTAGCCGCGGACAAGAAATAGTGGCGCACGGCTGTGCTGTGCTCGACCTCCGAGCTCGTCCAAAGGCCGATGCCGACCCACTCAATCCACCCCAACCAAACTCCGAGCCGCGGGCGTAAGCCTGCGCTGACCAATCTCCTCGCTTCACCAACTCCGACAAACGTCGACCCCATTCCCCGGACCCTAACTGCAACCCAATAATCAGGCTCTTCAGTATCCATGACTCCGCCGCGCTCACCAAAAATCCAAGCCCGCCGTGAGACACCCCCTCTTCCGGCCTCACCGGAAACAGATCGGCCACGAACCGCAGTCACGCCGAAAACAAAAAATAACCCGCACCGAATCAACCACTTACAAATTCACAACCTAAGAAGACGACACCCGCGGTTATAAAAGGATCAGAAGATACCATCCCATTCCAGTCTCAGCACGTCTCACCGCTACTCCCGTGACCTAACCCTACACCCGACTTGTATCCGAAAGATGATCAAAACCAGGCCCTCCAAGCCCACCCGCTACAATCGGTAGGGTTTCCGAAACCCGTCCCCATTTTTTCCGGTACCAAGGAGGCGCACCCATGCAAGAAGCCGTCATAGTTCACGCCCTACGAACCGCCGTAGGCAAAGCGCCCCGTGGCTCGCTCAACACCACTCGGCCCGACGACATGGCCGCCACCGTGATCGGCGAGATCCTCAGCCGCACCCCTGAGCTTTCGAAGGACGAAATCGACGACGTCATCCTCGGCTGCGCCATGCCCGAAGCCGAGCAAGGCATGAACGTGGCCCGCATCGCCGGTCTGCGTGCCGGACTGCCCGACTCCGTCCCCGGCATGACGATCAACCGCTTCTGCAGTTCGGGCCTGCAGTCCATCGCTCTCGCGGCCGACCGTATTCGCGGCGGCGGTGCGACAGCAATCATCGCCGGCGGGACCGAGTCCATGAGCCTCATCCCGCGCGCCGGCCATAAGCTCGCGCCCAACCCCTGGGCGATGGAGCACATGCCGCAGATCTACATCAACATGGGACTCACCGCCGAGAAGGTCGTCACCAAGTACGACATCCCCCGCGAAGCCCAAGACGAATACGCCCTCGACAGCCACCGCAAGGCCGAGTCCGCGCAAAGAGCCGGTAGGTTCGACGACGAAATCGTCCCGCTCGACATCAAGGTCACCACCGCCGACAACGGCAGCGCGCACACCCGCGAAGGTACGTTCGCGCGTGACGAAGGCATCCGCGCCGACTCAAATCTCGAAAAGCTCGCCTCCCTCAAGCCCGTCTTTCAGGTAGGCGGCTCCATCACCGCCGGAAACTCTTCGCAGACCAGCGATGGTGCGGCGGCCGCCCTGGTCATGTCCGATGACCGCGCTAAAGAGCTCGGACTCAAACCCGTCGCACGCTTCGTCAGCTTCGCCAGCGCGGGCGTCCCGCCGGAAATCATGGGCATCGGACCGGCCGTCGCCATCCCCAAAGCCCTCGCGCTCGCCGGACTCAAGCTCGACGACATCGACCTCATCGAACTCAACGAAGCCTTCGCCGGACAAGCCCTCGCGGTCATCAAACTCGCCGGTATCGACCCCGACCGCGTGAACGTCAACGGCGGCGCCGTCGCTCTCGGCCATCCGCTCGGCGCAACCGGCGCCAAACTCACCGCGACGCTGCTCCACGAGATGCACCGCCGCCAATCCCGCTACGGCATGGTCACCATGTGCGTCGGTGGCGGACAGGGTGCCGCCGGTATCTTTGAAAGAATCTAGCTAAACGAAAAACGAACCCAATTCATGGCCACCACCGAAGCCACCCCAGTCACTACCACCGCCCCCACCGGCGGCAGCTTTCTCATTGACGACCTCCCCGCCGAGGCCGCCTTCACTCCGGAAGATCTTAACGAAGAGCAGCGTCACATCGAGGTAACCGCCGAGCGCTTTGTAACCGAAGAGGTTATGCCGCGCATCGATCAGCTCGAAGCGCAGGAGCCCGGCCTGTCACGCAAACTCATGAAGCATGCGGGCGATCTCGGCCTGCTGGCCGTAGGCACTCCCGAGCAGTACGGCGGACTTGAAATGGACATGACGACCGGCCAGGTCGTCGCCGAGCGCATCGGACGCTACGCCTCGTTCTCCACAACCTACGGTGCGCATACGCACATCGGCACGCTGCCGCTCGTCTACTTCGGTACCGAAGACCAAAAGCAACGCTATCTCCCAAAGCTCATCAGCGGCGAATGGATCGGTGCGTACTGCCTCAGCGAACCCCACGCCGGCAGCGACGCACAGGCCGCGCGCACCCGCGCCGAGTTGTCCGATACCGGCAAACACTACATCCTCAACGGCGAGAAGATGTGGATCTCAAACGGCGGCTGGGCCGACGTCTATACCGTCTTCGCCAAGATCGACGGGGAGAAGTTCACAGCCTTCGTCATCGAGCGCACCTGGGACGGCGTCAACCCCGGTGCGGAAGAAAAGAAGATGGGCATCAAGGGCAGCTCGACCACGCCCCTCGTGCTCGATAACGTCGCCGTCCCGGTCGAAAACGTCCTGGGCGAAATCGGCCGCGGCCACATCATCGCCTTCAACATCCTCAACATCGGCCGCCTCGAACTCGGCGCGGCCTGCACCGGCGGCGGCAAGGGCGTCATCGCCACGACCATCGAATACGCCAAACAGCGCCAAGCCTTCGGCAAGCCCATTTCCGATTTCGGCCTCATCCGCCACAAGCTCGCGCAGATGGCCGTCCGCCTGTTTGCCACAGAGTCCATCGTCTACCGCACCGCGGGCATGATTGACGCGCGCTCGGCGGACCTCAATTGGACCGACGAGAAAGCCGGCCGCACGCACCTCAAAGCCATTGAGGAATACGCCGTCGAGTGCTCCATCGCGAAAGTCTACTCCTCCGAATCACTCGACTACCTCGTCGACGAAGGTGTGCAAGTCCACGGCGGCTACGGCTTCCACCAGGACTACAGCATCGAGCGTTCCTATCGCGACTCACGCGTCAATCGCATCTTCGAAGGCACCAACGAAATCAATCGCCTGCTCACCACCGGCATGCTGCTTAAGCGCGCCACGCAAGGACGTCTCGATGTGATGTCCGCCGTGCAGAGCGCAATGAAGGAAGCCTCCTCCGGTCCGCCCGCCGCCATCGATTGGGACGCCTCACCGGAACGCGATCTCCTGCGCCGTGCCAAGCAGGCAACGCTCATCTGTGCCGGTGCGGCCTGTCAACGCTTCGGCGACGAGATCGAAGAACAGCAGGAAGTCGTTGCCGCCATCAGCGACATGATCATCGGCATCTACGCCGCCGAATCAGCCCTGCTCCGCGCCGAGAAACTCCAAGCACAAAGCCGCGGCGAGAACGCAAGTGACATGGCCCGCCTACTCGTTTACGACCTGCTCGCCGACGTCCGCCGCTTCAGCGCAACCGCACTCGCCGCATCCCTCGACGGAACCAACCTGGCGCAGACCACACACTTGATCCGGCAACTCAGCGACTGCACTCCGCTCGACACCATCGCCGTCCGCCGCCGCATCGCCGACCGCCTCATCACCGCCGAGAAGTTCGTCCTCTAAACCGCCGTGGCACCGCCCGCTTTGGCGCAACAACCGCAACGAATCGTCTTAGCCATCGGACTCCCCGGATCCGGCAAGTCCACGTGGTTCCGCAGTCAAGGCATCAGCCCGCTAGCAACCGACCACCTCCGCCTCCTCCTAGCCGACGACGAAGACGAGCAAGGCTTCCAGAACCAAGTCTTCCGCACCCTGCGATCCCTCATCGAGACACGCCTCGAAATCCAACGCCCCATCACGCACGTCGACGCCACCAACCTCGTCATCGAAAGCCGCGCCCCCTTCTTCGAAATCGCCAAGCGCACCAACAGCCTCATGGAAGCTGTGTATTTTGATGTCCCGTTAGACATTTGTCTCGAACGCAACCGGGCCCGCCAACGCCAAGTCCCCGAGCACATCATCCAAGAGATGTCCGCCGCCCTCCAACCACCCAGCTTCGAAGAAGGCTTCCACCGCATCGTCACAATCAACGCCAACGGCCAAACCCTCTCCGACCGAACGTAGGGGCACGGCATGCCGTGCCCGCAGCCCCAAAGAGGCCGAGCGAGCCAACAGACTGATACTCTAATGAGCGAAGCCGTAGCCCATGGAATCGACGCGAGAACCGTTAAGAACGATAGACCGCCGCCGCTTCCTACAACTCGGCATCGGCGGCGCAGCCTGCCTTCTCTGGCCCAACCACACCGCCCTGGCAAAGGCAAACTCCCATTACCAAAAGCTCCTCATCCGCTTCCGCACCGACCCCGAACGCATCGCCCGCATGCTGCCGCCCGGCCTCAGTCCCGGCAAAAACGCCGAGGTCTACATCGAGTACGTCAACGTCACTCCCGAGTCCGCCGGACCACCCTTCGCAAGCCCCTACGCGACCACCGCTATCCGCCTAGCCGTCCAGCACGACGCCAAGGCCGCATGGTTTGAGCCCATCCGCTGGACCAACCACGACTGGCTCCGCATCTGGGAACGCGAACACCTCCGACGCAACACCAAGCACGCCGAAATCGACTTCGCCGTCGAAGGCGCAACCATCACAGCCTCGCTCGCTCGCAAAGGATTCCGACTCAACCGCGTCGAAACCCTTCGGTCCGACCAAACCGTCGAGCAATCCGAGCCACCCGCCGCACGCGACACATTCACCTACGGATACAACGTCGATCCGAATTGGAGACAAGGCCTCAACGCCGACAAACTCGGCCTGTGGAGCATCCCCGCTCTAGCCGCGCCCGCCGAGCGTACAATCCGCAACTGCGACCTCCATAGCACGAAGGTCGAATTCCAGCACCCATCCCCGCTCGATCCCATCGCGGAGTTCCCTGCCCTCGAGATCCTCGAAGCCACCTATCAGGAAGGCGCAACCAAGCCCGAAGCGCTCAGTGATTCCCGCAAACTGCGCTTTGTCACCGGCATCAGCAGCCCCGCCTTCAGGCCGTCAAGCCTCATCCGCTACGACCGCCCGCACACCAATCGCCGTCCGTGGCAGCCCGAAGGCTGGCCCAACGAGTCCACCGCCTTCAAACTCTCCGCACCGGAAATCGAACGCTACCAATCGCGCAAAGAAGTGCGGCTCGGCCCATTCGACATGCTCGATGTCCGCCTCACGACTGGCGGAAACAAGAGTGACATCCTGCCACCGCCCGCCCAATCCGGCATCCGCCCCGCTCTGCGCGTGCTCGTCATGCGGGTCGAGGAAAGCGATCTCTCACCCGTGCCCTTCACCGAGTCCTGGCTGTTCGCCTTCGGTGCCGTCGAAAACACACGAGGCTGGTTCGCCTTGTCACACGTCGCGAGCGACGACGCCGACCTCACTTTCGGCCGCGAAGTCTATGGCTACCCGTCGAAGACCGGCTCCTCGGAGTTGGCCGTGAGCTTCGCCGACTTCGCGGCCCGCTGCGTCCGTCGCGGGCGCGAGTTCTTCAGCGCACAAGGTCAACTCCGCGGCTTCCCGACCGGCACTTCGTTGTCACAACTCCCGGTCCTCGGCCTGCGCCGAACACGCACCGGCCCCTCGGGCACGCCCATCGGCGAGATCGTCGCGCAGCCCTGGCACTTCCAAGGCCGCCACTTTACCGTCGACCGATCGACCGTCCAAGTCGCGCTTCCCGAACCTGCGGACGACAGCGCCGTCACCGATCCATGGTTCGAATTCAACCCCGTCCGCGTCGCCGCCATTTCCGTCGTTACGAACGCAACCATGCAGCGCTCACCCGGACGCATCGTCGCTCCTGTTCCGAACTTCGAGTCCTACTATCGCGAACGCTGCGACGGCATCATTCCCGGCATCGACCCGCTATCGGCCTCGACCGTCCCAACCTTTGGTGTCATCCGCGAACCCGTCACGCGCTCCTAAGCATCTACTGCCTCAACCATGTCCTCATCTCCCTCAACCGACGTTTCCATCCATAGCATCCCTGAGCTTCTCACCGCGAGAGCAGCCGGGAGCGCTGAGCACACCGCGTTCCTTGCTCCCGGCCGCGGCGAGCTTTCCTACGCCGCCCTGCTCCAGCAATCCGATCACACGGTCGCGACGCTCAACGCCCACGGCGTCAAGCGTAATGACCGCGTAGCCGTCGTCCTCCCCAACGGTCCCGAGATGGCCGTCGCTTTCGTTGCCGTCGCTTCCGGCGCAACCTGCGCGCCGCTCAACCCGGCCTACAAAGCCGACGAGCTCAAGTTCTATCTGGCGGACCTCGATGCCAAGGCGCTCATCGTCGACCCGGCCCTCGACTCGCCAGCCGCCGAGGTCGCCGGCGAACTCAACATCCCCGTCCTCGACATCGAGACCGGCGACAATTACCCGGCAGGCACGTTCGACCTGAAACTCCGCTCCGACGACGAACCGCCGCCGCCCGCCAACCCGGTCTTCGCCGAGCCTGGTGACGTAGCTCTCGTCCTACACACCTCAGGCACAACATCGCGGCCGAAAATCGTCCCCTTAAGCCACACCAATGTCTGCGCATCGGCCTTCAACATCGCGCGCACGCTTGCCCTCGCCCCCGAGGACCGCTGCCTCAACATCATGCCGCTGTTTCACATTCATGGCCTGATGGGGACCGTCATATCGTCGCTCGCCGCCGCCGCACAGCTCGTCGCCACGCCCGGCTTCGACGCCATGAAATTCTTCGGTTGGCTCGACGAGTTCAAGCCCAGTTGGTACAGCGCCGTCCCGACGATGCACCAAGTCATCCTCGCCCGCGCCGGGCGCAACAACGAAATCGTCGAGCGCGCAAAGCTGCGGCTGATCCGATCCTCATCCGCTGCCCTGCCGCCCCAGGTCATGAAGACTCTGGAGGAGACCTTCCGCGCGCCCGTCATCGAGAGCTACGGCATGACCGAGGCGTCGCATCAAATGGCCAGCAACCCCTTACCGCCCGCCGCGCGCAAGCCCGGCTCCGTCGGACTCCCCGCAGGCCCCGAAATCGCCGTCATGAACAACGCGGGTGACCTCCAAGCGGCAGGTGAAACCGCCGAGGTCGTGATTCGCGGCGCGAACGTCACCAGCGGATACGACAAAAACCCCGACGCCGACAAAACGGCCTACACCAACGGCTGGTTCCGCACCGGCGATCAAGGCTACCTCGACCCCGACGGCTACCTCTTCATCACCGGCCGCTTGAAAGAGATCATCAACCGCGGCGGCGAAAAGATCTCTCCGCGCGAAGTCGACGAGGTACTGCTCGACCACCCGGCCGTCCGCCAAGCCGTCACGTTCGCCATGCCCCACCGCACCCTGGGCGAAGACGTAGCCGCCGCCATCGTCCTCGCTGAAAACGAAACCGCCGACGCCAAACAGATCCGCGACTTCGCCGCTCAACGCCTAGCGCACTTCAAAGTTCCCAGCCGCGTCGTCTTCCTTGACGAAGTTCCCAAAGGCCCCACCGGTAAACTCCAACGCATCGGCCTAGCCAAAAAACTAGGCTTAACCTAACCCAGCGCTACCATATGGGGGAATCACGTTCGACATGAAAATGTAGGGGCACGGCATGCCGTGCCCGCTGCGACCAGCGCTCTCGCCAGTCGAAAGTACACTGGCCCCAAGGGGCCGATACAACCTAGCCCATGGCTTCGCCATGGGTATCAAACCGATGACACCCAGCCCCAGCGGGGCGATACAACCGCCCCCCCAACATCCAACACTCCGCGAAGGCCACGTACACATCTGGCAAGCCCGCCTAGACACCGACGCCACACAGACAAACCACTACCAAACCCTATCCCCCGACGAACAAGCCCGGGCCACCCGCTTCATCTTCGACAAACACAAACGCCGCTTCAGCGTCGGCCGAGGCATCCTACGCTCCCTACTAGGAAACTATCTAGCCCTACCTCCCGACCAAATCAACTTCAACTACACCCAACACGGCAAGCCCTACCTTCCCCCCGTCCAAAACCCAACCGACGTACGCTTCAACCTCTCCCACTCCGGCGAACTCGCTCTGTTCGCCTTCACCATCGGACGCGATCTAGGCATCGACATAGAGCAAACCCGCCCCGACCGCTCCACAAGAGACATCGCCGAGCGCTTCTTCGCGCCGCGTGAAGTCGACGCACTCTTCGCTCTCCCCGACGAGCAACACACCGATGCCTTCTTCCGCTGCTGGACACGCAAAGAAGCCTACATCAAAGCCAAGGGCGCGGGCATGGCCATCCCGCTCGATTCCTTTGCCGTCTCCCTAGACCCCGAAGCCCCCGCCGAACTCCTCTGGGTCAAAGACAACCCCGCCGAGTCCGCGCGCTGGAACCTAACCACCCTAAGCCCCGACCCTACATTCGCCGCCTGCGTAGCCACCGAAGGGCAACCAGAGGAAATCCAGTTCGCGAAAGTGACGCACTGCTGAAGTCGTGCGGCCGGTCCAGGGCCGATGCAGGTGTATGCTCAGGTTGGACGAGCAGTCTCGCAACCCCCAAGATGAAGCTCTCTAGAAGCAAGCAAGAATGGGAACACGCAAGAAGGGAGGAGCGCCGTAGGACCTGGCCTCCCCTAATCGAGACCAATCACTGGCTCCAACTCGCCGAACCGCGGGACACCCCAGACAGGACGCTAGTTCTCAAGCGACGAATTGCGGAGATTGATAGCCTCTACCCAGCCGACACCCAGGTGACCGATCCCGCACTCGGGGCCCGTAGTCCGAAGTTCGCCCCCGAATGGCCGAGTCCTCCGCGGCTCAACAGCGCCCGTGACGCGAGGACCTGGATGGTAAGCACCGTTTGCAGGAAGCGATCAGCAGCAAGCCCGAAGGTTGACGAACGAGCGCCTCTTGGGAAGCTACTGGTGTACGAAGTGCACGGGACGGTATGGGACGAAGCCTCCGAGGTAGTGTCCAGAGGATATTTCGACTCAACCGACGAGCCTGGTTGGAATACCTGGATCGACTACTACGAGGACAACGATCACGAGATCGGCGCGCGCCTACTGTGCTACGTCCCTCCGGCGCTCATTGATTTCGCCGACGCGGGTATTGCGGGTAACCCAGTTCTCTGCGTTGACTGGTTCGAATGCACCGACCTAATCACGCCCCGTTAGAAGCTTAGGTTTCTACGAGTCTAATCAATCGCCCCGCTCTGCAACTCCACCTGTCGCAGCACCCACCGCCGGATCACCTGATACCCGGCATCCTCAGCCTCATACCGCACGCCGCCCTGGTGCCCATCCTCTTCACCCGTCTGAATATTCAAAGGCTTCTGAATGAACTTACTTCGCTCCACATTGCGCAAATCCACGCGCTGCTGCATCTTGCGATAGTTAGCCAGCAACTGATCCGGCGGAATGTACCCTGCCACGTCCGGCGGCTCCAGATATAGAGTCGGGACGCGCCCCGGCACCCCATGACACGAGATACAAGCCTTCGCATCCGAAGAATTGATCTTCGTCATCTCCACAAACACATAGTCCCGGAAATGCAGCAGGTCTTCCACGAACTCCGCCGTCGCCTCCAGCCGCCGCCCATCCGTGCCCTGTGGCGGCCCCTGCTCGGTGATCAACTTACTAAGCTGCTCGCCATACACCTTGTCGTCGCTATTCAAAATATTCTGGATGCGGTTCTTCAGCCGAGGCATCGGCTCCTGCTCGACATAAGCCGCCAGGGCTTTGCGCACCTCCGGGTTACGCCGCAACGCCGTCTTGTTCGCCAACTGCACGGCAAGCTCACGCGCCTCCTCGGGTTGATCCGCCGCGAACCAGGTATTGAACATCCGGATAATCTCATCCTTCGCCGCCGTGATCGGATCAATCACATCCACGCCGCGCTCATCCTTCGTGAACAGCGACCCGCTTCCGTCGTCCGCCGCCAACTTGATGTAGTCGATCCCGAAAATATGATTCGGCTCCGCGTCCGGATTCGCGCCAAGCATCTTCACCGTCAGCCGATTCTCACCCATCTTCAGCTCATAGACGCCTAACGAAACCGGGCCACTCGGCGTCAGATTCGGCTTATAGAAGTCCATCGACTCCCCAATCTCTTCGCCGTTCAGCTCAAGCTGAACCACACCCATCTCGCGGTCATACAGAAACGCCGTGAGAATCTCATGCGGACCCGCCTCGGGCGATTCCACCGCAAGCGTCAACCGCGCACCGGGGACGCCTTCGCGCCACCACAGAATCGTGTTCTTACTCGTCAGCCCATTTGTGACAAGCTGCTCGGTCGTCCGCCCGAACGTCAACTCAAGCACCTTCAAATCTTCGGCCTCCACCGCACCCTCGATAGCCTCTTCCATCGACAGCCCGCCTTCTTGATACGAAAGCATCCATTCCGTTGATGGCAGCCAGAAACGTTCGTTGTCGTTCACAACTTCAAACGCCGTGTTGCGATGAAGCGTCTGATTGGTCCCCAAGATCCGCCCCAGCAACTTTGATTGCTCCGCATCTCCGGCCTTCGTCTCACTATCGTCCGGCGTGGGCTTTCCGACGAAGCCGTCAACCGCCGCCGCGGGCCGCGGTTGCTCTTCCGCCCCACCCGAAATCAACAGGCGATAGAACTCCTGCTCTTCGCGCTCGCTTACACCCTCGAAGTCCCACTTCACGCGCGCCATGAAGTTCGCCAGCGCCTCCGCATCCTCCGCGCGTCCGGCATTCAGAAACAGTGCGATCTTCGCCAACAACTGTCGCAACGTATCCACGTTTCCCGGCAACGACAACGATTGCGGATTCACCAACGCCCGTGCAGTCACGGCCACCATGTCGACCCCGCCCGTCGTCAGCAGATCGAGCAAGCGCTGCTCCAGCGGGCCGTACGCCACATTCGCCGCGCCCTCGAGAGCAATCTTCTGCCAAGGAACCGCGCCAACCGACTCGAGCTCATACGTATCGAGAACAACCTTCCCAAAAAACTCCGCACTCCCCGGCGTCGAATATCCCAACTGGCCCGGGCCGCCATCATTGCCGCGCTCCTGAAAATGCGACGCCGCCACGGCCGTCAACCTCCAATCGAACCGAATCCGCTCCGTCTCGCCGGCCTCCTCGCGGCGCTCCGTCAATAACTCATACATGTCCTGCAACTCGGGATACTGCTGGTCCACATTCTTGCCGCCCGTCTGGTTCGCGATCTGCCCGTTCACAATCAGCATCGAGACCGTCGAATACCGCAGCGCCATCTCCGCGAGAGCATTCGACTCTTCCCGCAGCAACGCATCCACCCAAGCGCGGTTGATCGCCTCGCGCAGCGGTGGATTCCAGACCCACCAATGCCAAGCTGCCTTGAACGCAAATGCCCGCGTCCCCGCGAACGAGTCCGACATGCCCGCCGTCAACAACCGCGCCAGCTCGCCTAAATTCACGTTGCTTCGCGGGCCAACCAAATCAACCCGCGTCACCAAGGCCTGAAAGGTCGACTGCCGCGCCCGCGGACTCGCCGCCGCATATTCCTCAAACATCTCCGCCCAACCCACGTCGTCGAGCAGCAGTTGCCGCAGTGACCAGAACGCCGCCTCGCGGCACATCTTTACCGGATCATCCAAGTGCTCGATGAGCGTCGGTACGCCCTCCGCCGCAAGCGCGCCGCCGATCCCCAACAGCGCCTGATACCTCACATACGGATGCTCGCTCTCGGCCGCTTCGATAAACTCGCCCGACCACTCAGCGTTTCCGGAAGCTTGATGCCGCCGCACCCGCGTCAACGCTTCAAGCGCCGACAGATCGCCGACCGATTCCCCGGTTGGCCTCTCGCGTTCAGGCGCGTCTGCCGGATACAGCCGACTCAGCGCCCGAATCACATACGCCGACGTCACAAACCCCGTCTGCGCCGCGTGATTCCAAAGGCCGTACTCATACTGGTCATTCAACAGCCACTTCGTCGCCCGTTGAATCCGCGGATCATCCACGCCATAGCCCGCCGCTTCCAGCGCAATCAGCGCCACCGCCGTCGGCGCCGGATCCCCCGGCTCATCCAGCCGCTTCCACGTCTTGTCTTCATCGGGCGACGTTACGAGATCAAACCCCCACCCACCGTCCTCTTGCTGCAAGGCGGTGAGCCGCGCAAGATCCATCTTCACCTGCGCCGCGAACTTCGCCTGAAACGCCCGCGCCTCGGCGACCCGAGCGTCCGACCCCGTCAGCTGCCCCACAATCTCCGGATAGTCCTCCGGCAGCAGTCGATAGAAGAACTCGATGCGGTGCCCAAGGTCGTCGCTCACCTTCATCCCATCGTTGCCCGTCGCGACAATCTTCTTCGCTTTCTCCTCCAGGCCAAAGAAGTAGCGAGGATCGTTCGTATCCCGCCAAGCCCGTTCGAGAATCTCGGCCGCAAACTTGAACACCACGTTCGGACCAAAGTTAGATCCCTTCCCCGCCGCGTTGATACCACCCGGGTCGTTCGTCAGCAACACGTAGTTCGCCGTCCGCCGCTGCTGGTAACGGTGTAACCGCTTCGGCCTCACCGTCCGCTCATGCAACACGATATTGCGTCCCGCCACACGGCTCCCCGCAGGCGCATCACCCAAATCATTCGGAGCGAGACTCGTGTTCACCGCGGCATCCTTCAGCTTGATCGAAGGCCGCAAACTCTCGTACATCGTGTTCACCAGCCGCCGCCAATTCTGGACCGTGCCGTCCGGCCGATAGCCGCTGCGCAACGCGTCCGCCACGCCCCACACGCCGCTCTGCGTGTGGCAACTCATACAGTTCTCGCCAAACAAACTCGTGCCGTCCCGCACCCGCCGGTCGAGAGCAATGTTGCGCGGCCGGTGGATCAACCACGCGTCCACTTCCGCAAGCTGGTAATAGATCGCCTGCTTGATCGCACGTACCGGATCGTCGTACGGAGCCGGATCAACCAGCCGCACCTCCAACTCATACCCCGGCTGATTCGCTTCCACCCGCAAGTAATACACGCCACCCGGCTCGACCTTGCGCGTCGTGAACGAACGGAAGTTCGTGTCCTGCTGATGAATACGCTCGTTCAAATCCCGCCCTTCGTAGTAGCTGAACACCGGGACCGGCCCCGGAATCACCTCCGCGGGAGGATGCACATACGGAATCGGGTTGGCGTTCCCGAAGTTCTTGCGATTCGGCAACTCGCGCGGCTTCAAGTCTTCGGGACTCGGGTTCCCTGGCTGATACACACGCAACCGCGCGCTCACAACCGGCTCAACCATTTGCAGGTTCGCCGTGAAGATCTTCGACTTCGTGCCTTTGTACTCGATCCGATACCAATCGTCCGGCGACTTGCCCGACGCCGTGTTGTTGTAATACTCCAGATCATCCGCGCCACCGAATACTCGCAGTGTCTGATCCTCATCCGTCGCCGCGAACGGCAGGTCGACCGCCTGCTCCGGCGTACTGTTCGGTTCGGCTTCGAGAACGATATCTCCCCGTCGCAACTCCGCCACCGGACGCACCGCCACCGTCATCCCCACACCGGAAACCCTCGGCGTACTTGCCGGGATCGCCGTCGCAAGCCGAGCGAGCCCCGTATCCCGCGGGATCTCCGACATCTCAACTGCCTTCTCGGTGATCGACTCCAGCGTCAGCCGGTACGAACCCGCCGCCGGGGCCCGGTAGACGACATACACATCCGTGTCCAACTCATGCAGCGTCTTGCGCCAATCCGTGGTCGCCGTCGCATGCAGATCCCCACGCTCGCCCTCGAACGCCCAATCATCGAGTCCCGGGCCTTCCCATCGCACTTCGATCCGGCCGTTCGCCGGCAGCGCCTCGGGATCGTCAACGCGAACGTGAACCTCCAACGCCTGCCCTTCCGCAAGCGTCCACGACCGCGTCCACTCACCGTCAAACGAGAAGCTCTGCCCAAAGGGATCAATATTCGCCGGTGGCGCTGCCGACCAGCCCACAGCCGCCGCCACAACAAGCACCGCAACACCAAGCACAACGGAAAACTTCAGCAAAAATACCCCCGAAAACAAGCGTCCATCTCGCAGACCATTATATCCGCGACCAAGCGAAGCACCGTCGTTCAGGAAAGCTGGGGTTGTCCCCGGAATTGCTCAGGGACGATGCCGGACTAGTGGACGAGCCGCTCCGCCAACTCCGAACGCTTAATCGGCCCCGTGCGCTTATTTCCGGCCGGCGGCAACGCACCCGGCATCTCCCCCTCACGCCAATCCGTCCAATAGAACGGAATGTCCGGATGGAACCAATTCCGGTGATCCGTCACCATCCAGCCTTCTTCTAGCGCGATATCAATCACCCGCGCATGGGGATGGTCCGCCGGAACATCGAGCCGACCCGTGCCCGCCCCATCCGCCTCGCGCCCGAAATACACCACCACTGCCCGCGCCGCCTCCCCGCGTGTCACCGGAGCGTCCGGCGTCGCATGCAGGTCATGCCCATTCAGCGGATAGATCCCTTTCAGCGCCGCAAGCTGAATCGCCGCGAACGCCGGATGGTCGACCTGCAAATCGTCGAACCAAACAAGCTGCACACCCGCCTCGACCAGCTCCCGCTGCACAGCTTCCGCGGACGGCAGCTTGCCCTCGGAGACACCCAGCGACGCAATCACCGCCGCCGCTTCGCCCACATTCCACTCCACCGGATGCAACCGGTAGGCGCCATTCGTCAGATGCGTCACGCCGATGTTCTTCCCCGCGGGCAGGAGGTTCGAAACACCTTGCGGAATCAGCGTTCCCATCGGAATCTGAAACGGCCGCGGCATCATCATGCGCCCGCGCTCGTTCGCGCCACACGGATGAATATCCACCATGTAGAACGCCGTCCCCACCGAATCACCAAACCACTTCGCCCGCGGACCCGGCTGATACTGATCCACTATGTCCTGCTCGACCACGCGCGACCGCGCCCGAATCCGCCGTGACTCGCGAATGTACGGATATTTCGACAGCCCGTCTTCCGAGCCCATCTGCTCCGGCCGCAACATCAATTCCGGATAGCCCACACCGTCGCCCTCATCGCGCGGCAATTCCGCCTGCAACCAATAGAGAAACGAGTAAGCCAGACGCTTCGCCTGCTGCAACGTCGCGGCCTGTTCACGCGGCGGACGGTCGAGCAACGATTCATCCTTGTAGTCCTGCCTCGGCCAGTTGATCAGCGCCAAATCATTCACCGGCTCCGGCCCTGCGATATTCTTCGACGCCAGCACCCGCCGCCACGAGAAGAACGGCCGCGGCGACTGATTGTTCGGGATCGGCGGATCGTCGCCGAACATCTTGTACTGCACCTCGCCCTTCCAGCCGTGTCGCTTCGAATAGTTGAACAGCATCGAGAACGGCTGCCCGTCGCGAAACTTCTCATAGTCCGGCGGTTTTGGGATCGTATGATCGCCGTCCGGCCGATGCTCCAGAACAAACGTATACGTAAAGCTTTGGACGCACGCCGGATTGGCCTCGTCCGCCGCATCCGGCTCATTCGTGTCGCTCTGCGCCTCCGATCCCACCACGTAAGGCACACCCGCAAGCGGCAACAGATCACCGAGTTCCGTGCCGTCCAGGTAATACTTCGCGCGGAGACGAATCACATCCTCTTCTTCAAATCGATACGCCAACGCCGACTGGATCGCGCCATCCTTCACATCAAGATCAATAATCTTCGTCCGCAAGAACCGGCGAATGCGGCTCTGATGCGGCGCGAGAATTTCCTCGACCGCATTCACAACAACACGCGGCTCCGAGCAAAGCGGCGATACATAGCATGCCCCCGGATTGAGATCTTCCAGATCCGCCACCTCCGGCGCGAGCCGATACCGATCGCGGTAGTAGTTGCGAATACGCCGCCGCATCTCGTAGTAGCTGCGCGTCCCGCCCGAAAATTCGATGAAGCGATTCTCATCCAACGCCGGGACACTCGCAAACTGCCCGCCCACCTCGTCCGTCTCTTCCACAAGACAAACCGAGTTGCCCCGCGACGCGGCCCGCAGCGCTGCCGCCACGCCGCCGCTGCCCGCACCCGCAACCAAAATGTCGCAGGTAAACGTCTCCGGCTCGGCAGACACGCTAACCCGCCGCACCCATTGCCCCGGATCGCCCGTAATCCGCACCGACTGCACATCCAGCACGTCGTAAGTCTGAGCCGCCACGCCAATCGCACAAGCAACAACCGTCAAACAAAGAACAGCAATCCGCCTACTCAAACATCTCCGCATCACCGCCATTGTGCCCCATCAACCCCGACCGCCGCAGAACCAAGACACCCCAAACTAAAACTCAGAGCCGCAGCCGTAAGGCTGCGTTGACCAATCCCGCAAAGCCAGGAACTCCGCGTGGGGGGGGGCGATCGTGCTCACCGATGTTAGGCATCCGACTGCGTCTTGTCCCCACGCCCGCTCAGGTTCAAACTCTGCACCACTTCAGGGACCATCTCTGTCGCCGGATCAAAATAGTGCGCACGCAGAGGCACCCCATACGCACGCGCGATACTGTGTGCCAGCTTGTCACCCCGCAACCCAAATCGGTCGACCGGCAGCTCGATCGAATCTCCGTCCATCAATTTCAAATACACCCTTTGACCCGGTCGAGCTACCCCATACGCCGAACCAGCAGGCCCCATCGAGTAGACGACCCGTGCCTGTGCCAGCGCAACCTCCACGACCTGATTGGCAGGCCAAGATTCCTCGAAATCAGTATCTTGAAACGACTCGCGGATCTCATCACGGCGAAACTCGATTCGGTCACCCATCTCTTCTAGGGATCTGCAAATCCACCATGCGGTGAAGACCCCGGCGGGAGCACAGAAGAACGCCAAGAACACAGCAAACCAAGCGGAGAGAGTCACCGTTGCACCGAATAGATTGAGAAACGATGCAACACCCCAGGTCAGCCCGGCAATAGTGGCGTATGACACCACGGGAAGCAGCAAGTAGAGATGCCATGCCTTTGGTTTTTCGATTGTCAACGGCATTTCAGGAAACATAAACGCCTGCGCAGGTACTCTCTCAGCAACTAGCGAATACAGCTCGACGTAGCCCGCAACCGTAAACGGAATACAAACTGATCCAGCCGAACCGCGCAGTCGCAAGCGCTGGCAAACACTTCTTCTGAGCCAATCCACGCGTTCAAGCCGCTTCCAGCTAACCTGCCGCCGTAGCGGCCCAAAACGCCAGCCTATATAGTCCGTATTCACATAGAACACTCGGAGATTGCTGAACCCAACCGAGAGAAACCACACCGCGCAGACTGACAGGAACACCGCCATACCGAGGGCTTCGCGATCTGACTTACCAAGTACTAGCCACCAGCAAAAGGTGCCAGAGGCCAGGGCCAGAATTCCATATACAAACCAGGTGACCGTCGTTGCAGGCGAGATGTGAAAAGCACGCTCGTCGCGCTTAGTGACAGAATCTCGAGCCAAACCAATACCCCTCAAAGCAAGACTCAGTGCGGCGGCCGTAAGGCTGCGCTGACGAACTTACCAAAACGACAAACCGCGTCGTTAACTCGCCAACCCCCGCACTCTTTCCTGTCATCAACGCCCTACTAGTGGACTGTCTCAAGGTAACCTTGCATATAGGGAAGACGTCTTCTCTATATGCCCTTTGAAGGTAGCCTGGTTCGATTGAACTCCCGGCAATGTTCCGAGCTCGAGGAGATCGCTCGCTCCCA
>Ga0315336_1000465_pt1 | contig 113065 bp, 104 predicted proteins | sample ASW5metaG_FD_204512 | JGI IMG/M metagenome (GOLD analysis project Ga0315336, IMG submission 204512) | Ammonia-oxidizing marine archaeal communities from Monterey Bay, California, United States - ASW #5 | ecosystem: Environmental > Aquatic > Marine > Intertidal zone | place: USA: California... | reverse complement strand
GAAGGGTTGTGCCTGGAAGGTGTGGGCTCCTTTCGTGCTCTCTTCTTCCGCTTTCCTTGCGCCGACACGGGGCGGAGCCGCCGTGCCACGATTCTTTGGTTCCGCTCTCCCGGCCGAATCGTCGCTACTTTTTATTTACCATCCAGGCGGAAAAGTTCTCGAGAAACTCTATGAAGCCATCCAGGTGCTCCGCTGGAAATTCGTAGGCATCCACCGCATTCCCGAGAACCTTTTTGAAACAGTCCAACCACACCTGTCGCGCATGCTCGTCGATGGGAAAATTCATGTGCCGACGCCGCATCATCGGCGGACCGTACAACTCCTTGTACAGAGGCGGCCCTCCAAGCACGCCGACGAAAAACGCCGCGCTCTTCTGTGACGCCATCTTCATGTTTCCTGGAAACAGGGGTCGAAGCTCGGAGTTCTCCAACTCGACATACAAGTCTTCCAACATGCGAAAGATATTCTTCCGCCCCATGGTTCCGTAGATTTCCCGGCTGGGGCCCTGCTGGGGCGGGCCGCCCGGCGGAATATGGATTTCCCAGTTCAAAGGAGCGCCTCCTTCCACTCTTCTTCCTTGAATCCTATCAACCCGAAATCTTCTCCGAAAAGGAAGGGGCGCTTTACAAGGTTTCCGTGGGTGGCCAGGAGGTTGATCTTCTGTGCAGTGGTAAGGCTTCGCATTCGCTCGGACAGCCCAAGATTCCGGTAGGTGCCGCCGCTGGTATTGAACAGCTTCCTGATGTCGCCTCCAAGGTAGTCGACCATCCGTCGCAGTTCGGTTCTTGAAGGAGGCTTTTCCCGAATCGGAATTGCCTCGAAATCAATTCCGTGCTCTTCCAGAAAAGACTTCGCCTCGCGGCAGGAGGAACAATTGTCGTACATGTAAAATTTCAACATCGCTTTATTCTCTCGGAGGACGGTGTTTGGTTGTCGGTTCCCGGGTTTCAATGTTCAGTGTTTAGTGAATACCCCGATTTCTTCAATCCTAATCCCATCGTTTAGGATTGCGATTACGGTTCGGATTGGGATACACCGAAGACCGTGGACCGGGGCGCAGGCCCATGCCGACAATCGGATACTCATTGTGAAAGTTCTCATCTCAGGTGCGGGGGGGCTCATCGGCTCGGCGGTAGTCGAAAAGCTTCGTGCCCGGGAGCATGAGGTGCTCAAACTGGTCCGCCGCTTGCCAAAGGACGATTCCGAGCTGAGGTGGGATCCCAATGACACGGGATTCCTTCGAGATCCCAGGCTGGAAGGCCTGTCGGGCGCAATACACCTGGCCGGCGAATCAATTTCCGGAATCTGGTCCGCGGCTAAGAAGCGGCGAATTCGCGAGAGCCGGATTCGGGGCACGTCGCTGATCGCGCGCAGCCTTGCGAACCTGGATTCCCCTCCATCCCGTTTTGTCAGCGCCTCCGGAATCGGCTTTTACGGGAGCACCGGGGATCGGGAAATTGATGAAAAGGAAGGGAACGGCAAAGGTTTCCTGGCGGAAGTGTGCCGTGACTGGGAGGCAGCATGTGAACCGGCGTCCGGTGCGGGTATCCGAACGGCAATTTCACGGTTCGGCATCGTGATGAGCGGCGAAGGCGGAGCGCTCGGGGCCATGCTGCCCCCGTTTCGAATGGGGCTGGGGGGCATTGCAGGAACTGGCCGGCAGTACATGAGTTGGATTTCTCTCGAAGACGCATCCCGGGCCGTGGTGCATCTTCTCGAAACCGATTCCATTCTCGGTCCGGCGAATATCGTTTCCCCCTGCCCGGTAACGAACAAGGAATTTACCCGGGCACTTGGACGGGTACTGAACCGACCCGTCCGGTTGCCGGCACCGGCGTTTCTGCTTCGACGGCTGCCCGGGGGCATGGCGGACGAAACCATCCTGTCCAGCGCGCGCGTCATACCCGGGGTTTTGCAGAACACCGGATTTACGTTCGAGCATCCGCGTGTAGAAGAAGGGCTGAGCGCCGCGCTAGAGTAGCCGTCCACGTCCCGGGGGACGGAGCGCGGCTGGATCGACTGGAAAACGAGGAAGCGTGGAGCGGAGCCCTAATCTTCCTCCACTCCCGGCCCTTCAGTCTCCCCATCCCCCGGAGGTGGATGGCTACTTTCCGTGCTTTTTTGTCTCGGCCTCTTCAAATTCAATCACCCGCGCGGGATAGTCCGAAATGATTCCGTCGACTCCGTAATTGCAGGCTTTTTGGATTTGCTGAATCTCATTACAGGTATAGGTAAACACGCGAAATCCAGCCTCGTGAAGCGTGCAAACCATTTTTGGATCAAGATCCTGAATGTTGAAATCGATCGCCGGGAACTCCCGAATCTCTTCCAACCACACGGCGACCGAATCGCGTGGCGAATGGTCCATATTCAGCATGCAGGGCACTTGCGGAAATAGATCTTTCCACTTTCGGAGAAGGCAAGGAGCGAAGGAAAGAATCACAATTCGGTGAAGGTCGCCGGCTTCCCGGAGGGCGTCCGCCACTGCATGAACCAACGCCTGCTGCCGATCCGTCCGGGAATCCGCAGGGTAGATCTTCAATTCCACGAGGAGCGCGACGCCCGTAACTTCCGCCAGCACCTGGGACAGCGAGGGGATACGCTCAGCGGAAAACGACGGATCATACCAGCTCCCGGCATCGATCCCCGACAACACATTCCAGTCGACATCACGAACCGCAATCTTCCCTCCCCCGATTCGTTCCAGTGTTTCGTCGTGAATCACGACGGGAACTCCGTCCCGGCTCAACTGAACATCGAGCTCAATCGCGTTTACGCCGTGGAGTTGCCGTGCGGCGCGAAAACCGGCCATCGTATTCTCAGGGAAGGAGGAAGGCAGTCCCCTGTGCGCGATGACTTGGCGGGCATCTGTGCAATGCAGGAAGGCGTGTTTTTCCCTCTCTTGATTTTCCGAACTCACCCGTTTTTGGTATACTAAATATAGACAATAGAGAACCGAAATTGTGTTTCGCGGCATGACATTCCGTTTGGGTGTGCTATAGTTAGGCGGCATCGTCGGGGAGGTACTGGTGACAGACGCTAACACACAGGTGCAAAAGGACATATCAAAGTCGTGGCAGGCTGAGATCTCTGTTCTGGAAGCCGTGTTCGACAACATGAACGAGGGCGTTGTCATTACGGACACGGAGGGAAACTTTCAATTTACGAATCCCGCGGCCCGCAAAATGGCCGGAATCAGCGACGTGAATCCGGCCGCGAGCGAATGGCAGTCGGAATACGGGATATTCAAGACAGACCGATCCACTCCGATTGCCACGGAAGACCTGCCTTTGTATCGCGCGATGAGTACCGGTGCACCGGCACGCAGGGATCTATTCATGCGTACCGCTCTTCTGCCCGAGGGCGTCTTCCTGAGCGTCGTGGCCAGCCCCCTGAATAATGCAGAGGGCGTTATGATCGGCGGCATCGCGGTCTTTCATGATATTACCGAGAGGACCCAAATTGAACAAACCGTTCGCGAATCTGAACGGCTCCTCCGAATCCTTGTTCACAATTCCCCCGACATCATTCTACTGACGGATCCAAAGGGAATCATCCGATTCACGAACACGGCGCTGCCGGGGATAGATATTCCGCAGATTATCGGGACGCACATCGTGGACTACCTGCCGACAGCAGAAGTCGAACCCTATCTAAACCAGTTTCAATCGGTGTTGGATTCCGGCATGGCCGGTGACATTGAGATCAAATCCGTCGATGGGAAAACCTGGTTTTGCCGAACAATTCCGCTTGCGAACAACGGGGAAACGAACCGGGTGATGGTGATCGCCACCGATGTAACGACGAAACGCAGCCACCAGGAGGAGCAGGATCGGGCGAACCGGATGGAAGCCCTGGTACAGGTCGCAAGCCAGATTGCCCATGATTTCAACAACCTGCTTTCCCCCCTGGTCGCCTATCCGAGCCTGATTCGAAACGCGCTTCCCGAAGACAGTCCCGTCCATGATATGCTCGACGACATCGAGTACACCGCCGGCAAGATCGCGGAGACAAATCGCGATCTTCTCACGCTGGGGCGAGCGGGGCATTTCGAGTCCAGTCCCATTTCATTAAACGATCTCGTGAGAAAGTCGGTTTCGACTCAAAAGTTCCGCAGCGATGTGGAATTGGAAACGAAATTCGCGTCAAACCTGCCGTTGATCCTTGGGTCGGAAGCCCAGCTGGTGCGCGTAATTGTCAACCTGATCGTAAATGCGCAGAATGCGTCCGACGATGGAGGAACCATATTTGTCGGCACGAGCGTGGACGAATCCCCACCTGCGCCCGATGACGGTTCACGGTTCACACCCGGGCCGCACGTGTGCGTCACGGTAACCGATACGGGCCGGGGAATTCCCGCGTCGAAAATTCACAAAATCTTTGACCCCTTCTTCACCATCAACGGATCCGGCAGCCAACCGGGTAGCGGCCTGGGACTGAGCGTGGTCCGATCCGGAGTGGAGAATCATGGCGGATTCATCAAGCTCCAAAGCAAACCGGGACAGGGAACCACGTTCAGACTTTATTTTCCCACCGCGGACGTGCAGGGGGTAGAGACGGCCGCGGCAGCGGCGGACGGGGGGAGCGAGTCGGTCCTGGTGGCGGATGACGATCCGATCCAGCGACGAGTCATCGAACATCTTCTCAGGCGCCTTGGATACGAGGTTCAAATTGAAGATAGCGGTGAATCGGCAGTCGAACATGCGCGGAAGACGGCATTCGACCTCGTGATCCTGGATATGGCGATGAGAGGGATCGATGGAGCCGAAACACATCGGCAGATCCGGGAAATCTACCCGGAACAGAAAGTTCTCATTGTCTCCGGGTACGCGAAAACAGACCGCGTGAAACGGGTACTGAAAGAGGAAGGCACCGCCTTCATCTCAAAACCGGTTAGCCCGGTTACACTGGCGGCGGCAGTGCGCAACGTACTCGACACCGCACGCACCGAAACCCGGTGAATTGTCCACCGCGCTCCGACGTCTCAGTCGGCGTTCGGCAGGACGGGACGGAGGGAGCTACACGGTACCCCGAAACTGGAACAAGTAGACAAGGTATCCCGCGTAAATCGCCAGCATCAACGCCCCTTCCCCACGTGAGAGCTTGTAGTTGCTCTTCATGAGGGGAAAGATCAGGAATGTAACCAGGAGCATGACGCCGAGATCCACCTTTGAAATCCCGGTTACCGGAATGGGAGAAGCAAGCGCCGCGGCGCCGGTCACCGACAGGATATTAAAAATATTTGATCCGATCACGTTTCCGACTGCGATGTCCCCCTTGCCCTTTACCGCGGCGATGATGGATGTCGCCTGTTCCGGAAGACTGCCACCGGCGGCAACCACAGTGAGCCCGATGACGGCCTGGCTGACACCCCAGGCTTCGGCAAGAACTACAGCTCCCTTGAGAATCAAGTTCGACCCGAAAACCAGCAGCCCGGGCCCTGCCACGACGAAGAGTAGCGTGGTGGGCAGCCGCAACTTTTGCGCCGTCTCCACTTCGTCATCGTAGTGCCGGGTTCCTTTCGAATGACTCTCCCTCCTGGCCAGCGCAATCGTGACGAGGGTATAAACCAGGATTCCCGCCAGGAGAAGAACACCATGGAGCCGGGTCACGATGCCGGAACTGAACAGGGCGGCCCCCAGAACGGTGACCCCGATCATGATGGGCAGGTCGAAGCGCAGGATTTGAAGATGAATCGTAATGGGCCGAACCAACGCCGCGGAACCGAGGATGAGAACAATATTGCAAATGTTCGATCCAATGACCGTTCCCAGCGCGATTTCGCCCTGCCCCGCGAGTGATGCCTTGACCGCGACTACGAGTTCGGGGCTGCTGGTGCCGAAAGCGACCACCGTGAGTCCGACCACGAGGGGGGAAATGCCGTTCCTGAGAGCGAGAGCGGAAGCCCCACGCACCAGCAGTTCGGCTCCCAGCACCAGGACGATGAAACCACCCAGAATTGTGATAATTGCCATCGTCATATCGTTAGATTTCGATTGTCGGAAATACGGGATCCTCGGGCAATTCCAATCCGAAGCTCAGTATGTAATTGATCACAAAGGAAGAATTCCATTACCTTCGTCCGCATGACAACGAAATCAACCTTTTCTGATCACATCAGGCTGTGGGTGAGCCTGATCCTCTCCGCGTTGCCGATCCTCTTCATATTTCAAAATATGCACAAGACCCCGGTTACGTTCCTGTTCTGGTCAATCAACATCTCTCTGGCGTTGTTGATCTTCGTAGTACTTGGAATCGGAGTAATTATCGGCTGGCTGTTCGTGAGTTGGCTGAGTTACCGGAGAACCAGCAAGAAAAACGGGTAGCCGGAAAACCTGGGGAGCGAACTATTTTCGCGCTGCGCTCGGTTCGCTCTGCGGCAACTGGGTAACGGCAATATTCTTTGCCCGCAGCAATTCGATCAATCCATCCTCCCCAACCACATGGCCGGCGCCGACGATAACGAAGTAGCTCTTGCCCGATCCTACAAACTCTTCAATCTTTTCGGCCATGGTGCGATTACGATCCGTAAACAATCGCTTGTACGCGTCGGCCAGGCCATCGACTTCCTCCAGGTATCCGTGCAACAACTCTTTTAGTTTCACGGGATTCCCGGCTTTCCAGGCCCCCATCATTTCATCGACCAGGCCTTCGATGTTCTCCAGGTCGAGCAGGGTATACTCAAGCATGAGGCTTTGCTCTTCCGCGGTAAATGAATCAAGAAAATCGACCTGGTATTCTACACCCTCCAATTCCACGATGGCCTTGTCGCCGCGCGCCTTTCGCAGAAAATGCATTTCGATGCCGTTTTCCGCCTTGAACCCGAGTTTCTGCATTTCAAGCATCGTAATCATCTGCGCAACGTACCAGGGATCAAATTTGTCCAGCGTTTCAATCTTCAGCTTGGCTTCTTTTGCGTAGGAGACGAGTCGGTCGTACGCATCCGCAGAAAGAACATCTTTGAGCCTATTCCCGGTGACATTCATGGCACGACCCAGCATCGTGCCCACCCGCTTGGGGGACGTCATTCCCTCCGGGTCGGCCTCGACGACAACAACGTCCGCGGCCGAGAAGGCATCCTCTATCGTGACTGCCAACGGATAGATCCCGGGCCTTGCCACATGGATGGAACCAAGCAAAAAGGACTCTGAGACTTCTCCCGGCGCCTTGAGGCTCCAGCAGAAGGGTCGGCTCGAGGGGTTCTGCCCCTCCTCCGCACTGACACCGTCAATCGCCAGGGCTGCACAGAATACGATCGAAACGAGTATTTTCACTGCGCGCCAGCAAATCATCTTGTTACTGATTCTGCAACCGTTCAGAATGTGCCGACCAGTAAATATGAACGGCGCAATACCCATCCTTGTCCTGAGTGCAATGTTCGTGGTCTCGGTATTTCCCGCGATCGCCGGGAATGAAGCGATTTCAGACGAGACGCGGGAATCAATCGAATACCTCCTTGAATTCGTTAAATCTTCAGATGTGACATTTGTTCGCAACGGGAAAGAATACAACGCTGAGGCGGCGCATGAGCATATGAAAAAGAAATTCGACCACTTCAAAAAGGAAGTGAGTTCGCCGGAAGATTTTGTCCGGTTGTCCGCCACCAAGAGCCTGATCAGCGGCAAATCATACAAGGTGATTCTGAAGGACGGAACCTCTTCCACGTGCGCGGAGTGGTTGCTGAAGGAACTGGAGGCTTTTCGGGCCCGCAAAGGAAATCGGGACTCGAAAAAATGACGTTCGCAGCCGCAGCGACACTGCTGGTTATCTTCATCGTCCTGGTCCTGTTGGTGAAATTCAACCGGGCCCCCGACTTCACGATCTGGGGCGGGTTGGGATTGTTGATGTTGCTTCCGGTACGCGACCCGCACGGGACCGGCTGGGTTTGGGGAGTGGTTACTCCCGGGGCGGCGCTCTCCGGTCTCGCCAACGAAAGTGTAGCCACCATCGCGGCACTCTTCATCGTCGCCGCGGGCCTCCGCGAAACGGGAGCGTTTTCCTGGATCGTAAATCGCTTTCTCGGCAGCCCCGGATCCGTGACGGACGCACAAAATCGAATCGTATGGCCCACCGCAGCCCTGAGCGCATTTCTCAACAACACGCCGCTGGTGGCGATGCTGCTTCCGGTGGCCAATGACTGGGCCCGAAAACATCAGATTTCTCCTTCCAAGCTGCTGTTGCCCCTTTCATACGCCTCCATCCTGGGAGGCGCATGCACGCTTGTCGGGACCAGCACAAACCTGATCGTCAACGGGTGGCTGATCCAGGAGACACCCGACAAAACCGGACTTGGGATGTTCGAAATGTCAGTGGTAATGGTCCCGATCGCGGTACTCGGAATTCTGTTCATGCTGTTCACGAGTCGATGGCTCCTGCCGGAGCGCCGGCCCGCATTCAGTCCGGCCGATGACGCGCGGGAATATACGGTCGAAATGATCGTGGAACCGGAGAGCGATCTGGTCGGGAAGACCGTTGAGGATGCCGGCTTGCGCGGACTGCCGGGACTATTCCTGATTGAAATCGAAAGAGAATCGGAAACGCTTGCCGCGGTATCGGGGAACGTGCTGCTACGCGCATCGGACCGGCTTGTTTTTGCGGGCATCGTGGATTCCGTGGTGGATCTTCAGAAGATCCGTGGTCTTCGCCCGGCAACCGAGCAGGTTTTCAAGTTGGACGAAAAGCGGCACAACCGAATGCTGGTCGAGGCTGTGCTCAGCAACACCTGCCCCTTGATCGGGCGCACGATCAAGGAAGGAAGATTTCGAACCCGGTACAATGCGGCGGTCATCGCGGTCGCCCGGAGCGGGGAGCGGATCCGCGGAAAGATCGGAGATATCCGACTGCGAACCGGAGATACGCTTCTGCTCGATGCGCGAACGGGCTTTCTCGCCCAGCAGAGAAACAGCCGGGACTTCTTCCTGGTGAGCGGTACCAGCGCAAAAGCCGCGGTCCACTACCAAAGAGCTCCAATCTCGATGGGGATCCTGGTCGCGCTGGTGGCAACCGTCAGCGTGGGCCTGGTATCCATGGTACAGGCGGCTATCGCGGCGGCGGCCCTCACCGTCGCCACCCGGTGCTGTCGTGCCTCGGTGGCCCGACGATCCATCGACTGGGAGGTGCTGCTGGTCATCGGCGGCGCAATCGGCCTGGGAAAAGCCATGGAAGCAAGCGGATTGGCGGAAATTCTCGGCCACAGCGTTCGGGAACTCTTCGGAACGGATCCGAAGCTCATGCTCGGCGCCATTTTCCTCCTGGCCATGCTCTTATCCAATATCGTCACGGCAAAGGCGGGCGCTGTCCTCATGCTCCCCATCGCCATGTCGGCAGCGAACGATCTGGATGTAAGCTTCATGCCATACGTGATCGCGGTCATGCTGGCCTCCAGCACTGCCCTGGCCACCCCGATAGGGTATCCGACAAATCTCATGGTGCTGGGCCCCGGCGGCTACCGCTTCGGCGACTACCTCCGCATGGGCGCTCCCCTGTCGATACTCGTGCTTGTCCTATCGGTTTACATGATTCCGCTATTCTGGCCATTCTAGTGTCGTGTAGTAGCCTGCGGATCCCGGATCATGGATGAACAGATTCTCGATCGCGACGCTGACACGTGAAAATCATAGCAACCCGGAAAAGAAACAATGAATTACGACGAAATCCTCCACTTCTGGTTCGAAGAGATCTCACCCGAATTCTGGTTCAGGAAGGATGAAGAGTTAGACCGGGCAATCCTGGATAGATTCGGCGACATTCACGCGGCGGCAACGAGTTGCGAGTTGTTTCGCTGGAGAGACGAACCTCAAGGCAGATTAGCGGAAATCATCGTATTGGACCAGTTCTCGAGGAACATTTACCGAGACCGGCCTGGAGCGTTCGCCTCTGATCCTCTCGCGCTGGCTCTCGCCCAGGAAGCGATCCGCGTCGGCATCGACACATCGTTCTCAAATTCCCGGAGATTATTTCTGTACCTCCCCTACATGCATAGCGAATCTGCGGGGCTCCACGAAATCGCGGTCACGTTATTCAGCCAACCGGGAATGGAGCAGAATCTCGATTACGAGCACAAGCACAAGTCCATCATCGACCGGTTCGGGCGGTATCCGCACCGCAATGAGGTCCTGGGGAGAGAATCCACGCCGGAGGAACTGGAATTCCTGAGCGGGCCCGATTCGTCGTTCTGAGGCTGCGAAGTAAGGTCCTCGCGCTCCGACCGGGCTTCTCCCGCTGCTCTCCGGGGAATTTCGCGGAAAAATACTTTCCGGTCGACAGGTAAGCGCACCGGAAGTATCGTCCCCGCTTCGCTTTAATACTCTTGTGCGTGTAGGAGGTTCCGAGTTGAAACACTCGATCCTGTTGTTGTTGGTTCTCTTCGCCTCATGGCTCGTTCTTTCTGGCCATTACACGCCCCTGCTTATGGGTCTCGGCCTCGCATCCTGCCTCCTGGTGCTCTGGCTTTGCAGGCGCATGGAAATCATCGATAAAGAAAGCGTATTCTTCCACATCGTGCCCGGACTTCTCACGTACATCCCCTGGCTGATCCGGGAGATCGTGAAATCCAACCTCGATGTAGCGCGCCGGGTGCTCAGCCCGTCACTCCCCATCTCCCCTACGGTCGTCGTTCTGCCGGCGCCACAGAAATCCGAATTGAAACGGGTCATATACGCAAACTCCATCACCCTCACCCCGGGGACGCTGGCAATGCGGGTGCGGGGTAATGCCATTCTTGTTCACGCCCTGTCGGAAGAGGGGGCGAGAGCACTCGAAGAAGGTGAGATGGAGAGGCGGATCACGAACTTGAGCCGGGATCCATAAATGCACTCCGCGTACACCATAACCACCGCGGTGATCATGATCACCATGCTGCTGTCCCTCGCACGCGCGTTCGCGGGTCCGACGGTGTTCGACCGCATCGTTGCCGCAAACATGTTCGCAACCAAAACGGTCCTTCTGATTGCCCTGCTGGGTTTCTTAACCGGTCGTCCCGATTTCCTCGACCTGGCGGTGCTGTATGCGCTGCTCAGTTTCATCGCCATTATCGCGGTACTCAAATTCGTCCGGTACGGACGAGCTGACAAATCCGAAATCGAATTGGAAATAGAAGAAGACAAAGCGTCTTCCTGACCACGCCATGGGACTCATTTTCGATATTCTGACCTGGATCCTTTTGTTGGCGGGCGCGTTTTTCTGTCTCGTTGGGGGCATTGGAATCGTCCGGCTGCCCGAGTTCTTTTCGCGCACCCATGCATCGGGGGTCACCGACACACTGGGAGCCGGGTGCATCCTGATTGGACTGATGCTACAAACGAACGACCCCCTGGTCCTTTCCAAGTTGGTCATCGTCATCGCGATCCTGTGGTTTACGTCCCCGACTGCAGGCTATGCCCTCGCACGCGCCGCGCTGTCTCATGGCCTGACACCACGTGTTGATAAATATGAATTCGACGAAGCGCTGAGGGAGGAAACCCTGGTCATCGAGATTCCACCCGCTGCGGATGGAGAGGAGTCTACCTCATCGGACTAATCGAAATCATGCTATTCACGCTGCTGGCAGCGACCGCCATTTCAATTATTCTGCTGCGGGACCTGTTCGCAGCGGTAATGCTGTCGGGGATTTTCAGTCTGCTCTCCGCGGCTCTCTTCGTCCTGATGGATGCCGTGGATGTAGCCATTACAGAAGCGGCAGTGGGTGCAGGAATATCGACGATCCTGCTGCTCGCGACCCTGAACCTCACCGTCAGCCGGGCCAAGGACAAGGGCACGGATTTTCAGAAGATTCCCTTTCTCGTGGTGGTGATAACCGGCGGCGCGCTGGTATTCAGCACCCTCGATATGCCGAGATACGGCGACCCGGACGCCCCGATCCACCAACACGTTGCGCCCCGATACGTGGAAAAATCCGCGGGCGAACACGGTGAAATCGGCGTGCCGAACATGGTCACGTCGATCCTTGCCAGCTATCGGGGCTTCGACACGCTCGGGGAAGTGGTCGTCATTTTCACCGCAACCGTCGGAGTTCTCCTCCTGATGCAGGCGCCGAGAAAAGAAGACGAGTTGAAGCCAATGGCAAGGGACAAAACCCCCGATGACGAAGAGCGCGATCATGTCTGATTTCAGATCTCTGCGATTCACCTTTCGTCATTCGTCACTCCACAATTCCAGGGGGTGTACTGATGCGGCGTGAGATGACTCAACACATGGTCTTGCGGGTCATTTCCAAGATTCTGATTCCCCTGATCCTGCTCTTTGCGCTCTATGTCCAGTTCCACGGCGACTACGGGCCGGGGGGCGGTTTCCAGGCAGGCGTAATTTTCGCCGCCGCAATCATTCTCTACGCGCTCGTATTCAGCCTGGAAAGGGCGGAAAAGGTGGTCCCGCTGGAAAGCCTGCAAGTTCACCTGGCGGTCGGAGTCCTGCTGTTCGGGGGCGTCGGCGTCGTTTGCCTGCTGGAGGGCGGAAATTTTCTCGACTATAACGTCCTCTCTCCGGATCCCCATCATCCGCAGCATGGCCAGCATCTCGGGATTCTCCTGATTGAGCTTGGTGTGGGCCTTACGGTAACCGCGGCCATGACGACGATCTTCTTCGCGTTCGCGAAACGGGAGCGCAATTTGTGAGCGTGCTGGGCCTCTACAACTATTGGATCGTAATTCTCCTGATGATGACCGGCTTTTATGCCCTCATCACGCGCGGCAACCTGATCAAGAAGCTGATCGGTCTGAATATTTTTCAGGTCTCGGTTTTCATGCTCTACATCAGCATGGGCAAGGTTCGCGGAGGTTCGGCCCCCATTTACGACCCCGACATTGCGGTATACAGCAACCCGCTTCCTCATGTCCTGATTCTCACCGCCATCGTGGTCGGCGTCGCGACGCTCGCTCTCGGTCTTGCCCTGGTCACCCGGATCGAAGAGGCCTACGGAACCATAGAGGAAGACGAGATCTCCCGGTTGGACAACGAGACCTAATGCTGGAAAACCTTCCCATCCTCGTCGTCATTCTCCCCCTGCTGGCGGCACCCATCTGCATTTTGCTTCGAAATCCGCGCATGGTGTGGGCGTGGAGCGTTATTGTGGCCTGGTCGACCCTTTTTCTCTCCATCCGGTTGGCCCTCATGGTACTGGACCAGGGATCCGTATCTTACGCCATGGGCGGTTGGGCGGCCCCGTGGGGCATCGAATATTACATCGATTCCTTCAACGCATTCGTCCTCCTCATCGTCTCGGGCAATGCATCGATCATTCTGTTGTACGCCCCCTACTCCGTATTGCGCGAGATCCCCCCGGGAAAACGGTACCTGGTGTTCTCGGTCTTCCTGCTTTGCATGGCCGGCCTGCTGGGAATCACCATTACCGGCGACCTGTTCAATGTCTTCGTTTTTCTCGAAATCTCGGCGCTCTCGACCTATGCCCTCATCAGCATGGGCCATACGCGTCGCGCCCTCACGTCGGCCTACCGGTACCTCATCATGGGCACAATCGCGAGCACTTTCATTTTGATCGGTATCGGCCTGGCCTACATGATGACGGGAACACTCAACATGGCCGACCTCCTGGTTCGCCTCGACCAGGTGGAGGGAACCCGCACGATCCTCGCGGCCTTCGCGTTCATTACGGTGGGAGTCAGCCTGAAGATGGCCCTGTTCCCGCTCCATACCTGGCTGCCCAATGCCTACACCTATGCGCCTTCGATCGTCAGCGCATTCATTGCCTCGACTGCAACCAAAGTATCGTTCTACCTCTTCGCCCGCATTATCTTCTCGGTGTTCGGGGCTGACTTCGTTTTCTTCGGGGCACTGGATCTGCAATACATCCTGCTTCCCCTGGGACTGGCCGGCGCGCTGATCGGCACCATCTGCGCAATCTTTCAAACCAACGTGAAGCGCCTCCTCGCCTATTCCAGCGTGGCCCAGATCGGCTACATGGCGGTCGGGCTCAGCCTCGCCACCGTCACCGGGCTGACCGGCGCCATCGTTCACATGTTCAATCACGCAATGATGAAGGGCGGCCTCTTCCTCGTGATGGGGTGCATATTCTACCGCCTGGGCTCGGTTGAACTGAAAGATCTTCGCGGGGTGGGACGCACCATGCCGATTACAACCGCGGCCTTTGTGCTGGGCGGCTTGAACCTGATCGGCATCCCGTTGACCGCGGGATTCGTCAGCAAGTGGTACCTGGTACTGGCGGCCGTCCAGGAGCAAATGTGGGGGGTGGTCTTCGTGTTCCTGACCGGTTCGCTCCTGGCGGTGGTGTACATCTGGCGGGTGGTGGAAGTCGCGTATTTCTCCGATCCCCCCGAAAACGGACCGAAGGGAGAAGCGCCCGCCTGGCTCCTGGTCCCCACCTGGATGATGCTCGGGTCCACCGTCTACTTCGGAATCTTTGACCGGATTCCCATCACCTTCGCCGAGAGCGCGGCGAAAACGCTCCTGGGAGTGTCCCCGTGAGCGCATCCGCAACCCTGCTCTGCATCCTCGCCGTCCCGTTCCTGACCGCACTCGCCGTTGTCCTGGCCGGATCGCGTCCGAATCTCCGGGACAGTGTCACCATCATCGGCGGCATCATCCTGTTCGCCTTCGCCAGCACGCTCGCGCCGGAGATCAGCGGCGGGGGAAGGCCGGAGCTGATGCTGGTTCCTGGGTTTCAACTTGTTCTGAAACTGGAACCGCTCGGGTACCTCTTCGCGGTGGTTGCCTCTGGCCTCTGGATTGTCACCAGCTTTTACGCCTTCGGTTACATGCGCGCGCACAAGGAACTTCACCAGACGCGGTTTTTCGCCTGCTTTGCCATCGCTATCGGCGCCGCCATGGGGGTCGCCACCGCCGGCAACCTGATCACCCTCTTCGTCTTCTACGAAATGCTGACGCTTTCCACCTATCCGCTCGTGACCCACCACGGCACCGACGAAGCGCGCAAGGCCGGCCGGGTGTACCTCGGGGTTCTGCTCACCACCTCCATCGGATTTTTCCTTTTTGCCATCATCGTCACCTACGCGGTGGCGGGAACTCTCGAGTTCAGGGAAGGCGGAATTCTCGCCGGCAAGGCTTCGGACACCGCGGTATGCGCCTTGATGCTGTTCTATACGTTCGGCATCGGGAAGGCGGCCCTGATGCCCTTCCACCGCTGGCTGCCCGCCGCCATGGTGGCCCCCACCCCGGTCAGCGCGCTGCTGCACGCCGTCGCCGTGGTCAAGGCGGGCGTATTCAGCGTGCTGAAAATCGCGGTCTATGTGTTCGGGGTCGATCTCATGAAGGAAACCGGGGCGGGCCTGATCCCGATGTACGTCGCGGGCTTCACCATCGTCGCGGCTTCCGTCGTGGCCATGTCCAGGGACAACCTGAAGGCCCGGCTGGCCTACTCCACGATCAGCCAGCTTTCCTACATCGTCCTGGGATCCATGCTGGCCAGCGGACTGGGTATCATGGGCGGCGGCATGCACATCGCGATGCATGCCTTCGGGAAAATCACTCTCTTCTTCTGCGCCGGCGCGATTTACATCACCGCGCACAAGACGCGGGTCAGCCAGTTGGACGGACTCGGCCGCGCCATGCCCTTCACGTTCGCGGCATTCGGGGTGGCCTCCCTGAGTATCATTGGACTGCCGCCGCTGGGCGGATCGTGGAGCAAGTGGTACCTGGCGCTGGGATCCGCCGACGCGGGTCACGCCATCCTCCTGGCGGTGCTGATGATCAGCTCCCTCCTGAATATTGCGTACCTGCTGCCCATTCCGATCCGGGGATTCTTCCTCCCATCCAGGGAACTCCCGCACGGCGAGGCGCCGGCGCTCTGCGTTGTCCCCCTGTGCGCGACCGCGGTGATCAGCATTATTCTTTTCTTCCAGGCCGAGAAAATCTTCAACCTGCTGGCACCCATTGCCGGCATGTAATCGAAAATGGACAACGGAAAAAAAATCGGGACCGACAGGGCAGGCTGGTTCGACGATCCGAAGCGGGTGCGGAAGGTGCTCTATGCCCTGTACGCGGCCTGCGGAGTCGTGCTGCTCGCCGACGTGGTTCTGTACGCAGCCCTGCACGACCACACGCACTTCGACATCGAGAAAATCCCCGGGTTCTACGCCGGGTTCGGGTTCGCCGCCTTCGTGATCATCGTGATGCTGGGGAAGCAGCTTCGGAAGCTCGTGAAGCGGCCGGAGGACTACTATGATCGATAGCCTGCCGCCCGGCGGCATCATGATCCTGGGAGCCCTGCTGATCCCCTTCCTGCGGGGCCGGCTGGCGGCGTGGTGGACGCTCGTCCTTCCGGTGCTGGGGTTCCTCCAGCTGCAGGGCATGCCCGCGGGCTCCGTCGAAACTCTCCAGCTGTTTTCCTACGACCTCGTACCGGTGCGCATCGATGCCTTGAGCCGGATCTTCGGACTGATCTTCTACCTCGCCGCGTTTCTCGCCGCGCTGTACGCCCTGCATCTCCGGGACCGCCTCCAGCAGACCGCCGCCACAATCTATGCGGGCAGCGCGATCGGCGCGGTTTTCGCCGGCGACCTGCTGACCCTGTTCGTGTACTGGGAGTTGACCGCGATCGCTTCCGTGTTCCTGATCTGGGCCCGCGGCACCGAGCGATCCTACCGTACCGGCATGCGGTACCTGATCATCCAGGTGGGATCGGGCGTCCTGCTGCTCTCCGGGATTGTCTTCCGCCTCCGCGCCACCGGTTCCCTGGCGTTCGAGAGTCTCGGCGAGCTGGACAACCCCGGAACGGTGCTGATTTTCCTGGCCTTCGGAATCAAATGCGCCTTTCCCCTTCTTCACAACTGGCTGCACGATGCCTACCCGGAAGGCACCGTCACCGGAACGGTCTACCTCAGCGTCTTCACCACCAAGCTGGCGGTCTACGCCCTGGCCCGGGGGTTCCCCGGCACCGGCATCCTGATCCCGATCGGCGTAACCATGACCCTGTTTCCCATCTTCTTCGCGGTGATCGAGAACGACCTCCGCAGGGTGCTGGCCTACAGCCTCAACAACCAGCTCGGTTTCATGGTGGTGGGAGTAGGCATCGGCACGCCGCTGGCCCTGAATGGAACGGTGGCGCACGCATTCTGCCACATTCTTTACAAGAGTCTTCTTTTCATGTCGATGGGGGCGGTCCTGTACCGGACCGGAACGGTGAAGGCGTCGGAACTCGGCGGACTCTACAAATCGATGCCGGTCAGCGCGGTCTGCTGCATCATCGGGGCCGCCTCGATCTCGGCGTTCCCGCTTTTCAGCGGGTTCATCAGTAAATCGCTGACCATCACGGCGGTCGCCGAGCAGCATCATTTTCTGGCCTGGCTGCTGCTGCTGGTGGCGTCCGCGGGTGTGATGGAGCACTCCGGGATCAAGATTCCCTATTTTTCGTTCTTTGCGAAGGACCAGGGCATCCGGTGCAGGGAAGCGCCGATTCACATGGTCCTGGCCATGATCATCACGGCGGCCCTGTGTATTCTCATCGGATGTTTTCCGGGCCCGCTCTACCGCATGCTCCCCAACGTCACCGAGGCCTACCACCCCTACACGGCCTCTCACGTGTTGACCCAGTTCCAGCTCCTGCTCTTTGCCGCGCTCGCCTTCGTCTTCCTCCTGCGAACGCACCGCTATCCGCATGAGGTCCCAAGTACAAACCTGGACACAGACTGGTTCTACCGGAAGCCGATCCCGCTCCTGATGCGCCGGCTGGGACGCGGAGTGGCAGCGGCCCAAGAGGCGGCCGCCGGCGTCGGCAACGAGCTGAAGGTACAGTTTCAGCTGCTTGCTTCCGTCCTGCAGGGCCCCCACGGCGTCGCCGGCCGCACCCTGCCCACCAGTACCATGGTGCTGTGGGCGGCGATACTGCTCGCAGTCTACCTGATTCTCTATTATTTCTAAGGAGGGCGTTCCACCATGATCTTCCTCCCGAAGAAAGACGACAGCGTACAGCGAAAATACGGAGGGGCGTTCGCGCTGGGAACGAACATGGCCGCGGGGATGGCTGTGTTCACGTTCCTGGGGTATCAGGCGGGGAAGCGATTGGAAGCGATCGAGCTGGGAACTGCGATCGGTATCTTCCTCGGCCTGACGTACGGAGGATACGAAACGTGGAAAATTGTCCGGAAACTGCAGGCGGACGACAAGAAGTCATCGGCAAAAGAATGATGAAGCAGGGGGTTGAGACACCTGCCGCCGCCCGGACTCCGCCGGCCCGGCCCTTACAACTCCGGTGGCCTGTCCTGCTGGGCGGCTACGGCGCCGCCATCCTGTTCGCCGCGGCAGTCTCGTGGACCTGGGTCGCACTGGCCTTTGATCCCCCCTATTTTCACGTTCTCGCCCTGGGCTGGATTCTTGCCCTGGCCGGGGCCGCGGCGGGTTTGACCCTCAAGTGGATCGGGACCGGGAGGGACTTCGGCTGGCTGCTCCTTTGGGCCGTCGGGGGCAGCTTCCTGCGGCTTGTAATTTTACTGATAATTATTGTTGCCACCCACCGAAGCGGCATGGCACCTTTTACGCCTTTTCTAATCGGAATTTTCTGCGGTTTTTTTAGCTGCATGGTGTGCGAGGTCGTAGTCTTACACATCAGTTCACGACGAGAGAGTTCGAATCGATGACCAACACGGCGACAGCGGTGGAGCAAGCACCGGACAATGAAATGATGATGCAGGAATGCATCGAGAAAATCCTCCATCACGTGAGAGATACCACGACTTGGACGATCCCCTATCTCTTCGAACTGGACATCAAGGTCCCCACCTTGACACTGCATGCGGTCATGTTGCTGATCGGCGCCGGGATCATGATTTATCTGTTCGGTTTTCTCTATCGCAGGGACTCCATGGTTCCCTCCGGCATCACGAATCTACTGGAGACATTCGTGGTATACATCCGTGACCAGATCGCGATTAATTTTCTCGGGGAGGAAGACGGGCGGCGCATGACCCCTCTGTTCTGCAATTTCTTCTTCTTCATACTTCTCCTGAACCTGATCGGGCTGGTGCCGTTCATGGCGTCCGCAACCGGGAACATCAGTGTCACCATGGGCCTCTCGGCCATGACTCTCGGGTTCATGATCTTCGGAACGATCCTGAAGAACGGGCTGGGCGGCTTCGCCAGCGCGTTTATCCCCCACGGCATTCCCTGGCCGGTATTGATCCTCGTGGTCCCGATCGAATTCATCGGGATGTTCATCAAGGCAATGGCGCTGACCATCCGCCTGTTCGCCAATATGATGGCGGGGCATATCGTGATCGGGGCCCTGATCGCCCTCGTCGTGGTGTTCGGCACGTTCGGGGCGCCGGCGGTCTTGCTTGCGTTCGGCATCTACTTTTTGAAGATTTTCGTGTGTTTTCTGCAGGCCTATATTTTCACGCTGCTCTCCGCCATGTTCATCGGCATGATGTATCATCCGGCCCACTGAGGGCAGAGCATTGAACCTCTGAACTTGCGGGGCGCAGGGAATTCGAGGGGTCTGGAGAAAAGGTTTTTGTTTTCCGTTGTGGAAGCCTAGTATGTCGCCTCGTTTGAGTCGGTAAAACAGAAAAACTCAATACCCGGGGCCATACCGGTCCGGGAGAAAGAAGGAAAGAGAAATGGACGGATTGGCAAGTGTTGGAGCCGGGTTGGTCGTCGTAGGCGCTGGAATCGGCATCGGGTTGCTGGCCGGACAGGCCATGCTGGGGATTGCCCGCCAGCCCGAAGCCACGGGAAAAATCCAGGTCAACATGCTGATCGCGGCGGCGCTGATCGAGGGCATCGCCCTTTTCGGGGCAGTCATCTGTCTGCTCGGCACGTGATTCACGTCGGTGTGTCGCATAGGTTCTGAGTCGATCATGTTGTCGCGGCACGCGGCTGGGTAAGGAGTGACTATGGCAGCGGAGAAAGCGGAAAGCGCAGTCGGGGAAGCCCATGCCGAGCACCCCGCGGATGAACACCACGAGACACAGCTCATCGACCTTTCCGCGTCGTTGTTCCTGTGGACGCTGGGTACGTTCCTCGTGATGGCGATCGTGCTGAAACGCATCGCGTGGAAGCCGATCCTCGAAGGCCTTGACAAGCGGGAGACCTTTCTGCGGGAGTCGGTCGAGAACGCCCGGAAAGTGGAGGATGAACTCGCGGGGATCGAGGCGAAGCGGACGGAGATCATCTCGGATGCGGATGAAAGAGCCAAGGACATCGTAGGCCGGGCCCGCAAGGCGGGGGTGGAAGCCGAGCGCGTCATCCAGGACAAGACCCGGGAAGAGGTCGGGATCCTGATGGAGAATGCGCAGCGGGAAATCAAGGCGGCGCAGGACAAAGCTGCGGCGAAGTTAAAGCAGGAAAGCATCGATACTGCCATCCACCTGGCCAGCACGTTGATCCAGCGGAACCTCGATTCCGAACTGAACCGCGAGTTGACCAACAAGCTGATCGACAAGATTCGGACCGATGAGAGTACATAAGGCGGCAAAGAGATATGCCAAGGCCCTTTTCTCCCTCGCATGCGACGAGGGTCGGCTGGAGGACGTGTACCGGGACCTGCAGGCCATCGACCTCTGGTTGGCGGAATCCGAGGCCTTCTCACGATTCGTCGGGGACCCGACAATCCCTCTGGCGCAGCGGAATACCCTGCTGGAGGAACTTCTGAAGGGCAAGGCCGACGACCTCACCTGCCGGTTCGCGCTGTTCTTATCGGAAAAGGACCGGCTGGATGAACTCGAGAGCGTCGTGCGGAATTTCGAACTAATGTACGACGAATTGCAGAACGTTCAGCGGGTGCGAATTACCTCCGCTATGCCCCTCGAGGACGACCAGGCGGCGGCCATCGCCGCGCGGTTCGGCGCTCTGCTCGGAAAAGAGATCAAGTCCACCACCGACGTCGATCCGGCCATGCTGGGCGGATTCAAAGTGCGCGTCGGCGACACCATTCATGATTTTAGCATTCAGGCGCAGTTGGAAGCCCTGCGACAGAACCTGATCAACAAGTAAAAGGATGCCCCCATGCCCGTCGACCTGAAGCCAGAAGAAGTCTCCACCATCCTGAAAAACCAGCTTTCCGATTTCGAAATGAAACCGGAAACTTACGAAGTGGGCACCGTGCTGAATGTCGGTGACGGCATCGCCCACGTGCACGGTCTCGCCAACGTCATGGCCGGCGAACTCGTTCAGTTCGCCGGCGGCATCACGGGCATGGCCCTGAACCTCGAGGAAGACAACGTCGGCGTCGCCGTCTTCGGCGGCGACACGGGCATCAAGGAAGGCGACGAGGTCAAGCGGACCCAGACCATTGCCTCCGTACCCGTCGGTGAAGCCCTGGCGGGCCGCATCGTGGACGGGCTGGGCAACGCGATCGACGGCGGGGCGCCGATCGACACTTCCGAAGTCCGGCAGATCGAGGTCAAGGCGCCCGGAATCATCAAACGCAAAGACGTGCACGAACCGCTCCAGACCGGTGTAAAGGTAATCGATGCGCTGACACCGATCGGCCGGGGACAGCGGGAACTCATCATCGGAGACCGCAAGACCGGGAAAACCGCCCTCGCCATCGACACCATTATCAATCAACGCGGCGAAGACATGATGTGCTTCTACGTCGCCATCGGGCAAAAGCGCTCGACGGTGGTCCAGGTGGCCGAAACGCTGAAAAAATTCGGCGCAATGGACTACACCACGATCATCGCGGCAACCGCCTCGGATCCCGCCCCGATGCAGTTTCTTGCTCCCTATTCGGGAACCGCCATGGCGGAGTATTACCGGGACAACGGCAAACACGCCCTGATTATTCATGACGACCTCACCAAGCAGGCCCAGGCCTATCGGCAACTTTCACTCCTGCTTCGCCGCCCGCCGGGACGGGAAGCCTTCCCGGGGGATATTTTCTACCTTCACAGCCGGCTGCTCGAACGCGCCGCGAAAATGAGCGATGACGAAGGGGGCGGAAGCCTGACCGCCCTCCCGATCATCGAGACCCAGGCCAACGACGTGTCCGCCTACATTCCCACGAATGTGATCTCGATCACGGACGGCCAGATCTTCCTTGAGTCCGACCTGTTTAACGCCGGACAGCGCCCCGCCATTAATCCTGGAATCTCCGTGTCCCGCGTGGGAGGCGACGCCCAGATCAAGGCCATGAAACAGACCGCCGGATCGCTGCGACTCGACCTGGCCCAGTACCGTGAACTGGCCGCCTTCTCCCAATTTGCATCCGACCTGGACGCGGCGACGCGCAACCAACTCGAACGCGGTGAGCGGTTGATGGAGGTCATTAAACAGGGAATTACCAGCCCGGTGCCGGTGGCCAAGCAGGTAGCGATTATCTACGCGGGCGTAAATGGCGTTCTTGACGACATTGATACGGCCAAGGTGATTGATTTCGAAGTCCAGTTGAGCGATGCGCTCGACTCAACCTACGCCGATTGGGTCAGGCTTTTCAACGAAGAAAAAGCCATGACCGAGTTGGTGAAGGAAGGGCTCGACAAACTGTTAGAGGAGTTCAAACGGTCGTTCACGAGCAGCACCTAATCAACATCACGTTCAGTGTGTAGTGTTTAGTTATTAGTGTTTAGAGTTAAACTTGATTCCCTCGAAAACCGATAACCAACAACCCAGCACCAAACACCAAACACCAAATACTAAATACTAAATACCAAATGCCCAGCATCAAAGAATATAACGTCAAGCTGAGCAGCTTGAAGAATACGCAGAAGATGACCAACACCATGAAAATGGTGGCGGCCAGCAAACTGCGCCGAGCTCAGGATGCGCAGCGAAATGGAAGATCGTATGCGGCCCGTCTCAGTGAGATGATCTCTCGTCTCGCTGCGTCGGTCGGATCCGCGGACCACCCGTTGCTGACCGCCAAGCAGCCGGCCAAGAACGTCCTGCTCCTTCTCTACACGTCCGACCGCGGACTGTGCGGCAGCTTCAACAACGGCATGATCAAGAACATGCGGCCCTGGATCGAGGAACGCGAAGCATCGGGGCAATCCTTATCCATGAGCTTTTGCGGGCGTCGCGGGTTTCTCCACTACCGGACGCGGACTGAAGTGAAAAAACACTATGAAGACGTCACGGCCAAGCCCCAGATCGCCGACGCAAACCGGATTACGGATGAGGTGTGCGCAAGCTTTCTGGAGGGAGAGTTCGACGAAGTATACCTGGCATATAACGTGTTTCTCAGCCCGCTCTCCCAGAAACCCGTCATTCGGAAACTGCTGCCGATCGAACCGGAAGAAGTGGACCGGAAAGAGTCGGAGTATACATCAGACTATATTTTCGAACCGGAGACCCGGGAACTGCTCAACATGCTGTTGCCGAAAACAATCAGTTTCAAAATCTATTTCGCCCTGCTCGAAAACGCCGCCGGTGAACATGGCGCTCGAATGACAGCGATGGACAGCGCAACCACGAATGCGGAAAAGATGATCGATCGGTATACGCTGCTGCGGAACCGGGCCCGGCAGGCCGCGATCACGACGGAACTGACGGAGATAGTCGCCGGCGCTGAAGCGCTGTGATTCGAAGTGAAGTAACGGAATTTTAGAAGAGGAGTTCGACATGGAAACGACGGCAACAGAAACTGCAACAGGAAAGATAACCCAGGTGCTCGGCGCGGTAGTGGATGCATCTTTTCCCGAAGGGCAATTGCCCTCCATTTACTCGGCCCTCAAGGTCACAAACCCATCCATCAGTGACGAACCTTCGAACCTGACCCTGGAAGTGGCCCAACATCTGGGGGACAACACGGTCCGCGCGATTGCGCTGGATTCCACCGAAGGGTTGGTGCGAGGGGCCGAAGTGATCATCACCGGAGACGGGATTCGGATGCCGGTGGGCCCGGGCACGCTCGGGCGCGTCATGAACCTCCTCGGCGCCCCGATCGACGAAGCAGGGCCAATCGAAACGGACCTCACGCTGCCGATTCACCGGGAGGCGCCCGAATTCGACGAACAGGACGTGGAAGACAGGGTTCTCGTCACCGGAATCAAGGTCGTGGATCTTCTTGCCCCCTACAAGCGTGGCGGCAAAATCGGCCTCTTTGGGGGCGCCGGGGTGGGGAAAACGGTCCTGATCCAGGAACTCATTAATAATATCGCCACCCAGCATGGTGGGTATTCCGTCTTTGCCGGCGTGGGGGAACGCACGCGCGAGGGTACCGCGCTGTTCCGCGAAATGAAGGAGTCCGGGGTTATCGACAAGACTTCCATGGTGTTCGGTCAGATGAACGAACCGCCGGGAGCCCGGGCGCGGGTAGCCCTTTCGGCTCTCACCGTCGCAGAATATTTCCGTGACGAAATGAACCAGGATGTACTGCTCTTCGTTGACAACATCTTCCGATTCACCCAGGCGGGTTCCGAGGTCTCCGCGCTGCTGGGCCGAATCCCCTCTGCGGTGGGATACCAGCCCACACTCGGCACCGACATGGGCGAGTTGCAGGAGAGGATCACCTCGACCAAGTCCGGATCGATCACCTCGATTCAGGCAATCTACGTTCCGGCGGACGATTATACCGATCCGGCTCCCGCCACCACGTTCGCGCATCTCGATGCAACCACCGAGCTCTCGCGCCAGATCGTGGAACTGGGCATATATCCCGCGGTCGATCCCCTCACCTCCAGTTCAACAATCCTGGCGCCGGAACTCGTGGGAGAGGAGCACTACCGGGTAGCCCGCGGCGTGCAGGAAATCCTGCAGCGGTACAAGGAACTTCAGGATATCATCGCGATCCTGGGAATGGACGAGCTATCCGAAGAAGACCGCCAGACCGTGGACCGGGCGCGCAGAATCCAGAGATTCCTCAGTCAACCGTTCCACGTGGCTGAACAGTTTACCGGTCTCGACGGAAAATACGTCGAACTGGAAGAGACCATTCGATCGTTCGCCGAATTGCTGGACGGAAAGCATGATGATATCCCCGAGCAGGCGTTCTACCTGGTCGGCGGCATCGACGAAGTTCTGGAAAAAGCCAAGACACTGAGTACGTGATATGGCCGCGTCTTTTCAGCTTGTGGTCCTGACCGCGGAAGGCGAGGACTTCGAAACCCAGGCAGTATCCCTGGTTGCGCGGGCCTGGGAAGGATACGTAGGTGTTCTTGCCGGTCACGCTCCCATGATCACGGCGCTCAAGCCCGGTGTCTTGAAGGTTACGGATGACAACGACAACACGAAATACCTAGCCGTGGGCGGGGGTGTCCTCGAAGTCACTCACGACAATGTCAGTGTTCTCGCCGACATTGTTGTCAGGGCGGATAGCGAGGAAGATGCGAAATCGAAAGCCGAAAGCTTCTAATCTGAGAGGCGGAAGATGCTGAGCAGCATCACAATCTGGATCCATCTTCTCTGCATGATCGGCGCATTTGGCGGCCTTCTCGTTTCTCAACTCGCGCTCTCTACAAAGAACGGCCCGCACCATGTTGCCCTCTTGAAACCCGTCAACATAATGCTGGCAATCGGGTTGCTCGCCGGATTGTTTTCCTACGTCCTTAAAATCAAGACCTCCCAGACCTCGGGAGAAGAACTCGAGGGAACAATCCATATGGTGATCGGTATCAAGTTTCTGATCCTCGCGGGCGTTGGGGCCTGCTGCGGAATTGCCGCCGGGATGATGAAGAAGGAGAAGTGGGAACTGGCCGGCCGGTTGCGATGGGCGGCGGCGGGTCTGCTGGCAGCGGCCGCATATCTGGGAGTCTCGCTGTGAGGCGATCCAGGTACCGGCACAAATGCCCCTTTCAGCGTGCGCGCACGTGATCGAAGGGCTCAAAAGGCGCTGGGGCGTATCCTCGACCTGGCAGGTCGTCGTCATCCTGATCGTGTTTTCTCTTGCGGGCATGTCGATTCTATATGTGAAAGATCCGGCGCTCCGCACCCTCGGGATCCCCCTCGATCTGACGTTATGGCTGAAAATTCCGCTGATCATATTGCTGTACCAGGTCCTGCTCCTGTTCTGGGGGACGATCTTCGGCCAATTCCGGTTCTTCTGGGAGAAAGAGAAGAAGCTGTTTCGGTTCCTTTTTTGCTGGGCCATCCCGAAAAAATTGTAGGCGCATTCCCTTCCGTAGCTTGGACTTCCAAGCCCGGGCTACAATCACCCAAAGTAGCCGTCCACCTCCGGGGGACGAGAGGCTGAATGGAGCCGGAAGAAGTGAAAGGGGCGAGCGGTGCTCCTTGCCTTTCCCTGGTTCTGCGCAGATACAGCCACCCATCCCCCGGAGGTGGATGACTACTTTGCTCCGTTGACAGGGGCGGAGGCCTGGCCGGCGTGAAGAAGCGCAAACACGAACCTGTACTACCCAAGAACCTCCCGCTTAAGATCCCTCATCGTACACAATCCGCCCCAGTCGCCGAATTTCATCGGACGGGCGCCCGTCTTGCGCTTGAGCCCTTATTGTGCTTTTAACGGGTTAATTGAGTAGGGCTGCTTCCCGGAAATGCGGAAATCTTGCCGCATTTTCGGCAACGGGGTAGTCTTCATTGAGATGACACCCACACAGGAAACAGGTATTTTCCCGGAAATTCCGGGCTTTGATCTCCAGGAACGCATCGGGGAAGGGGGTCTCGGTGTCGTATACAAGGCTCTCCAGAAGTCTCTGCACCGCACGGTCGCGATCAAGGTCATGCGCGAAGACCTGGCCGCGGACGGGGCATTCCGGGAACGATTCGACAAAGAGTGGAAAACAGCCGCGGAGCTGAAACATCAGAATATCGTTCAGATTCTCGAGGCAGGCACGACGAAAAGCGGCCTTCATTATTTTGTAATGGAACATGTCGGCGGCGATAGCCTGGAGCGCAGCCTTCAAAAGGGGGAAACACTCAGCGAGTCCCAGGCGCTCACGGTGGCGGAAGCCGTCGCGAATGCCTTGAAGTACGCGCTGGAAAGCGGCGGGACAATTCATGGCGACCTGCGCCCCGGGAACATCATGCTCGAGCCCGATGGCACCGTAAAAGTTTCCGATTTCTTTGGCATTCCGGCGGAAACGCATCCGTACCTCTCCCCCGAAGCGGAATCCGCAGATCGGGAAGAATTGGATTTCAAATCCGACGTCTATTCCCTTGGCGCCATCCTCTATCACCTGCTTACCGGACAGTCGCCGCTCGCGCCAAAGACCGCGGCCGGGTTGTCGGGAAAGTCCGCATCGGTTCTCGATCCCCCGGATTCCATTGTCGATTCTCTCTCCTCAAATCTTTCCCTGTTCATCGAAAAGCTTCTGATTCGTGTCCGGCAAGTCCGATATGGCTCGTGGGACGATCTGATTACGGATCTCGAAAGCGTGAAAAGCGGCCACCCCCCAACCCGGCTTCCGCCGTCGGGAGCAAGCGCTGTTCGCCGTACCGGTCAGACGGCATCCGCGGATAAACCCCGTTCACCCTCCCCTCCTCCGCCGAAAGAAGAACAAAAGGCCCCGCCCGAAGAGGCGACGGAAATGAGGCTGAAGGTTGAAGAAGAGGCCCCCCCTCCGGTGAAATCCGAGGTGGCGCCTCCGGAATCCTCGATCGAATCGCCGGGCGCTGAGTCCCCGGTCCAGGAAGTGATTGAGCCGGACGATTCCGGCCGGCCCGGATTAAAGATCCAGGTCAGGAAGCCCGCGGAACCGGAGCCGGACACGGAGGTGGTGCAGGAATTTGTCACGGTGCGGAACAAGCGCAAGAGCAACTCCGGGAATTCCCTTCGTGTCGTCGTCGGTGTAGGCATGGTTGCGGCCTTTCTTGTGGCCTGCTGGTATTTGTGGGTTCATGTGGGTGCGGGGCTCTTCGCGAGAGACGAGCGCGGCACGATTCCGGATCCCGGCATCGCGGTTCCGCCCCCGGAAACGCCACCGGTGATCGATGAGCCTCCGATTATCGAGAGCGTGCCCGAGGAACCAGTCGAAACCATCGCGGAAGTGGAGGAGGATCCGCCCGAGACACCGAAAGGGGCCGGACTCCCGAACGAGTTCAAGGAATACCTGGACACCATTTCGCCTGCACTCAATCAGACCGCACGGCGCCAATACCGGCATAGCGAAGGAACGTTGACCCTGTGGCTGGGAAAAAACCGGGATCATCCGTACAAACCCCACGTCGACCGCCAGGTTGTCCGGATTCGCCGCGTCGCGGCACTGGTAAAACTTCTGGAAGATAATGAAGCGCAGATTATGGATGCTCGCATCGACCCGGGGAAAGTTGTCGGGATGGAAAGCGGCAAGATCGAAGTCCAGTCCGTCAGGGGCGGGAGGCCGTCGACGCGAGCGATCAGCATCGACATCCTGAGCGATCGCGACTATCTCGCTCTCCTGAAACTTGCGGACCCGGAAGGCCTTCCCGTTCATGGAGCCATGTTCATGATTTCAAGAGGCGAATTCGACAAGGCCCTGCAGTTCATGAACGGCGAAAACATCGGGGAGACTGAATACGGGGAATTGAAGGCCTGGTTCGATGATTGGCGTGGCATTCTCAGTGACCTGCAGGCCCAGGATGCCCTGGATGAAGTCAAGCGTCTCACTCGAAGAGGGGATTTCCGACAAGCCGGGCACAAACTGGACCTGGCCTTCGAAGAATTTTCCGGCACCGACACTTTCCAGTGGGCCCGCAAAAAGGAAATTGACGAGTTGCGGGTAGAGATTACCGAGGTCGTATCCCGAATGAATTCCAGACGGGGAACCGTGGGGGAATCCGAGGACGAGTCAACCGCCTCTTCGAAAACCGCGGCAGAACTGGGGCGAACTCCCAAAATAGAAATCAACGTCCAGCGGGAGCAGGTAGGCCGGGGAGCGCCGAATCTGCAGTCGAAGAACGTGAAGATGCGGGTGCGGCTGCGCAATCGCGAACAGAGCGCAGGATTTAAGAATCTTACTCAGCGTGTCTATGCTGTCGCGAGGCATTCGTTGTACGAGAATCAATACCGGTTGTTAATCAAGGAAGAGGATCCCCTGTCACTGCCCGCCGGAGGCGCCTACCAGTACCAGACGAAATCGGTACCCGTCACCGCCGCAGAGAACGCTCAAGCCGGCAATCCGTTCGACTATTTCGGCTGGCTGTTTGTTCTTACAGAACAGGACGGAACCGTACTCTTCACCAAGAGCTCACATTCAAAACTCCTTGAAAATGCCGTGACGGTGGGTGATGTAGAGGAAGGCTCGGAATTCAGCCTGTAGAACCAGGTCAGCTTCGTGACTGCTACAAGATCAAATCCGGACGTGCCTGGATTCGAAGTACTTGAGTCCATAGGGGACGGAGGCCTCGGCACCGTCTACCGGGCACGTCAAAATGCCCTGGACCGCCTGGTCGCGATCAAGGTGCTGCATCCGCACCTCGATTCGGATCCCGGCGCAGTGGAGCGCTTTCAAAAAGAATGGAAATCCTCCGCTTCCCTCAAGCACCCCAATATCATTCAGGTATACGAGGCCGGAGAGCACGAGGGCCGGCACTATTTCGTGATGGAATACGTCGAGGGGTCAAGCCTTGCCGATTACGAGAAAAGCGGGGCGAAGCTCGACGATGAAAAAGCGCTCACGGTCGCGAAATCAATCGCAACAGCCCTGAACTACGCGCTCCAAAAAGCGGGTGTGACCCACGGGGACCTCAAGCCTTCAAACATCATGATTGATTCGGACGGCACCTTGAAAGTGATGGATTTCTTTGGCGCTGAAGACGAGAGCAATCCGTATAAACCTTCTCCATCGGAATCGTCTTCGATTCAACTCACCAGCGTCGGGTGCGACATCTATTCGCTTGGCGCTATTCTGCAGCGGCTGACGACGGGCGACGGGCCCGGAGCCGACGCCCCGGATCCGGACACAAAATCGGCGCGGCTGGTTGAGGCCCTGATGCGGCGGACTGCGGGAAAAATCCTGGAAACCTGGAACGATGTCCTGGAGGAGTTGGAAAGGGAATCGGAGGTCCGGCCCCAGGCGGCGGCCCAGTCTCATTCCAATGAGGCGAAGACCCAGTACCTTGCGCGAACTCCCCGGCCTCGAACCGCTCAAACCACCCGGCGAAATACGACAGCGTCGGCTCCCGCCATTCAGAGAACGAAGCGTAAAAGCACCTCGGACTGGATCGGGTTCGTCGTTGTAGTATGGGTCGTCGGCGGCTCCGCATGGCTCTTATGGGATAAGGTTCTGCGGGAGGAGGACGCAACTCCTCGAGCCGAAGTCGGGACCGTGGACGCTGCCCCCTCCCTGCCCTCCGGCCCCGACGGGAAAACAGCGATGGCCACCCCTCCGGCTCCTTCGGAATCCGAACCCGTTGCGGGGGAAGCGGCCGCGGGAGACAACGAGGCCGCGGGTGAAGATCCGGAAATTGATCCGTCAGCGGAGAGGCTTGAGCACTCCCCCCCGGAGTCCGTCGACCCCGGTCAAATCCAAATGGATGCGGAGGGGTCTTCCCCGAAAGAACCATCGTCCGCCGAATTCTCCGAATACGTACAGTTAATGTCAGCGCTGTTCCAACAGATCAGCCACCGTAAGTACCGGGATGCATCAGCCCTTGCAAAGAGCTGGTCCCAGGCGAACCCGGACAGCCCATACTACGGAAAAATCCAGGACAGCCTCCAGCGCATCGAACAGGTCGAAATGCTTTCCAGCATCTTCTTCGAGAACCGGGAAAACCTCATCAACACTTCGTTGCGAAATGGAACCATTCAATCGATCAAGCCGGATGCATTCATGGTTCAAGAACAGCGGGGATCGAGCAAAATTTCTTTAGACGTTGCCGTTGCCTCCCTGACAAACCGTGAATTCATGCGGCTGCTGAAGCGCGCAGACGAAGAGCAGTTTACCCGAAACGGAACGATCTACCTGCTGTCTCATCGTGAATTCCAGAGAGGCCGGCAACTGATGAATCAGATCCCCACATCGAGCGCTGACGCAGCCATGCTGGGATCCTGGCTCCACGATTGGGAATCCGTACATCGAAACCTCCTGGCCAACGAGGCTCTGAATACCGTGGCATCACTCGTCCGGAGAAGGAACTACAGTCAAGCTGAGCGAGCCATGGTAGAGGCAATGGATGCCTACCGCGACACGGATGTGTTCGCCTGGTTCCGGCGGGACGAAGTCGGCCACCTGAATTCCGAGATCCTGCAAGGGACATTGGCCTCCTCCTCGCCGCCAAAGAGAACAAGCGCCGCCTCAAAGACTAAAACCGACGCGGGTCCCCTGCTCACCAACGTAACGAAATTGAACCGCCCGCCGCAACTTGAGTTAAAGATCAACCGGATCAAGAATGAACGCCAGGGCAATCATCGACATTCCCTGCATACCCAGGATGTGGAGATGCATGTCTCCCTCGAAAACAAGGAGGTCCAAACCGGATTCGAGAATCTGAAGTTCAAGATTTACGCAGTGGCCGAGGAACTACGAATCAAGGGCCGATACAAGCTGCTCATCAAAGATAGTGACGAGTTTACGCTTCCAATTCGCGGTTCACATGAATACATATCCGAATCTGTTCACTTGAACTTCCACGAGTACGGCAACTATAAATGGGGGTTCAAGTATTATGGATACTTGTGCGTGCTCTATGACGGCGACGGAAACGTCGTGCTGACCAAATCATCCAAACCCAAGCTGGAAAAAAATCAGGAAAAATTCACGGAGCTCGTGGAGAATCAAGAATTCAGCATGTAAGAAAACTCCGACTCCATTCAATTCCCCTCGCGATGTTATTGTGCACCCTGCCCGGGCTTGCACCGGCGGATATGATCGTCCAGTGGCGGGATTCGTTCGGATTCTGGCTTGAAGAGTCGGTTACGCCCCTGTTGCCGGATATTGGAGATGAATCCAGGGCCCGACTGGTATTTTCTACGGACCCGGTTGCGGATCCGATTAACAATCCACAAGGAATTCCGTCGAACGGGGACCTCGTCCTGGACCAGATCACGCTCCGGAATCTCAACGGCACGCCGATCGAGCAATTCGGACTCTTCGTTAACGGATACAACCGGCCGTTCGAGCCCGGATACATCTACGTTCAAGTATTTGAGGGAACCACATTCGAGCCGGGAACAAGATATTACCAGGGACCTGTTGTTGCCGCGATCGACAATCCCGGCCCCCCTACTCTTGCGGACATTTACGAAACAGGAATGACGCCGGGTGGAGACGAACTGGACCGGATATGTGCGTGTCCCGAGCCCGGAACTGCGTCTCTTGCGGTGGCGGGCGGGATTTTTCTCTCCCTGTCTTTCGGGTGCCTGAAGAGAGCTCAAGGGAAAGAACGAAGCGTCACCCACTGAATTCCCGAAAGGATGCCGCGAGTTTCCGGTAAGATCATGGCACTCTCCTCCGGGTCCGCGAGTAGCTACATGAAGTCAGATCATGAGTACACCCAACGCCAATCCGCTTCTGATGTCTCCGTACGAATTCAACAACGTCATGGAGAAGTCCCCGATCGCCTATATTCCATTCGGAACGGTGGAATGGCATGGCCCTCACCTCCCCCTGGGTGTCGACACGTTGAAGATACAGGCATTTGTGTCCAAAGCGGTGTCAATTTCCGGCGGCATCGTTTTTCCCGTTGTCACGTGGAATCGAAACACCATTCGAAGCATCGACGGCGTGTCCTACGAAGGAGTGGAGAACCTTTGCCGTCATCAGCTTCCGGGCAATATTCATTTCATTAGAAAACAGACATTCGAAAGCCTGGTTGAGGATTGCGTAGACTGCTGCATGAATCGTGGGTTTAAGGCCGTTTGTATCTGGAGCGGGCACAACGCCGCCGCCCTGGGTGAGTGCGTACCGGATATGAATTCGCAACTTCAGGAAAAGCATCCAGAAAAGCGCGTGTACATTTCCGCCTGCGATGGCGGCCTGGTACCGCAGGAGGAATTCAAGGATGCCGGGATTACCGTTTTTGCGGATCATGCAGGTATTTGGGAGACTTCCGTCATGATGGCAACGCATCCGCATCTTGTGCGGATGGATCGCCTGGAAGGCAGGGATCCGGATTCGCTCTGCATCACCAACAATGACGTAATGAATGCCTCTGCCGAAATGGGACAAAAGATCGTTGATCTGTGCGGTTCGTTCATGGGACAACACATGAAAAAGCTATTGGATGAGATCCAGGTGAGTGTTCCCATCCCTCAGCCAATGCCCGAAGCGATACTCTGAAGCCCAAGACCTGACACAGGAGAAGTCGATGAATAAAACCGGCTGCGCAATAGCAGGAACCCTCCTCCTGGCTTTCCTCCAGGATGCGAACGCAATCGAGTACAAGAGGAACAGCATCTCGGGAGGTGGAGGCAGAACCAATTCATCTTCCAGTTCATTTTTTTCCACCCATTCGTTCAATGGATCCAATGTCACTTCCATCTCCAACTCAGGTTCTATGCCCAGGATGGGATTCTCGGATTTTGACTGGTCGGATCATGGTCTTCAGCACAAGACTCTTGACCAGAGGATTCGGGAAGCGGAGCAGAAGTTGAACAAACTCTGCTTTATTCGGGACGTGTGTCGCAATCTCGAAGACGAGATTCGTATCTCGTTCGAGCGAAAGAGCATACCTGAAGTACTGAAGCAGGTCTCAGGGATTATCGGGACTGACCTGCCGTTCGAAACACCCGAAGGGACTTATATCGTGGAAAAGTCGGATGTCTCCGGCATGCGAACCGATCAGTTCCTGAACACCATCGCGGAAGTTTGCGGACTTACGCTGAAATATGAAAAAACGAAACTCGTTTTCGTAAAGCCGGAAGCAAAAAAATCGGTCATTGAGTAAATGTGGAGCCCGCCTCACGGTGGGTCAGAACCGATTCCGACTGGGACAATTCCACCAGCTTTTCGTGTAGCAGCCGGGCAACTTCCTTGCGCCCCTCGCGTTGCAGGTGGATGCCGTCCGAGCTGAACAAGTGAGCATTTTCGGGACCCGCAAATTCCGCGGCGAGGTCCAGGAGAGGTACCGATTCCTCTTCGGCGATCTGCCTGACTATATCGCAGTACTCATCGTGGATCCGGATCACTTCGTCGAGGTCTTTTGCCTGCTTGTTCCTGATCAGCAGAGTTGTCAACTTCTTCGCCCGGGGAGCGGTTATGAGAATTGGAATTCCGTCCAGCGACAGGACTTCGCGTATAAACCTGCGCAGGGTCCAGAGATATTCGTCCGGCGGGACTCTCAATCCCAGCTTCTCCTCCTTGACGGCAATTCTCCGAACCGGGTTCATCAGGGAAACGATCAACTGGAAAGTGCGAAACTCCTGCATCCGTTCAAACAGATCCGCCTGGAAAGCCGACATGCCCAGCCCCATGGCATTGCTGTCCGGCTTTCCCCCGAGCCAATGGTCGTTCCAACCGTAGTAGATTGAGACGAAGTCCGGAGTCAGTTCGGTGCCGCGAATCTGGAAAAGCCGGAGCCCCATCGCGGAAGAGTAGCCGTGCACCCCCATGTTAAAGCTCTCCCACGGTTGATCCGTGGGGGGATTCTCCTGCAGAAGTTCATGTAGAAATCCGGAGTAGGGCGGAATCCCCTGTCCGGTGCAGGAGTCTCCCATGCAGATAACGCGCGTTACGCCTTCCTTCTTTACCGGATCAACTTCGCGATCGAAAAAGCCCATACTGTTTACAACCCGCCCATTGTACTCGGCGCCGGGGTTCAGCCGGTACTTCAATTCCGGATCAGGAACAAAGGCGCGGGTGAGATCCTGATCGATCTCATGTTCGCCTCGAATCACGACTTTCGGCAAATCCGCCTCGAATCCGACCCCCCGGAGCATTCCCTCCAAGACCGCAAAAAACAAAACAAGCGAACCCAACGCAAGCATGGGGCGGCTGAACCAGGGCGATCGCACGAGACGGTTTACATCCCGGCCGATCCGGTCTCCTCGAACGGCGACGATCCAGCGCAGCACCACGAAAAGCAGGAGGATGATTACCGGTTTGAATCCTCTGCTCACGGTGAAGTGGATCGGCCCAAGGAAGATTTCCCACCGTCCCAACGCAGACGCCACGATGGTGACGATCAAGGCCGCGCAGATGCCCGCATTCAGGAGACCACGAAGCCAGGAAGGAGCCTTATCCACTTCTTCTCCGGTCAGCCGGGGTCGTCCGGCAGTTCCATACGCAAATAAACATCCTGCAGCTGCTGATCATCCACAGAGGACGGTGCGCCCATCATCAGATCCATGGCCTTCTGGGTCTTGGGAAACGCGATGACCTCCCGAATGGAGTCCGCGCCTGCCATCAGCATCGCAATTCGGTCCAATCCGAACGCGATGCCGCCATGCGGAGGAGCTCCAAAGGTGAGTGCCCGAATCAGGTGCCCGAAACGACTCTTAATTTCTTCTGCCGGCATCCGAAGCAGATCGAAGATCCTGGTCTGCACCACGTGGTCGTGAATTCGAATGCTTCCTCCACCGATTTCCGTCCCATTCAGGACCAAGTCGTATGCGAGCGCGCGAACGTTCCCCGGTTCGTCGTCAAGCTTTGAAACGTCTTCCGGATGCGGAGACGTGAATGGATGGTGCATGGGCGTCAGCTGGCCATCTCCGGTATTCTCGAACAGCGGAAACTCGGTAACCCAGGTAAAGGCAAATTGCCCCGAGGGGATCACGTCCCCAGACTCGGCCGCCAGAAGGCGCAGCCGTCCGAGGACCGGATTCACGATATCCAGATCGCCGGCGCCGAAGAGAATCAGGTCTCCGGCCTCAACGTCGAGGGACTCTCGCAGCCCCTGGGTCTCCTCATCGCTGAAGAACTTCACGATGGGGGACTTCCAGGTGCCGTCGTCCTGCACGCGAATGTAGGCGAGGCCACCCAGTCCGCCTTCCTGCGCGATCGCGGTCCATCGATCAACGACTCCGGCCGACACCGAGGCCAGGCCCTTGGCATTGATGGCCTTTACCGCGCCGCCTTTGCCGAGAATTCCGGCAAAAACCTTGAATCCGGTTGTGGTAAATACCTGTCCGAGGTCGGTCAATTCCATCCCGAACCGAAGGTCCGGCTTGTCACTTCCGAACCGGTTCATCGCATCCGCGTAGCTCATGCGCGGCAAAGGCAGTGCGGGAACAGGAAAACCCGCCGCCTCCAGAATGGACACCATCATACCGTCGATCACCTCGTACAGGTCTTCGGGAGTGATGAAGGACATTTCGATATCGATCTGCGTAAACTCCGGCTGGCGGTCCGCCCGGAGATCCTCGTCACGGAAACAGCGGGCGATTTGAAAATACCTGTCAACACCGGCCATCATGAGCAATTGTTTGTACTGCTGGGGCGCTTGCGGAAGAGCAAAAAAGGAACCGGGGACCACCCGGCTCGGCACCAGATAGTCGCGCGCGCCTTCCGGGGTGCTCTTGCTGAGGATCGGGGTTTCCACTTCCACAAATTCCTCGCCATCGAGATAGTTTCGGACTGCCTGCACGAGTTTGTGCCGCAGCTTGAGGTTCCGAATCATTTTCCCTCGGCGCAGGTCGAGATACCGAAATTCAAGTCGCAGGTCTTCGCTGACGCGCTCCGCCTTGTCGTCATCGAGCGGAAAGGGAGGCACCTCACTCCGGTTGAGAATACGAATTACGGTAGACCGCACTTCGATCCCTCCGGTCGGAATCTTTTCGTTGACCATGTCGGCCGGGCGGGCTTCAACTTCCCCTTCGATCTGGAGCACAAATTCACCTCGGGTGCTCTCCGCGATTTTGAACGCCTCGGTGGAGTCCTGAGGGTCGTAGATGACCTGGGTGATCCCGTATCGATCCCGGAGGTCGATGAAGATCACCCCCCCGTGATCGCGCACAGTTTCTACCCAACCGCAGAGGCGCACGGTTTCTCCGACGTGCGCCACGCGCAGCTCACCACATGTTTGGGTCCGCATTTTCATATCTATTCGATTCCAATCATCAGTTTCAGGGCACAAACCAGTCCAAAAAAGGCGCGGAGTTTACTCGCCAGTGCCTGAACAGGCAAGCTTTGTTGGGACGCGATCGCTCTCAGGAAAAACTCAGCCCAGAGTTCAATTTTTCCATCATTTCGGGCATTTCGAGCGTTTCCTGGATCCCTTCCCCCATATTCTTGAGCTCAAAGGTGCCCTCATTCAGTTCGTGCTCTCCCCGGATCACAACCCATTCCGCGCCGAGGCGGCTCGCACTTCGGAGCTGTTTCTTGATATTGCGCGGCCGAAGCTCGATCTCGCAGTTGAATCCGCGCATTCGTAACGTCTGGGCGAGCACCAGATTCTCCCGTAGGGCGGCTGGATGCTGGGTAATGATGTAAACCTGTACACGCCTTTGCAGATCGGAAGGGACCGCACCGCTCGCCTCGAGCGCCATGATAACCCGCTCCAGCCCCATCGCGAATCCGACCCCTTGAACATACTTGGTGCCGAATTCGAACCGGTATCTCCCCCCACCGCAAAGCGAGTCCTGCGCGCCCAATGCGCGGTGGGTAATCTCCCACACCGTGTGCTCGTAATAGTCGAATCCTCGAACCAACTCCGGTGCGTGACGGGCCCCGATGCCGAGATGGTGAAGAAGATCCATCACCTCCGCCAGGTATTCCCGGGACGATGCGCGCATCATCCCGGAGATCGGCGGGAGTCCGGCCACGATTCCCCGACAGGTCTCGTTCTTGCAATCCAGAATCCGGAGCACGTTCGTTTCGAATCGATCCCGGCATACGGGGCAAAGCGCATCGAGTTGCGGGCGCAACTCCTCCCGAAGACCTTTCTGCACCGCAGCTCGATCCTCCGCATCACCGAGCGAGTTCACCTGCACTTCATACTCTTCCAGTCCCCAGTCACCGAGAAGATGCAACTGGAGTGCGATGCACTCTACGTCCGCGGCAGGATTCGGTTCCCCGATGGCCTCGGCGCCAATCTGGTGGAACTGCCGCCTGCGGCCTGCCTGCGGCCGCTCAGCCCGGAACATCGGCCCAAGATAGTAGAATTTCGCCGCCGCGAGATCCGGCCCCCCGGCCACAATCACTCTCATTACACCGGCGGTACCTTCGGGCCGCAGTGCGATGTCGCGGCCTCCGCGATCTTCGAATCGATACATCTCCTTCTGAACGACATCCGTGGCATCACCGAGGCTTCGCACGAACAGGTCAGTCCGCTCAAGAACCGGTGTCCGAATCTCATCGAACCCGTAGCGTTCAAGGAGGCTCCGGCCGATCGATTCGATGCGCTGCCACAACCGAATGTCCGGCGGCTGAAGATCGGACATCCCGCCGAGGGGCTGGTATTGATCGGAAGACATTTACACAGACTGGCTTTTCTTCGTGGACTATAGCCGGGACTGTGCTCTTGAAACAGGATCCGCGCGTGATCGCAGCGCTCTGTTCCCGAGTTCTTTCAGTCGCCGGTCACAAGCTGACGCATGATTTTACCCGGCTTGAATTTTACAACTTTTCGCTCGGGTATGGTGACTACCTGATCCGGCTTGCTGGGATTCCGCCCCACACGCTGTTTTCGCGTGCGAACTTCAAAAACGCCGAAGTTTCTGAACTCCACGGTTTCTCCCTGCGAAAGACTCTCGACAATGTAGTCGAGGGTTTTCTGCATGACCGCAAAAACATCCTGCTGAACCATGCCTGTTTCATTAGAAATTCGGACGACCAAGTCGCGTTTCGTCATCTCACTTGTTCTCCTGTGATCCTGCCAACCGCCCTGATACGAATCATCCCCTCCAGACTTGCAGCCCGACTACTCCGTAAGGCATGCGCAAACTGCGGTGCGGTAACCGCAATGTTCTGTTATCTTAGGTAAGCTCCCACCCCGGTCAAGAGCAAATGCAACTTTCGTGATGGCAGACAGATAGCCGTTACCGCACCGGCGCTTGGATTTGCGGAGCCAGGGACCTGCCCGCCGCAGACACAAACGGGAGCAATCCGTCCACGAGTTCGGAAAAAGCATCGGGACGCAACTGCTGGTCACCGTCACTCAGTGCGACCTCCGGCTGGGGATGAACTTCGATCACCAGGCCATCCGCACCCATTGCGATCGCGGCGCGACTCAGCGGATCGATCAGATCCCAACGCCCCGCGCCGTGGCTCGGATCGATGAAGACCGGAAGCCTTGACTCGAGTTTGGCGACGCATGCGGCGCCGAGATCCAGCGTATTCCTGGTCGCGGTCTCGAAGGTGCGAATTCCTCGTTCACACAGAATCACGTTGGGATTCCCCTGTTTCGCAATATACTCCGCGGCCAGAAGCCATTCCTGGATCGTGGACGCCATCCCTCGTTTCAATAGAATCGGCTTTCCGGTGTCCGCGGCCGCCTCGAGCAACGCGTAGTTGAGGGCATTTCGGGCGCCGATCTGCAAAACATCAGCGACTTCGCATACCGCCTCGATGTCCCCTTCCTTTACGAGTTCGGTCACGATGGGAAGACCGGACTCCTCCTTCGCGATCTTCAACAGACGCAGACCTTCCTCGCCGAGGCCCTGGAACGAATAGGGGGACGTGCGAGGCTTGAAAGCACCGCCTCGAAGCATCGTAGCCCCCGCATCACGTACCGCACATGCGGTCTGAACCACCATATCCTCGTTTTCGACGGAACAGGGGCCTGCAATGACGTGGATTTCCTTCCCCCCGATTTGAACACCATCGGCGACCCGAATGATTTTCGACTCCGGATGCGCTTCCCGGCTGATCAGCTTGTACTTTTTCTGAATCGGTAGAACCCGGTCTACACTGGCGATGTGATTCAACGGTTCCAGGCTGGCATTCACCGACTCGTCTCCGACCGCCGCAACCACAGTTCGGACCTCGCCCCGGATGGTGTGAGGCTGGTACCCCAGTTCTTGAACCTGTTTCTCAACGGCGCGGATATCTTCCGCGGTGGCATCTGTTCGCATTACGATAATCATGACTCTCTCCTTTCCAATTCAAAGGACCCCGCGCGGCGGCACATCCGATTCAAACCGCGCGGTTCCATAAAAAAGCCCCGGTATGTACCGGGGCAAAAGCAACAATTCTAATTTGTCGCTACGCTCCCGGCGTTCGGCGAAATCCAAAAAAGAAATATGTGACGGTACGATTCATTCCCTTCCCGACTCTGATCCTACTTTACGAATCGATGAACGATAGCACAAACGATCGATCCAATCCCGCTCAAATACGCAAGCGATCGATTGAACTGGTAAAAATGGTCCCCCTGGTTCGGTTCTGCGGGCGTTCCGTGCATTTCAATCTTCGATTCCGGGGGAAACCAGCCGTCCCGAATCGCCCATACGCACAGGAATGCGAGAACAATCGAGCCGACTAAATAGGATTTCGTCCCCTCTACCTGGTATCGTCGCGCCATCAATGATCCTCCGCCTTTACTGAAAACTGCTCATTCCTTGTAACAGATGCGTTCCAATTTGGCAAGGATTTTCGCGGAATCGATGAGGGTCAATGGCTCCGGCCATGGAAATCCGCGGCAACCGGACCCGAATACGCGCTCAGGATTTGGACTCCGCCGCCGAAATCAGTCGCCGGATCTCATGCGACCTGAGTTCTCTCCACTCTCCCGGACGAAGCTTTCCCAGTGGAATCGGGCCGATCGCATCGCGCCTGAGACGGGTGATCTTCAGACCACAGGCCTCGAACATTCTGCGCAACTGCCTGTTCTTCCCTTCCCCGAGAATTATTTCGTACCGGGCGCCGGTGGTGCCTTGGCGCAACAACCGCACCCGGCGGGCTCGAAGCAACTCGCCCTCATGACGGATGCCCTGCGTCATGGATGCAAGGTGGGAAGTCGTAAGCGTGGCGGAAGACCAGACGTGGTATCGCTTTTCTATGTGATGTCGCGGATGGGAAATGTGCTGGGCAAAATCACCGTCGTTGGTAATGAAAAGAAGGCCCTCGCTATCCGCGTCAAGTCTCCCCACCGGGTAGAGTCGACCGCGGTCGCGTGGAAGAAGAGAGAGGACCGTAGGTCTCCCATGCGTATCGCGAACGGTACAAAGAACACCGGGAGGCTTGTTCAGTGCAAAATAGACTTTCTGCTGAGGCTGTACCTGCGTGCCGCGAACGAGGACGATTGAAGTGGCGGGATCGACGGTGTGACCCTGCTCCGTAACTCGTTGTCCGTTTACGGTAACCAGGCCCGCGCGGATCAGCTCTTCGCAGCCGCGCCGGGAACCCAATCCACATGCGGCGAGATAGCGCTGGAGACGAATGTTATTCTGAAGGCTTGGTTTTCGGGAGACCGAGCGCGCGATCTCCCTCTTTCCATTTGTCCTGCTTGCGCAGCGTGTCCACGCGCTCAAACCGCTTCAACACATTACGTCGGGTCGCGATCCTGGCCGCGGACTTTAAGCTTCGATGCATACTCATGAACGTTATTCTCCGATTCGGCAGACTGAGATTTTGCCGAGCGCATACGATTACCATAATCGGCCGGAATGTCAACAATCCCGGGAAAAACGAAAGGATTTTTACGATTTTTCGCCGTTCTCGCGCCTTTTTCGCGGCGTCGCCTGCTGAATCCGCACTTCCGGGGCGGCAGTCCAGTTCCGCCGGTCCCGCACCCGTTCCAGGACCCGAACGCAATAACGGGCAACTTCCCGCGACGCGGCATGGGGGGGATTATCCGAAGAGCGGGCAGACATCTCGAGAACAAGTACCCCCTCTCCATGCGTGGAATCCCAGAGCTCACAAAGTTGCTCGAGGACCCTCCGCAAGCGTGGCGTAAGTAAGAGGTCCAGGGACCAGAGTCCCTTCCCGAAGGTGCGCGGCATGTCCAGAATCCAAATATCGTGCTGCGTTCCGGATACCGGCTCCGAAGGCCGGACCATCCGCGTCGCGAGCCCGGTTCCGGTCCGAACCGTAAGGTGACCGGAGCGAATCAGATCCATCACCGCGCGTGATTCAAAAGGCCGAAGAGAAAGCTCTGCGACGAGTCGCTCAGCCACACGCCGATGCCCGAGTCTCCAGCACGCCTGCGATCCCAACAAGCTGAACAGGCGGTCCGATGACAGACGCATATTCAGGTCATCAGACCACACCCGGGCAAGTGCCCGGGCAACTTCCCGCAAACTCTGCTTTTCCTGTTCGTCCGCGTTGGAAGCGCGGATTAATCGGTGATAGACGGCATCACAAAACGCCGATTCGGCATGAACTGATTCGTAATCCTCAATCCATATCATTCGCGACCGATGAGTCCTTCCACTTCGCTGAGAAACTGGCTGACATCTCGGAAGCGGCGGTAAACGGACGCGAAACGGACATAGGCCACTTCATCCAGCTTCTCCAGGTGATCCATAACTTTCTTCCCAATCACTGTCCCCGGCACCTCGCGCTCGAACTCCCCCTCGATTTCGGAAATAACGGAATCGACCAGGATATCGATCTGTTGCGCGCCGATGGGCCTCTTCTCGCAGGCCCTTTCGATGCCGGTTTTCAGCTTGTTTCGATCCAGCTCCTCGTGCCGGCCGTCCCTCTTTACGACCCGCAAGCTGGTCTTTACGACCTCCTCGTACGTTGTGAATCGATGCCCGCAGGAAAGGCAGCTCCGGCGCCGCCGAATAACCTCTCCGCTACGGATGGTTCTACTATCAATTACTTTGTCATCGGTATGGGCACATTTTGGACAACGCATCGGATATTCCGTGCCGCTAGGTACGGCCTATCTTGTGTCTGATTGCCAGTAAGCCCACAACATATGGGCGTGTCAAGCGATTTGAAGTAAAAAACAGGACGAACCCGCAAATCTCACACTTTCTCTACCTGGAGTGCGGATGCCGCTGCGAAAAAGTGGGCAAAAACGGGTTAAAAAGCGAAATGGCGGAGCGATGGACCCGAATTTTCGGGTGTCGCTCCGCCATTCTCGCAATTACCGGCTCGATCTACGTCATGCAAGCCGGCGATTCAGGCCATGATTACTTTTTGGCCTTTTTCCGGGAGGCTTTCTTCTTGCCAGCCTTTTTCTTGGTGGCTTTTTTCTTTGTAGCCTTCTTCTTGGCGGCTTTCTTCTTCTTGGCTGGGGCCCGTTTCCTCGTGGCCTTCTTCTTGGATGCCTTCTTCTTGGATGCTTTCTTCTTTGCAGCCATGGTAGTTCACCTCTTCGTTTGCCGGAATCTTACGATTCGGGCTTGGTTAATATACACCTCAGCACACCGGAATATCGGGATTTCCCGTTTCCTATACATCTATGCATTCGGTGTATCCGGGCTTTCTACTTCCTGGCATGACCTCCTTGCCGATGCCAGTCGCCCGATCCTTCGCATCGCACAACAGGCGCGAATGCAAATCGTCGTTCATCGTCCTCAGAGTGAGTGTCACCGTACGAGACGACTCAGTAATGTTACGCACTACACGTTTACTAGCTGCAGTTCTTACGCCATTCCACGCGCAGGGTCAAAACTTTTGACGCGATTTATCTTGGAAAACAACATGCGCCTAAAATAATAGGCAGACGGCTGAATCGCAACTTTTCAGGTGGAACAAAGAAGCTGTTCCACTTTCCTGATCAAGTGTGCCGCAACGTCTCTCTTCGGCATCAAGGGCAGCTGTTCCACGACACCCTCCGCGGAATACAGGGTCACGCGATTGGTGTCCGCCTCGAACGCGGCGTCCGGTTGCGTGGCATCGTTCGCCACGATCAAATCCAGCCCCTTGTCACGAAGCTTACGCTTCGCTTCCTGTTCGAGGTGCTCTGTTTCGGCGGCAAATCCAACGTACACCCGGTCGCCCTTCAACGGCAAAATCTCCAGCAATATATCCTTGGTACGTTCCAGGGAAATCTCAGATACCGCGTCCCGTTTCTTGATCTTGTTCGGCCGCACCCGCGCCGGACGCCAGTCACATACCGCGGCCGTCATAATCAACACATCGCACCAGGAGACGCACTCCTCAACCGCGCACAACATCTCTTCCGCCGTCTCCACATCACGGCGATGAACGTTCTCGGGCGTGAGAAGTGAAACAGGTCCCGCAATCAGATTTACCTCATGCCCCCGCGCCGCTCCCCGGTCCGCAACCGCAAACCCCATCTTGCCGGTGGAACGGTTGCTCAGGAACCGGATCGGGTCGACCGGTTCCCGCGTCGGCCCCGCTGTCACCAGGAGTTTCATGCTTCTGCCGTCATTTTATCAGGGAAAGCACGCTCCGAACGATCTCCGCAGGCTCCTGCATGCGCCCGGCTCCCACCGTTCCGCACGCCAGCTCCCCGCGCCCTACATCCAGCACGGAAATGTCCCGTTCACGCAACAATGCAAGGTTTGCCTGCGTTGCAGGGTTCTCCCACATCCGGTCATTCATCGCCGGCGCAATGATCATCGGGGCACTTCTCGCCAGCACCGTCGCGGTCACAAAATCATCCGCCAACCCGTGCGCGATTTTGGCGATGACATTAGCCGAACAGGGGGCGATCAAGACCAGATCCGCCCAACGCGACAGGTCAATGTGTTGAAATGCTTCTCCTTCAAGATCCTCAAACCGGCCCGTCACCACCGGCCGTCCGGAGAGGGCATGAAACGTGAGCGGTCCGACGTATCGCGTGGCGGACTGGGTCATCATGACCGTCACTTCGAATGTCTCGGCAACCAGCAGACGAACCAGTTCGGCTGCTTTATACGCCGCGATCGATCCGGTCACTCCAAGAAGAATTTTTCCGCGCATGGCTTCCTCGTTTTCCAGGGTTTACACCGAGTCCGGGATCCTGCGGCGATGATGTTCCGCCACGACAATCGATTTCAAAATACCGTACGCTTCCTCGATCTCGTCATTGACGATCAGGTAGCCATACTCCCCTGCCCGCGCCAATTCATTCTCCGCCTGATTCATGCGCCGCTCGATCGCCCCGGCATCGTCCATTCCGCGGTCCCGAAGCCGCCGGCCAAGAGCCTCCATCGTCGGCGGCACGACAAAAACGTCGACCCATGCGTTGCGCAACGCGTCTCCGGGTGGCGTAGTTCGCGCATACTCCCGGATCAGCTCCGCGCCCTGCACATCAATGTCCATTACGATGTCCCGTCCCGCATCCAGCGCATCATAAACACTTCGGCGCAATGTACCGTACAAATTGCCGTGCACCACCGCATGCTCCAAAAACGCGTTCTGCGAAAGGTGCGAATCGAACGATTTTTTGTCGAGAAAGTGGTAACTCTCGCCGTCGATTTCGTTGGCGCGCGGCTCTCGCGTGGTGCAGGAAACCGAGTACGAGATGCGATCAAATTTCTTGACAAGTTGATCACACAGGGTGGTTTTTCCCGTTCCGGATGGACCGGAAATGATGAGGAGAAGCGATCTGTTACCCGATTCAATCATTCAATGTTTTGAGCTTGCTCGCGAAACCGGTCCAGCTCGGATTTGCAGCGAATGACGTTGTGGGCAATTTTGCTGTCGTTTGCCTTGGAGGCGATCGTATTCACTTCCCGAAACATTTCCTGGGCAAGAAAATCGAGCGATTTTCCGGCCGCTTCCTTGGATTTCATCATCTTTCTCGCCTGTCCGAGGTGGCTCTCAAGCCGGGTCAGTTCTTCGGTTATGTCGATCCGGTCGGCATAAATCGCAATCTCCCGCAATAGCCGGTCGTCGGTCTCCTCCAATGAAACTCCTGCCTGGGTGAGACGTTTTTTCAGCCCCGTCTGATATTGGCGGGCGGAATGAGGCGCCCGGATGCGGATCTTGTCCACCTGCTGCTGGACGACAACCAGCCGACTTTCCAAGTCCGCCCCGAGTGTGTCTCCCTCCATCTTCCGCATCTCGTTCAGCGCGGTCAGCGCTTTTCGAAGAGCGATGCGAAGTGTGGGCCAGACCGCGTCAATGTCCTCTGCGACCTGCTCGTATCTGACAACATCCGGAAGACTCAATAGAAGTCCGGCCTTGAAGTCGTCTTCAAGCCCCAGCTTTCCTGCCGTCTCCCGGAGTTCCTTCAAATAGCCCGTGGCGAGTTCCTCGTCCACGTGGATTCCCTTTTTTCGCAATTTTGAGGAAAACTCGACGTGAACGTTAGCGGAGATCCGGCCTCGATGGACGTATTTTTGAACTTCTTCGGTGACCCTGGACTCCAGCCCGGTGAAGGCCCGCGGAAGATTGTATTGGATATCCAGTTGGCGGCGGTTGACTGCGCTCAACTCAACCAGCACCTGGATGCCGCTCTGAGAGGCTTCCCCGCGACCATACCCGGTCATGCTGCGCAGCGACATCAGGCTTTATCTCCGTTCTTGTTCTGCTTCGCCTTCCATGCCGACACCTGTTGGACGTCCTTGTCACCGCGTCCCGACAGATTCAGCAGGATGAGATCGTCCTTCGCGAAGGCGGATGCGTTCTGCATCAGGAAGGCGATCGCATGCGACGTCTCCAGGGCCGGCAGAATGCCCTCCCACCGGCAGCAGGCATCGAAAGCACGAATCGAATCCTCGTCGCTCACCCAGGAATACTCCGCGCGGCCCAGATCCCGAAGCAGACTGTGCTCCGGACCCACTGCCGCGTAATCGAGACCGGCACTCACCGAATGGGTAAGCTGGATTTGACCGTCTTCGTCCTGGAGCAGGAAGGTCTTCGTGCCCTGCAGGATTCCAACGCTGCCGCCGGCGAACCGCGCGGCGTGCATCCCGGACTGGATTCCGAGGCCGCCTGCTTCCACCCCGATCATCTTTACGGCTTCATCGTTCAAAAACGGATGAAAGAGCCCGATGGCGTTGCTGCCGCCGCCTACACAGGCAATGAGATGGGTGGGCAACCGGCCTTCGAACTCCAGGATCTGCCGGCGGGCTTCCTTGCCGATAATACTCTGAAAATCCCGGACCATGAGCGGGTACGGGTGCGCACCGAGAGCGGAGCCAAGCACGTAATGGGTGTGGCGAATATTGGTGACCCAGTCCCGCATTGCCTCGCTGATCGCCTCCTTCAGTGTTTGTTGGCCGGCGGTTACGGCAACGACCTCGGCGCCGAGGCTTTCCATGCGGAAGACATTGAGTGCCTGCCGCTCCATATCGACCTTGCCCATGTAGACCACGCACTCCATCCCGAACATCGCGGCAGCTGTCGCGGTGGCGACACCATGCTGCCCTGCGCCCGTTTCTGCAATCACGCGACTTTTACCCATTCGGCGCGCCAGCAGCACCTGGCCAAGACTGTTGTTGATCTTGTGGGCGCCGGTATGCGCGAGATCCTCCCGCTTGAAATAGATGGGCGCGGTATCCAGTTCCAGCGACATGCGCTGCGCCCGATAAAGGGGAGTCGGCCGGCCCACGAAGTCGCGAAGGTAGGCGGCAAGCTCGTCGAGAAATTCCGGGTCGACACGCGCGGCAAAATACTCTCGCGTCAATTCCTCGAGGGGAAACATCAGCGTTTCGGGTACATACATGCCCCCGTACGGGCCGAAGTGGCCGCGCGCATCCGGGTCTGTCACAAGTTTCGACATTGCAGAATAAATTCCTCTACCTTCGTCAGATCCTTTTCACCGGGTCTTGCCTCAACGCCGGAACTCACGTCCACACCCCACGGGCGGGTCCGTAAAATGGATTCGCGAACGTTATCCGGCGTCAGCCCTCCCGCCAGTATGACCGGTGTGCTCCGATCCGCAATAAACTCCGCGGCGCGGTCCCAATTTACGGTCTTGCCGGTTCCCCCCGGGGATTCCGTAGAGTAGCTATCGACCAGGAACGCGTCAACCTGGTAGCCCGCCACGTCGATGCCGGGCACGCGGTCCAGGTGAACCACCTTCCAGGTCGGGGCGAAGACCCTGTTGCAGATTTCGGCGGATTCAGATCCGTGAAGTTGCACAATATCCAGCGCCGCATCTTCAACGACCTGCGCCACGCCCTCGGGATCCATGTCGACAAAAATCCCGACTTTCAGGATTTCAGGTGAAAGATCCCGGGTCCACTCCCGTACCTGCCCCGGCTCCACGTGCCGCTTGGACGAAGGCCAGAAGTTGAATCCCATGGCATCCGGGCGCAGCGCAGCAACCCGCTTTACATCAATCTCCCGGTGGAGACCGCAAATCTTTACGAAGACATCCATACTGAACTCATGAGTGAACGCGCGGCCGCGCCCGGGTCTTGCTCGCGGAGGAGTTGCTCGCCTACGAGCACGGCATGATACCCTGCCCGGTGCACCCTGAGGACGTCTTCGGCCGTGCGAATGCCGCTTTCACTTACCAACGTACACCCATCGGGTGCTTGATCAAGCAGGCGCTCCGATGTCTCCAGGGAGACGGTGAAGTCATTGAGATTCCGATTATTCACGCCGATCAGCGTCGCGCGCGCATCCGAGGCCATCTTCATCTGTATCTCGTCGTGCACCTCGACCAGGCATTCGACTCCGGCGTTTTCTGCGGAAGTCCTGAATTCAAGAAGTTCCTTCACATCAAGAACACCCGCAATCAGGAGCACCGCCGAAGCCCCGATTGTGCGGGCATGCCAAATCTGCCATGGATCCACGACAAATTCCTTGTACAACATGGGGAGCGCTACCGCGCCGTGAACCGCGCGAAAATCGTCTGCGCCGCCCCCGAAATACTGTTCGTCCATCAGGACGGAAACCGCCTGGGCCCCGGCCCGCTCGTAGGACGTAGCGATTTCCGGAGGATGAAACGGCTCCCGAATGCACCCGGCGGAGGGAGAGCGTCTCTTTACTTCGGCGATCAAGCCCACCGGAACGCTGCGAAGAGCGCCGGAAAAGGATGGGGGGATATCACTCGCGGCGGCTTGGGACTTGAGTTCCTCGATCGCTACCGTCTTCCGGAGAGTCGCGATTTCACGCCGCTTATTCCCGACGATCTCGTCAAGAATGCTCATCGGCCTTGGTCTTCTTCAGATAGGCGTTGATAAAACGATCGAGTTGCCCGTCCATAACCGCTTGGATGTTGCCGGTCTCTTCGTCCGTCCGGTGATCCTTTACCATCGTGTAGGGCTGCATGACGTACGAACGGATCTGGCTTCCCCAGGCGATTTCGCCCTTCTTGCCGTAAAATTTTTCCATTTCCTGGCGCTTCTGGTCCTGTTCCCATTCGTACACCTTGGCTTTCAGCATCTTCATCGCCTTGCTTCGATTCTTGTGCTGGGAACGTTCGGCCTGGCACTGCACGACGATCCCGGTCGGCGTGTGGGTAATTCGAACGGCGGAATCGGTCGTGTTTACGTGTTGTCCGCCGGCACCACTCGCGCGGTACGTATCCACGCGTAAATCTTCGTCACGAATTTCCAGCTCCACCGTTTCGTCCACCTCCGCCACCACGTCGAGCGCCACGAAAGAGGTATGCCGTCGCGAGGCCGAATCAAACGGGCTGATTCGGACCAGGCGGTGGACGCCTCGCTCGGCTTTCATATGCCCGTATGCAAAGGGTCCCACAATGTGAAACTGCGCGCTCTTCAGACCAGCTTCGTCCCCGGGCTGAGTATCGAGAACCGAAAACTCGTAGCCATGGGACTCCGCGTACCGTGAGTACATCCGGAAAAGCATGTCGGCCCAGTCGCAAGACTCGGTTCCGCCCGCCCCCGCGTTCAGGGTCAGGTAGGCATTGCTGGTGTCCAGCGGACCGTTCAGAAGCGCCTGCATTTCGAGCGAATCGGTACGCTGCTCCACCTGGTCCAGGTTCACGCCGGCCTCTGCCAGGAACTCGTCATGGTCCGAGGAATCCGACTCCTCCTCGGCCAGCTCGATCAGCACATCCGTCTCCTCCAGGGTCCCGTGGACCGCATCAAAAGGATTCAGGACCGCTCGAACGGTGTTTGATTCGTCAATACAGGCACGGGCTTTTTCCTGGTCATCCCAGAAGTCCTGCGCGGTAGCCCGCTTTTCTAATTCTGCCAGGCGATCCCGCCGACGATCGATGTCAAAGATACCCCCGCATCTCTTCGACACGATTGCGGGCAGCGGTAAGTCGGGCTTTTAAATCGTCCAGCATGGTAGTCTCTTTCTTGGAAATCGATCTGCAGGATACCTTGGAAACCGAAAAACTCAAGAGAATCGTTGCCGCGGGAGGGACGTGGGCGGGAGGCGAGTGCGGGGGGATCTTCGAGGACCTCGGAGGCAGTCTCCCGCCGGTGAGAAACGGGCGCGACCCGGGTGCAGCCATTCTCATCAAGAAACCGGAGTTCCGCCTCCGGCAGCCGACCGCAACCCAACTTGCACAATGGGCATTCGATATCCATACGCTTACGAAGTAACCACGGATAGACACGGATTTACACAGATCACCATCCACCAATCCGTGTCCATCCGTGGTTCAGAGCCGCCACGGCGTGTACCAGATCGGCGAGGTGTAGGCGCGTTCTTGCGTGATCATGGGTACATCGTCGGACATTTTGACGTCGAAGCGCTTGGTTTCGTTTGCGGTCCAGCGCGGGGTGGAGGTGGGGATCCACCGAACCTCCGCAGAATAGAAGAACTCGCCCTCGTCAACCGTGTCGAACGGTTTGCTCGAACTTTTTGCATTGACATCATGGATGCCTGCAATCAACACGAACGGCTCCCCGATACGTGACCCGACCACCGCGCCCAGCCCGCGGGACGTAGGAGCGACGGAAAGGCTGGCGAGCAAAACCGTGTTTTGAAAACCCCTTTTCGGAGAGGAGAGAGCGTGGTCGGCGTGCTTCCGCAATGCCGATTGCGAATGGGAGGGATGGGACGTATGGGAAGCATGGGGACGGATACCTCCTATACCTCTCATCAATTCCCATGCCGGTACTCGCGTCGCGCCCGGGTCATCCGTTCGCGTAGTCCGCCGTCTGTCAGGAAATCCTTCTCCAGCCGAAGGAGCTGCTGGTCGATCAGGTAGTTGGCCTGGTGGGTCAGGCAGATCGCAATATTGGCAACGGTTTCCGCCGAGCGCGTTTCCACAAATTCACGATAGCGCTCGTACGTTTGCGGTTCCTCTCTGCCGAGTTTGCGAACATACACGGCTTCCCTGTCTTCCTTGTCCCAGCAGCGAAGATTTCGGGCACGCAGGTAGTCGAGATAATCGTCCAGCAATTCCTCAAGGCTGGCCCGGGCGACGTTGGTCAGTTTGATCTCCATCTCCTTCGAAGTCCGTCCGGCCTTGCTGCCTTCGAGAATGTTCTTCTTGCCGGATCGAGCCGACTGGATCATCTGGTCGATCGTTCGGTCGCCGCGAGAGAGAAACTTGTGAGCAAACCGGAAGGTAATGTCGTAGACGACTTCGGCTTTCTGAAAGGATTTCAGGGTGCGGTAATCGCCGCGCGGCGGCACAACGGGATGGGAGGTATGGGAGGCATGGGAAGTATGAATTTCCCGGTTCTCATTCTTCCCATTCTTCTTATCGTTCCTATTCGCCATCGTTGTCTCCTCTCGGAAGTTGCTGATATTCCGTGGCGCGAGAGCTGAGTCTGCAAAGTCAGAGCATGGCGAACAGGACGACGCGCAATCCTGATTTTCGCGAATCGCCATCCGCAGTCAACCCGAATCAGGCTCTTTTGACCTCCAGCGCCACGCCGCCTACAATCAGGGCGCTGCCGACAATCAGCCGGGCGGATAGTTGTTCCGCCAGAAACACAATACCGGCGAACGAATCCCAGGCCGGAGGTCACGATTCCGGAAATGAGCGCAAGCAGGACCCCCTCCGTTGAGACACGAATCGTGGAATGACTAACCGCGGCGGAGCGCAGGGATCGCTAACGGACGGAACCAAGTTCCTGGCCACAGGGCAGCGCTAACGGATGTCAATGCTTGGTCCTGTTCAGCCTCGCGTGCCTGGAAGTGGACGGCTACTTTGGTACGGCGACTTCACTCTCAGACTCGGCGTCTGAGGAGGCCTTCACCACCGGCAGGTTGAGAATCTCGAAATCTTCCTCATCCTCTTCGCTGGTGGGAACCATGGCCATGTCCACTTCGCCGACCCCTGAGATTCCTTTCTCTACGCGGCGCAAACGCCGATAGTAAGAAAATCCGAGGAACAGGTACTGCGCATGCTTGCTCAGGATTTCCCATCCGTAACGCGCGTAGAAAATGATCGGGTTTTCGATGGGCAGACCCGGACGCCGGTCCCCTCGATACTTCTTCCTGAATATTCCGCCTTCCAGCGGGTGCGTGCCTTCGATTTTCGGTGTCGCATAGAAGTTGAGCAATTTAAGCAGCATCTTCCGCGGCTCCATCCCCCATTCTTTTGACCGGCGCATGACCGTCTCGGCATGATCCGCGGTATAGTACCAGTCCCAGGCGGATTGATATACGCCCTGCCATTCCTCTTTCGACATCCTGGGGTGGGCGGTCGTGACCTGGGTCACGTCGTACTTGTTCATGTCCGGATCCATCTCCACGCCCTCGTGAAACAGCGTCTGGTGGTCCTTGGATCCGGGCAGGGGAGTCAGGATGAAAAACTCAAGCATATCGATCGGGAGTTCCCGTTGAATGATCCCGATGTCCCGCTTAATGCTCTCCGGCGTGTCGATGGGGAAACCGAGGATATATCCGGCATAGGTTACGGCGCCGACGCTGTGCCACGCCTGGAGCATGATCCGGTATTCGGAGATTCGGTTCTGCAATTTTTTTGCGCCGACCAGTGATTCACGATTGATATTTTCCAGCCCGATAAAAACGCGATCCACGCCCGCCCGCCCGCACTTAGCCACAAAATTCTTGATTTTGTGACACAGCGTATCGACCTGGATTAACAACCGGATGGGGATGCCTTCCTCTTCCTTCAAGCGAATCACTCGATCCAGGACCGGCTCCCAATCCTTGTTCCGGGCAAAATTATCGTCACTGATGAAAAAGTTTGTGATTCCCTGCTCGGCATTGACCCGAATGATGTGCTCGACATCATCCGCATTGCGGCGTCTCGATTTTCGTCCCTGCACATTGATGATGGTGCAGAAACTGCATTGAAACGGGCACCCGCGCCCGGCATCGAAACTCGCGCGCGCGCCGGTGCGCCGATTGACCACGTCCGCAGGAAGAAAAGGTATGACGCTGCCCTCGAGTCCGGGAAGATCGTCCATGTAGTTGTGCAGGGGAGTCATGTCGCGCCGGTAGGCATCCTGAAGCAGGGCGTCGAAGCGGCCTTCCAATTCCCCCGCAAAAAGCGAAATGCCCAGGTCCATGGCCTCCTGCAGATCATCGGGAATGCCGGGCAGCATGGACAGACAACCACTCACGTGAAACCCGCCGATGCAGACCTGGACATCATGGGACCGGAATTTGCGTGCCAGGTCCATGGCCCGGGGGAACTGGTTGGATTGAACGCCGACCATGGCCACCAGGCCGTGCCCTCCCGCATCCTGGATCATTCGGGAAAGCTTGTCCGGCCGGATCCGATCATGCGTTTCATCGAATGCATGAATACGAAACTCGACGTCCTCTCCGAGAACATTCCTCCTGGAGCAGTCGAGGGCCAGGCCGTACAGAATGGCGAGGCTGTTGGAAGGCATCGTCGACCGCACCCATTGGATCACATATCCCCTGGTATCGTAATGGGACGGTTTTATGAGAACGAGATGAAATACCCTCTTTTCAATCAAATCAGACCTCCATGCACCGATGGGCAAAAGGATGTTTACTGAGAGTAAGATCGGCCGATCTTCAGAGACATCTCATGTGCTTGCAATGCGATACGTCCACCATGTCACAGATTGGCCCGGACGCAACACCAAAATCCAGCCAGTACTATGATCCAGAAACTTGCGCACGTTGTACGAGTCGCGGTCGAAGGGATTTCATCCCTGTCGTTACAGGACGGGACCGGCCAAGCCGAATCCGCATTCCGGACCCAAAAGCCTTCATTCTCTCCACTCGCCGCTTTCGTGTTCGCGGCCGCCTCGGTCAAGGTCGACAAGGCCGATGCCATCTTGAAAGTCGGGACCGGGTCCCCGGGCATACGCCTTGAAACTCCCTTCATCGGAATGGATCGGATTCGATTGGATACCGGAACAACAGGGGAGACCGAATGGATTGATTCAAGCCGCCGGCTCGGCCAAAGCTTCGCCCTCCACCCCTTCGCGACGGGAATGTGTGAATCACGACACTCTACGGCCGGACATGCGTGAGCAGGAAATCGATGACATCCACGTTGGCGTTGTAGTTGAAGCCGTCCGGAGCGTCGGGCCAGATGTGCGGCATTCCTCCGATACGAATTAACTGAACCTCGGTAGTTCCCGTGCAGTTCGGATGCGTGAATTGTGTAACATTAATCGCGAGTGAGTTTGTCAGGACGGTTGAAGTGCAACTGTTCTGATTGGTCCAATAGTCAACGTCCTCGGCGGCGGAGAAAGTAAGCTGCCCGGTATTATTCGGCCCCCCGTTGTAGGGGCGGCGCGCATCCAGATTTCCGCGAACCATCAACACAGGAATGGGTTGCAGCGCCGGCGGTGGAACCACCAGCGCGCCGGTATCCGGGTCGTTCCAGCCACTCATGGTGCACACCGGCGCAATGGCGGCGAATCGATTGGTGGTTGTGATGCCGAGGTAGTGCGAGAAGGATCCTCCTCCCGAAAATCCGCAGGCATACACCCGCTTGCGGTCCAGGTTCAGAGCCCCATCCAGAATGCCCAGGAGGTTGAGCACGAACGCATTGTCGTCGACCACCCGGTCAAACGGCTTGTTGCCCCATAGGGTTTGACCCGTCTGCGGATGGTCGGTCGCTTGCGGCATCACCAGGATCAGGCCCTCGATGTTGCACTTGGTATAGAGTTCAGGGTGCTGGGCGGTAAATCCCGCGATGGTTTCCTCGCCGCCGTGGAACGTGAATACGAGCGGCGAGGAGACGGCGGCCACGTAACCGGTCGGTACCGAAATGCGGAACTGACGCCGGTACCCCTGATCACACAACTCGCGCAGGAAATTGCCGGGTGTGGTGGGAACAACCAGCGGACTGGGCTGATCGCACCGGCAATGGCGGTTGAAAAAATCGATCACCTCTGCATTTGTATCGAAGCCCACGTTGTCGTCGGCATCCGGCCACAGGTGCCCGCCATCACTCAACTCCACGAACACAACTTCCACCCAGGATGTGCATCCAATCCACGTCGTGCGTTGAACGGTGTTTGTCCACGGCGTATTCGGCGGCGGTTGCGCATCCGGGCAGTCATCCGGGAAATTCGGGCGAGTGGAAGAGTTGATGACATTGGTAACCGCTTTCACGAACGGATCGTCCAGGCAGATATTGTTGGTGGTCCAATGGTGCGCTGCCTCGATTGCAGCGGGCTGAATGGAACCCTGCGGAGTTGGTCCCCCGAAGAACGGCCTGGCACAGTCATTCGTCGCATTCACGATCAGGATCGACATGGGCTCCAGCGGCGGCGGCGTATACACAATGTTGGTACCGCCCCGGCTGCCCCCGTGGCTGGACGCGATGGATGCGTACGCGGCAAACGTATTGGTGGTTCGGGCACCGAGGTAATGCACCAACTGACCGCCGTTGGAGAACCCCGCCGCATAGACGCGCTGCCGGTCAATATTCAAGGTCGCGGCCAGGTGTTCGAGCAGATCGAGAATAAACTGAACATCGTCCACGTAGGGTTCTCCCGGTTCGGGATCGTAATTCACCCACCCCGTGCCTCGCTCACTCTCCGTGCTTTGCGGAAAAACCAGGATCATCCCGGAGGACTGGGCAATCTGTGCCAGATCGGGATGCAATGCCGCAAAGCTGCCCGCGGTCTGTCCATGTCCATGAATCATAAACGCCAGGGGCGCGGATACGGCCGGGTTATAGTTGGTGGGAACATTGAGCCGGAAAGTACGGGCCAACCCGCCGCTCACAAACGACAGCGGATACGTACCGGGAACAGTAGGGATCGGAGAGTTGAAAAGAAGATCGTACCGGACCCGGAAAATCTCGACCTCGTTCGACACGCTGAGCATGCGGGACATCGATCCGTCCGATGCCGGCGCCGGATACGGCGGCCAGATACGTTGCCAGTGCATGAATCCGGCGGTGGATTCCAACTGCGAATCGAAGTTGGTTGTGACCGGCCATACGAAATGTATGTTGTCGTTGGAGTAAGTACCTGAAATCGACTGCTGGGCGTTCACGGGCACCAGCTGGCCACTGCCCAGAATCAGCATCAAAGTCAGGATAAGGATGGATTTCCACGCCCGCATGGTGACGACAGCCTTCACGCTGAAAACAGGCAAAATCATACCTTCCGGCCGCCTCACAATCAAGCAAATAAACCACTGCGGTTCACGCCCTTGTCGTAGCGCGAAGTTCATTCCACGTCCAGGCGTCGCGGACTTCAGTCCGCTGCGGAAGATTTGTGCGGTGCGCCCTGACCAGGCAATTCCTATCCAGGGTATCGATCCGAGAAAAAGGTATACTGCGGGGGCGGGATTGTGTTGAACTCCCCGCTTCACAAGGTAACGATGAAATCGCAGGATGAGACCATGACCAACAGTAAATCCCCGTCCGATCAGGAACTCCCCAGAATGCCGCTGCTGATGCCGGATTGTTTCAGCGATCTGCATCTATGTGCGTGGCGCGTTGAACTCGCAAAACAGGATCAGAATAACCCGCTCCTGGAAGGTGAGATGCCTTGGGACCGGGGCGGGGTCGGAATTCATGGAACCGTGCTGAAGGATCCGATCGACGGGCTTTTCAAGGCATGGATCGTCGGCACCCCTCCCGAGGAGACGGACGAAGACTGGCCCAACGGCTGGACTTCAATGGCCAACGACCGGGATCGGAGCATCTGCTATTATGAAAGCGAGGACGGAATTGCCTGGACCCGTCCCCATCTCGGTATTCACACCTTCGGCGATCACGCACAGACCAACCTGATTTTCCCTTCGGCGGAATTTGGATTGCAGGCGTATGTTTCGGTGCTGGTGGATCAGAGCAACCACGATTGGCCGTACCAAATGTGGGTGCTTCAGACCGACACCGGGATCGCGAAATCGAAGCATGGCAGCGGATATCACCGATACCAGTCGCGCGATGGGAAGCAGTGGGAGTGGGTGGGCGGCCCCATCACGGGATGTATTCTGGGAGATGTCCTGTTTGTCTATGCCGCGGAGGATGGAGGCTACGTGGGGTATTACCGAACCGGCACGGAACTACAGGAAGGCGACCACGTTCCTCCCTGGGAAGACTGTCCACGGCGCACCTGTTTCCGCTGCTTGAGCGAGGATGGAATGAACTGGGTCAAGGACGACCTGATGGTCATCGCCCGCGACGAGAATGAACATCGCGATACCCAATTTATGGAATGCGTGCCGCAAAAGGTGCCCGGCGGATACATCGCGACGGTATCCGCGTATCATCCGCTGAGCCAGACGCTCGATCTTCGAATGGCGGCCTCCAGGGACGGACGCCAGTGGTGGTTCCCGGACCGGCACCATCCGTGTATGCCCAACGGTCCCCTCGGCGAGTATGGCGGAGGCATGATCTGGCAGAGTAAAAACCTGATGGTAGATGGGAAGACCCTCCGAATCTATTACGCCGGCAGCGAGGGCGCGCATCGGCAAGTCTCGGATACGCGGGCCCCATCAATACCCATCCGGCACCAGGAGACGGCCCTTGATCACGGAGCCCATTTCCTCCCCTTCACCACCGCGCTCTGTCGGGCATCGTGGGATATTGACCGATTGTACGCCCTCGTGTCATCGACCGGCGGCCCCACCCCGGGCGTCGCCATCACCAAGCCTGCACCACTTGCGGGAAAGTCCCTGACCCTCAACGTTGTCACCCGTCCGCCGAAGAAATCCTCGATTCCCGGCCTGGACGAAGGGTTCGTCAAGGTTGAACTCCTGGACGACGGAGGCATCCCGATTCCCGGTTTTACCGAGGCTGACTGCACGTGGGTGCGCGGCGACCATCGATCGATCAAAGTCACATGGGCCGGCGGCGCCGAAGCGCCGCCGGAATCGAAGCAGGCAAAGTTCACCCTGAAACGGGCTTTTCTCTACGGTTTCGAATTCACATCGTAGACATCCGCCCGACGGAACACGGGAAGGTTACCAATGCAACAAGCGAAATTTCATCGCGGCACTGTCGGGCTCTTCGCTCTTCTGATCGGATTCAATTGCGCCGCCCTCCCGGAGCAGTCCGAATTTACCATCGCCGAAAATGGGAAGGCAAACGTTGCGGTGGTGGTCGATGCCGCGGCGACTTCGGCGCGGCGCCGGGCCGCGGATGACCTGGTCAAGCACCTCCACAAAATTACCGGCGGCGAATTCAAAGTACAATTTGCCCCCGCCGAAGACCGGCCAAATATCCTGGTCGGACTGCAGGCCGCGAACATGATCTACCCGGAACTCACCACCGAGGGCCTGGGGACCGACGGGACCGTCATTCGAACCGTCGGCGAGAACTTGCTTCTCTTCGGAGGCGAACCGCGCGGAACCCTCTATGCCGTGTACTCATTCCTCGAAGATTCAGTTGGATGCCGATGGTGGGCACCGGGGGCGAGCACAATTCCCTCCATCCCCACCCTCGTCATCGACTACCTGGACCTGATCTACGTCCCTCAACTGGAATACCGCGACTTCCAATTCAAAACCACCGGCGCCTGGGCCGCCCGCAACAAGATGAATGGCTACGAAATGCCCCTGGAGGCGATCGACGGAAAGAAAAAATTCAAATACATTGCGCATAACAAGTGGTCATCGCACACCTTCTGGACTCTGATGCCGCCTTCCGTCTACTACGAAGACCACCCCGAGTTCTACAGCCTGATCGACGGAAAGCGTGTGCACTCGGTGCCGAAAAACAAGCACACGTCCATCTGCCTGACCAACGAGGACATGCGGAAGGAGTTCGTCAAGAACTGCCGCCTCGCATTGAGATGGCATCCCTGGGCCGATCTGTTTTCCATTTCGCAAGTGGACGAGGGAGGCGAGCCGAACCGGTGCATGTGCGGCCCGTGCACCGCCGCGGAAGAGGAAGATAATCCATCCGGGTTGATCCTTCAGTTCGTTAATTCCGTTGTGGAGGATCTCGAGGAGGATTTTCCCGGTATTACGTATCAGACCCTCGCGTATCACTATTCGCAGGCACCGCCGAAAAAGACCCGCCCCCGGGATGATGTCATCATACAACTTTCCTCGATCGGTTGTTCATTCAATACACCGATGTTCGAGAGCCGTGACGACAATCCACGGCACAACCAGTTCTACAAAGACCTGGTAGGGTGGTCGAAGGTCTGCAACCGGCTGTATGTCTGGGATTACGCCGTCAACTTCACCTATCACCGCCTGCCCCACCCGAACCTCCGCGCGTTCGGAAAGAACATCCGGTTCATGGTCGAACACAGCGTGATCGGGCTGTTGGAGGAGTCCGATACCCCGGGCTGCGAGATGCCGGAGCTTCGGGCCTGGTTGATGGCAAAGATGATGTGGAATCCGTACCTGGATGCTCAGGATCTGATCGAGGAATTCTGCCGGGGGTATTACGGCCCCATGGGGGAGCAAATTCTCGCCTACGTCAACCTGATGCACGACGCGGTCGAAGCCAGCGGAGACTACCTGAACCTCTCCTCACCGCCGGACGCGAAGTTTCTTTCGATCGAAAACCTGACGAAAGCGTGGCAATTACTCGACGAAGCAGAGGGTGCGGCCAACGGCCATCCGGCGTATCTCGCCAGGTTGCGAAATCCCAGGGAGTCGGTGCTGTACGCCTTCGTCTCCGCCTACGAACGTCTGCGCGAAGAGGCTGAACAAACCGGCACCGAATGGCCGCTTCCGGAAAGCAAGCTCGAGATCAACGATCTTCTCGATCCTCCTGGTCCGTCCGCAATACTCACGCTGCCGGAAAAATGGCACTTCAAAACCGACGGCGACAACGAGGGTTTATCGAAACGCTGGTTTGACAGAAATGCGGACGATTCCTGGGTTCCCATCAGCGTAATGAAAGACTGGACCAGCCAGGGGCACGACTACCACGGTCCCGCGTGGTATCGCACCCGATTCCAATTTCCCGCCGGCGCGGAGAGGGAGCAAAACCTCCGCCTGAAGTTCGGGGCGATCGATGGAGACGCCCTCGTCGTCCTGAACGGTGAAACGATCGCAGAGCTAACCAGCCACGCGTGGGACAAACCTGTGTACGTTGATCTCCCTGCGGACCTGGATCCCGGGGAACGCCACGATCTTGCCGTCCGGGTCACGAAAGACCAGTACGCGGCCGGCATCTGGAAGCCGGTGCGTATTGTGAGGTGACTGAATTCGAAACTGATCAAACCTGCCTTAAGCAGTTGATAGAGGATCTGCAAGGAATAGAGGAATGACCGAACCAAGCACTGCATGCTATTGCTTGCTACGCGCGCAAAACGTGAGTGCAGACGTTCTGCCTCGCAAGGCTTGACAAGCTGCCAGCCTGTTGTACAATTGTCCGTAAAGTTCGAGGATCTGCTTTATGGATATCGTTATAGATACGTCGGCGTTAATTGCGGTCATCGTTGCCGAACCGGAGAAACTCGAGATCGTCAAACAGACGACGGGTCACACCCTGATTGGCCCGGGATCAATTCCCTGGGAAATCGGCAATGCTTTTTCAGCCATGCTGAAACAGAGACGACTTGATGTTGTTGCTGCGAAGAAAGGCATCGACATTTTCGAGTCAATTCCCTTGCGATATGTAACGGTTGACATAGGAAACGCCGTGTCCATTGCCGGGAAAAATAATACGTATGCGTATGATGCGTATTTTCTGGATTGTGCGATACGGCATTCAGCGCCTCTGCTCACGCTTGACGGTCCTTTAAAGAAGATTGCGATGAAAATCGGCGTTGCCATTTTGGAGGTTTAACATGAATATTTACACGTATTCTGAAGCACGACAGAAACTAGCCAGCGTATTGGACAAGGCCGAGTCTTCCGGCAAAGTATTGATACGACGCAAGGATGGAAGCATTTTTTCGCTTATGCCGGTACAGTCGCCCGTCTCGCCTCTTGATGTACCCTCTGTCCGTGCGGATATTACCACCAAAGAAATCGTAGCTACCTTGCGAAAGGAAAGAAGCAGAGCAAGAGGTTGGAAGCGACGCAAAAAGCCGCGCGCTTCAACCTGATTGTTGGCGGCGGTACAGGCTGCACGGGGAATGCGCAAGGCATTTGGGAGACCAAGTCGTTTCGATCGTTGAAGCCATCATGCAAGAATCTTTCTGCCCCAATGTTTTTGCTCATTCACTTTGGCGACGAGCGCGTCTTCGTCTCAGCCGAGCCGGCAGAAACAATGGGGCAAAAAAAGAATTTGGCCATTCACAATCTTGCGGTCCGGGTCACGAAAGACCAGTACGCTGCCGGCATCTGGAAACCGGTGCGTATTGTGAGATGAACGTGATCTAAAAGGCGATCGGACTGGACCGGCCTTTCAGACTTATTCCGTGTTCCGCGGCCAGCCCGGTGAGGTCGGCGTGGAGATCATGCTGTGTACCCTTAAACGGCCAGGAACCATTGGCCTCTTTCGCTTCCGCGAGCAGGTCATCCCATTGATACATGAACGTGAACCAGACCGGGATCAACTGCAGCCTCACCCGCTTGCGCAGTTCCGGATCGTCCGCAACCGCTTTCTCCGCGGCGCGCAGGTGCCGCAATCCTTCGGACAGGGTGCCCCAGGAAAGAAATTCAGCGTCCGGGGGCGAACTCAGCCCCAGCTGATCGTCCCCGGCCTCCACCGCATCATGAATGACCTTCAAATAGGCCAGGACAGAGTCCCCAGCCGGGCCGTAATACCCGCGCACAAAATCCTCGATCAATGCCTCTTCGTCCTGGTCGAGGTCCCACATTAGCTGGCCGAGAAGCCACAACTTTAACTCGGCAAACCCGGGCCGACCCGGCTCCACAACCACTTCGTTGAAGATTCCAGTGACCTTGTGGTCCGCATAGTACCGGAGATTCGGGGCCAGAACCCGCAGGTTGGGGTGCGGCACCAAGTAGGTAAAGTTGTCGACGTAGTCCCAGATGCGGAGGTGGTTGGAAATCTCTGCCCACCCATCGAGGTCGTCGCACAGCACCTTGTTACGCGGGTCGCTCATCGGTACGCGGAAAGAGCACTTGATCGTGGACAGGCGCACGGCAATGTTGTCGCGAGGCCGATGATTCTTCGGGGGCGGCTGAGTGTAGTGATACGCCAGGGTGGTGACCACAAGGTCGGGATACATGACCTCCAATTCTTCCGCCACCTGGTTCACAAACCAGATCGCGAGATCTGAAGGGTTTCCTGCTTGTTCGACGGATGCGCAGGGCGTGCATTGGCAGCGGTTGGGGTAGCCGCCATCGTCCGGCTGCGACACTGAGATCATCGTGGCATGCGGATTCCAGCGCAGCGCGCTCTTGGCGTTCAGGATCAGTTCGTCTCGCATCTGCGGATTTGTCAGGCATAGATTGGAGACATGATACACGGGAGAAACATGCGTTCGCTTTCCATCGATCAGCGCGTACCACTCCGGATGATCCTCAAAATAGATTTCCGGCTCAACCAGCCCCCACCACCCATGACTTCCCCACTTGTCGCTGCGGATGAACGCATACTTACGGCCTCCCCGGCGCAGATCATCGCTTATATTGTGGTAGGAGTTGTCGATGAACAGGCGCGAATGATGCCCATTGTACTTGTTTCGAACGGAGAAATCCGGATCCGCCACATCGATGTCATCGGTGTCGCGATACCTGAACGAGGGCACATGACGGATGTCCAGGGAATCAATCTCGAGCGTGGGCCGATTCGGAATCGTGCTCACCGTCGCCGTCCACCAGCGGCAGCCCGCCTCGTCCTCGAGAAATGAGTAGACGGCATAGAGTGTGCCGCGGGGATCACCGCCGGCAAGGATCAGGTCTTCGCCCACGGTGCGGATGATGATGCCCTCGTCCCCGAGACCTTCGACGCTGAACTCGGGGTCCGCCAGGCGCGCGGCACCCGGACCGACGAGGATGTGCGTCCCGTCGCCTTTCTTCTCGTGTCTCAGCTCGAATTCGGCGCCGGATACTTCCCCGAGGAACTTCCGGAGCTCTTCCGCCGCATGCCGGACGGACGGGCCGGCATCCTCCGCAACCACGATCGAGGCGGACGCCTTCCCCTGCTCTGCCAACGTCAGACCGGTTGCATGCGCCGAACCGGCCAGACACTCCGCGACCAGCAGCCCAACCCCGAAAAACATCCTACTCCCATATCGATTCATCGCTTCACCGCCTATCTACTCATCCGTTTCATTCACTCAATGAATCCAAATCTTCCAAAAACCCGTCGGGAATGCGAGCAACATATATCTGGGTAATCCCGGTCACATCGCTGTTCCAGCCGATACTTTGCCCATCCGCGAGAAAGAAGGGATGCGGATGCGTGATCTGGTGGGCTCCGAAACTGGCACCGCTGTCGAAAAACGGCTTATATCGGCCGGTCCGGGTTGAGCCCACATAGATCCGGCCGGTGCGATTGCAGTCGGAGATCCAGAACCGACCGTCGATGGTGGTGTGAATGTGAGTGAATGCTTCTTCCACACCTTCGCAGACAACACGGGACGATTCGTCCCCCACCGTCGCGGCCATGATCCGGTTCTGGCGCCACCGCGCGCCGGTGTTGTCACGACAATGGATCGGGGCGATGACGGAGTGTTCCCGGCCCACCCAGCACTGATGTCCCTGGACTCTCTCAAGCGGTGATCGCCCCAGAGGAAGCACCGCGACCGGTGATCCATCGTCATGTATCACGTGAAGACTCACGCCTGACTCTCCGACCATGCGAATCATGTTTCCATCTTCATCGTAAAGCGTACCGTCGTTGACTTGCACCAGCAACAGGCGCCCGGGTCCGCGGCAATACTGTGTGTGCGCGTTTCGAGCGTCGCGGTGAGAAAACGCGATGTTGCTTTCTCCGGCCTCCAGATCGACCACCATCACCCCGCCTTCCTCCTCGGCGGACCAGGCGACCGCAAGCCGCGAACCGCAGGAGGAGATGCTTGATGCTCCGGTGGAGAGCCGAAGTTCATCCGGCAGTTTGTAAACGGGCGAGCGCTCGAAACTTTCTGGAGAGATGCGCCAGATGCAGTTGTCAGCGATGTAGTACATGGCGGAGCCATCGGACGTCACTGCCGGAGGCGTTGCGCCCGGTTCGTCGGTGACCTGGCGAATCCTCAACGTGGCAAGGTCCGCGATCCAGTAGGTACAATATCCACAGGGCGGATGATATCGCGCGAAAATGAATCGCTGACCGTCCGGGGTGCTGACCGGCGCTTCGGGATAGATGTGCGAGTTGCCGAATGGAAACGTGGTCAGCCGCAATGGTTTGACCCCGGCCAGGGGCTCGGTGAACCGATCCTGGTACAGGACCTCTTCATCGATCACGACATTGCTTTCATACATCCATTGCGTGCTGGCGGGAGCCTTCACGACGAAACGTCCACCCGGCGGCCCTCGGCAACCGCGCGCCTCGCCGCCTCGAAAACCGCAATGGTTCGCCGGCCGTCGGCGCCGCTCGCCTGGTCCGGAGCCGAGCCGGAGAGAACACAATCGAGAAAATATTCGGTCTCGGCGGTGAGGGCTCCCGATAACTGCCCGTCGGCCTCGACCCAGGTCAGAACGTCCTCGTACTTCCAGCCGTCCTCGTTGCACAGGGTCACCGGCGAACGAAGGAGATCGAGGTACAGGGTGCCGCCGGTCCCCAGAATCTCGAAGCTGCGGTCCACGCCCATCGGCTGGGTCGGCGGGTGCGCGTAACTCTCCACCTGGGTCACCAGCACGCCGCACTCGAGCGTCCCGATGACCGAGGCAACATCGGTAAAACCAGGCGAGATACCGCTCTCAATCTGCTCTGCAGTGATCCGCACCATGGGACTGTCGAACAACCATTGCACCAGGTCGATGTTGTGGCAGCCCGTGTGCAGAAAAGCGCCTCCGCTTTTCGCGTCATCCATGATCCAACTGCCGTGCCGCGGCGGATGTGAGCGGCGCGACCAGACCATGACCGGGCGCCCGATTTTGCCGGAACGGATTCGCTCCTTGAGGACACGGAACGCGGGGTTGAAACGTTCGAGAAAGCCGACCATCAACAGCACCCCCGCGTTTTCACAGGCTGCAATCATCGCATCGGACTCGGCGACGGAAAGACACAACGGCTTGTCGCAAAGTACATGCTTGCCCGCCTCCGCGGCCGCGATCGTCATTTCCGCGTGGAGAAATGTAGGCGTCGCGATAAAAACCGCTTCGATATCGTCGCTTTCGATCACCTCGCGCCAGTTGCCGCTGGTTCGATCGACGTGCTCCAATGCCGCGCCCACGGATTCGGCCTCCTCGGCCGTCTCCGCGACCAACGCTACCAATCGCCCGTTTTTCGACGCATTGACCGCCTTGCCAAAGAGCAAGCCAGCTTTGCCTGCGCCGAGAACCGCTACGTTAACTCGCTTTTCTGTCATGGAAGCAGAATGTAAGAGATGTTGCTACATGCGACAATTTTCTACCATGGAGCGACCAAGAATCTTCTTCGTTTCCTACCGTTCAAAATCCGACTGCTACAGGAATCTGCGTAGAAAATCGAGCCCCTGCTCGGAGCGAATCTCGTGACCGCCGTTGTGTCCGGCATATTCGATCCGGTCGCCTACGCCGAGTTGATCATAAAAGTTTTTGCACCTTTCGAATTCTTTCTCCTGGATCGGCCACCAGCCAATGCCGTCGGCTCGCCCCTGTTGAATCTGCAGGGCTCTCGGGCAGATCAGTGCGGCCAGCTCTGCATCACCGAAGCCGCCCGCGAAATACCCGGGAATCCAGAAGTGCTCTTCCTCCACATCGACGTAGGCCGTGTAGAGCGGACTGGAGACCGCCATCTTGTGCCAGCGCTCATTAAAACATGCAGACCAGATGGCAACCTTGATCCTTTGTTCCAGCGGGGCCGTGTAGGCCGTATAATAACCTCCCAGGGAAAGGCCCCACATCCCGATACGTGAGCCGTCTATTTCAGGAAGGTCGGATACAAAATCGATAAATCGACGCAACTTCCCGGTCTCCAGGCCCCACAACGTTCGACCCAGGAGGTGGCAGAGCCGCGCGAGGCGCGCCCGGGGAGGACCCTCGATCACATTCAGGGGAGCGAGAACCGCATAGCCTGCCGAAACGAGCGATCGGGCGTATCCTTTGTAGAACCCCGCATCGTCGTTAAATCCGAATACCCTCTCCGGGGAACTACCCAAACCGTGCTGGGCAATGACCAGGGGCAAGGGGCCGCTCTGGTTCTTGGGCAGGGCGAGGATCGCCCGACCCTGGAGCCCGTCGGCCAGGTCAATCCGAATCCAGCGCGCAAGGACTTCGTCGGTTTCGTAAAATGGTTCGAACAGGGGGTTCACGGGAGCATCGAACGTCCACTCGCCGAGGGTACGGCTCCAGAGTTTCCGGTGCGGTTCGCAGGATGATTCATAAGCCTCGGGAGAAGCGTAGTCGAGAGACCATTGCCCCGCGGACTGCAAGGTCTCCCGGCAGCGCTCCACCAGCCATGCCTCGGCCTCCCGGCGAATCAGCGACTGGGCGTCGCTTTCAATTCGTGAGACCACGGAAGGAGGGAGCGTGAAAATATCATCAGCGTCGGGCATGGTAGGTTTACCTCAGGTGTCGGGGGCCGTGGAAATTCAGTGAAAGGGCGACTATCAACCCTCAAGGTCATGCATCAATACGGGTCAAAACATCGCTCACGTGGGTGCAGTCCTGCAGCATCTCATGCACCTACGTGCCATAAAATCACACGAGCAAAAAGTAAATTATTCCGCTCAGTACCGCCGCCGCCGGCAGGGTCGTCAGCCACGCCCCGAGGATCCCGACCACGGTTTTCCATCTGCATTGGCGGTTTACCGCGCCGATACCGAAGATGGCTCCGCAGGAAACATGCGTCGTGGAGACGGGAACGCCGACGTTTGAAGCAAACAGAACAAGACCGGCTGTCGTGAGATTCGCGGTGAATCCCTGGCCCGTGTTCAGGTCCGTGATTCGCTTCCCCATTGTTTCCGCGATGCGCCTCGAGTGAAGGATTCCGCCCAGGATCATTGCGCCCCCGATCAGCCCGATGCCGGCGGACGGTGGAAGGGCCGCCGTCGTGAACAGCAGGGCCGCGATTTTCGGAGTATCATTCACGGCACGACTGAAACAGACCGCGCCGGCACTCATGTAGTGCAAAACATCAAGGGGAGCCTGTGCGTCCACTCCGACCACTGCCCCCTGGTAACGCTGTACGCAATTGGCGGTATCGTCTACGGATAGCTCCAACCCTTCGGCAGACACGAACATCGCGCCATTCTCGGCGATTCGAACGGGCTGAAGGGATCCATCGGCGATGCATACGCAGGTTTCCCGGGTCACCCCGAGCCGCCGGCGGACATAGGTAAAGCAGGTGTAGAGCAGGCCGGCCAGGATGATGGCGAGAAGCGGACTGGTCAACATCGGGACAGCGAATTTCGAAAGCAGCACGCCGCCGCTGATCTCCGCGCCGGCCGCGATCCCGGTGCCCAGGAGGCCGCCGATCAGCGCGTGCGTGGTGGAAGTCGGCATTCCGATCCGCGTGGCAGTGAATAGGGTCAGGGCGGCGCCGAGGCCGACCGCCACCACGAACTCGGGCGATCCCGCGAGGGCATCCGGAACAAGGCCTTTTCCGGAAAAGACGAGAGCAAGTTTCTTCGCGACGAGAATGGAGACCACGCTTCCCGCGAAGGTGGTGAGGGTCGCCCAGCGAAGCGCTCCCCGGTAGGTCGTGGTGTCGCTCCCGTAGAGCGTGGCAACGCCCTTGAAGTTGTCGTTGGCCCCATTACTGTAGGCAAGCCACAGGACGACCGCAAAGAGTAGTATTGCAAGGTACATGTTTGGATAGGTCGCTGGCCCTGGCCCATGATTACAGATTTCCGCCCCGGCAGGGAACTTCAGGAAGGTAATTCGGGCGGACGAACGAAGTATCTCTTGGTGTAGAGAAGGAACCCCACGGGAACAACGATCCACATCAAAGACAGCACCATGAACCAGGCTGAATGCGATTGAGTGAACTGCCGAATCAATTCCATCTGCCCCTCGGAGAAGTTCATGGTCTCGTAGTATTCCAGTAATCCGTCGCTCGAGAAGGTAAGAACGGCTGATATTCCCCAGGCAATAATTCCCGCCAATGCGCACCACCAGGCCTGCAATGACAGCCGGTACGCGCCCAGGGCGATGTATCCAAGTAGACACATCCCGGAAAGTGCGACCGCCGCACCGGCGATTCCGGTTACAATCGTTCCGAAGAAGGGAATCGCCCATCCATAGAATCCAGTGAGAGGCATGCAAAATGCCGCGATTCCCGATCCGAGGCTGATCGCCAGAACGGGAAGTGGGCACCGATCGGTCCACCGAACGCGCGGATCTTTTCGCTCACAGGTCGATTTGACATGTTTGCTGCGATAGAAGAGGACCAGAATTCCCGGGATGACGACGTAGAATAGGCCCGTAACCCCGAAAATGATGATATTCACGACCACGGCCGTCCCCGGCGGCATCTCGCCCGCGCCAATGATCTGGTCGTTGATGCCCTTTGAAAAAATCAGCACAAACAGCAGTACGATGATTCCGGTAACCAACCAGAACCACGAAGTAATCAGAAGCAGTGCCCGGGCCCACCGACGCGCCAGAATGGAACCGATGCCTAGCCAGATGAACCATACCGACAGCAGTAGATAGACCAGGAGACTTGGAACCAGCATGGCGACTGTTGGCGATGCGGCAGAGCTCTCTTCAAGTGAGGCAACCGCAATCGTACCGATGAACAGGAAAGGTACGATGAGCGCAAAAAGCAACCCCAGCAGGACTTCGAGGATCCCGAAAACAATCAGCCATGGGGTTCGATCTTCGAAACCCACCCGGTGATCCGTACCCGGGCTATCCCACGTTTTCACAACACAATTCCTTGGCCGCGCGCCACTCATGCGGAACGTCCTGCATCAATAGTGCGTGGTCGAATTCCACGGATCCGACGGGAAACTTTGATTCATCCGCAAAGTAACTTGAATGAACTTCATCCACGTGAAACGGGGATACGCTCCACATTTCAGTTTCAAGGAGAAGACCATCGTAATGAAACGGATCCCCGGTGCTTGAGTATCCAAGCGACCCCTCCTCGAAAAAGGCAGACGCGTCCGCCAGGCTGGCGAATGCGGAAGTTTCGGGGAACTCGGCGCTCTTCTTTCCTGCGAAGGAGATCGAGGTTTCACCATCTGTCGAAACCATCTCAAATTTGAACGAATCGTTATGATGAGCGATTCGAAATTTGGCCTTATGGTGAATCCCCGGAAAGATTCGACCGCCCGCAAGGTGGTTGAGAATGGAATCGGTATCCCGGCGCGGAATAAACACTCCCGCCTGCGTCCGCCCTTCGTCAGTCCACTGAACTGCGAATCGATGCGCCGCATTTTCACTGTTGATTCCGCACGGCATGGGAATAGACTTGGGGTGCACCCCCTCGAGACGGATCAGACAGATTCCGGCAATGCCCCATCCGCGATGCAGCTTCGGTTCAAATGGGGCGGGCAAAACCTTTTGCATCACCGCAGGCTCGATTCGAAAATTCAGAAGGAATCGCCTGCGAATCGTACCGGCTATTACAGGAATCTTCATCACTTCGAACGAATACTTTGCGAGTCTTGCGGAGTCGGAAGCGCCGCTTCCCCGCTCGGGAGAATGGTCGATTTCCCTGTGAGGTTCAGCTGGGTCGCTTCGAGAATGGATTCCGCAATCTTCCGTCCTCCCTCCGTATTCGGCTCGATCGGATTCGCGAAACAGCTTCTCCGCGAACAGACACGGCGAAGATCCACCACCGTGAGTCCGTGATCGAGCCCGGCCTGAACAATCACATTATTAAAAACACACAAGGCAGTCGAAATAACAGTCTGTTCTCCCGTCTCTTCCTCAAAAGCACCGTTGTAGATCGTACAGATGGATGTAGGCAGTCCCAATTGCAGCACCGCATCCAGGCAGCGATGGTAGTCGTCGCGAAATCCTTCCATTACGTTCGCTAATTCAAGAAGGGCAGCGGACACGGAGTTTGCGGCGCGCTCGAGAACATCCACCCGCAGCATCGCGTCGTTTCCGCCAACGCTCATGAACAGGTGCGTCGCCTCCTTCGGCACGGCGGACAGGGAGTTTTCAACATCCGCCGTTGTGTTGCCATCAACCGCCAGCATGGTAACCACCCCATCCGACCCCAGCAGCGCTTCCAGGTGCTCGGGAACCGACGGTCCGCCATCCGTGTACAGACCGTTGTCCAAGGTAGAGTCGCCGATCAGTACAACATTCAAACCTTGATCCCCAGGTTTTGGCAAAAACATGTGAAGGTGGGGGCAACCTCTTTCCAATGACAGGTGTCTTCCTCGGTCCAATCCGACCCGATGACTCTCGGGTCCTTGAGAGATGTCCGAAAATCCAGGGCCAAACCAACTTCATCTGATAATTCTGGGTTCACGGCGATGAAGAGGCTCTTCTCAACGTCTCTCCACGGAAGTGATCTGCTCTCGCCAATCTTGGAACCCCGGTATTCGTGAAAGAACCTGCTCTCGACTTCGGCTGCACCGATGAGAGGCATGCTCCTGAATCCCAGCCGATTGCCATCCATGATGAATACCAGGGGGTCGGAAATGAAGGGAACGGCCGCGGACAAACGTTCATGACCCGGGTGCCTCCATCGGCCGGATTTTACAAGTTCACGAAGTATTTTGGGTGGTGCGAGTGCCATGTCATCTACAAATCGGGCGTACAGGAATTGCCTTCTGTGCCGGTCCTCGAATTCGAGGCCGGACCGTCCTCATTGGTTATCATGGCGCTTAATCAACAGGATTGCAACCGGGCGTGTGCTCTGGAAGGAAAAGGCCGGACTTCACGGGCACCGGCTCAACTGAAGGTTCACCCTCTTCTTCCGATCTTCGGCGTAAGAGTGAACGAACCGCTACTTCCGAAGGCGGATCACGATCAGTGTCCCGAGTGTGATGCCCAGGCAAACCCAGGCGAAAACATCGCCCCGGCGAGTATAGAAGGTCAATGGGTGGTCCGCTTTCGGGACGAAGATCCAGTGAGACAGCACGCCCTGCGAAAACGTGCTTCCGGTATCGTCCTTCAACTCCTTCTGAACATTGCCATTCGCATCGATGAAACAGCTGATACCGGTGTTGGCGCAACGCACCGCGGGAACCCGGTTTTCAATGCAACGAAAGACACAGTGCGTCATATGTTGCCGGGAGGCCGCCGAGCGTTCAAACCAGGCATCATTCGTCTGGTTGATCAGCAACCGGGCCCCATTCGCAACCGCCCGCCGGGACAGGTATGGAAGCGCGTCCTCGAAGCAGATCAGCGTGGAGAACTCGATCGCAGGCATTGCCAGTTCGAAGACGACAGACTTTTCCCCGGGAGTGAAACTCGCATCGTTCGGCGTCAGGGCCCAGAGAAAGGGAAGTGCCTCCTCGAATGGTACGTACTCACCCCACATCACGAGATGCTGCTTGTCATAGCGGTAGGTGATCCGCCCGGTAGTATGGAAAAGCATGGAGCTGTTTAAATGGAAGATCCTCTCATCGGATTCGCGCGCGAAGGAATCCATCGTACCGACAAGTATCGGAACCTGATTCACCACAAGTTCCTGCACCAGCGCATAGCTCCTGTCGCTGTGAAGCACTTCGTCCGGCAATGCAGTCTCCGGCCAGATGATAAGATCGAGATGCTCCCTTTGCCCCAATTCCCGGGTCAGGGTTTCGAGCCGTTCGTAAATGAGAGGAATCGTGTCCGCGGTCCACTTGTCAATCTGGGGAATGTCGGTCTGAACAACCCCGATGTGCGCCGGCGTCGTCAGCGTCCCATCCCGTGCCATGAGAGTCCGCATTCCCATCGCAACGGCCATCGCCATCACCAGGAGTCCAATGCAAAGCTCAGGATGGGCGCTTCGCCCCAATCGAATGGTTGATTCACGGTACCGGAAAAAGGTGGTCGCGATGCCGAAGTTAAAAACAACGAGCACCGCGGAGACCGCATACACACCGCCCCATTCGGCAAGTTGCCGCACCGTCGCAATCCCGTACTGGCTGATGCCCAGCGTGTTCCAGGGAAACCCGGTACAGAGAACAGAGCGGGCGTATTCGGTACTGACCCAGGCCGCGGTCCCGGCCAGCATCAGCAGAACGTTGCGCCCCCATCGGGCCGCGCCCCATTTGCGCAGCCACATGTTCACAAACCAGGCAAACACCGATAAATATATTGAGCAATAGGCAGACAGCACGATCCACCCGAGAAGGGTCACGTGACTGATCCACCAGATCCCCGGCAGCCAGAACGCCAACCCGGTGACAAGTCCGAGTTGCCACGACCTCCGTGAACCGGCGCCACGAACTGCCAATACCAGGGGAACAAGTCCGAACCAGGCCGCTTCAGATATCTCCCACGGGGGAAACGCCGACCAAAGCAGGATTCCGGAAAGAATCGCACCAAACCAGGGAAGCAGGGTGCGGGGTGCAGGGTTCGGGGTTCTGGCTGCGGGGTTCGGGGTGCTCACAGGATTCGGAATAGTAGACCACGAAGAGCGCGAAGGACGCAAGGCAGCCAATCCAGAGCCGTGTAAGGGAAGGTCATGAACCAACGAATGGATAGAGCCGGCTCCATCGTTCTCTCACCATGATCTCCCCTCGCTCCGGTTCGGGCCTTGGAAGGCCAACCTCGGAGTCTATCTTTGTGCTTTTTTGTGCCTTTTCGTGGCTAATCCCGGCACGTCCGTCGCCGATCGGAAGTCTTGGCGACTTCCGCTACATTTCGGACCTTATTCGAAGTCCGCTCTTCGTTCTCTTCGTTACCTTCTGTTCAAAATCTGTACCTCGTACCACGCATCCCGCACCCGGCCCTACCCGGTACCACAACACTTTTTGTACTTCTTCCCGCTGCCACAGGGGCAGGGCTCATTGCGGCCGACTTTTCCGGCTTCCCGGCGAACGGGTGTGGCCTTGGTATTGAGAGCGGCCTGCATCGCCTCCTCTGCTCCCGCGGGCGCCGCTTCCTGCGCGTCGGACGGGGGGGGCTCGCCGACCTGGTGCCGGCGTTGATCCATCGCGGAAACGTTTTCATGCACTTCGCGGCTCCCCGGCAGCGCGGCAATGAAGTTCTGCGCCGCCTCAACCGACGTAAAACGGAACAGATGCGAAGAGATGTCCTCCTTGATCCGATCCATGAGTTCGGAAAACATCTGGAAGGCTTCTTTCTTGTATTCGACCAGCGGATCCCGTTGGCCGTACGCGCGCAGTCCGACCCCCTGGCGGAGTGCGTCCATGTTGCGGAGGTATTCCTGCCAGTGGTTGTCGATCCGCTCGAGTATAATTGCGCGCTCGAAAAACACGAGGCGCTCCGGGTCCTCCATCGATATTTTCAGCTCGTAGGCCTTCCGGATCGCTGCCAGGACCACATCCGTCATTCCGCTTGCGTTATCCTTGACCGATTCCAGGTCCCCGGCCTTGAGCCCGACGGGAAAGGTCGAGTTGACCCAATCGACAAACTCCCCCAGGAGTTCTTCATCCGGTGCGGACGCCGCCTCGCCGGCACGCTCGCTCACAACATCTTCCAGGATGTCGTACAATTGCTCGCGGGGGTTTTCAGCCTTCAGCACTTCGGTTCGAAAGCCGTAGATCACCTCGCGTTGCTTGTTCATCACGTCGTCGTAATCCAGCGTCCGTTTCCGGATGTGGAAATACTGCTGTTCGACGCGCTTCTGTGCCGTCTCCACCGACCGGTTCAACCAGGGGTGCTCGAGAACCTGTCCCTCCTCCAGGCCGAGTTTCTCCATCCAGCGGCCCATCTTGTCGGAACCGAACAGCCGCATCAGGTCATCTTCCAGCGAAATAAAGAAGCGCGAGGAACCCGGATCTCCCTGCCGGGCACAGCGGCCGCGAAGCTGACGGTCGATGCGGCGTGACTCGTGACGGGTCGTACCCACGACATGAAGTCCACAAGGTTCTTCCTCCAGGTGTTTTCCCAGGGTGCTGCCGTTGTATGAGTCCTTCAGCGATGTACTCGATTTAACGATTTCTTCCGCGATGGTCACCACGCCTTCGCCCAGCTTGATGTCGGTTCCACGACCGGCCATGTTGGTGGCAATGGTCACGCTGCCGGGCTGCCCCGCGCGAATTACGATGTCCGCTTCCCGCGCGTGATTCTTCGCGTTGAGCACATTGTGTGGAATGCGCAGGCGCCGAAGCATCCGGCTCACCAGCTCGGAGGCCTCCACCGATACCGTGCCCACCAGCACCGGCTGACCTCGGGTAAAGCACTCCTGGATTTCCTCCATGATCGCCGCGTATTTCTCACGCTGGGTCTTGAAAATCGCATCGTTGAAATCAATGCGCCGCACCGGCCGGTTGGTGGGGATCACCACCACATCCAGCTTGTAAATCTGGTGAAATTCGTCGGCTTCGGTCTCGGCGGTACCCGTCATGCCGGCCAACTTGTCGTACATTCTGAAATAATTCTGAATCGTGATGGTGGCGAGGGTCTGGGATTCGCGCTCGACTTTCACGCCTTCCTTCGCCTCCACCGCCTGGTGCAGCCCGTCACTCCACCGGCGACCCACCATGAGGCGGCCGGTATTTTCATCCACGATGATGACCTGGTTTTCCTGCACCACGTATTCCACATCCCGTTCATACAGGCTGTAGGCGCGGATCAACTGGTCGACGGCATGAATCTTTTCGCTGCGATTCGCGAAATCATCCTGCATCTGCTGCCGGAGTTTGACCTTGTCCTCGGCCTCCATCACCTCATCCCCGTCCAGCTCGGCGAGTTTCATGACCAGGTCCGGCAGAACGTAGGATTCGGGATCGCCCGGGTCGAGTGCCTGGCACCCCTTCTCGGTGAGGGCCGCTTCCCGCGTTTTCTCGTCGATCGTGAAATAGAGTTCCTCGCGCAACTCACGACCCTCTTCCTTGCGCATGTCCGTCAGCATCATGTCGGAGATCTTCTCGAGAATCCGTCGCGGGCCGGCGTCTTCCAGGATGTGATGAAGCTGTTTGTTTTTCGGCATGCCCTGGTTGACCTGGTACAGCAACACCGCCAACTCTTCGTCGTCACCGGACTCCTGGACCCGTTTGGCATCCTGCATTTTCTTGTTCACCAGGTCCCGCTGCTTGCGAACCAGGCGGTCAACGACGGGCTTGAGTTCCGAATACTGCTTTGTCGAATAGGGGGCGGGGCCGGAAATGATGAGCGGGGTCCTGGCCTCATCCACGAGAATGCTGTCGATTTCGTCGACGATTGAGAAGGAATGGCCGCGCTGAACCTGGTGATCCGGGTGCTGCGCCATGTTGTCGCGCAGATAGTCGAATCCGAATTCGCTGTTGGTGCCGTAGGTGATATCGCAGCCGTACATCTCCACGCGCTCCGGGGGCGGCATCTGGTTCTGAATGCATCCGACGGTCAGTCCCAGGAAACGGTAGACGGAGCCCATCCACTCCGAATCGCGAAGGGCGAGGTAATCGTTGACGGTGACAATGTGCACGCCTTCGCCGGTCAGCGCATTGAGATAGGCGGGCAGCGTGGCGACCAGCGTCTTCCCCTCCCCCGTGGCCATCTCCGCGATCCTGCCCTGGTGAAGCACGATCCCCCCGATGAGCTGAACATCGTACGGCACCATGTCCCAGTCGATGGGATGACCGCATACGTCGATCGTCCGGCCGCAGAGCCTCCGGCAGGCGTTCTTTACCACCGCAAACGCTTCCGGTAGAACGTCATCGACGGATTCGTCCTCCTGCAGCCGTTTCTTGAATTCGGACGTCTTTGCCAACAATTCTTCTTCGGAAAGCTGCTGGTATTCCTCCTCCAGCTGGTTTATCCGGTCAATCAGCGGCTTGAGGCGCTTTACGTCGCGCTCATTTTTGGTCCCGAGAATCTTTTTGAGTATCCACTTCATAGTCGAAATTTACATTTGGAAGGAGGCAGAGACGAATGGCACTTCTTGAGATTAAGAATCCGAATGTGCGCTTATCTAAGCGTCATTCGGGGCAGAGAGTACGCCTCGGCCGGGTGTTTGGCAAGCGTAGCCATTCGTCACCCATCTTCCGGGATTCACCATCCATCATCCGTCATCCGTCACTTCCCCCGGGATCGGGATACCGGTAAATCTCTCCATTCCTGTTTCGTAGCAGCAGGTCCGGCCCGTCCCGGCCGGCGATGAAGTCGGGCGACACGGGAACCTTTCCGCCGCCCCCGGGAGCATCGATCATGTACTGGGGAACGGCGTACCCCGTCATCCGGCCATGCATCGCCCCGACCAGCGCCAGACCCCGGTCCACCGTGGTCTTGAAGTGCCACGATCCCTTCACGTTGTCACATTGATGGAGATAGTACGGTTTGACGCGAATCCTCAGCAAACCGTTCATCAGGGCCTCCAGTATTTCCGGTTCGTCGTTGACTCCTTTCAGGAGGACGGTCTGGGCCATGAGGGGAATTCCGGCGCTGCTTAACCGGTCGCAGGCCGTTGCCACCTCGGGTCTCAGCTCCGCGGGATGCGTGAAGTGGATGCTGACCCAGAGTGGATGATGCCGTTGCAGGATCGACACCAGCCCGGGGGTAATCCGCTGGGGCAGCACCGCCGGGATCTTGGTTCCGATTCGAATCAGCGCCACGTGGGGGATGTCACGGATACGGGCAAGAAGTTCCGCGATCTTGTCATCGGCCAACCCCAGGGGATCGCCGCCCGAGAGCAGCACGTCGTCGATCTCCGGGTGTTCGCGGATGTAGTCCAGAGCCCGGTCCCATCGCCGGCGGTCCGCGGGGACCTCTCCCCCGCCCACCATTCGGGAACGTGTGCAGTATCGGCAGTAGGTCGCGCAACGATCGGTAACCAGGAAAAGGACCTTGTTGGGATAGGTATGGACCAACCCCGGCACGACCTCGTGATCGCTCTCCCCGAGCGGATCCTCCCGCTCCCACGGCATCGGCTGAAATTCCTGCGGGCGGGGAATCATGGTCAGACGGAGCGGGTCCGACGCGTCCAGTGGATCCATGCCGGAGATATAATAAGGAGTGATACCCACCGGCAATGCCCCCCGATGTAATCGCACCGCTTCGCGCTCCCCGTCGCTCAGCTGGAAGCAGGCCTCCAGCCCCGCCAGGTCGGTGACCCGGTTACGCATCTGCCATCGCCAATCGTCCCAGTCACGTCGGGCCACCGGGCGGCCCGCAAATGTGAGTGCCGCGTCGGGGACCGGCGCAATCCGGATATCTGGAAAAGGTGTCTTTTGGGGCATTCGGGCCGAAACCGTACCACAGGGCGGAAACCGGGACGAGTCCGGCCGGACGCGGCCGCAATGCAGAAAAATCCCGATGGCCTGGTTTTCACGTTTTCCGGATCGGGCTGACCTCGGTACAATAATCTACCAATGAATAACGATGGCGAAATCCTCCAGAATACGACGAAAGCGGATGTGACCCAAACCGCCACGCAACGGGCTTCAACCAGCCCCGAAGCCGGCAGCACCGATTCCCTGACATTCGATCGGGATGCGGAGCGGGAAAACCCCGGATTGGGAAAACAGCAACTGATCGAAAGGTACCAATCACTGATTCGGGATGGATCGATCTATTATCCGGTCGCCTACCGTTTCCTCAGAGAGTTGGGCCGCGGGCGGCAGGGAATCGTATTTCTGGGTTTACGGCACGGCGCGCGAGGCTGCGTTACCCGGCACGCCATCAAGGTGTTTGATCCGTCTCTCTACGCCGGCGCGAAGAGGTATTGGACGGATATGGGCCGCATCGCAGTTCAGATCTCGCGGCTTCAGTCCGTCAATACGCCACACCTCGTGGGTAGGGATGCTTATGAGGAGGCCAACGGCATCGGCTATTCTCAGATGGAGGCGATCGACGGACTCGACCTGCGTCGCATGTTGGGCTCGTGGCATCTTGCCATCACCCGGGACCGGTCCACCGAAAATGAATGGAAGCGGTTCTCGGACGTGATTTTCCGGATCGCCGACGGCCGGGTTGCGATTCAACCCGGCGTCGTGATCCACATCATGCGACAGATTCTGCGGGGGCTCGAGGTCTTGCACACCCAAGGTTTTGTCCATTGCGATATCAAGCCCTCCAATGTCATGGTGGATCGGCTCGGAAACGCCAAAATCATCGATTACGGCCGGGCCGTTCAGGTGGACGAGAAGGTCTCCATGCTGCTCGGCACACCCTATTATATGGCGCCGGAGATTCATCGCCGGGATGTCACCGGAGTCCAGTCCGATCTGTACAGCGTCGGCATCCTCGGCCTGGAAATGCTCATGGGGGAACGTCTCATCGATTCCAATGAAGAAACCCAACTCCTGAACTTCAAGCTGGAACTGCCGGATCGCCTCTACGATCTGCTGCCCCGGCATGTCCGGGAGAGCGATACCCTGGTTCGCATGCTCCGGGGATTTATCGATCCGGACCCGAAAAACCGGTATGTGAACGCCCGGGAAGCGGATGCGGGAACCATCGGTCTCGCCAACCTTCATCGGGAGCTCGTCAGGATGGAGGCGGATGCCGATTATGGTCGTGAACTGGAGAGCTATCTTAGTAAGCTGGTAAATCCGGATACTAAACGCATTGAAAGATAGCGGGGCACTGCGGTATAAAGGCCGTTTGCTTCAATTATGAGAATCGCCCGGAACGGGCAAGGAAGGACTGATTTCATGAACGTGCTGCACATTTGCGCAAATCCGAAACCGACGGAGGACTCCGCCTCCAAGCAGCTTGCCACTGCATTTTTCGGAAAAATGATAGAAATCAATCCGGATATCGAAATTCTCAACGTGGATCTATACTCGGATCCGCCCCCGTACCTGTCCTACGAGGCAATTCGCGGATTCTGGTATCCCATTACCATCAATGGCTACACCGCCACCCGGGAAGAGACCAATGCGATGGAATACGGAATCAAGCAAGCCAGGCTGTTTAATACCGCGGACGTGATCGTTTTGACCCTGCCGATGTGGAACTTCACGATTCCGGCCATCCTGAAGGCCTGGATGGACCAGATTATCACCCCCGGATCCACCTTTTCGATCAGCAAGGAGAGCGGCGTAAAACCCCTCCACCGCGTGCAGAAACTGGTCATGCTCGTCTCGTCCGGCGGCGTCTACAAAGAAGGCGACCCCCGGGATGCGCTCACAAACCAGGTCGAGCACATCTTCTCCTGGATCGGAATCAACGACATCGGCATCGCCTGGGCCGATGGCCAGGACGAAGTTCTCTATTCCGACGGCGCCGAGCACAAAGCGGTAGCCAAAGAAGCCGCACTCGAACTGGCCGAAGAAGTAGGCGAAATGGCCGCCGCCGTCGGCTGACGGCTGGAGGGCGAAGCTTCAGCTGAGCCGGGGGCTTCTTTCTCATTGTCGCCGACAAGCAATCCGGCACTCAAATCTCAACCCGGTCTGCTCGGTTCCAACCGATCATGCTCGGGTTAGGATCGAGTGATATGGAATTGACTATCACGAACTCCAAGTACTTTAGGGAGTGGGATAATTCAGACAATCCATGTTGCTGGCAGATTGAACTCATCGGTGAAGACATCGGGAGCATTCTCACCTCCAACTCGATCCTCTACGACGACATGTATGAGGACTGGGGACTGGGCCTTGCCTGGAAGCAGGATGTTATCGAATACTCCATCATGGTCACATGCATCGACCCCGAGACTGCCGCATACAACATTCTGTTCGAGGCATTCAGGAAGCGATTCTTTGTGCTGAACCGACTTGTTCAGATTGAAGAAACACCTTATGCATCTCTCATTGAGAAATTCAGAACACTAGATGAAGGCTCCTAACCAATTCCTGGAATGTAGCGTCCAATAGGTCGCACACTCAGAGCGGACGGTCTACCTCGGCCTCATCGCCAATCACCAAGTTTGCGGCGGATACCGGGCTCGCGACATCCCAAAATCCCGTTGTCAATTATGCGGAACTCCGCTGCAGGCCCCGCAGTGCATCCAGGTAGTCTGTTCGGGGCAGCACGCCGTATCCGCCGATCGATTCCCCGCCGCTGTCGCATGAGGTGTAGTGGTAGAGGCTGTGAAGGAAGATCCCGGCGGCATCCTGGTCTTTCGCCCACGCGATCTGCTGCAACAGGCCGTCGATCGGGATCGGGTCCCAATTCACCAGGCTGAACGGTTCCGGGATGCGCTTGATCCACCGCGCCGTGTCGGCCCAGGTATAGGTGGGAAATCCCGCGGGGAGGGTCTTCTTGAACATCTCGATGCTGGAGCCCTCGGTGGAAAGTTCCCGGGGACAGGACTCCTCGGAACAGATGCCGTCGATACTGCCGCTGGTGGCCCAGGCTTCCCAGTCCTTATAAAGGTGCAGGTACTGTCCGCCGGCACGGGGCTGGTCCCGCGATTCGAAGTCGACCATCATCGCATTCCGGTCCGGCTCGGTTCCCATGATGAACGGTTTCCCGTACCGGTGCACCAGGGCGCCGGTGCGCGCGAGGAACGCGGTGAAAATCTCGCCCTTGACCCGGTTCCACTGCTCCTCGTCGTAGTCCTCGTAGCGGATGTCGACGCCATGCTTTTCCCGGTAGGCCTGCACCACGGAATCGTTGAACCCGAACGGCTCCAGGTGATTGTCCCATCCCGGGCTGGGCCAGCAGGCCCACCAACTGTGGGAGCGCATGGAAAGGAAGAAGCCGTCAATCCCGTAATCAAGGGTTTCCGCGGCCAGTCCGAGCAGCCGATCAACCACCTCCGAATCTCCCCAGTCCGGGGCACCGCAGTAGAAGCGCGAGCCGTCCCGTGTGCACCAGTACTTCCGCGGCTTGTCGTACCATGTCCGGTCGTTCAGGTCGAGGAAGCCGGTGCGGACGTTGTGCCATTCGTTCCAGTTCCACCAGACGTAGATGGGGACGCCGTGCTGACGGGCGGCACGGACGGCCTCGGCCAACGGATCGCACCTCTCCATCATCGCCGCCGTCTTGCGCCAGATCTGTGCATCCGGGTTGTCGTGATCCACCGTGGCCTGGTCGAAGGGCGACATCAACCGGCTCCGGTAATAGCTCCGCCCGCAGAGGTTGGCGCGATACAGGAAGGTTACCCCGGTTCCCTCCAGCAAATCGAACAGACGGTCGAAGTAACCGCCGTCGATCACGTTCTTGTGGTACCGGCTCGGGTCGCTCGGATCGAAATTGTAAAAGAGGTTGAAGTCGTTCGTGCCGCTATCTCCGCTTGCGTGTCAGCGCCAGGAGCCCGAGACCGAGCAGGGCGATGGTGGTCGGTTCCGGAACGATCATGTTCTGAATGTCGGACAGGCTGTGCGCCTGGTCCCACACTGCGAACATCTCGATGTCGACCTGCGCGCCGGATCCGCCAATGGAGTTCCAACTCGAACCGCTCCACACGAGACGGTCACCGAGTGTGAACGGCACGGGCGTATTCATGGGAATCGTATTGAAACCCGAGTCCAATACTGCCGATGTACTGGCGAGCACCGCCCGTGTCTTGGGGTTCAGCACGTATAGCGCGGCAGAGTCGTTGTCGGGATCAAAAACGGTGGCAATCTCGTACTTGTTTCCGCCGGTCGTCAACGTACCCGCGGGAAGACTCAGGTTTACCGAGGCCAAGCCGCCGTCCCCGTCATCGATGACGTACAACATGCTGCCGCCGGGCTCGTAGCGAGTATATGCCGTCCTGTTTTTCACCGCATTGGGGCCGACGTTGTGGTCATATTTGCTCCATAAGTACCCCGTGATCGATGCGTTCTTGATTTCACCTCGCCAGATCATCGTGTGCGCGCCGGTAATCTGAAGTTCGTTTCCCGCGCCCTGCCCGGCGTCGAACCAGGCGCCGTTTCGCGCGGTGCTGCGTCCGTTGGCATAGAAGTCATCCGATCCCGGTCCCTCGTTCGCCCAGAACCCATTGCCAAACACGCCGGTTCCGTAGGTTCCTCCGGTGGTGTTGACGATCGTCAGGGCAGAATTGGCCCCGTTGGAGTCATCCAGCGTCTGCATGTTGTAGAGAGCCACGGCCTGGCCCAGGTTCGCCGTTGCCTGCGCTTGCAGGGGCAGCAGGATTGAGGTGATCGCCGTTGCGGCTACAACGGCCGCGGTGAGTCGAATAAGACAGGTTGATTTACTCATGTGTCACTTCTCCAGGTTGGGTTGCTTCTTACTCCACCTCCGCACAGTATTGTCGTGCGTTTTAGGCAGATTAACCGCGTAATCACTTTTGTGTCAATGCTAGAATCCACGATTTTATGAGAATATAATCCCGCCCTCTTTGTACTCCTCGGGGAACTCACCATTTTGTCCGTATTTCCAGTTGACTGTCAATGATTACGCGGTTAATCTAACCTGACTTGATTCTACTGTCACGCGGGAGTCAGGGCCAGTACAGATGCAAAGGAGCCGTTCATGACTGACCAACGATGCGCTTCGGGGCGCTGCAGGATTCTATTGAATGCGGGTGTGATATTCGTAGTCCTTTGGGGCGCCGTTCATGGCGCGATGGGTGCGGCGGGTCTGACCGACGCACTCGTCTTGTGGAACATGGAGACAACGGACGACTCCAACGGGGAGAACTCCACGCTCACGCTCGTGGACACGGTGGGTTTCGGAACGATCGACGTCGGCAATCTCAGTCCCCTGTTCTGGGGTAATGAAGGCCCCGGGTCCGACGGATACTGGGGGAACTGCCAGAGCGCGACACGGGTCGGCGTGTACATCGACGCCGGGCAGGGAGCAAGCAATGAATTGCAGATTACGGGCGCCCACACGGTTTTGATGCGGTGCGAAGTCAAGGATGCCTCTGTCACGGGGTACTTCTGGAGCAAATACGACCACCAGATCGGGCCGAATTCGGAGAAGAATCGCGGCGCCTATCTCCGGTACGAGCCGGGAGGAAGCGTTCTGTACGCGGTGGACGACGGGGACGGCGGACAACCCGGGGCCACCGTGTCCTTTCCTGCCGGAACCATTCTCACCATCGGTTCCGGCGGCCAGAAGTACGAAATCATCAGCGTGTTCGATCCGGACAACAGCACGGCCGCGGTTCACATCCTGAATCCCAAGACGCGGGCCGTCCTCAATACCGCGGAGAATACCAACGTCTTATTCAACGCTGTGGACATGGCGACGCCAGTACCGTTCACGATCGGCGACCGACTGACCTGGAACGGCGCGGACTGGCAGTCCATCGGCGCGAGTGGCGCGAAACTACAGATCGAAATGGTGGCCGTTTGGGACCGCGCGTTTTCGCTTCAAGACCTGATCGATCTAGCGGTCGATGCGCCGGTGGAGCCGGTGGATCATACCGAGGTGAACGTCGATCCTGCGATCCACCTGCGTTTTGACAGCGAAGTGGGAGAGGAGTACCGGCTGGAAGTCGCGCCGGGCCCGCTCGATACGAACTGGGTATGGACGGGTGTCACCATTCGGGGAGACGGAAATGAACGACAGGCCGTCGACGATCCCGGAACCGACGGGCAGAAGACCTATCGCATCGTTACGCAATAGCAAATCGCGGAGTGGCCGGCGCGGTTCCGGCGGGTTTACCCTGATCGAGCTGCTGGTCGTAATTGCCATCATCGCGATCCTCGCGGCGCTGCTGGTTCCGTCGTTGAAAGAAGCGATGGAGCGCGGTCGGACCATCTCCTGCCTGAGTAATCTGAAACAACTCACCATCGGCCTGGTTTCGTATACGAGTGACCACGAAGGAAATCTGCCTCTCAGCTACTTCAACGGGGAGTGGGCCCCTGGACTCTGGAACTACACCCTGACCCAGCCGGCCATCGGATCCCGGTGGCACGGGTACGGCAAGCTGTTTGAAAGCGGGTACATCGAGGAGCCGCTGGTCACCTATTGCCCCTCCCAGGAGGATCCGCCGGCCTCGGGGTTCGCGCGGCGCGAGCTGCAGATGCAGACCCTGCACCAGTTGATGCGAGACGTATCATCGGCCCCGGCGGTGACGCTTCGAACCACCTATGTGTTCCGGGCGACCTGGGATTACCATACGCAGGCGAATCTGGAAAACATGGGTCTGACCGACTACCCCCGGGCCGCGGTGATGAGCGACATGATCCGCCTGTCCCTGCCGCAAAGTCACGAGGAGGGCGGCAACGTCACGTTTATCGACGGACACGGCGTGTTCGTTAACGCGACGTCCACCGGATTGCTGGGCTACCACAGCCAAACGCACAACCGGACCATGCCCGTCTCGGATGACCCGTCTCACTTCCTTTTCTACGCCGACGACAATCCCTAATTCTGGAGGATGCGGTAGGTGCGGCCGGTGGTGACTCCGGCGGGGTCGAACGCCTTCATCACTCCCCCGCTTCCGAAGATATCCAGCCCGGTCCATGTCCAGGGTCCCGCGACGCCGGTGGTTGAGTATTCGAGCCGATAGGAAACATTCGAATCGCTCATGAACTCGAACATCGTGGCCGCCCCGGCTTGAACGGAGGTGAACGGTGCAAATGTTGCCGGCGGGCCCACGGACAGGCCCGCCAACGCCGCTTCCGGAAACGCCTGGTCCCACACCACGACGGTTTCCGTCTCCACCCGGCTGCCGCCTGCCCCTACGGATACCCAGTTCGATCCGTTCCAGGTCAATCGATCCCCAATCGTGAACGGCACCGGCGTACTCAGATCGGCGGACTCGAATAGCGCCGCGGCAAAGGAGCGAGCCGCCACGACACGGGATGTTGGATTTAACAGGTAAAGCGATGCGCTGTTCTGATCCGGATCGAAAACAGTTATGATCTCATACCGAGTCCCGTTATTGGTCACTGTCCCTGCGGGCAGTGTCAGGGAAACATGATTGTTCGCCGTGGTGACGCCGTCATCGACCAGAAATGCCAGGCTCCCCCCAGGTTCGTAGCGGAGATACGCGCCGAGATTCTCCGATCCGTTGGGACCGGTAACGTGATCGTATTTGCTCCACAGGTATCCGGTGACGGAGTCATCCTCGATCGTTCCGCGCCACAGAATGGTGAATGCGCCGTCCAGGGCGAGTTCATTGCCGGCGCCCTGTCCGGCATCGAAATAGGTGCCGGACCGGCTGGGTCCCGACTGCAGGTCCGCGTAGAATCCGTTGGCCCCGGGCCCGGCGGATCCCCAGGTGTTCGTGTCGGCCAGGCCGACGGCGATCGTCCCGTCTCCGGCGTCCGCGACGGTCAACGCGGAGTTCGCCCCGGCCACGTCATCGAGCGATTCCATGTCCCACCAGGCAACCGCCTGCGAGAGGGGGGCGGCCCCCGACGCGAGGGGCGGAACGTTCCAGGACAGTTCATAGGCGTGCACGTCATAGTTCGTGAACGTGTCTGTAAACTGTGTCATGCCTCCGGAGGTCTGCAATGGAACCGTTCTGCCCGACTCGTGCAGCACCTGGACCGCCCCGGTGTCCACAAGCGACGCGCCGAGGTTTCCGAAGTCCACCGTGAAAGTGACGGGGAAGGTGGAATCCACATTGTTGACCGCGAGGATCCAGGTCTTGTCGGCGTAGGTTTTCGTGACGTACGTGACATCATTCACGTCGGTCCCGTTGACGTGAAATCCGGTGGTGTTGGAATCCCGCGTGCTCGTGACCCCGGGCGCCGCGCCCTCGCTTTCGTAGGCGGGACGAAATCCGCTCAGCTCATCGAGGACCGGATAGAACACGGCCTGCAGGGTCGAGTTGCTGGAGGCGTCAAGCGTCCACCAGTACAATCCCCGGCATCCCACGGTCAGCGAACCGTAGGCAAAGTAGCGGTTTTCTTCGTAAGTAGGCACGGGGATCGGCGTGGCGGGCCACCGGTCCGCGCACTGCAGCGTAAAATCCGCTGGTTTCCCGAAGCGGGCCGCCTGCACTGCGATCTCTTTTGCATTCACGACCGAGTACCAGAACGGCAGGCCCACCCACACCGCGTAGTTGTGTCCGCTGGGCAGGTCGATCCCGAATTCCACCCATTCGTCATGCCAGCGGATCGACTCGGTAAAGATCGTGAGGACGTCTCGGGCCGGATCGTTGTCGTGGTACACATCATACGTCGCCAGGTAGTTCGTGTACGCGACGTTGTCCACCGGTTCGTCCACCTGGTGCCAGCCGGCCAGTCCCTGCATGTTCTTGTGCGCGTTCACGTAGTCGGTCAGGAACGCGCGGCGCTCGGGCACTTCGAGCTGTTGCACCATTCCGGGGTAGACCTCCATGTCGTTCGCATCCGCAATCAGGAACATCCAATCGTAGAAATCCATGCTGCCGCCCGCCGCGGGATCGACCAGGTTGCTGATCATTTTGAAAACCACGATGCGATTCACACCGTGGCTCGCGTACACCGGAAAATTGTTCTGCGCCCGGGACTGGGTCATCCAGTCCGTGCTGGCCACGAAACCGAGGTCCAACCCCTCCGCTGCCCGGACTCGCGCGCCTGGAATCCAGACCGTCAGCAGGAGCAGGCAGACCAACGCACGACGTCCACCCGAACGCATGTGCCGCTTGAGTCCGTTGTCACCGCATCCCCGCAATTCTGCAGGGGAAGTCATCAGAATGGAATAATCCGGTAGGTCTTCTGGGTGTCGATGCCTGCGGGATCGAATGCATGGCGGGTGCCGCCATCCCCCCGGATCGAGAAGCCGGTCCACTGCCAGTCCGTATTCGTGGGACTCGTCGTGAACTCGAGGCGATAGTCCTCTCCCGCCTCGCTGGAAAACTCGAGAAGGATTGCGGGGTCCTCGGTGATTTCCGTGAAGGAAACCGGCTCAGCCGGCGCTACCTCCGCCAGGTCGACGATGTCCTGTTCCGTATACGCCCGGTCCCACACGACGAACATCTCCACGTCCACGCGAGCGCCGCTGCCGCCGATGGACTGCCAGGCGCTCCCGCTCCAGGTCAGCCGGTCCCCCATCGTGAAAGGCACCGGTGTGGCCATGTCCACCGCATCGAATGTGACCGCCGACGTGGCGCTGGTCAGAACCGAGCGCGTTTTCGGATTGAGGACATATAGCGAAGCGGTATCGGACAGCGGGTCAAAGACCGTTGTGATCTCAAACTTCTCTCCGCCGGTCCCCACCGTTCCCGCGGGCAGGGATACGGATGTTGCCGGAAGTCCCCCGTCCCCGTCATCGATGACGTACGACAGGCTGCCGCCGGGCTCGTACCGGAGATAGGCGCCGCGGTTCTTCAGGGCGTTCGGCCCGACCTGGTGATCATACTTGCTCCAGAAGTACCCCGTGATCGAGGCGTCCTTCACTTCGCCCCGCCAGAGGATCGTGTGGGCCCCGGTGATCTGAAGTTCGTCGTTCGTGCCCTGGCCTGCGTCGAAATAGGTGCCGATTCGGCTGGTACCGGTGCGCTGGTTCGCGAACCAGCCATCGGATCCCTCCCCTTCGTTTCCCCAGAACAGAATATCGAACACGCCGGTGCCAATCAGCGTTGCATCCCCATTGTCCACGACCGACAGTTGCGAATTGCCCCCATTGCTGTCGTCCACGGTTTGCATATTCCAACGCACCACGGCGTCGCTCAGGCCGGCCGCGCCCAGGGCGGTGGAGACCCAGGCACCCGAGAGTAGAGAGATCAATACGGTCAGAAAACATCGGTATCGGGTGTGTCTACTCATCGACTGCTGATCCTGCATCAATCTGCTCCTTCTACTTTGGTCTTGCAAATCGATCGACTAAGATTGACGATTTGATGCGTTAGATTAACCGCGTAATCACACCAAGTCAATGAAAAAGCCGGGAATTGAAAAAAAATCGGAAGCGAAGGAGAACCAGGCGTTCCGGGAGTGTCGACAGGCAATCGTGGGCTGGAACACGAATGCGCCGGACCCCTTTCCCGGATTCACCGGGACGGTCGGACTGGGTCAGGACTTTGGTGTTCTGGCCAATGGCGACTGGCTGCTGGTGTTCCACGCGGGCTATTGGCACGTGTCGATGGCGACCCCGTTTATCGTGCCTCACGACCGGTTGGTGGCGTGGGAACGGGAGGGGGGCATGCCTGCGAACATCGAGGCGCCCGAGGGAGGAAGAACTTTGGCGGTCCGTTCGTCGGATCGGGGGAGTACCTGGTCTCGGCCCCAAACCGTAACCAATGGAACCTGGGACCGGAGTCCGGTGGGCATGACGGTTCTCGGGAGTGGGCGCATCCTCCTCTTCATCAATGAGCAGGCATCGTGGTATGGATTGAACCGCGCGCCCGAGGGCCATCTTCCAATGAACACGCGCATCGGGGTGATGCACTCCGACGACCATGGCCGGACCTGGAACGGTCCGGAATGGCTCGAGAATCCCTACCCATACTACCAGCGAACATACGCCCGGTTTCTGGAACTGCCGGATGGCGGGATCCTCGCGCCATGCTACTGCGCCGGGACATTTGACGGCCCCCTGCACGGCGCCATTCACCGAAGCGACGACGGGGGTGTCCGGTGGCGCCTGGTGTCGACCCTGGAACGGACGGACGGTCAGGTCATTGACGAGCCATCATTGACGCTACTACCGGATGGACGCCTGATGTTGATGACGCGGCTCGACGCCGCCATATTCTATTCGGACGACGCAGGGACGACCTGGACCTTTTCGCATCATGCTCCCTTCGCGCCGCTGAAAGCGCACCGAACCGCGACGTTGTCCGACGGCACCGTCGTCTGCTGGATGACGTCCCATGGAACGCTGCGCGTATCCTGGTCCAAAGATGGCGGCGACACCTGGATTGTCGGTGACGACGGCAAGCCCTTGTCTCTCGATCCGGAGGCGTACGGCTATCCGGGAGGCGCGGTTCTGGCGGACGATTCGATCTATGTCGTCTACTATGACGCCGCGAACAAACAGCAGCGGACCACCGTGTGGGCGATCCGCTTTCGCATCGACCTCAAGACGGACCGGCTCGAGATATTACCTGTCGCCGGGGAAAGCCGGCAGCAAGAAGAGTCGTCCCTCACGCCCGGAGAAATCGACGTTGACCAGATGAAATAGGCCGTGTCGGGGTCACCGAAGGACGGATATCCACGATCATTGAAACGGAAAAACCATTGAAAGCGGAACACCGAAGGGGAGCCCACCGCCGGCGGCGGATCATCATAAACAACGACGGCAACGACGTCCGGGGCTTGGCGGACAACGTGCCCCGGACACCAGAAACGTTCCTCCGCCAAAGAACCTCCCCTCTGGTCGGCACTCATGTCGACGCCATCTTCTACTGCACGGGAGGCGCTTTCAACATGTACCGTCATCACAGTCAGGAGACCGAGCCGTATAAAAACTCCGGCAACGATCCGGACTGGGGCTGGCAAATGGGCGTCGCCGGGTCGGACGTACTGCAAACGATGGTCGATTTCGGGCATCGGCAGGAGATCGAAATCTTCTGGTCCATGCGGATGAACGACACGCATGATGCGAAGTACGCGTGGTGCATGAGCCAGTGGAAGAAGGATCATCCAGAGTTTCTCATGGGCAAGCCGGGCCAGGAGTTTCCCTTCGGACGAGCCCGCTGGAAGGGCCGCTGGTCAGCGTTGGACTACTCTCTGCCGGAAGTGCGCGACAAGGTGTTTCGGATCTTGCGGGACGTGGCGACGCGCTACGATGTGGATGGATTGGAGTTGGACTTTTTCCGGCATCCGGTTTTCTTCAAGCCGCAAATGACAGGTGAGCCCGTAACACAAGAGCTTTGTGACCTGATGACAGAACTGCTACAGCGGGTCCGTCAAATGGCGGACGTCGAGGGCAAGAGACGCCGGCGACCGGTGTTGATTTCAGTTCGAGTCCCCGATTCGGTAGGCTATGCAAAAGCAATCGGTTTGGACGTCGAACGTTGGCTCGCCGACGATCTGTTCGACCTGCTCGTACCCGGTGGTTATTTTCACTTGGAACCCTGGGAAAACATGGTGGCTTTAGGGCACAGTTACGACGCGCCGGTCTATCCCTGTCTGAGTGCCTCGCGGCTCGGGTTTGCCACGGCCAAAGCGGATCGTTTCAACAACCGTAATCTGTCCGGTCCACTCGTATGGCGCGGTGAGGCGGCACGGGCCTGGGAGGCGGGTGCCGACGGCATCTATATCTTTAACTGCTTCAATCCCCACGATCCGATCTTTCGAGAACTGGGCGATCCGGAACTTCTCGGCAAACGGGAAAAGGAATACCAGGTCAATGTCGGTCCGCTGGACCGATGGCTCAAGGACGGAGAACGGTTTGTCAAACATTGACGATTCGAGTGTCAAAACAGGAAACAGGGCTGGGAGGCGCAACAATGGACTACATGCAATGGAAGATTTCACCGCAGGTCGTGACGCTGCTCTTGTCGGCGTGCTCGGTGTTGTGGTCGGTGGAGGGCCGGGCCGAGGACGCTACGGCGCCGCCGCCCGGCTTGCGTGACCAGGGATGGACATCACCCTGGGTTTTCGCGGGGGAGGCCGATGCCGCGGACAAGGTCCTCGTGCAGTCCGCCATCGCGCTGGAGGGCGACATGGCGTTGGTCTCCACCGCCACCGCTGTGATCGAACGGTCCTTTCCCCCGGTCTCCTCGGGCCGGCTCAAGATCGAAATGGCCGTGCGCCTCGAGAACCCGAATATCGGTGTGACGCACCACAACGTCTTCTTCGACCCGGCGTACGACGAGTTGCTGGCTGAGCTTCGCAAGCAGATCCCGACGCTGGGCCTGAACCACCCGAGCGACTCGGTGCTGAAGGTCTACGCGGCGGATTCAGCGAACCGCTGGGCCTTCCGCTGGCACTGTCCCTATGCCTGGCCCGAAGCCGGCGGGAACGCCTTTCCGCGCTTTTACGTGATCGACGGAAAGGGTAGCAAGCGCAAGGGGCTCGAGCCCACCGACTTCGCCATCGAGGCCGACACCTGGTATCGGGTGGCCGCCGTGCTCCATTTCGAGCCACGACATTGGGAGTTCTTCGTCGACGGCGTCAAGTTCGACGCGCCGGGCAAATTCGGCCGGGACATGGCCTGGTGGCAGAGCAGCGCCGACGTGAGCAAGATCCGGCTGACGTTCGTGTACGGCGGCCGCAACTGGATCGACTCGATTCGGATATGGCACGACGATCGCGAGATCGCCACCTGCGGATTCAACGGCGCCGACGGCTACGCGGCCGGCAAGCCGGTGGCGGGTCGGCCGGCGTCGGGCGAGGGCCCGGGGGCTGAGCATGCAGAGGTGAAGGAGCGGGGCCAACCATGACGGATATCCAGGGTCCTTGAAACGGAAATTTGCAACGGATCGACATTCACCCATAAACATGCCGATTGCTCAAAGTCTATCTTCGTTGAAGCATCCTCCGATTCCGGACCGCGAACTGAATATCCGTGATTTTGGCGCGCAACCCGATTCATCGCATTTAAATACCGATGTATTTCGGAGGTGCATCCAGCAGTGCGCCGATGAAGGGGGCGGTTCGGTTTGTGTGCCCGCAGGAACCTGGCGAACGGGGCCCATTCACTTCCGTAGCGGGGTCCGGTTGCGGCTCGACGAAGGATCCGTCCTCTCTTTCAGCACTCGACCCGAAGACTATCTTCCCGCGGTGTTGACCCGATGGGAAGGTGTGGAGTGCTATAATTACTCGCCGCTGCTTTATGCTCACCGGTGTGAACGAATCGGCATTGTCGGTGCGGGGACTCTGCAGGGCAACGGCGAATCCTGGTGGCCCTGGAAATGGCTGCGCCACCGGGAGGCCGCCGCCGATGTTTACAGCGCGCAGGCGAGAGGAATACCCGTCGAAGAGCGCCGGTTCGGGATTCCCGAGATGCTCCGGCCCTCATTTTTTCAGCCGTTCGATTGCCGGGATGTTCTCATTGAAGGAGTCACCTTTCGCAACGGACCCATGTGGACCGTCCATCCGGTATACTGTGAGGACGTCATCGTGCGAAAGATTCGCGTTCTCACCGATGACGAGGGGCCCAATACGGACGGATTGAATCCGGATTCCTGCCGCAATGTGCTCGTCGAGGATTCCTTGTTCTCGACTGGGGACGATTGCATCGCGATCAACTCCGGAATGAACGAAGATGGGTGGCGCGTAGGCCGACCAAGCGAGAATATTCTCATTCGGAACTGCCGGATGGAGAAGGGTCACGGCGGCCTTGTGATCGGCAGTGCCATGTCGGGCGATGTTCGCAATGTGTATGCCCATGACTGCGAGTGTGTGGGCACGGAACGGGGAATCCGGCTCAAATCGATGAGGGGACGCGGGGGGACGGTGACGGATGTTCGATTCGAGAGGTTCTCGATGCGGGACATCCTGCACGAAGCAATCACCATTGATATGTATTACGGCGCATCCACCGCGGACCCGGTGTCCGACACGGCGCCGCGGTTCAGTGATATTCGCATTCGCGATTCGGTGGGTCGGGGCGCCGCGAGGGCCGTTCATCTGCGGGGTCTTCCCGAGCAACCGCTGGAGAATATCACGCTGGAGGACGTTGATATCCGGGCGGAGAGTGGCGGTCAAGGCGTGGACGTGGACGGACTGAGTCTGCGCAACGTGCAGATCACGGCGGGTTCAGGCCCTCCCTGGACGCATACCCGGGTGCGTCTATGCTCATGATCTGAGAATCGAGACGCCTTCCGGTCTCGGGACGGGATCCACTATGTTGTTGATTACGCGGGTAATCTGCAGTATATTGTGGGCGTGAAGTAGAGGTTTCGAGGTGTCTCGAGCACCATCGCACTACGTCTCTAAGAGCTCATCGAACGTCAAAATCGGATTTCATGGAATCGCATAAAAACCTGAAAGGCGATAAGCAGATTACGCTGCAGGATGTTGCCACTGCCGGCGGCGTTTCGCGCGCGTCGGTCTCCCACGTGCTCCTTGGCTCCGGGGGCAAGAGTATCCGTGTCGGACAGGAAACGAGCGAGAGGATCCGCGAACTCGCGCAGCAGATGGGGTACCGACCGAATCGTACCGCCCAACAACTTGCGGGCACCAGGAGTTTCGTCATCGGCGCGATCATCGATAGCCGATCGCCGGCCGTGTATTTCGACCGTCTGGCGGAGATGGAACATCACGCCTCTGAAAGGGGATATCGCCTCATCGTGGGGCAAAGTCGCGGCGAGTTGAAGCAATTGGAGGAGTATGCCTCGGACTTTTCCAGTCGCGGAGTGGATGGAGTAATCTGCATGACCCATCGCTACCCCGGCATTGCAGAGCAGATCGCGGAAATCTACAGCCGGCTCCCGAACGTGGTGTTTATTGGCCGGGCGGCCATCGAACGGAATGATCTGAATTGCGTCACCGTTGACACCGCGAAAGGTGTTTCCCATGCGGTGGCGCACCTTGTTGAAGGAGGGCGAAAGCGAATCGGATTGTTGCTGTACACCAGCGACGCTCCCCCAATCCTGGCGCGAGCCGATGGATACCGCGCGGAATTGCTGAGGCTGGGATTCGAAGTCGATGAAGATCTGATCGCGTCGGTTGGCTCGAGCGCGGATTTCGAGCCGGAGTTTCTGAACGACTTCGTCGCGTCGATGGTCCGGGACCGGAAGGTCGACGCGCTGATTGGAACGGATGACCGGATGGCAGTGCTGGCAATCAAGCAACTTCACCGGCTGGGCTGCAGCGTCCCGGAAGACGTGGCGATCGTCGGGCACGACAACACGGAATTGAGCCGGCTCTACGAACCTGCGATTACGAGTATCGAGCAGAAGAACGAGGTCGTGGCACGGGAGGCCATCAACCTCCTGATGAAGTTGATCGAAAGGGGAGAGCTGACCGCCGCGGAACGCAACATTGTCGTCTGCCCGAAGTTGATCGTTCGCGACTCTTCACGTTCATGAGTTTTTCGGAGAGATACACCCCGCGCAGGAGCTTGCCCGCATTCCTGTCGCTGCTCCTTCTCATCGTCGGACAGTCGGTCCTTGCCGACAACGAGAAGGAGGGCGAACCCATCGACGAGGCGGCGGATCCGAACCTTCTCGCGAATGGAAGTTTCGAACATGGCCGGAGTCTCCGCGCGAACGACCGGGCCATACCACGAGACTGGGCGATTCGGTTTTCCGACCGCTTCGATTCGTTCCGTCACGTCACTGAACCGGCCGCGGCACACTCCGGGTGGCGCTATCTGCAACTTGCTTCCCCGAAGGGCGATGGAATTCGCCTCGACGCGCTGCCCGGTGACAAAGAGATGTCGTATGAGCCGGGGAAGAGCTACGAAATCCTGCTCTGGGCGCGCAGGGAAGGGAACGAGCCGGCGGAGTTGACCGTCGATCCGGGCCGGGAGCGAATCGAACCCTCGGAGACGTGGACGGAGTATCGCATTCCCTGGACAATGCCCCCCGATGCCGAACCCGGTCTTGGCCTGGTGATTCGGGTTCGTGGCGGGGCGGTTGCCCTGGATGACGTGGCCGTGGTACCCGAAGGAACTTCGCCCGGACGGCCGGCCCGGGCACTGTCCCCCCTGGATTCTATTGCGGAGATTCCCCGCGGGAAGGGATGGAGAACGGTAGACGGGGAGAGGCGCTGGAAGCAGCGCGTGCCGATCCATGTCCGGGAGCGGATGGGCATCGACTCGCGACGCTACGTGCTTCGGGTGCCGCTTCGCGATCTCCTGCCGGAGTATAACCGCTACAAGACATGGCGCGCTTCGCCGATCGAGCGCCTGACGCCGAAAGACCTGGTGGTCGTGGACGCGGAGGATCCGAATGGAGAACCGGTTCCCTGGGTTGTTGTGGATTCCGATCGGGCTATCGGTCCAACCATGGATGACGAACTCGTGTTCCTCGTGAACTGCCCAGCGCGCGCGCAGAAGACGTATCACGTGTACGTTTCGGACTTGAGCGCGCGCCCCCCGGGGTCGTCTGCGACCTTCCCCACTTCGATCGAACGCCGGGAACTGGCCATGCCCGCAGACTATCCGCACGAGATGATCGTGGATATCGGCCCGAATGAACCGAGAGTCGGCGTTGCGGCTCGGGCCCGGGACGGAGGCCTCGAACTGGAGGTGACCGGGCGAACGGCCGGCTCTGCTTCGGCCGTGATCTCGGGACCTGAAGGGGATCCGGAATTGAACGTCCCGCTGGTGCCGGCGAAGGGTCGGGACGGGGTCTGGATTGCGGACGGCTTTGCCCTGCCGAAGGGCGCGCCGGACGGGGTCTGGCGGGTCCGCGCCTCCGTACTCGGCACGGATTCCGCCGACGAGGTCGTCGAGGCCGGGTTCACGGTTGGAAGAGCGCTCTGGTGGCGGTCCAACGCAGGAAAAATACTGCCGTCGGACACGCCCCGGATTGGCGCGGGAATTGCCCGGATCGGCGCCGCGGGAAACGAGAGAGAATCGTTTCAGATCGCGCTCGCATCCGAATCCGACTGGACGGATGTGTCGCTGACCGGCACCGGATTGATTCACGAGGGGGGCGCGGGCGAAATCGGGGGAGACGCCGTCACGTTCGATTATGTGATGAGCCTGTGGTTGCCCCGGGAGGGTGTGACGCTTCCCGATCCTCTTGTGCCGTGGCGAACACGCACGATTCGGGCCGGGACGCATGAAGTCGCCTGGGTCACCGTTCGCGTGCCGCCGGATGCGGCGCCCGGACGGTACTGGGGTGAAATTGTCGCCGCATCGCCGGAGGGTCCGACGCGGTCTATCCCGTTGTCCGTCGAGGTGTGGGGCTTCTCATTGCCGGATCAGCTTCAATACAACCTGTTTCTCGGCGGCGACATCTGGGAGAAGATCACCAAGGGGTATCATCGTCGGGCGGATGGCGCCAATCCGTACACGGATCTGCATACCGGGGAGGCGAGTCTTGCGCTGGCGAGAATGTTCGCGGAGCATCACGCCATCCCCTCTGTATATCATCACGACAAGTCCTTCTTTGCGATTCCCTGGCACTACGAACCGGACACCGGCGAAGCCACATTCGACTTCGAGCGGTTCGACCGGAACGTCGAAATCTATTTCGAGGAATTGGGGATGCCGATCCTGATGCTGGGCGGCAAGTTCGCGGCGTTGTGGCGGAGGTACGGCAAGGTGTCGGACTGGAGCCGGGACACGGAACTCGCGTGGACCGGCTGGTGGGAGGAGGCCGTTCACGAACATCTGTTCTCGTTGAATACCGAGGAGGGGAAGAAGATGTTTCGGGCGTATCTGCGCGGCGTCGCGGACCACCTGGACGAAAAGGGGTGGATCGACAAGGTCTGCTTCTATCTGGTGGACGAGGACAAAACCGACGAAGTGAGGCAGAGTTGCGCCGAGATCGCCCGACTGATCAAGGATGTCGATTCCCGCCTCGGCGTACTGGCGGTCTCCAACGCAAAGTTCCGGTGGCCGGACTACCTCGAGTGGACAGACCACTTTTCAGGACACATGGCCGACGAGAACCGGGAGCGGTTTAGAAAACAGGGCGGCAACTACATCGGCGTTTACAATGGCGGCGGACTGATCCCGGAGCCGCTGTCCCGAACCCGCGTCCTGGGCGCCAGTTCGTTCCTTGCCGGATCGACTGGGTACTTGAACTGGGCCACGTGGCGGAATCCGGACATGCTGATCGAAGGGAACAGCTACTACATCCAGGGCCCGAATGCCGGGTATTCGAAGGGCGACTTCATTCGTTCATTTCACTACGGCGACCTGGGCACCTGGATCTATTGCCGCCCGGCCTGGGAGCCGGCGGATCCCGCCGCGAAGCAGCAGCTGTTCATCTCTTCCATTCGGATGCAGGCAGTGCGCGAATCGGCGGAGGACTATGAATACCTGCTTCGGCTCGAACAACTTGCGGCCAGACAAAAACCCGATGCACAGGGGTTCGTGCCGGCGGAGTCCCTGCTGGCGCAACTCGGAAAACTGATGGATCGTGGGCGGTTGAAGAATATTCCGCGCGGGTGGGACGATGCCAAATTTATTTTCTACGAGGTGGATCCGGAAGCCTACTACAGTCTGCGCATGGATATCGGACGCCAGTTGGAGAGCGCGGAAGAATAGCGGCAGGTGGAGGCGGAAGGATCATTCTCCTCCCGCAAACTCCACGCTACGGATTACCGAGTGTCGTGTCCCAGGAATTCCTTAACACTGGACGAGGGTATTCTGGATGCACGACACTAGTATCTGTAGTGCTCCGGCTTGAACGGCCCGTCCTGCGGGATGCCGAGGTACTTGGCCTGGCTTCTGGATAGCCGGTCGAGCCTGACTCCCAACTTTTCGAGATGCAGCCTCGCCACCTCTTCGTCGAGCTCCTTCGGCAGCGTGTACACATCGATCCCGTACTTGTCGCGATGTTGAAAGAGTTCGATCTGGGCCAACACCTGGTTGGTGAAGCTGTTGGACATGACAAAGCTGGGGTGCCCGGTTGCGCAACCGAGATTCACCAGGCGGCCTTCCGCCAGCACCAGGATACTTCGCCCGGACGGCATCGTCACTTTGTGCACCTGGGGCTTGATCTCATCCCACTTGTACTTCCGCATCTTTTCAATCTGAAGCTCGCTGTCGAAATGCCCGATGTTACAGACAATCGCCATATCCTTCATGCGTTTCATGTGGCGCTCGGTGATGACGTCGCTGCAACCGGTGGTGGTGACGAAAATATCGCCCAGGGCACAGGCCTCGTCCATCGGCATCACTTCCAGTCCCGCCATCGCGGCCTGGAGCGCACAGATCGGATCCACTTCAGTCACCACGACCCGGGCCGCCTGGCCCACCAGGGACTGAACCGACCCCTTGCCGACATCCCCATATCCCGCTACCACCGCCACCTTGCCCGCAATCATGACATCGGTGGCGCGCATAATGGCGTCCACCAGGGAGTGACGGCAGCCGTAGATATTGTCGAACTTCGACTTCGTTACACTGTCATTCACGTTGATCGCGGGGAACAACAACTCTCCACGCTCCTGCATCTGGTAAAGACGGTGAACGCCGGTGGTCGTCTCTTCGCTGACACCGAGAATCTCTTTCGAAATCCGATGAAACCGCTTCGGATCCTTCCGGATCGACTTCCGGATCTGCTTCAGCAGCACCGCTTCTTCCGGCGACGAAGTCTTCTTTTTGAGGATCGAGGAATCGGCTTCCGCCTGCATGCCCAGGTGAACGAGCAGCGTCGCATCCCCCCCGTCATCGAGAATGATATTCGGACCCTTCCCATTGCCCCAATCGAGAATCTTGTCGGTATATTCCCAATATTCCTCCAGCGATTCCCCCTTGAAAGCGAAGACCGGAGTGCCCGAGGCGGCAATCGCGGCCGCCGCATGATCCTGGGTAGAGTATATGTTGCAACTGGCCCACCGGACCTTCGCTCCGAGATGCTCAAGCGTCTGGATCAACACCGCCGTCTGAATCGTCATGTGCAGGGAACCGGCAATTCGCGCGCCTTTCAACGGCTTGGAAGATCCGAACTTCTCCCGCAAAGACATCAATCCCGGCATCTCTTTTTCGGCCAGTTCGATCTCCTTGCGCCCGAACGCAGCCAACCCGATGTCCGCGACCACCGATTCACTCTTCTTCCGGGAACCACTCCGCGGTTTCAAGATTCGAAGGCTCGCTTTACGCCCCCGCCTATTCGACTTTGTTCCCTGCTTCTTCGCTGCTGCTTTCGCCATGCTCTACTCTCTTCCTTTTCTTTTGGTTTCTTCTAATTCCCAACATTGGAAAAATTTTCCAGATCTAGTAATCACGATTTCGGCGTACCCTTCCTTCCCACTGCAAGCAGTACCGCCAATTCCGGCATGGACCCGGGCAACTGGTTGACTTTTACCGGGTCCAGTCCCGCCTCGCGGATCCAAACATCCAGCTCGTCGGGTTCAAAGCCAAGCCATTGATCCGCCCACTGTTCGCGGACCCACTCCTGCTCATGGCGAACCAGATCCAGGACGATAACACTTCCGCCGGGACGAATGACTCTTGCCGCCTCTCGAATCGCCTGCGCCGGACTCGCCGCGTGATGCAACGCCTGGCTCAGAAATACGTCGTCGACGCTCTCATCGTCCATCGGCAGCGCCTCAATATCTCCCTCCACCGCCCGGATCCGGTCGGCGAGTCCGGCCAGATCGGCATTGGCCTCCAGGGCCTGGACCATTCTGGGTGAGCTGTCGACCGCGGTGACTTTCGAAGCACTCCCGGCCAACAACAGGGCCAAATCGCCCTGCCCCGCGCCCAGATCCGCAACCTCCCTGCCGGCAAAACCCGTTGCCAATGCCGCCGAAAGGGCCTGCCATCCCCCCCCGGGCTCCGTCAGCGTCCCGTAGGTCCCCGCCACCCTGTCAAAAAATTCCCGGCTCCGGCGACGGCGCTGATCCATCACTCGCCTCACCGACGCCTGGTCTTCGTTCGACTGGGATACCTCGCTGAGCCGGTCCCGCAAAAGTGCCGATAACGAGGGATCTCGAAACGCACTCCCGCAACGATAATAGACACTCGTCCCGTCTCGCCGGGTCTCAACAAGCTCGGCGTCCCGAAGCGGCTTCAAATGGCGACTCACTGTTGACTGGGGAAGCCCCAAAACGCTAACCAGCTCCGCCACAGACAGTTCCGCGATCGAAAGAGCTCGGATAATCCTCAATCGGATCTCGTCGGACAGGGCTTTAAATAGCTCTAAAGCAGCAATCATGATAGTCCATCAGTTAATTCGGATAAAAGGATACATGGAATTTCGCTGACATTCAAGGGGTGAGGAAGCGGTTTTCAAGGAGGGGGATTCGAGTGGCTTTTGAACCTCCAATGAAGCTTAGGCTACCAAATGCCTCGCCTACTCCCGGTGCCGCTGTGATGCGGCGGTCACGCTTCATCCTATTTGCTCGACCAAGGCCGTGCCCATCCCGGTACCGAGAATCGTGCTCCATCTTCGTGCACCGTCTTCGTGCTCCGTCTTCGTGCTCCGTCTTCGTGCTCCGTCTTCGTGCCCCGTCTTCGTGTCCCGATCCCTTCGCCGAATCGCTGGACGAAGGCGGTGCACGAAGACGCGAGACGATTCACCGATACTCGTCATTCGATCCGTCACGAGAGAACGGCAACCGTTACCTGTTCCTGACGCAGGAGGGAATCTGGTTCATGGTTTTTGCTGGCAGATTGATTGTATACTATCGGATGAGTCAACGGTTACAGGCAATTGTTGATATCGAGGCAATTTCCTGCCAGTGACGTTGTATGGCCAAATTTTTTTGCCCCAATATTTCTGCCGGCTCGACTGGGACAAAGACGCGTTCGTCGCTAAAGTGAAGGAGCAAAAACATTGGGGCAGAAAGATTCTTGCATGACGGCTTCAACGATCGCAACGACTTGGTCTCCCCAAATGCCTTGCGTACTCCCCGTGCAGACTGTAGCGCTGCCAACGGCACCGCTGTGGTGCGCGACACCGTCCCGCGTCTTCACCAGCGGCTTGTTCCACAATCAATCGTAATCCCGATCGTCGTCTCGATCGTTGTCGGTTCCAATCATTGTCTCGATCGTCGTCGATTCTTCAGACAAAGATCGGAACGAAGATCGCGACGACAATTGATCCGATCCAAGTTTTTCATAGTGGGGTTTTCACTTGTGGAACGCTAAGCTAACCGGCGCGAACGGCGCAGCCGGGCGGTCCGTGTTGAGCGACTTGCTATCCAATGGCAACGTCGCCCCAGGTCGTCTACGAAGCTGCATTTCGGTCCGACTGAACTTTATCGGCGAGACCATTCAGATTGCCGTCAAGAATCTTGCCCATCATCATTTTCATCATGGTTTGGCCCAGTATCCAACCGAAGGGACCGTATTTCACGCGGTAGTCCATACCCCACGTCACCCGTGCTCGCTCGCTGCCTAGTGGCTCAATCGATATTTCGGCATACGCCTCATGAAGTGGCATCGCATCCATTTGTGACAACTCGACGCGGTACCCTCGACCGTCCTCCCACCTGGTCACTTCCTCCACCAACGAAGTACCATCATCGAAATGACAGCGCCGCTTCGAACCGGGACCATCTTCACCTTCCGTGAGCGCATCCACGGATTTGACCAGAGGAGCAAATTCGTCGATGTGCATGTAACGACCCATGACCTCCCATAGTGCGTCTGGAGTGGCATCAACATCGAGAGTTCGTTCAAAATGCATCATTTTTATTCCTTCGTTTTTGATAGCGACGCGATCCGCAGCCCCAGTACTTAAGTTGGATAACGACGTGCTGTTGAGTTCCGCCTTGGCGGAATCTCAACCAGTTTCTTGTTCTCGCTTTGCCAATTGCCCTGCAGCCCGCGGCCATCCTGTGTCTCCGGTCACTGAAAATCGTGCTCCGTCTTCGTGCACCCTCTTCGTGCTCCGATTCGTTGACGCATCGCAAGACGAAGACGGTGCACGAAGACGCGAGACGATTGGCTGGTCGTAATCATTTCGTCTTTCACGAGAGACATTATTACTTGCACAAACGATTTCTCAAATGACGTGTATTGACTTTCCCGTTTAGATTCAGTCCGGTCATTCGGGAAATCGTTGCAAGTAGTGCGCGCTTCGCGCCGGTCAATCCCCGGATTCGTCCGAAAATCTTGCCTTTCGGCCATATCCCTACGCACGGGTATAGTCTACAAAGCCCCAGGAGGCCTGTCCAAGACAACTTGGGTGCGACGTGTTTTGACAGCTCAGAGTTCTGAGCTGTCCAGGCGGTTTTCGGAGGCTTGTGGGGATGACATTTGGTGGAAACCTGCCGTGGTCAGTCCGGTTCGCGGCGATTTGCCCGGTTTGCGAGAAATTTTCGCTACGTGGAAAAGCCGTTCTTCCTGCGTCCCGGCAATTTCTTCCTGTCTCTCCGACCCATGTTCGTGGCAAAACGTTGGCATGGTGATTGAAATATGAAAATTACTCCCATCATTGGATCGCGGTTCCGGACCGATGGCGGCGCGAATTTCGGCCTGGTACCGAAGAAGATCTGGTCGCGATTGATCGAGCCCGACGAGGAGAACCTCATTCCGCAGTTTGCGCATTGCCTCGTGGTTGAACTGGACGACGGCCGAATCGGAGTGGTCGACACCGGGATCGGCGACCCGACGGAGTTTTCAGATAAGGATCGCCGATTCAACGGTCTTGCAGACGATAACTGGGACCTGGTTGATTCGCTGGCGACCCACAATATTGATCCCGCCGAGGTAGACTTCGTCGTCCTGACTCATATGCACTGGGATCACGCCGGAGGCACCAGCCGGAAGGCAAAGGACGGGACTTCGGCGCTGACGTTTCCGAATGCTCAGCATTTTGTCCATGCCATCGAGTGGGATGATGCCACATCGGAGAATCCTCTCCTGGGGAACGCGTACCCCGCGGACCGAATTGCGGCGCTGGTGGAAGCACGACTGGATTCCGTCATACTCGTTACCGATGACGCGCCCGACATCCTTCCGGGGGTTCGGCTCGCCCGAAGCGGAGGTCATACCGAGGGTCACTGCGCGGTGGTGCTGACCGGCGAGGAGATCGAAGTGAACCACCCATCCGCCGGCGAGCTCGGCGAGGTGGACACGGTCGTTTTTCCCGCGGACGTCTGCCCTACCGCGGCACATTTGAGAGTACTCTATCAACTCGGCTTTGACACCTTTCCTCTCACGACCCGGTCCTGGAAACTGGACATGCTTCCGGAAATTGCCGAAGAGGGATATCTCCTGCTCTTTGATCACGATCCACACCGGATCGGCGGCACGATTACTCCCCATCCTCAAAAGGAATTCGTACTGGACAAGGAGCTCCCGATCCTGCCTTCGATATGACCGACGAGTCTCAACAGAAATCGTCCGACACATCGGCGGACGCCCAGCGGGTGATGCAGCGAGCGGATGGATATCTCGATCTCAAGCTGTGGCAGCGGGCCCGGGATGAGCTGCAGAATCTCCCGGAGGACTGGCGCAGTTCCCTCCTCTATATTCAACTGCTTCTTCGTCTGGCATTCGGGGAAGAAGACTGGGAGAGCGCGGCGAAATGGGCGGATACTCTCCGAAAAGGAGATCCCGAAGTTCCCGATTACTGGGTGCAATTCGCGTATGCTGCGCGGAGAGTCCGGGACATCAGCGCGGCACGGGAAGTTCTGGTGGAAGCCAAAGAGAAATTTCCATCCGAAGCGGTCATTCCCTACAACCTGGCGTGCTACGCATGCAGATCGGGCGATATTCCTCTCGCGCGAGCCTATCTCGGTGCCGCGTTCCGCCTCGAACAGGGGTACCGGGATCTCGCCCTGGAAGACGAGGACCTCGAATCGATGTGGGATGAGATCGAAGAAATCTCGGCGGCGGGGCCCGAAGAATGAGCCCCCGTGCAAAATAGAAAAGCGGCGGGTCGCTCAACCCGCCGCTCTTCTTTTTCCAATTCTTCTTACCGGTTACATTTTAGGATAGAGGCAGAGGTTGGTGGCTCCTATCCCATTGAACCTGTTCGTGGTCAAGGTGTCCTTCTTGACCGAGAACGCAGACCCGCCGGTATGCACGATGACCCCCGCTTTTTCGCCAAAGGGTTTTGCATCCGCCAGGAACAGTACGTCCTGATCGAGTGTCGCCAGTTTGCCGCCGCTGTTGTTGCCGAAGTTTGCGGTGTACAGGATCGGTGTCCCGTCTTTCGCACTGTCGCCAAGGCCGACGGCTACCGCCCACGCGTTGTTCTCCCACGAGAAGTCATTGGGATTCTGCGTCCGTGCCGGCGTCATACCGGGGGCGGCAAAGAATGAGAAATCCACGGGCATGGTACCCGATTCGACAACCCATTTAAAGAACTCGGTGGAGTCCGGGAACTGGCGTTCCCCGTTGGCGGTGTCGACCGCACCGACCTTCATGGGCCAGGCCGATGTCGGGTTGAGTGGATCCTCGATCGTCTTTGCGAACAACGACTGGTAGATGCTTCGCCCGTTGTTGACCACTTGCAAGAGGCGGGCCTGGAACAACGCGTTTTGTACCGCGGGAACCAGAATCGCAGCTAGTATGGCGATGATTGCTATCACAACGAGCAACTCGATCAGGGTGAATCCCTTTCGGGACATTTGGAGCGTTCTCTTCATGGTTTTCTCCTGTGTTGGACTCCGATGCGGCGCACCACCATGGTGCGCCTGGGAATCGCGAACACCTCTCCGGAGAGGACGCTCCACCCCGGTTCATCAATCAGGATACCGGATGATGGCGGATGTGTTAAACGATCGGAGCGGAGAATCCCGAAGTCACCCGGTAACGGAACCTATTCGATTACTAGGGCCCGTCTACTTCCTTCGCCAATCGTTCGAAATAGAGATCCACGGCATCCCGGTACTGCGGGGGTACCTGGTCTCCCTGGTCATGCAGGACCTCGTCGTCCAGCGTCGAAACGAGAACGTTCCAGTCGCGCCCTCCGAATCCGGGCAATCCTTCATCTTCTCGAAGCTGTTCCGATTTGTCTGCCGCGTCCTTTTCAAACTTTTCGGCCCGTTCGGCCGAGAGCCTCTGCATCTGGTCAAGGAGGGATGCCATCTGCTGCCCCAATGCCTGGGAAGCGCTGGCCGCCGCTATCGCCTGTCCCTGCGAACCCATTCCACTGCCCGATCCACTGCCCGATCCACTGCCCGATCCACTGCCCGATCCGCTACCCGATCCACTACCAGATCCAAGCCCCATCCAATCTTTGTGAACCATGATATTCGTTGGCCGGCAACACGGAACGCCCAGGGCATCGAACGTACGCTTTTCCTGTTCAATCATGGCCAGCATCTTTTTCAAGAGTTCGTCCGCAGAAGGTCCGTCCCCCCGTCGACTCGTGGCACCGGCCTCCGGCTCCTTGTCCAACTCCGCGATGATCGCCTCGATCAACTCGTCCGCGAGCACTTCCGATTCATCGAAAAGCTTTGAAACTTCCAGGTCTGTTCGCGCCGCGGTGGTCAAACGCCGCTTCGAAATCGAATTGCTGGCGAGCGCCTGTTTGGGCGGCAACCGGTCTCGCAGCACGGCGGCCGTCTGCGTCGCGAGTTCGGGAATCGGCTCTTCCCATGACGAAACACTCGCGGCGATGCGTTCGAATTTGCCGGCCAGGGCAAGAGTGTCGCTAGCCAGAAGGTACCGCGCATCCACCGCCGCATCAAAAACCCTTCCGTTCCCGAGCAATCGGTCCCTGTCGATCCAGATTTCAGACCGTGTCACCAGGTCCGTGGTATCCTCGTGCCGGTTTGCGAGATATCGCATGACCGTGGAGTTTTCGTCGCCGTCGATCAGCGCCTGGGTCAGGTAATCGCGCAACTCGACTACCGACCTTTTGAAAACATCCACTCCCTGGGCCCGCTCCACGTTGCCCACCAGGAGCGAAGTAGCAACCGCCGCCCTCCTCGTATACTCAATGGTTTTTCCGATCGCATCATCGGGACGAGCGTCCTTCGGAGCCCAGATACGGGCATTCTCCAGGTACTTCATCGCATCGGTTCGGATTTGCGCCATCTCCAGCGCATGATCCTTCTTCATTTTCGCCAGAACATATTTTTTACCCAGCTCGGACTCGATGGATAGATTCGACAAGTCCCGGACCAGGACGTGATGCCGGCGGGCAAGCAGACTGATCTGGTCGCGGAGCGTGGTCACTTCGATTCGCTGATTGGCCATGAACCGTTCCAGAAGCGTTGGATCTTCAGCCAGCATTTCAGCCAGCATCTCCTCCATTTTGCGGCGATTCTCCAAAAACTTTTCCATTGCTTCGACGACTTCTTCATCCACGATTTTCATCTTGCGCTCGTAGGAGTTGATCTGCGGCTTGGACGACTCGAGAAATGCCGCCATATTCTCAAGGAATATCTGGTGCATCTTTGCGATCTCCACCAGGTACTGTTCGCGGTTTCGCTCCCTCACAATCTGCTCATAGATGCGGGTCATTCCAACCAGCTTCTCCATCGCGCGGTCGAGGTGGTGCTTGATAATCCCGACCGAGTCAAAACGTTCCTCGATGGCCTCCAGCAGCAGGGTCTCATTGCGCGCCGGAACAAGATCGGTCTCCCGAATGTCCACCAGCTGTAGCCCGATGAACCCGTAGGGGGTGCCTTCCGAGAGTTCCGCCAGATCCTTCGATACCGTGGACGCTTCCTCAATGAACCGGCGCAGCCGGGGAATTTCCGCCGACTGCGTTTCCCCCCAGGGCAATTCTAGATGATCCGGATCCATATGCTCAAAGAGGCCGTCCGCAACTCCCTGCGCGGAACCAATCGCCTTCTTCATCTTCTCCAGAAAGGCGTAGATATCGATTTGAAGTTTTTTGAGTCTTTCCCCTTCATAGGATCCGGCAAACTCATCGATCTTCAGCACCCTGGGGGACGATTTGCACTGTCCGCCGGGCGTATTCAAAACACGCTTCTCCAGTGGATTCGGAGGAGGCGGCGTCCCCTGGAGGTCCCCTTCCTTCTTTTCCGGCTTCGCCTGCTTCGCCGCATCCGCGACGGAAAACCCTTCCGGCAGATCGGGCATGGGAGACTCCCCCGGCGGAGGAGGGTCCCCGGGGTTCTCGCTCGAATCCTGTTTCCCGGACGGAGGGGGCGATCCGGAAGGTGGAGAGGTTGCGGATGCCTGTTGATTCGAGGAAGCGGGCGATCCGGCATCGGCCTGGGCGCCCGCGGGATCCGGTGGCTTCGTCACATCGCTGGTCGCTTCAGTGCTGCGTGTATCGCGCACCCGGATCGCGACCGAAACTTCGTCCCCCTGCTGAAGATCAAGTTTCGCAAGATCCAGGCGCGCCGAAGCCTCGACCCGCTTGTTCCCCGCCTGGTCCCCCAACGAAACAGGATTAACAATCCGGTTCGTCGATCCGTCCGCGGCCGCGGTTTCGACAATCAACTCGGCTGAAGCGATCCCCAGGTCATCCCGGGCCTCGAACTTGATATCGATCGAATCGTCCGGCCGCACCGCCTGGGAGCGATGCGGATCGAGAATATCGACCTTCGGCGTCTGGTCTTCATACACGCTGATGTCACTGACGGGTTTCGGCTGATTCTCTACCGCATGCCCGTTTTTCACCGTGGGGGAAAGAGAGAGGGAATTCGTGAGCACGGCGGAGTACCGGTACCAGCCGTCCTCTCCCATTTCGCTTCGAGCCGGCTCACCCTCCTTCATTGCCAATTCAAGAGAATGAACGTCCCCCTCCGGCCGCATTGCAACCTCGAGTCGACTCCCTTCCAGGGCGCGAAGGCGGCGCGGAAAATCTTCACGTTCCACGACCGGCAGGTTGCTGTACTCCGGGGGCACCACGCGAAATTTGACCTCCGCAATCTTCGGGCGGTCTACGACATCAACCTTGTATTCAGGCGTGGCGCCATCCCCGGAAAACATACGGTAGGTGAATCCCTCATCCGCCGATCGAATGCGGTGCCGATAGGTTTCCGGCGCCATCTCGTCAGGAACCATGGGAACCTGGATCGTTTCTCCGGCTTCATCCCGCAATTCGAGTCTCACCGGAAGCCCCGCTCTCCTCTCCAACGTAGCCTCCAGTTCGAACGATTCGTTGCGAATTGCGATGGCATCGCCGGTATTGGAAACAATTCGAGTCACGGTTACATTGGAGAATGGAAAGAAGAGGCGCGTCAGCAACAACCCCGTCACGTGGGGATTCAGTGCCGCAATCACCAATCCGATCAGCGCCAGTATGCTGAAGACCGAAAAACTGATCCGGACCGGCCGACCGGAAATAATCTGGTCCGCCGACAGGGTTTTGGCCATGTCGGCAGCCTCGTGCCGGACGCCTTCCAGCAATTCCTTCGAACCGCGGATCTCCTGCGGCTCGTCCCGGGAACCCCAACTGGTGACAGACTCCATACGCTCTTGAAACTGGGTGTCGCTTTCGTCAATGCGTCGGGCTGCGCTCCGCGGGGATGGCCGGCGCATCGCGGGAACCAGGACAAAACGAGCCAGCGAACCCGCAACGACCGCCAGCGCGGCAAGACTGATGAACACTCGGATGCCATGGGTCCGGGGACTGAACGCAAGGTCGGCAAATAAGGCCGCGCCCACCGCGACGATGCAGACCGAAGCGGCCACGAGCACGCCGTGCAGGAGACGGACTCGAATGATCCTGGTCCGAACGGAGCGGACGGCATGAGTGACAATCGCGGATTCGTCGGTTGATATCGCAGGCATGATTCAATCCTTCTTTCAGGAAAGTCCCAATAGTTTTCTAACCACCCACTCGATGGAGAGAAGAGCGACAAAAATCCAGAGCAGGCTCCAACGCGACCACTGCGGTTGGTAACTTACACTCGCGTGCTCGACCGGTTCAAGATCCAATTGATTCAACAGCTCACCGATCGCGGTAGGCGGAACCACCAAACCGCCGGACGCTTCTGAAATCTGGCGCAAAAGCGGAAGATTGCAGCGTGTATCACGAAGTTCCGATGAAATGTTCGGTTCGATCGTGAAAGGCGCCCGGGGTCGATCCCCCCGTTGGGATGGATTCTCGGATTCCAACAATGCATCAATGTCCGCTCCCGCGGCAGACACCTCGTAACTGCCGACAGGCAGCTGGGAAAATTCCGCATGGTACAAGCCCCCCACCCGCTCATCCTCTTTCAACTCCGTTTCGGTCACCGGCTGTCCGTCCATTTCGGCAACTACGTGGGCCATGGCTCCCGAATGAGGCAAGCCGTCCGCGGACTGCAGGCGAACCCTGACGTGGACGGGCTCATCATCGGAAAAGCTGAGCTTCGCGGTTTCGATTTTTACCAACCTGGACCCGTCCCCCATTCCATCGTAAAGGGCCCACCGCAACAACTGTCCCCAGAACCGATGATGATAAAGGTCGCCTTTCCGGTACCGCAGACGATAGGTGCTCGGCGAAGAGATGTATATCACCCGACCCCGCCCGACCCGCTGCCAGCTGACAAACGCGGGAAACTCCTCTGCGTTCCGGATCTGTCCCGCGGAGAACGGGGATGCGTACATCAGGGTATGGCTCGTCGGCCGGGGCACGGAAAACGGGGAGATGTCATAAATCCCGGATGGACGGGATGCGCGGCGCCATAGTTCATCGGTCAGTTCAGACGACTCGTCGAGAATCATCGCCTCCGTGAGCCGGCCCGCCGTGGTAAGCCGCGGCTGGTAGCCTTCCGGGTCGATGGGGTACATCTCCTGCAACGAAACCGGCAACAGTGCCTCGAGCGGAAGGCCGCGAAACGAGGACGGCATTCCGTAGGATCCCGCGATTACCACCACCACACCGCCGTGCTGTGACACGAACTGTTCGAGTTGCTCCTGCCGGGCGGAAGGAAGCTCTCGCTCGGAGAGATCTCCGAGAATGACTGCGCGGTACCGCGTCCACTCTTCGAAGGACGAGGGAAGCCCGCCGAGAATGTTCTCGGTCGGATTCGCCCGCTGCCCCGGGACCAGGAGCACTTCTCCATACTCCATGTGCTCATCCCGCTTGAACAAGTGACGCAGGTACCGGTGTTCCCAGCGGGGAATCCGGTCCACCAGCAGAACCTTGAAAGAGTCTTCAACAACATTCACGCGAAGGTATGCCCGGTTGTTCACGGTGACTTCTTCATTCCGCACCGGCTCCACTCGAACGGTCCACTCCTGGCGTCCAATCCGCCGGGCCTTGTCGCGCAGCCTCGACTTGTGAATGAAAGTCGGCCCGCTGACCGACACCTCTTCCACATCCACAACTTCGTCGTCCTTCACCAACTCCACCCGTAGCAGCTCGCCGTCGCAGCCGTAGGCATCGATCAATGCCGTCACGGAAATCGAGTCGTTCAGGATCACGCTGCGCGGCGCATCCGCGTGGTGCACGAGAACTTCCGTGGTGAATCCCGAGTTTCCGATTGGAATTGTGTAGACGGGCGTTCCGGCCATGAGGGCCGCGGTTCGGGCCGGTTCCGAAGGCTTTTGATGCCCGCCGTCGGTGAGCATGAATACCGCTTCCAGGTCCGACCCGGCAGCGTCGGTGACGGCCGCTTTCAGGGCCGCATCCAGGTCGGTGCTTTTTCGACCTAAAACTCTCTCCGCGCCTGCCCCGGATCCCGGGGCTACCCGTTCAACCTGCTCGGCAAATTCGAAGTACGCGAGATCCGGCGGATCGGGTCGATCTGCCAGCATTTCGAGAATGCGACCGGAGAGACGGGTTGCGCTCTCCAGGCGGTTCTCTCCTCTCCCAAGCACGATCATTTCCTTCTTGGTGCGACGGCTCAGCCAGTCCCGGGCGTACCGGTCCGAGAGTTCTCCCAGGTTTCGCGCCTGCCCTTCCACTTCCCGTTGGAGTTCCTGGATCCTCGCGTTGGTATCCCCCGGATTGTTCGCGGCACCGGACAGGAACTCGCGCGCCAACGCTTCGGTTTCCGGCAGAAAAATTGAAATGCATTTCTTCCCGAAGCTTTGGGCAAGCGGTTCTGCCGGAGACCACGCATCGGCGGCATCGGACAATTGCTCTCGTGCAATCTCCATCAGCGCCCCAACCTGCTGTAGAGAGGCCCCGCTTTCCCGGCGATCGGCTGGACGAGTCACAGTCTCCGCGGCGCTCCCCAACGTGGCCGCGCCATACCCGATCAGGGTCGCGGCACGATCCAAAAGCCCCATCACCCGGTCATCGGCGACGTCCTCGCTCAAGGTAGACCAGCGAATCTGGGTGGGCGAATCCGGCGGGTCGGTCACCCGCATGCTGTCGCTGGAATCTACCAGCAGCGCCACCGTCTTCTTCTCTTTGTAATACCGGTCGGTACGAAGGGAGGGGCCGGCAAGGATCCAGAGGACGATTGCGAACGCCGCAATCCGCAACAGGCACAACAGGCCGAGAGAAATTCGGCGCCCGGTCACCCTGCTTTCAAAAAACCACACGATCGCCAGCAGCAGCGAAATAACGACCAGGACGAGTACCAGCGTGGCGGGTTCGAAGGGTCCGGTGAATTCAAAACTTTCCGTGACCTTCTGCGGTTCGGAATTCACGAGGAAACTCCCGATTCGTGGTTGACGGCACCGGACGTGTCGAGACGCCGCCGGTTCAGCACGAATCCAAGCAGGATTTCGACGATCATCAGCACCACCAGAATGGAGAGGAGGGCCCACCACGCAGCCCGGGGCGAGGCGGACTCGCCCGCCGCCGGCGCGATGATTCCCGAGAGAGAATCCGTAAAGCGGATTCCGGAGGATCGGGCAATTGTCTCCCGCCCACTCTCCTCGAGAAATTCCAGGTTCGACTCTACGGGATCGCGGCGAACCACAAAAACGGCGTTGGTGTGATCCCCGCTTTCGAGAGTATAGGTTCCGGGCTCGCCGGTTTCCGGGTACCGGAATACGAACGAGTCACCGTGCGGAAACGGTTCGATCCCGACGTCCGGCCCCGAAGGCGGATGGAGCCGGGCCACGGCCGGAACATCCTCGCTCGTCCCGGAAAAGACAATGGCGTCACCGGGATCCAGATTGAATTGGGTGGAAGAAGTTTCGCTCAGCCGCCACAACCACTCGTGCACCAGGACCACGAAAGACCGGGAAAGAGGAAGCATCGACCACTCTTTGTCCAGCGGGAGGACCTGGAGTATCACGCGGCCCTTCCCCAGCGCTTCCTCGATGGCAAGAGGAACACCATTCTGGGAAATGATCAGGGGCCGAACCGAGGATTCGTCCGTGACACCGGCAAACTGGTAGGATTGCCGAAGTTCCACTCGATCCAGATCCAGGCTCCCCGCCGCACGAAGCACATCCGTCGCGGCGTGCGATCGCAATGGCAAGGCGAGTGCGAGCGGCTGCTCCGCGTCCTCTGCCTCAAGCCGGTCCGGTTCCAGGGCGCGCCGGCTCAGGCCCGCGCCGGCCGCGTGATAAATCCTGTTGAAGATTTCGGGGTGCGTCCGCTCTCCCGCCGTCATCCACAACCCGCCTCCGCCCTGGACATACTCCATCAGCAACCGAAGGGCCTCCTCATTCAACTCCCCGGGATCGAGCAATACGACGCATGCATAAGGATCCAGGGGCAGCAGGTGGAAATCGGAAGTACGGGCCACATGCTCCCGGAACGCCCACCGCGTCCCCGCCATACCCCCGTCGTCGCTCCCCCGTAGCGCATGCAGGAAGAACCGGGCTTCCGGGTCCTGCCTGACTTCCGCGGAGCCATGCACGACCAGGACCGGAACCGTCTCCACAACTTCGACGACGAAGGATGATTCGTCATCGAGCCGAAGACTGTCGTTCGCCTCGATTCCGGCAGTGATCATCACCGGCCCGGCGCTCACAAAGGAATGCTGAATCTGCCGTTCTGTTTTCTCGCCGGGGGCAAGGGGGGAAATGGTAGTCCGGCTCACCGGAAAGCCGTCTTCTGTCCAGGTGAGCATGGAGGTGCCGGTGCTTTCAAGCCCGGTGTTCGAAACGGTGGCCCGGATCGTTACGACCTGGCCGACGGCCGCCAGCGTACGTCCTGCCTGAATCGAATCCACCGAAAGATTGGACAGGGCGGGATACTCCGTAGCCGGCATCACGCTGACTACCGAAGCTGGAATAGAACTATCCTCGACCGCAGTTCCCACCGACTTCCAGGCTTCCCCTGCATCTTGCGCCCACCCCTCGGAAAATCCGTCGGAGAGGATCGCAACCAGGCGCATGCTGCGGTCCGGTTCGATCTCGGAACTCAGGGCTTTCAGAATCGCGCCGGAGAAGTTTCCGGTACCCAGTCCCGGTTTCAAGTCCTTCAACTTGGAAAGGAGTTGTCTCCGCGAGGCGCCGTCCATGGGAACGGGAATCCCGGAAATCCAGTGCATCGGGCCGGATGCGTCGAGGACCCGAACCGTGTCACGGGGCTTCAGCGTGCCCAGGAACTCCTCGGCCTGCTGCAATTGCAGTTCGAATGCGGACAGCTGATCAGGCACCACCGCGCCGGACATGGAGCGGTCCAGAATCAGCACAACATCCCGGTTCGCTTCGGCCCCCAGCCAGTGGACGCGAAGGCGGGGCTGCGCCAGCGCGAGTATCAAGAGCAGGAGGGCCAGCAGGCGAAGCAGCATCAGGAGCCAATCGTCCACTCTCATGAATCGTTTTCTCCGGGGCGTCGCCTCCTCGAGAAACCGCATCGCCCCCCAATGGATGACTACCTTTCGGCGCCGGTTCAGCAGGTGAATCAAAATGGGAATGCCAATCAGTGGCAGGGCTGCCAGGAATGCGATGTTCAGAAAAGAGATCATCTTCCCCGCATCCTCAAGGCATCAAACAGGGTCGTTCCAATGCTTTGATCGGTGGAAACGGGGATATAGTGAATACCGCTCTCTCCGCATCCCTTCTTCACTTCCCCGAGAAACTTCGAAACGCTCGCAAGGTATTTCTTACGAATTGATGCCGGGTCTACCTCCCGACGGAGGAGTGGCGATTCCAGGGATATGAACCGCGACCAGCGGTTGAAGGCAAAGCTCAATTCTTCGGGTGCCATGATATGAAGGAGGATGACATCCTGGCCCCGCACCTGCAGGCCGTGAAGCGCATCCATCAGGGTGGGCGTGGGTTCGAAACAGTCGGACGCCACGATCACCAGCCCCCGGCGGCGTTGTCGCCTCCCGAGAATGTCGAGCGCAGAGGCCACGGGATGATCTTCGGCAGGTTTTATCGAACCCATCATGTGAATCAGCAGCGACAGTTGGCTTGCC